>Ga0335073_10014740_pt1 | contig 10950 bp, 12 predicted proteins | sample Lox_Sample_22_FD_207093 | JGI IMG/M metagenome (GOLD analysis project Ga0335073, IMG submission 207093) | Soil microbial communities from Loxahatchee National Wildlife Refuge, Florida, United States - Lox_Sample_2.2 | ecosystem: Environmental > Terrestrial > Soil > Wetlands | place: USA... | reverse complement strand
AAAAGTGGTTGCTGGGGCAACCCTATGAAGTTCAATTTTCTGGAATTCGGATCGAAACTCCGCACGGCCAACCGACCTTACAATCCATACAACCCGCGCCAGTGGTTATCCTGCTTCAGCCAGGATGGACCTGCGTTCATGGGTTTCGGACAATACGATAAAGTACCTCGGGGCAGCTCACTCGACCGTTGTAGACTATATCATCGCTGAAGCGCAATCCGCCAAATCGCCAGAGGTCTTATACAACAAACTCTCAGGTGTTGGATTTCCATCAGGAGCGGAAGGGAGAGACTTCGCCGAGAGTTTGTACATCAAAGTGCCTCGACAGCGGAAGCACACGGTCTCTGTTCCGAGGAAAATAAAAGAGAAAGAAACGACTGCTTTTGTACAGCAAAATTCGACGTACAAGTTATTACTTGATCCCGAAGAGGACACACCTCAAACTGCACCTGTGCAGAAAGAGAAGAAGGAAAAGAAGGCGAAAAAGTCCAAGAGTAGAAGGCGCGAGGATGGAGAAGATCAGTGGGAAAGCGACGAGGAGGATAAACGGGCTCGGAAACGGCGTCGGGAGGAATATGAGGAAGAACAACGAGCGAAATACGAGGCGCAGTTTGATGAAGAAGAACAAGAGGAGATGAAACGACGAGATGAGCGAGAACGAGATGAATTTGCCGAGAAAATGAAAGCCAAAGACAAAGCCGCCCAACAAAAGGTTTTACCCCAATTATCAACCCTCGCTTACGGTCAGGACCTCGAAGACCGCTCATCTGGTAATCGAAACCAGCGAAGAATCGCTGACGACCCTGTCGCTCGCGCCAAGGAGGTCTCCACCCTCCGCGTCGAATCCCGCGAACACTACCTCAGCAAGCGCCAAGTGCAGCAGCTTGAACTTCTCAAGCAGCAAGTTGCTGACGACGAAGTCCTCTGGCGGAAGGAACGTCTTACAAAACGAGAAATGGACGAGATAAAGCAACGAAAAGAGGCTCTCCGGATAGCCCTTGAACGGCAAAACATCGACGATGGGTTTGACGGATACGCCATGCCCGACGAGTATTTCACGAAGCAAGGCAAAATCGACCAAAAACGGCGAGAAGAGGTCCTAACGAAACGATATCATGAGCCCAAGAATGAAAAGTACACGACAGATGGGGATCAGTGGGAGGCGTTGCAGACAAAGCTGGCTACGTCGCAAGTGATACCCAGGCATAAAGCTAGTCGAGTGGATGACTACGAGTATGTTTTTGACGATGCACAGAATGTGCCTTTTGTGATGGACAGTACAATGCCGGGCGCGACATCTGCAGAACAACGTCAATTGGAACTCAAACTCAAAGAAGCAGAGCAACGAGTTGCGACGATCGATGCTGTACGGAAAGGACTGCCAGTTTACGCATATCGAGATGAGCTCCTTTCGGCCATCAACGACCATCAGATACTTATCATCGTCGGCGAAACCGGATCCGGCAAAACCACACAGATCCCCCAATTTCTGTATGAAGCGGGATATGGAAATGGCGACAAAATGATCGGATGTACCCAGCCCCGTCGAGTTGCAGCAATGTCGGTCGCAGCGCGAGTCTCGGAAGAAATGGGCAAGAAACTCGGTTCGGAAGTCGGCTACACGATCCGTTTCGAGGATCAGACGACGCCAGGAAAAACCAAAATTAAGTATATGACGGACGGGATGTTATTAAGGCAATTGCTCTCGGAACCGGGTCTCGATTCGTACTCTGTCATGATGATTGATGAGGCCCACGAACGGAATCTCGCTACAGATATCCTATTGGGGCTGCTCAAAGATATAAGTCGTTGGCGGACGGATCTCAAAATCATCATTTCGTCGGCAACGCTGGACGCGCAGAAGTTCGCCGACTTTTTCGACAATGCACCGATTTTCAATATTCCAGGGAGACGATATCCAGTCGATGTTTTCTACACTGAATCCCCCGAGAGTAACTATGTCACTGCAGTGCTCTCCACCGTCTTTCAGATCCACATTTCACAGCCGGCAGGAGATATCCTGGTTTTCTTGACTGGTCAAGAAGAAATCGAGGCCTGCGCCGAAAATTTAACCGAGACTTGTCGCAAACTCGGTTCCAAAATCAAAGAAATGATCATCGCGCCAATATATGCCAATCTCCCCTCCGACCTCCAAAGCAAGATCTTCGAACCCACACCTCCAAACGCGCGTAAAGTCATCCTCTCTACCAACATCGCCGAAAGCTCGATTACGGTCGATCAAGTAGCCTATGTCATCGATACCGGATTTGTCAAAGAAAACCACTTTAACCCTCGCACCGGCATCGAATCTCTCCTCGTCTCGCCAATCTCAAAGGCTTCCGCAAATCAACGGGCGGGTCGTGCGGGTCGTACAGGCAAAGGGAATTGTTTTCGATTGTATACGAAATGGGCGTATATGTCGGAGCTGCAAGACTCTACAACCCCTGAAATTCAGCGGACGAATCTCTCAAACACCGTGTTGACGCTCAAGAGCTTGGGAATTAATCAGCTGCTAGAGTTTCCATTCCTTGACGATCCGCATCCTGAATCGCTCATGCGGGCTCTCGAATTACTTTACGCTCTCGGTGCGCTACGCGATGACGGAGAATTAACCAAGCTCGGTCGTCAAATGGCGGAACTTCCGCTCGATCCCAAAGCATCCAAAGCCATTATCGCCGCCGGAAAACTCGGGTGTGTAGAGGAAGTATTGTCGATTCTCGCTATGCTGCAAGAAGGACCGTCTCTGTTTTATCGGCCAAAGCAACAGGCGATGGAAGCAGATGCTCGACATGCACATTTCTCGCGTGGCGGAGTCGGGGACCATATCGCATTGCTCAACATCTGGAATGAATTCGTCGAATCAGAGTATTCACAAGTTTGGGCACGCGAAAATTACCTTCAAATCAAATCGCTCAACCGTGTGCGCGATGTCCGAGATCAACTCGTCCGTCTCTGCGAACGAATCGAAGTCGACTTGTCCTCCTCTTCGGACTATATAGCAATCAAAAAGGCCATTACGGCGGGCTACTTTTTCAATGTGGGCAAAGTGGATCGATCGGGCGAGAGTTATCACGTTGCAAAGAATGGAGGACAACAGTTGTATATTCATCCTAGCAGTTCGATGTTCCACGTCAAACCTCCGCCAAAATTCATTTTGTACAACGAATTGGTGTTGACCAGCAAGGAATACGCGAGGAATGTCATGGAAATAGAGCCTGGATGGTTAACGGAGGCTGCACCACATTATTACGACAAGAGCATATTTGAGAAGAAGGCGATGCCAAGGGGGAGGGGATTGAGTAAAATGTAGATCCATCAGGAAGGATATGGCTATAGTCTAGTCGCCTTGGATCCGGAGTGCAATAGATGACGAAGAAAAAAGGAAATGAATGTAATATTTCGTAACGGAGAGAAGACCATAAAATCGTTTGCTCCATACTAGCTGCAAGAATATGAGATCTCCAGTCACCGATAGGGGATACGTTTAATTAGATTTGACCCCTGAAAAGATCTAAAATTATCAGCGCGCATGCATGTGTCTCTCATGTACGATGGGCTAAGCACCGCATGTAATCTCCGACACCCCCGCTGACAGCATGAAACACTTTGTATTCTGCTAAACTTTATTAATATCCGCCATTGACGAATTTAAGACTCTGCTCGACCCGATATAGAAACAGTTATCCACATGTGCATGGAACCGCTCTGAAACGACCTTACGCGGCCCGTGCTCGCAACGTATAAATTGTCGACACGCACCTGTCAAATCCAAACCCTCCTGAGCAAATGTACACGATTATTTTCCTCGCTCTGCTGCAGGCAGCGTTCGCCCAATCCACATCTTCTTGCCCCGCCTGCGACAACCTCCTCTCGCTCTGGAACCCCGACGCCAACACGGGTTCGTGTCTGGGTAATTTCTCAGATCCAGTAGCGTACATCGTTGGCGCCGAACAGTGTCTTTGCGGCACTCAAGGACAGAGCGATTATTCCGCCTGCGTCGCGTGTAACATCAATGGCGACGGCGGTGTTCCGATCGATGGCCTGAACTTTGGAAACGCAGCGGGATATCAGACGGCATGCGCCATTTTCGCCTCCGATGTGACCTCAATTCTGGAGCCGAGTGGACTCAACGCTTTCGCAAGCGTTGTAGCTGGAGTTACGACTGCCACCGATGCGTTTACGGCGGATATTCTGGGATATTACATATTCCAAAATGTCGTGAGCGCGACAGACCTGACGGGGTTGATAACGGACACAGTTGGAGCGACTCCGGTGCCCACGGTAACACCAACGGCGACGGAGACCACCGCGACACATACATCTACTAACGCGACAAACAAAGCAACGACTGGGTCGACGAGTAAAGCGACAGGAACTGGTACAGCTAGTTTGACAACTGGAGTACATACTTCGGATTCAGGCAAGCTCGGGGTGAGAAGTTTCGTTGGAATTGCGGTACTCGTTGCTCTACTTGCTTTAGTTTGAGAAATGCTGAACGCGTCAATTCGCTCCTAGGAAAGCTAGTGATGTATATCCCTCGATAGATTGATGCACATTAGCTACAAATATCCAGCAATACAACGCATCCACTATATATACCAGAAGATATCTCAGAAGCAAGGAAATAGATATATTAGAGCAACCAATACTGTGACATCGAGCCACTAGCACCCACACACTCTCTGGGCCGGTCGAACCTCAATCATAAATGAAATGCAATAGGAAAGAGGATCGGGATTCCAATACACTAGCATCAGAGAACGAGAAGAGACAACGATGGGAGCAGTGGGGAGCGAGTACCGCTATATTCGGTAAGACCGTTGTACGGGTTGACCTGAGCATAACAAGCAAGCCAAGTGTCGCCAAAATACGACAGGAAGACTTTACCCTCAATAGACCCGGTTCCTGGGGTAAGGTAAAAGTTATCGCGTTGAGTGAGCTCAGGTACTGGATCTGCATACGGATTCCCGAAGAGAAGGTAATACTTTCATCAGATGAGGGTTTGAATTTGGAAGGAACATATGGCGTGCCATGGGTGGGACCTAAACGTCAGAGTACTACAAAGGGAAAGGGTACGAAGATATGCTTGGGTTAAGGTGGTGTTGGTTGCGTTAGTGGGGCAACTGATTGTCAGTGAAATGGTAAATGGGTTGGGACCTGAATTGAACGAGATCGCCTCCGGAGGCATAAGGAAAAGGTGGATCGGTGCTGTTATCGATAAAGAAGTAGGAGACAGGTCCCCCATTGAACGGATAATTAATCTGTCCATTACATCATAAACAAAAGGAGGATACAGATGATGTGACGACTTTGTTGTCGAGATCGCAAATTCCAGGAGCATACGACCACAATTCGAACAATCCAGGGTTATTGATGTCGATACCAGGAGCACACATTCGAGATGAGGAGGCGGAAACAGATTTCCGAGTTGAAGGAAATACTGACGTCGGAGAACTAGTCGCAAATTGTCGTTGAATTTGGTTCGTAATAAGATTTGAAGCGGGCGTATGACTAAATTTGCTACCGTGCGAAGTGTGAGAGTTGGAATTTCCTGAGGAATATTGGTGGTGATAACGTGTTGAGAGAGATCTTGATTGAGATGGGTTTCGATGTTCGCATTGCGTACCTTCATGATTCGGCCTTTCGCTCTTCGAAAAAGAGTGGATGGATGGGTGTGCAGAGCCGAAGTGGCTGGACATGGTCGAGCGGATGAACTTCGTGGACGAGGAGCTGGGAGCATAGGATGTAGTGCTGTTGTGGTATGATGATGTCGTGTAGCAGCTCATTTCAGAATCTTGTGGGATGGCGAGGACGAAAACCACGAGGGAAAGGAATTGGATGACGTAAAGGAGATGAGATTGAGCAGTCAGATTCCCTGCTCGTGTGAGTTGGCGAACGAAAGGCTAATTGTGAGTGATGGATGGACAGGTTACTCAATACACGTGCGGGAAATCGTGTGAAGTGTATTCGGGGAAAGGAGTGCACAGAGTATTTGCCGATCTCGTGATTGTGGTGACATGGGTTGCGAATGGGGTTGAGATCGTTCTGGCACACTTTCCATCTGATGGCACTTGGGATGTTTATGGCTATACTTAATTGGAGTGAAAATCGAGTAAAAACTCAAATGAGTACGAGAGTAATCTGCCAGCAACAAAGAAGCAAGTTGGGGCAGCTGGGTCATCTAACTTGCAGCAAGATCATTGCGAACGTGCACCCACGATGGCTGAAAGAAAATATAATTTGTAAAATGATGTTCTTAGCTTGATGCATAATTTGCACGAAGTTTCATATGCATTCTGGATTTGATGTGTCCTTAAGTAGTCGGTAATGTCTTTACTAGAAGAAGCTGTCTGTGTGATTTCATCTGTCTCGACTTTGACGAAATGGAACCTTCGAGTATATCCATCGTGGGGTTGCGCATCACGCTCGCAGCAGGCTGAGGTGAGCCAATGACGTCGCGCAATGCTGCCAAAGTTCTGGAACATCCATACATTTGGGACGACCAACCTCGAACCGATTTTCCATCCGAATTTCAGATTGTTTGAATCCAGATCCACAAAATCCGCCATCCCCACTCGTCCAACAGATTGAATCTGCAATTCTGGAAGATAGTGGCAGGGATTGGACCACTCAGATCGATGCAGGGTTAAAGAAAGACTCTCACATGAACTGGTCCTATGACGGCACAAAAACCAACGATCTAATACGTCTGGTTCAAAATAAAGTATTCCCCCCCGTCCAAGTTCCCACTCTGACCCCTCTTCTAGAAAAGTCACAAAACCGAGCTGTCCGAGGCAGTGCACCAGAAATTGGTTGGTGGATATATTGGTTACATTTTGTACAAGAGATCCCCAAAGTTGTTGTTGCATTTGTATCATATATGTGAGGATCATGTGAGAACTGCTGGATATTAGGCGGTATGAGGAATATACTTTTATGTGCTCGCACATAGGTGAGATAGGGGTTTAGGCATTTTTGGAAAATTTATGTCTTATAGGAATTCTTTTCCATTTGTGACTTTCATTAACAAGATCTCAACAATCATATTATAACCCAATAGAAGTAGTCAAAACTAAAGTATCATCTACAAAAACCCACCTTGCGCCCTCGAGAGCCCTCCAATCCCTTGCTTCTTCGGAACAGGTTCCCCACTAACCAAGTTCCCATCTTTGTCTGTCAACCCAAACTTCTCGGTATTCTGATTAGCAGCAAAATTCTCCCTCCATTCATTTACAAGAAACTCTGAATCAACCATGACATTGACCTCCTGTGAGTGAAACCAGGATTGCGTATCCATATTTCCCGATCCTGTCAACATCAGCCACAAATTTGGTGTGTCTCGCATACCCATGATGGCAACTTGCCCATCTACTTGGAGAAACTTGACGTGACAGTTTCGTGCTTGTTTTTCAAAGCGGAGAGGCGCCTTTTGGTCTTTTGCGACGTACCAATGCCATTTCAAGAACTGATCCTTGTTGACCTTCGACAATTCCTCCATTAATTTCCCACGAACGGTATCGTTGGTGCCGCCCTGGAAGGGAACAACGCCTTCTGCGAAATCGTTGAAACCCAAACCGATGTACAAAGTAACAGTAACTCCTCGTTTGCATGCTTCGAGTACCGCTTCTACAATGGGGGAAGCATTGAATACCGGAGATTGAATAAACACTTCCTTCTTGGCGAGTTTCAGTGCTGCCATCAGCATAGTGATCTCAGACGAAATTACCTTGCAGCCAAGCTGCGTTCTGCGGATTGTGAACGTCGTGATGACCAGGTATGGCTTGAGGTTGTCGATTGACCAGAGCCATTGGAACCGGTTTATGAGGAGAATGTAGATAAAAGGGCGCGAAGTCTGTTTCAAAGTCATGGAAGGTTTGTTCAGCCGACTTTTCCACGTTGAGCCGCTGATTGATGGGGATGGTGGTCCGCATGTGATTTTCCTTGTCATATCGTTCGGATTCCGCTTGTATTTCATGAGCCGGATCTGAAGCGTGTTCGGATGGATGACTAGCATCCATGGGCTTAGTTGAGCCCACCCAATTATGCTCACCAACCGGTTTGTTTCCAGGAATCGGGGGGACAGAATCAAACGGCCTTGAATTGCTTTTATCTTCCTGAGTTTGCTCCTTCCCTACAGCCGGTGATTGCGATTGGACTTTGCTTGTCTCAGAGATATGTGTGCCGTCCATCCGTTTTGAAAGGCCGTCATCGTTGTTCGACTGTTTTTGAACAAACGCGTCACGGTTTCCAAAATGGAATTCGCGGTTCGAGGTCGCAGGAGTGTTGAGACACGGCAACCCAGGTGGATTTGGGATCTCTTTGCCCCAGGATATGAGGAAAGTGTCGTAGAGCGAATTTACAATATCCCCTTCGAATTGGCACATCATTTCGACGTTAGAGCGAATGTTGATATTGTTACTGTTGACTAGAGCGACTTGACGGTCAATAACAGCGAATTTAGAATGGAATGTTCCCAGAGGCGCGACATGATAATTCTGTGCTCAGATGCTGAAATAAAAGAGCGGCTTACCACAAGATCGAGATCGATATTCTCCAATTCCTCGTGGGGAATCCCAATCTTTGACCAGGTAGATGGCTTCCTGTCGTACCTCGCCTGAAAGACATTGCGAATATTGGCAGCATCCATCAAAACTTTGACGACCACCTAAGATGAGACAAACCAAATGGAAGTTGACACCTTTCGTCCATCCTTTCGCGCTCTTTCATTCAATTCTTGAAATGCGGAGGTGACGAGCTCGACACTCTTTCCCGGCTCCCAGGCATTGGTCGCAATCAACACTTCCTTTTGCGCCGTGACGATGACATCGTGATAATGTTGCATGATATCGGGAATGACGGAAATAATACTCAACGTAACAACCCCACTCGATCCCAAGAGCGAAGGTGAACAGACCGCCGTTTTGGGATCCTTATCAGCTGCATCCACAGCTGCTGCGAACATCTAGAATCAACGACAGCCTGGAATTGAAGGGTACCTTGAGAAACAAATCGCTCGGCCTATACGGGAATCTTCCCCTGGCAGCGACCTTGTCGAGATTGGCACGTTCGTAGTCTTCATGAATGCCTTTATGGTCCGCAGATTTACTCAATCCAAATGCTTCAAACAGTAAGAACACAAGTACTCGCCAAAGGGAATAAAGCAGACCTTCCTGGTTCTTGATGACAGTCGCATACGCCTGTTTTGGATCGAAACTCTTGGCCGTGAGAGAGGTGACCGTGACATCGCCCGCATCCGGGTCCACGTCCTTCCCAGCAGCTGGGTGAGTTGAATTGTTGACTTCTGGAGATGTTGACATGTGTGTGTGTGACGCACGTTTAGATGCCAGGATATCTTGGTTTTATTTCATGGCGTTTTGCAGTGCGAAAGAACAAGGTCTGTGCATTGCGACGAATTGGAAACTTTTGCCGATGATGACGTCGCGTTCCACGTGATTGTCTCAGCCACAGCTGGCGCCTGGAGCTCAATTCAAGCGTATTTATAGTCTACACCTAGGCTACTGCTTCGATACCACACCGCTAGAATCTGCTTGAGCAATCACCATTTTTTGATAATCCTTGATTGTGCCAGGGAATTTCTTGACCGTTTCATCTTGACAAACCCAAATCGAGTCGCTGACGTTTCTCAAGAATGCAGTGTCGTGACTTACCAACAAAACACCTGAGATCAGCCCAATTTTTGATCGCAGGAATAGAACCTCCTTTGAATTCTTTCAAAGCACCCATCAATGCATCCATAGCTCTCAAATCTAAATGATTCGTCGGTTCGTCGAGAATCAGTATATGCGGATTCTGTAACGCAAGACAAGCGAATGCGACGCGAGATTTTTGGCCTCCGGAGAGAGTTTCCATCTGCTGTAACCCAGTCGTCCCAGTGATACCGAAACTCCCCAGCGCTCGACGATACTCCTCATCTGATTTTCCCGGATACGTCCGCGCCATAAACGTGACGGCAGAGACCGACAAGTCCAATGCATCCACATGATGTTGAGCAAAAAATCCGATCCGTAACCTCGGATGACGATGAACCATTCCTTTTGTCGGCTCCAGTTGTTCCGTCAAAACCTTCAACATAGTCGTCTTGCCGGATCCGTTAGCTCCTACAATCCCAATCCGAGATTCCATATCGACATCGATGTCTACATTATGTAACAACAACTTGCCCTCTGCACTATATCGAAACCCCACGTCATTCATCCTTAGAATGGGCAATGGCAGTCTCTCTGGTTCGGGAAATTTGAATATCAGACCGGTTTCTTCCTCTGGAGGCTCAAGTTTAGGAAGGCGTTCGAGCTTTTTGATGCGGGACTGGGCTTCCGAAGATTTTGCGGCATTGTAACGAAATTTGTCGATAAAGGTTTGTAAATGCTTTCGCAGTGCAAGTTGGTTCTCGTATTCGCGGAGTTGGTTTTTGGCGCGCTCTTCTTTGGTGGATTGGAAAGTTGTAAAGTCGCCTTTGTAGTAATCTAAGCGCTCATTGTGTTGGTGAATGATATCGGTTGCGACTTCGTCAAGGAAATCGCTATACGTTAGAAATTACTCTCAGCGCGAGTATACCGATCATGAGAGACTACAAGGACTGTGGAAGGGTAGGTTAGGAGGTAGTGTGCCAAGTATGCGACACTGGGAACGTCCAACATGTTGCTAGGTTCTATTTATCAAAGTTATTCAGTGGTAGGATTACCGTCGAGAAGCAATAGATCAGGCTTACAAAATAGCGCTCTGGCAAGAGCCAATCTCATTCTCCAACCTCCACTGAACTCTTTGGTTTTTCTCTTCTGCGCTTCGACGCTGAATCCAAGACCTGCAAGAATACTTGAGGCTCTGGCTTCGGCGGTATCGGCGTCTAGTTCGGCCAATTTTTCATGAACCTCGGTCAATCGAGAATCTAAAGTCTTCCTCTCTCGATCCAACTTGGGATCCGAGATTGTC
>Ga0335073_10014739_pt1 | contig 10950 bp, 10 predicted proteins | sample Lox_Sample_22_FD_207093 | JGI IMG/M metagenome (GOLD analysis project Ga0335073, IMG submission 207093) | Soil microbial communities from Loxahatchee National Wildlife Refuge, Florida, United States - Lox_Sample_2.2 | ecosystem: Environmental > Terrestrial > Soil > Wetlands | place: USA... | reverse complement strand
CAGCGATCTGTTCGAAAAGGCGCATCCGGGCCTCGTGGCCGATCTCGATCCGTCGACCACCCACAGTTTCTATTTCACTCGGCCGGAATTCTGGCGGGACGTGGTCTTGACGCTTGCCGGCGGGATGGATCGCCGGGTGTTTCCGACCCGCACGCCCGACCCAAACAATCAAATCCCCAATCGCTTCATTCTCGATCCGGGCGGGATTGCCGACGCGGCCTACCGGGCGGCGCTGGTCCGCTCGGCGGTGAGCCCGTCGATCAAGCCGCCGCCGTGACGCGGCCCGCCGTTTATCGCATAATGTATATTATCGGAAATATGATCCGGCCAGGCGACGTCGCTGCCCAGTACCTTGATCCAATATCATATTTCGACCGTCAGACCGTCATAGCCGGGTTCGACATTGGCCGGTAGCTCGCGCCGCAGTTCGGCATAATCCAGGCTTTCGTCCATATGCGTGAGAATGGCTCGGCGCGGCCCGACGCGCGCGATCCAGGCCAGTGTCTGATTGAGATGGCTGTGCGTCACATGCGGCTCCCGGCGCTGACAATCGACGATCCAGCATTCGATCCCCGCGAGCGCCGCAAAGGCCGTTTCGTCGAGCCGGACCAGGTCGGTCGAATAGGCAAACCGGCCGAATCGGAATCCCAGGGTCTGGGAAAATCCGTGATCCTGGACGATCGGCGTGATCGCGAGCCCGGCGGCCTCGAATGGTCCATCCACTTCCCGAGGCTCGAGGGCCGGCCGATAGTACCCGATGGTGGCAGCGTCGCCGCCGCCCGCCCCAAAGACGTAACCGAACCGCTCGCGGATCTGGCCCAGCGTGACCTTGCTCGCATAGACCGGCAACGGCTTTTGGATCAGCCGGTTGACCATGCGAAGATCATCGATCCCGTGAAGATGATCGGCATGCGCATGGGTATAGAGCACGGCATCGAGGCCGCGGATGCCAGCGTCAAGAAGCTGCTCGCGCAGGTCGGGCGATGTGTCCACCAGCACCCTTGCGCCATTCTCTTCGACCAGGATCGACACGCGCCGCCGCCGGTTCTTCGGGTTGGACGGATCGCAAGCGCCCCATTCGCCGCCGATGCGTGGCACGCCCCAGGACGGGCCGCATCCGAGCATCGTCACCTTCACGCCCGCGCCGCCTTCGTGAAGAGGCGAAAGAAATTATCCGAGGTTCGGCGTGCAAGTTCCTCGACAGGAACGGCTTTTAGCGATGCGACCATCGCCGCGGTGTGGACGATGAAGGACGGCTCGTTGGTCTTTCCGCGCATCGGGATCGGCGCGAGATAAGGGGCATCGGTCTCGATCAGCAGCCGGTCGAGCGGCAAATCCCGAACGATCTCCCGAAGGGTCGCGGCATTCTTGAAGGTCACGATCCCGGATATGGAGATGAAGAAGCCCATGCCCAACGCGGCTTCGGCCAGCTCGCGTCCCGTGCTGAAGCAGTGAATGACGCCGGTTAGCGGCTGTTCCTCACGTAATATCTGAACCGTTTCGGGATCGGCGTCGCGGGTGTGCACGATCAGCGGCAGCCCGGTCTCGCGCGCCGCCGCGGCGTGGGCCCGGAATGATGTGGCTTGACGGTCTCGCGGGCTGTGGTCGTAATAGAAGTCGAGCCCGGTTTCGCCGATCCCGATCACTTTGGGGTCCGCCGTCAGCGCGACAATCCGCTCCGTCCCGGCATCGACTTCGGCCGCGGCCTCGTGCGGGTGAACGCCGACGCTGCACCAGATATTCGGGTCCGACGCGGCAATCTCCCGCACGGCCGCGAATTCGGAGAGCTTGGTGCAGATGGTCAGCATCGTTCCGACACCGACCGCCCGTGCGCGCGACACGATACCGGCGCGCGCCTCTAATGGCGCGTAATCGAGATGACAGTGGCTGTCGACGATTGTCCCGGCTTCGTGCGTCACGTCACTTCATATAGTCATGCACCACCGAGCCGAGACCAAGCGTCATGTCGCCGACGAAATGCACGGACGACTCGATCCCGCGCAGGGGAAGCCCGGAAATCGGGGCAAGCGCGTGGCTGGAAAGGGTAAGGCCCGCGGGGCCGGTCCACGCGCCGTGAATGGAGACGTCCTCGAAATGGTATTGGACGAGTTCGATGATGCGCGGCGTGCAGTCGACATGCGGCACGATCTTCAAAAGGAAGTTCGGCTCGGCGAATTCGCGCGCCATCTCGCCCGTGTCCCGCGTCCGGTATTTGTAGCCCATCGTGCCGGTGGCAAGGCGCAGCCGCCCGTAATCGAGCGTGCCCAACAACGTATCCGTCTCCACCTTGAACGAGATGTTGGCAAGCTTCTCCGGAAAGCCCCAAATCTCGCGCCCGCCGGCAAGCGCCCCTTCGGTGTTGAGGTAAAGAGAGTGGCAGAAATTGCCTCTTTGCCCGTTCAGCGTCACGGGTATCACCTGCCCCGCCGCACGATACTCGCCAAAGCCGCTCGAATCCGGCATGCGGATGAACTGAAACCGGACCAGGGGATCCGGCGCCTTCAACGGCTCGGGAAGGATGCGTTCGATCGCGGCCGGGTCGGTGCGATAGGTGATCGAGAGATATTCCCGATTGATGAACCGATAAGGACCCCGCGGAAATGACGGACTCGTCAATGGCATGGCGAATGCCATGTTCTTTACTTCCGCGAGCTTCATGGACCCCTCCGGCGATGGAACGGTCAAACTCTATGCGGCGCGAACGCGAAAGGGAAGCGGCAGATCACGATGATGCGGCCGCCTCGACATGGCGCGGGAAAACCCCGGACGGTTTTGGCAATATCGTGCCCGGTTCAAGCGGATGCGCGGCAAGCGACGCGAAGCTGCGCCGGTCTTGCGGTTGCGCCAACTGGTCGAGCAGGCGGGAGGCTGCCTCGGGCACCACGGGCTGCACGATCAGGGCAAGATGCCGGATCGCTTCGGCCAGCACATAGAGCACGGTCCCTGCCCGCGCGGAATCGGTCCGGTTGAGCGTCCACGGCGCCTCGACATCGACATAGCGGTTGCCGTCCGCCACCACCTGCCAGATCAGCTCGAGCGCGCGGTTGAAGGATTGCTCGGCGAAAGCGGCGCGCACCGCGACGATGAGGCCGCGCGCGGACGCAAGCAGCGTCTCGTCCGATTCGGTGAGCGCTCCCGGTGCCGGCACCCTGCCCCCAAAATAGCTTTGGATCATCGACAGGACGCGCTGGGCGAGATTGCCGAAATCGTTGGCAAGGTCGCCGTTGATCCGGTTGATGACCGCGCGGCGGGAAAAATCGCCGTCGTTGCCGAAGGGCAGCTCGCGCAGCATGAAATAGCGCACGGCATCGACGCCATAGTCGTTCACGAGCTGCTGCGGCGGGATGAAATTGCCGAGCGACTTGGACATTTTCTGTCCTTCGACCGTCCACCAGCCATGGGCGAAGACGCGTTTGGGCGGCGCGATCCCGGCGGCCATGAGGAAGGCCGGCCAGTAGACGCAATGGAAGCGCACGATGTCCTTGCCGACCATGTGCAGATCGGCCGGCCAATAACGCCGATAGGTGGCGCTGTTCCGGTCGGGATAGCCCACCGCGGTCAGATAATTGGTGAGCGCGTCGAGCCAGACATACATCACGTGCTTCGGGTTCCCGGGCACCGGAATGCCCCAGGAAAAGCTCGTGCGCGAGATCGACAGGTCGTTGAGCCCGCCTTTGACGAAGCTGATCACCTCGTTGCGGCGCGAGCGCGGCGCGATGAAGTCGGGATTGCGCTCGTAATGCTCGAGCAGGCGGTCCTGCCACGCGGAAAGCCGGAAGAAGTAGTTCTCCTCCTCGACCCAGTCGACGTCGGCGCCGGTCGGCGCCTTGCCGGCGACGAGTTCGCTTTCGTCATAGAAGGCTTCGTCGCGGACCGAGTACCATCCGGCGAACTTGCCCATGTAGATGTCGCCGGCACGCTCGAGCTCCTGCCAGATCGCCTGGCTCGCAGCGATGTGGCGCGGCTCGGTGGTGCGGATGAAGTCGTCGTAGCTGATATTCATCAGCCGGTTCATGTCGCGGAAATTCTGGGATACGCGGTCGCAAAAGCTTTGCGGGTCCGACCCGGCCGCCTGCGCCGATTTGTCGACCTTCTGGCCGTGCTCGTCCGTGCCGGTGAGGAAAAACACGTCGCGGCCGTCAAGCCGCATGAAGCGCGCAAGCGCGTCGGCCGCGACCGTCGTATAAGCGTGGCCGATATGCGGCGAATCGTTCACGTAATAGATCGGCGTGGTGAGGTAGTAAGGGTCGCCGCCCGTCATGCTTTCTCCTCGGCGGCCTGGCGCCCGGCCGCCTCGATCGCGAAAAATGCGCTCAGCACGACCTGTTTGCGGTCGAGGTTCAGATCGTCTGCCTGGGCTAGAAGATGGGTGAGGTTTTCCCACACGTCCACCCATTGATCAAGAGCGCGCCGACCGACCAGACGCCGCATCGTCTGCGCCTCGCCCGGCAGCACGGCACGGCCCTCCCCACCTCCGGCCAGCGCCACCATGCGCGCCAGCCAGCCCGGCAGAAGCTCGGCAAAAAGCGCAAAGGATGCCTCGGCGCCGCGCCGGGCGAGGCGATCGGAAAGGCTCGACAACGCCTCGCCATCGATCTTGGGAATTTGCGCCAGGAGGTTGAAAATACTTGTGTAGAGCTCCAAGCCATTGGCCGATGCAAGTTCAAGCGCCCGGCCGATGCTGCCGCCGGCCAGGCGGGCGAGCGCCGCCCTGTCCGCGTCGCTCAGACCAGGCTGATGCTGCTGCAGCGTGGCGGCGATCACCGGGTCGGCCAGCGGTCTCAGCGGCAGGTGACGGCAGCGGGAGCGGATGGTGGGCAACAGCCGCCCGGGATTATCGCTCAAGAGCAGCAGCACCGCGCGTTGCGGCGGCTCCTCAAGAATCTTCAGCAAGCCGTTGGCAGCATTTCGGTTCATGGCGTCCGCGCCATCGACGATGACGACCCGCCAGCCGCTTTCGGCAGCCGTCATGCGCAAAAAGCCCGATACCGCGCGCGTGTCCTCGACCACGATCGCGCTCCGCTGCCGCCGCGTCCGCGGATCGACCCCGCGCTCGACCACCAGCAGATCGCCATGGCCGCCCGAGGCGACACGCCGATACACCGGGTGGTCCGGCGCAACCGCCAGTCCGCTCGCTGCCGTCCCATCGGGTTGGGTCAGTAGGAACCGCGCGAACCGGAACGCCAGTGTCGCCTTCCCGACCCCGCGCGGCCCGGTGACGAGCCAGGCATGCGGGAGCCGGCCCGACCGGTAAGACGCCAGAAGCGTTGCCTCCGCGGCCTCATGCCCGATGAGGGCGGCGGTCTCGCGCGGCGCGGCCAGCGTCGTTGCCGGCAGCTCGCCGTCGACATCGTCTTCCTCGTCGGACATGAAACGACAATAGCGGAGAACGCTCGCTCACACAGCGAGCTGCAACCGCTCCCGCAGCGCCGCCCGCACGGCTTCTTGGACCGCCGGAACCCGCTGCCGCGCGTCGATGACGACGCAGCGTCCCGGCTCGCGGCGCGCGATGTCGAGGAAGGCCTGCCGGAGACGCTCGTGGAACTCAAGCGGCATCCTCTCAAAGCGCGTTGCGGCGCCGCGGCGCTGGGCCCGCGCCAATCCGTCCGCCGCCGGCAGATCGAGCATGATGGTGAGGGCGGGCCGGAAGTCGCCGGCGATCAGCCGATGCAGCGTCGCGATCTGTTCCGATGGCAGGCCACGCCCGGCGCCCTGATAGGCCTCGGTCGAGTCGGCAAATCGGTCGCACAGGACGAGCCGTCCCGCCTCCAAAGCCGGCCAGATCGTCGACACGAGATGGTGGCGCCGCGCCGCGACCATGAGAAGCAGCTCGGCCTCCGCATCCCAGCGGTCGGTCGAGCCGGAGAGGAGAAGGCGCCTGATCTCTTCGGCGCCCGGCGAGCCGCCGGGCTCGCGCGTCGTCACGACGTCGTTTCCGGCCTTGCGCAACGCCTCTGCCAGGAGACCGATTTGAGTCGTCTTGCCCGCGCCCTCGCCGCCCTCGAACGTGACAAAATGTCCGGCGGTCAGTGGCTACCCCACAGGAAATACCCCGCCGCGGCCGCCATGCGGCCGAACGCGTTGAGCTCCGGCACCGGCTTTGCCGCGACGAGCTGAATGTCGAGATCGCTCATTTCCGGCGCGGTGACCACGAGCTTGCCGACCGGCTCGCCTTCCGCGACCGGCGCCTGCACCGGGTGGTCGTAGACGGCCGTCACCTTCATGTCGTGCCGTGCCGACTTCGCCAGGGTCACATAGACGTCCTGCGCGGTCGTCGCCGGCACCTTGGTCGCTTCGCCGAGCCAGACCGGCGCTTCATCCACCACGTCGCCTGCTTTGACGAGGCGGTAGTCGGAGAATTCCCGATAGGCCCACTCGAGCAGCTTCTCGCTTTCGGACGAGCGCTCTTTCATGCTGGCCATGCCGACCAGTACCTCGAGGATGCGGCGGTTGTCGCGGATGGCCGAGATCGCGACACCGTATCCCGCCTCCTCGGTGTGCCCGGTCTTTATTCCATCAACGCCCAAATCCTTGTAAAGCAGGGGATTGCGGTTTCCTTGCTTGATGTTGTTGTAGGTGAAGTCCTTTTCCGATTCGTAATGATAGTACTGGGGAAAATCGAGGATCAGGTGCCGCGCCAAGGTCGAAAGGTCGCGTACCGTCGTGTATTCGCCGGGATCGGGCAGACCATCCACATCGGCAAAATGGGTATTCGTCAGGCCCATTGTCTTGGCCGTCTCGTTCATCTGATCGACGAACGCCTCTTCGCTTCCGGCGAGGCCCTCGGCGAGCACGACGCAGGCGTCATTGCCCGACTGAATGATCATGCCGCGAATCAGATCCTCGACCTTCACGCGCCCGCCCAAAGGCACGAACATGTTCGATTCGTCGGTCTTGTGCTTGGCCCACGCGCGCTCGCTCACCGGCAGCATGTCGTCGAGCGTAATCTGACCCTTCTTGAGATATTGGAACACCACATAGGCGGTCATCATCTTGCTGAGTGATGCCGGCTGAATGCGGTCATCAGCACCTTTGTCCAGAAGCACGGTCCCCGTGTTGAAGTCGATGACGATCGCGTGCTGTGCCGTCGTATCAATGGTGGGGGCGGGGGTGGGCGCCGGGGTCGGCGCGGGAGCGGGCGCCGCGGCCAGCGCCGGCACGGCGAGAAGGGAAAGTCCCAATCCGGCAACGAAGCCGTGGAGCGCGCGTTTGCTCATGCGTCGGGTTCTCGCAATCTGATCAGCAACGGTGGTTTCAGCATAGCGCAAATTGCGCCGAAAATGTGAGCGATCCGCTCAATCCACCACAATGCGCGCCTCGGTCACGCCGCTGCCGACCACGCGATCAAGCAGGCGATCGGCTTCATCGACCGATCCGATCGGACCGATGCGAACGCGATAGAGGTTGGTCCCGTTGACCGTCGCATCCGTCACTTTCACATTGCCGAGCGACGTGAGCTTGGCCTTGAGCCGCATGGCGTTTTCCGCCTGGGCAAACGCGCCGACCTGGACATAGATGTTGGTCGGGCGAACGGGAACCGTGGTCACTTGCGCGGGCAAAGGAGGCGGCGCAAGAACCGGTGACGGTTCAAGCGGCTGCGGAGGCGGCGCGGGGGGCGGCACCGGCAGATCGGTTTTGGCGACCTGAACGCCGCTCGGCGTCGGTAGACGTTGTGTCGCGACAGGCGTCTCGGGAAGCGGCGGCGCCGACTCGACAATTTGATCGGCCCCCTCGTTGTGCAAGGCGATCAGTTTCGCCTGAATGCTCTCAGGCGCCAGAATCTGCACGCGTACCTTTGTGGACCCGTTGCCCTCGAAGCCCAACAACTGCGCCGCGCGCCGCGACACGTCGATGATGCGGCCTCGCGCATAAGGGCCGCGATCATTGACGCGAAGCTTAAGGCTGCGCCCATTCTCCAGATTGGTGACTTGCACGATGCTTGGCATCGGCAGGGTGCGGTGCGCCGCGGTCAACGCATTGAGATCGAACACCTCGCCGTTTGCCGTGTATTTGCCGTGAAAGCTCTCTCCGTACCACGACGCGATGCCGGTCTCGTCGTAGGTCAAGTCCTCGCTCGGGTAGTACCAAACGCCGTTGATCTGATAGGGTTCGCCGACTTTGTAGACGGGACGTTCGGCCGGCCCGCGCGCCGTGCCGACACCTTGCGACGGCAACGAGCCGCATCCCGCAAGCGCCATCAGGCCGCATAGGCTAAGTGCTACGAGCCCACGACTCATGAGAGCATCGAGTCTCAATTGAACGATGAAACCACGCGCGAAATCTACCCGCGCGCAAAATCGTCGGCAAGATTTCCAACCGCGATCGCAAAATAGCTCGAATTATTCCATTTGAGCAGTGCCCGATAATTGTCGTAACCGAGAAAGGCCGCGCCGGTCGGGCCTTCCGGCAGAATGAGCGCCGCGTCGCCGGCCGTTGCCGCCAGAGAATTCCCGTCGACTCGTCTGACGCCGAGCGCCTTCCATTGTTCCAGCGTTTTGCGACCACCCGCTTGCGCCGAGGCCGCGTCGAAGCCCGGCGGCAACGACACCTGCTCGCCCCACCCTTCGCCGCGGCGCCACCCGACCTGCGACAGATAGTTCGCGATCGAGGCGAACACGTCGTCGCGCCGGTTCCAGATGTCCGGAGCCGCTGTGCCGCGATAGCTGACGGCATAGGTCAAGAAGCTCGACGGCATGAACTGGCTTTGCCCCATCGCCCCCGCCCACGAGCCCAGCATTCGATGGGGATCGATGTGCTCACGGTCCACGATCAACAGCGCATTGATGAGTTCATGCCGGAAGAAAGCCGGCCGCCGTCCATCATAAGCCAGAGTGGCGAGCGCCGGGATCACGGGATAGTCCCCCGTGACTCGGCCAAAATCGGTCTCAACGCCCCAAAGCGCGGTGATGAATTGCGGCGCCACGCCATAACGCCTGCCGACATCGTCGAGCAATGCGCGGTTCTCTTGCAGCCGCTCGCGCCCATCCTGCTGCCGCTGCGGCGTAACGACGCGCGCCATATAGTCGGAGAAGGTCAGACTCGTCTCCGGCTGATGGCGGTCGAGCTCGATGATGTGCGGGATCGGGGCCACGTCGGCCAACGCTCGATCGAGCGTCCCCGGCCCGATCCCTTGCGCCTGCGCGTCCTTGCGAACCCCTTGGAGCCAGACGGCGAAATCATTGTCGATCGCCTTGGCAGCGGGCACACCAACTGTGAGAACGGCTCCAGCGACGACAAGGCGTCTCGAGATCATGCCATTCCCATAATCCAACCCGAGCGCCGAGGGCAAGGATTCATGGATCAGCGAATCCGCAACGATTCGGCTTTGGCCCTGAATTCCGGCGGCCACGGCGCCGCACGACGCGCCGCGAGGTCGAAATTCACGCCGGCCTGATAGAAGCGGGCCAGCATCTTACCGTCGCTTGCGTCGCGCATGTGATGCAACAGACGCAGCGACGACGCGCCGATGCCGACCGCGCCGCTCGTCACCACCACGCCCCTATCCGGCCGGATCGTCGCCTCGGTCAGCAGAAGCCGCGTCTCGACCGTCGCGAATCCGCGATCGGCGTCGCGGCGATAAGGCTCGGTCATGCCGACCGCATCGAGGAAGGCAAGACACGCATCCGAAAAGCGGCGAACGCAAGCCTCGAGCGCAAGCGTCCCCTCCTCCATGTCGCGCGCCCGGACCCGATTGCGGCACGTGATCAGAGGGCTATCGCCCGACGGCAGGTCCAGCGGTTCGAAGCGGTCCCATTCGGCCGCTGCCGTAACGGGCATCGCTTCGCCCCCGGTGCCGAGCAATCGCTGCTCGGCCAGCGTGGTGCACTCTCCCGTCGCATTCGTCGCCCGATGCGCGATCAGGACGCCGCCGGGCTCCGAGCCGAGCACGGCGCTCGCGATCGTCATCACCTCGCCCGCGCGCAGCTCGCGCCGATAGCGGATGTCGAGCGCGCTTGTCCGCCATCTTGTCCCCGGCGCGATCCGCTCGATGCGGTCGAATGCCGCATCGGCAAAGCGCTCGCCATAGAAGGCGATGTTGAGATGGTCGAAAGCGTCGCATTCCCACGCGCCGACGGCGCCACGATAGGCTTCGGCGAAACCGTCCTGCGGCGTCACGTCCTGGCCGTCGGACTGCACGGATCAGAAATCATAGAGCACCTCGAGCGACGCGCCCGCTTGATTCGGGTTCTCGTCGAGAGGGCTGGAATCAGCGCTGCAAATGAGCCGTTCATAGCCGAGCGTGGCGTTTAGGCGCCACTTGTCCGAGATCGTGTAATTGGCGGTCACGCCAAAATTCACGTTCGCCGGACCGGCCTTTGCGTTATAGCGGGGATAGTTCGAGGCAGGGGCCGCTTCGTTGGTCCCGATGCCGAATTCGCGCTGCATGTAATGCGCGTCGCCCGCGGTCACTCCCGGCCCGATGAACACGACCAGCGTTTCGTTGCCGATGATCGGCACATAGGCGCCGACATCGCCGACCAGCCCATCGGTCCCGCCGAACGCGCGCCGCAAATCCGCCGAGACCACGACCGGCTGGAAAAACGCCTCCGCGAACAGCTTGATTGCCGGCGCCGGCGAGAAGCTTCCGGTTCCCCGGAGCGAATGCTCGGCATGCTCGCTCCGGCCGGTATCATAGGCGAGCGCCACGCCCGCGCGGAAGGTCTGGCCGCGCAGCAAATTCACCCCAAGCCCGTCGCCCGTCGAAAGAAAGGCGATGTCGCGGTAGCGGATATCAACCGTGATGGACGGCAGGAACCCGTACTGCTTGCCGCCCTGGTATTTCGGCATGACGACCGCGCCGCCGCCGACGACCGTTTCCCAATCGGGCACCTGCCCGCCCAATGGCCGAAGCACGACGCCGGCCGAATCCTGCCAGTTCGCGAACGGCGCGGGGGTCTGCGCGTGCGACGCAGCCCCTAGAGAGCAAAGAGCCGCCGCGACGGCGCTCGA
>Ga0335073_10014738_pt1 | contig 10950 bp, 7 predicted proteins | sample Lox_Sample_22_FD_207093 | JGI IMG/M metagenome (GOLD analysis project Ga0335073, IMG submission 207093) | Soil microbial communities from Loxahatchee National Wildlife Refuge, Florida, United States - Lox_Sample_2.2 | ecosystem: Environmental > Terrestrial > Soil > Wetlands | place: USA: Florida... | reverse complement strand
GCCTCCCGCCGTCCGAGCCACTCTAACCGGCCCTTTCTGGCACGTACCCCTGCCCGTCCCGATTGGGCCAAACCTGGATCGGAAGCCGCCCGCTGAGAATGCGGGCGGTTTTCGTATGTGGGTCCGGCGCATCGTGTCTCCCGCGGCCCCATGCGCCCCCAATGCGTTTCATTCCCGACAGGGGTCGGGCGCGAGTGCCGCGGGGAGACACGTCTGCGCCGTCCCCTCAAGCGTGGTCGTTGGCTATGCGAGGTTGGACCGACGGGGATATGCCACGGTTGGGTCCGTGAGCACATTCACGAGGGCGGGGCCGCCGGACTCGAATGCACGCTCGAGTGCGGGTATTAGTTCGGCCGGCTTGGACACGAGCTCGCCTTGGCAGCCGAGGGCTTCGGCTACCTGGTCGTAGCGGGTTTGGGGGCGGAGGTCGGCGGCTATGGAGTAGCCGTAGATCGCCTCCATCGGGTGTTTCTCGAGTGCCCAGATGCCGTTGTTGCCGACGACCGCGACGACGGCGACGCCGTGGCGGGCAAGCGTGTCGAGCTCCATCCCTGAGAAGCCGAAGGCACCGTCGCCGAGCAGCAGCACGACCTGGCGGTCGGGGTGGGCGAGCTTGGCCGCGAGCGCGTATCCGAACCCGCACCCGAGGCAGCCGAGCGGCCCCGGGTCGAGCCAGCACCCCGGCTGGTACGAGTCGATCAACCGGCCGGCGTAGGAGACGAAGTCGCCACCGTCGCCGACCACGATCGCGTCGCGATCGAGCAGTCGGATCAGCTCGCCATACACGCGCACCGGGTGTAGCGGCGCGCGCTCGTCGGCGAGGTCGCCGGCCTCGGCGGCCCGGGCGTCGTCCTCGACGGCGCGTAGCGACTCGATCCACAACTCGCGCGCGGACCGCAGTTCGAGCGGGCCGGTGGCGACGCGGAGCGCGTCGAGAGTCGCCGGGAGCGCCCCGTACAGCTCGGCCGCGAGTTCTCGCGGCGGATCCTGATCGGGCTCGGCGACGTCGATCGCCACGATCTCGGCGTCCTGCGCGATCGCGGCTCCGAAGCCGAGCCTGAAGTCGAGCGGCGCCCCGATCACGAGCGCGACGTCGGCCCCCTGCAAACCCGTCCCGCGGGCGCGCGAGAACGCCAGCTCGTGGTCGGCGGGGACGCACCCGCGCGCGAGGCCGTTGAGGAACACGGGGATCCGCAGCTCCGCGGCCAGCGCCCGCAGCGACTCTTCGCCCCGGCCCCAGTAGAGCCCGGCGCCGGCCATGATCACCGGCCGCTCGGCGTCGCGGAGCAGCGCCGCGGCCCGTTCGATCTCGCGCCCGTCGGCCCCGGCACCTCGCCACGGCTCGGGCAACCCACCGGCGGGCTCGGGCTCGTCGGCCTCGCCGAACACGTAATCGAGCGGAAAGTCGAGGAACACCGGCCCCGAGTGAGGAGTGATCGCGGTCCGCATCGCCTCGTCGACCAGCGCCGGGATCTCGGCGGTCTCCTGCGCGGTGGCGGCGAGCTTCACCAGCGGCCGCACGAACGGCACGTGGTCGATCTCCTGGAGCGATCCCTGCCCCCAGCGAAACTGCGGCGCCCGCCCCCCAAGCACCAGCATCGGCGACCGGTTCTGGCCGGCGGACGCGATCGCGCTCATGCCGTTGGTGACGCCGGGTCCGGCGGTCAGCGCGCACACGCCGGGTGAGCGGGTCACCTTGGCCCAGCCCTCGGCGGCGAACGCCGCGGCCTGCTCATGGCGGACGTCGACGATCTCGATCCCCTCGGCACGGCATCCGTCGTAGATCGAGAACAGGTGGCCCCCCGACAGCGTGAACAGCTTGGTCACGCCGTGGGCACGGAGCCGTGCGGCGATCAACCGCCCGCCGTGAACCTGGGTGCTGGCCTCTGCCTCCGTCGCCACGGACGGGAAGCTACAGCGCGTGGGCGCCGAGCAGCGCCGCACCCTCGATCAGGATGCGTTCGCCCTCGATGAAACGGCGGCCCAATCGGAGCGCCGGCAGCGTCCGGACGCCGCGAGCGTGAAGTCCTCGAGCGGTCGCCCACAGCGGCCGATCCCGCTGGGGGTCGCGCGCGGCGAGCAGGCATCCCTCGAGCGAGAGGCCCGCCGCGGCAGCGGCGATACCGAGGATCTCCGGATCCTCGAGATCGAACCCCCCGCAGAAGGCGAGCCGCGACGCCGCGAGCGCGAACGCCGGGCCGGCGCCGTTCTCGGCGGCGTACGAGGCGGCTCTCAGCGCGTGGCGGGTGTTGGCCGGAAACCCGTCGGGCCACACGAGTGGGAGCCGCGCCGCGAGCGCGTCGCGCTCGGCGAGAGCGCGCGTCGCGTCGAACCGGGTCCAGCGCGCACCGCCGTCGAGTCCGACCGCCGGCGCGGGCACCCATTCGACCTCTCCCAGCGCCCGCTCGACCCGCTCGGCGACCAGGTAGGAGAACGGACAAGCCACGTCGTAGAAGAACGCGGCCCCTACATCCCCCCTGGGGCGAGACCGGTCGGCGAGCTGATCCTTCAGCTCGATCACGTCACCCATGTACTTCAGCAACGGGTCTGGGGACGAAAACTGACGCAAAGCTCTCTGACGCGTTGTTTCCCTACAAACCCCTTATCTGACGGGACGCTGGACTACTACAAAATGGGCATTTACGGCGGCAGAAACACGCTGGACGTCCGTTAGACTCGAACTTGGTAGGTACGCACCGTCCACCGGGAGGACTCCTCATTCCGCACGTACCCCCACCGAAACGCCACCCGTACGATCAATGGTCCCCAGACGCCAGGGCGCTTGACCTGGTCGGCGACAAATGGACGCTTCTGATTGTCCGCGACCTCGCCGCCGGCCCGCGCCGGTTCGTCGAGCTTCAACGGGTCCTTCCCGGGATCTCGACCGAGCAGCTCCGCTCGCGGCTGAACCGGATGGTCGCCGACGGCATGCTCACACGGAAGCGGTATCGCGAGGTCCCGCCGCGCGTGGACTACGAGCTCACCGAGCGGGCCCGGGAGCTGATGCCAATCCTCGGAGCACTCGCGCGGTGGGGATACGAGTGGGCCTGGAGTCCGCCCCGCGCCTCTGAGTCGGTCGACCTCGGCGCGATCTTCAGGCTCGCTCCCGGTCTGGTCACTCGCTCCGGCGCCACCGGCATGGTTGAGTTCGGCGTGGACGAACCCGACGGCCGGGCCGCCTACACGTTCACGGTGGCGGAGGACTCGGTCGCGGTCGAGGAGCATTCGGCGGACCGCGCGGACGCACGCGTCGCCGGCCCCGCGGCGGCGTGGGTTAAAGCATTCTCACCCGAGCGCGACCGCACCGGGCTCGAGCTCACCGGGGACGTTGAGCTCGCCGGCGCGCTGCTTGACGGGCTCGTCGCCGCGGGTAGGCGCGCCTCGGACCGCGCGGCGTACGCCGCGTAGCCGGCGCAACCTCACTCCGACGGCGGCGCGCGCCCTACTTGTCCGGGTACGTCGCCGACAGCAGGTGCGGGATCTGACCCGGCTTCGCCCCCGGTAGCGGCGGCGCGACCCAGCACGCCTCCTGCGATCCCGGCGCCCCCGCGGGGATGCTGTTGGCCGGCACCGACCCGTCGCCGCCGGCACCCGTGTTGTTGCAGCCCCACGAGGGGAAGTTCCCCTTCGCGAGGACCTGCGGGTTCGCGAGCCAGGTCGGCCCTGGGTAAGTGTTGCCCCGGTTGTCCGAGTCTCGGTTGGGCGCGAACGACAGCGTCTCGGATCCGACCGGCGAGAACTGGCGCAGGTAGTGACCGACGCCGTTGCCCGAGAAGGAGGTGGTCGTCGCCGCGATACCCGTGGCGCCGTTGGAGATGAAGTCGGAGATCAGCTGCTGGTGGTCGGACAGCCAGCCGAGGATCGGGTTGAGCTGCTCGAGAAACGTGCCGAGCGAGCCGAGCATCGGCGTGGCGCCGGTCAAGATGTTGCGGACCGCGGGCAGCCCCGTCTGCGACACCGTGATCAGCGGCCCGAGGTTAGTGAACAGGTGGCGCAGCGGCGGCGACAGCTCCTGGACCGAGTGGAGCGTCGGCCCGAGCTGCTGAGCCACCGGGTTGAGCTCATTGATCAGCGGGTCGGTGTTGACCGAGAACGCCTGGAGCTTCTGCATCGTCGCCTTGGTCTCGTTCAGGAACGTCGGGAACACCTGGAAGGTCTGCGCGAGCTTGTTGTCGTTGGCGGCGGTGGTGGCGAACGTGGTCTCCGCGCTCGTGATCAGGTTTCGGAGCGCTGTCTGATTGGCGCCCAGGGCGCCGAACACGGTGCCGCCGTTCTGGACGAGGCTGACTACGGCCTGGTGCTGCACCTCGAGGACCTGGAGGATGTCGGTCGCGTCGGCCGCGAACGACGGCAGGTTGCCGAGCACGTCGTTGAGGTTCTGGTCGTTGCCGCCGATGGCCTTCGCGAGCTGCTGCTGCCAGACCTGGAACGCGTGCCTGGTGGTCGGGTCGAACGCGTTGTAGATGTCCGACAGCTGCACCTCCGAGAGCACCTGTCCGCGGGGTAGCGTCCCGCCGTCCGGAATCGGCGGGGCGTTCGCGCTGCCGGGGATCAGTTGAACGTAGGTCTCGCCGAGGATCGTCTTCGTCCGCAGGATCGCACTTGTGTCTTCGCGGATCGGCACGTACTTGCCCTGGAGCTGGAGCGTGGCGAGCGTCCGGTTGCCCTTCGGATCGAGCCGCGTCGAGACGACCTTGCCGACGTTCACCCCCGCGATCCGGACGTCGGCCTGGGTTGGCAGGTCCTGGGCATCTGGGAACGACACGTTGATCCGGTAGCCCTGGGCGCCGAGCGGAATCGTGCCGCCGAACGACAGCCACAGGAACAGCAGCAGCCCGATGCACGACAGCGCAAACAGGACCATCGTGATCACGCGCGAGATCGGAGGGCTACCGGTGTGCATCAGTTCGAGCCGGTCGGGAGCTTCGGGAGGAACAGGTTGTTCGAGCCGGTCGCGTTCGAGCCCGCGTGGGGCGACAGCGCCGGCTCGTTGGCGGTGGCCGGGTTGGAGGACGCGGTTGCGGTAGCGGGGTGCTTCTCCTTGTACTTTGCATAGGCCGCCTGGTCGGCCGCGGCCTGTGCCGGGCACAGGTTGGCGCTGGTCAGGATCGGCGTGAGGTTCATCAGCACCTCGGTCAGCGGCGAGGAGTTCGCGAGCTGCGCCAATGTGGCGCAGCTGGCCTGGAGGAACAGCGGGCGGAAATCGCCGTTGGCGTCCTGGACCGAGAACAGTGTGCGCGCGTTGTGGTCGAGCCACGCCAGCCACCACAGGTAGCCGTGCTCGGTGTTGCCCGGGTTGTACCCGACCATGTTCACGAAGTTGTTGAGCACCCCGAACACCTTGCCGAGGTTCGGCGTGGCCGCGGCCAGGTTCACCGCCGCCGGGCGGAGGTTGCGAACCACCGGCCGCGCCGCGACCACGAACGGCCGGATCTGGTTCTGAACGATCGGCGCGCCCGGGACCGCTAGGGCGGTCAGCGCCTGATTGGCTCCCTTCAGCGCGCCCGCGGCGGGCAGCAGGTTCTTGGCCGCCGGCCCGAGCTGCTGCGCGAACGCCTGCACCTTGGCGAGCGTCGCGGTCGTCTGGTTGAGCGTGCTCGGCAGGTCGGCGACCGCGAGGCTGACGTTGCCGTTCTCGGACGCGAACGCGCTGAACACCTTCTCGCTCGAGTCGATCAACTGCACGATCTGCGGCTCCTTGGCCGCGAGCGCCACGTTCAGGCGCTTGAGCGAATTGACCAGCTGGCGGAGATCGGTGCCGCGCTGGGCGATCGCGCCGTTCAGCCGCGCGAGGTCCTGGTGGGTCGGCTCGAACCGCTCCATCACCTGCGCGAGCTCGTCGCCGCCGTTCTTCTGCAGGCCTTCGCCGGCGCCGTTGACGAGCAGGTCGAGGTACTCACGGCTGTCGGCGTCGAGCGAGGACAGGATCTCGTCGAGGTTGACGACCGGCATCGTGTTCGAGACCGGGATCGTGTAGCCCGACGGCGCCGCCGGCGCGCTCCCGACGCCGGGGCTGAGCTCGACGAACATGTCGTCGAGGCCGGTGCGGGGCCGGAGCAGCGCGGTCCAGTTCGTGCGAATCAGGCCCTGGTACTTCTTGTCGATGCTCATGCTCACGACGCCCTGGCCGTTCTTCAGCGACACGCCGCTGATCAGACCGACCTGGACGCCGGAGATACGAACGCTCTGCCCCTGGCCGGGAGTGACCGCCTGGGCGGTCGAGAAGTCTGCGTTGAGCGTGTACGTGCTCGGCGAGATGAACGGGATCGACAGCCGCTCGTTGGTCAGGATGTATCCCGCCACGGCGATCGTGATCACGAGCAGCCCGACGATCGCCGCGAAGTCCCTCCAGTGCTCACGGATCGCGCGCTTCATCGAGCGTTCCTTGGCATCGCCGCCGTGCCCAATCCGAGCCCGGTCGCCGACGCGAGCGACCGGACCTGCGGGATCGCCGCGGCTGCGGCCGAGGTCCAGCGCAGGGCCGCGCCCGGCGCCGACAGGGTGCTCGACTGCTGCTGGGGCGGCCCGCCCGTCGGCGTCGACAGGTCCGCGATCGCCGGCTGCGTCTCGCACGGTACGGTCGGCTCGAGCGGCGGAGATTTCTCGCCGGGAGGGGGCTGGGGCTGCTCGCCCTGGAGCGGCGCCAACGCTTGACCGAGCAGGCCGGGCTGGAGCGAGTACGTGAGCGTGCCGCCGGTCCCGAGGATCCGGACGTACGGGCCGTTGGCGTCGAAGTCGCGCGACTCACCGGCTAGGCCCGGGAGGAAATCGACGGCCTCGACATACACCGGCCGCGCCGGGAAGCCGTTGGAGGCGTTGAAATTCGGGTCGTTGATCGTAAGCTTCGTCCACGGGATCACGACGTTCGAGACGCAGCTCGACGCCGGCCGGACGCCGTTGGCCATCAGCGGGACGCTCGCGCGCGTCAGGTTCGACAGCGCCGGCACGGTCCCCGCGAGATCGGCGGTCAGGCCTCGCAGCTCCGAGGGCGAGACCAGGTAGCGGAGCTGGGTGATGAACGGCAGGCTCGCGTCGATCATCGGGCCGGTCGACTGGACCCCGGGGATCAGCGCCTTCGCGAGCTGCGGGAGCGGACCCGGCGCGCAGTCGGGCTTCTGCGGCCCCGAGCAGAACGCCGCGTTCAGCGCGTCGAACGCCGGGATCGCAGCCTTGAGCGTCTTCGGCAGCGCGGCGACGGCATTCTCGAGGTCCACGTTCTCGCGCGCGAACGCGTCCGCGGTCGTGTTGAAGTTCGTGATCAGGTTCTCGAGGTTCTGCGGGTGGGTGTCGATCGCACCCGACACTGTCCCCTGGTCGTTGATCGCGTTCGAAAGATCGTTCGGCTCGATGCCGAGCGCGTCGTGGGCGACGATCGCCGAGTACTCGTACGCCGGGAGCCAGTACTTGATCGAGGCGTTGTAGGAGGGGCCTCCCTTCTTGAGCGCGGTCCCGAACTGCTGCAGCAACGTCTGCAGGTTCTGGCGGGTGTTCGACTGCAGCGAGGTCAGCACCTGGTCGAACTGCACCGGCTCGGTCCCTTGCTGGATCGGGAACGTGTAGTCGTCGGGGGCGACCGGCGCCTCGGGGGTGCCCGGGCTGACGTCGACGAAGAAGTTTCCCTCGAGGAAGATCCGCGGCCGGATCGCGAACGTCGCGTCCTTGTGCAACGGCAGCCCCGAGCTCGAGATCGTCATCGTCACATCGGCGGCGCTGCATTGCTGAGTGCCGCCCGGGACCGTCCGCTCGGGCGTGCCGCCGACCTTGCAATCGGGCACCGGTCCGACGCTCTGCACCTTGCCGACGTTTATGCCGGCGATCCTCACCAGCGAGTCGGGCTTCAGCCCGTTCGCGTTCGAGAAGACCGCGTGGATCGTGTACGGACTCGCGAATGGGTTCGCGAACTTCGTGAACCCGAGGTAGGTGAACAGGGCGATCCCGAGGATCGCGAGTAACCCGGCCTTGAACGGGCTGAGTCCGCCTTTGCGTACGCGCTTGCGCATCAGTTGTTCCCCGGGACGGAGGGCGTCACCGGCCCGGTTTGCGGTGTGCGAGTGAACGTCTCGCCGGCGGGCACGTGGGAGCGGCCGGCGAAGGTGGGGCCCTGATCGCCCGGCGTGTGCGAGTCGGTGTCGAGGTTGCGGCCCTGCGGGTCGTAGTAGTTGAGCTTCTGCGGATAGCCGCGCTGGCCGGTCTCGCAGTCGGCGTTGCCCTGGTTGTCGACCGCCGCGCCGTACACCTCGCCGTGCAGGTACTCGTTGCCGCCCTGGGGCGAATCGAAGCTGCCGCCGTTCGCCGGCGCGGTCGCGCCCTGCGAGCCGACGTTGTTGGGTTGCAGGGTGTTGGTCGTCATGAGCATCGCGCGCTGGGCGAATCCGAACGCGGTCGCCTCCGACAGGTGCTCGGACAGGTAGGTCCACCAGTAGTTCCAGTCGTCGCACACGGTCTGGAATGGGCCGAGGTAGCGGACCATCGGGTTCAGCGTCTGGACGGTGTCGACGAGCGCATTCAGCCCGACGTTCGTCCCCGGCGCCGCCGACAGCGTCTGAAGCGCCTGCATCGTCTGCTGCAGCCTCGTGTTCAGGGCCGGCGTCCGGGCGAGCACCTGAGTGCCCTGCTCGAGAGCCGGGTTCAGCACCGGCAGTGCCACCTCGAGCGACTTGGTGGCCGGTGTCATGTAGTGCCCAAACGTCGTGAGATCGGTCAGCAGCGGCTGCTGGGCGGCGAGCGACTGGGTCGAGACCTGGAGCGTCGACGGCGACTCGGCGATCGTCGCCTTCAGGTCGGCCGGGTTGCGGTCGATCGCCCCGAACGTCGTCGCCATCTTCCCGAACAGCTCAGCGTTGGGCTGCGCCACCGGCGCCACCGCGCCCATGAACGAGCCCAGCCCGGTGAAGAAGCGGGTCAGCTCCGTGGTCGGGTCCGACAGGTAGCGGGCGACCGGCTGGAGGTACCCGAACAGGGCCGGCAGGCTCGCGATCGTGTCGTTGAGCGCCGACCCGCGCGAGGCGAGCGTGTCCCCGAACCCGTCGAGGTTCTCCTGCACCGCGCTCCGGGTCTTGGTGTCGAACATCTTGAACACGTCGTCGAACTGGACCGGCACGTTCGTCTGGGCCTCCGGCAGCGTCGCGCCGTCGGCGAACATGTGGGTCGAGGTCCCCTTGTGCAGGTCCAGGTACTTCAGCCCGAGCACCGACCGCGGCTGGATCGAGACCGTGGAGTCGATCGGGACCTGGCCGTAGGCCTTGTTCAGCTTCAGCGTCAGCTGCGCGCCGACCTGCCCGTTCTCCATCGTGACCGGCTTCAGCGCCGACACGATTCCGATCAGGTAGCCGCCCTCGCGCACGTCGTTTCCCGCCACGAGCTCGGACCCGTTCGCGATGTCGACCTTGAGCTCGCGCGTGGGCACGAACGGCAGGCCCTCGTTCGCGTTGTAGGCGAGGAACACGGCGACCAGCAGCACGAGCACGGTGACCGCGCCGATCAGGACGGGGTTGGCGAACGCGGATGGCTGCTTGCGCGTCATGGCGACAGGAGGTAATTGAGGAGCTGCTGGGCCTGCTGGGCGGTCGGCGCGCCGTTGTTCGGGGTGCTCGTGGGCGTCGTGCTCTGCGGCTGGGAGGGCAGCGGCACGCTCGGGATCGACTGCGTGACTCCGCCGAGCGGGGCGGTGGCGGCGCCGATCGCGTTGTTGACCGCCCCGAGCGCGCCCTGGACGTTGGGCGTGCCGGACGGGGTCTTCACGGTCGGCAGAGAACTGGTCGCACTGGAGCTCGTCGGGTTGGGAGTCGTCGCGGTCGGCCTGGAGGTCTTCGACTTGTTCGCGCTCTTCAGGTTCGGCGGGCTCGAGCTCAGCAGTTCGGCCGGGCACTTGGACGCGGTGGTTTGAGGTCCGGTCTCGCCCGGGGGCGCGCCGCCGGGGTCGGGTACACAGCCACTCGGGTTGGACGGGTCGGTCTCGTTGACCCCGGGCTGGTTCGGGCCAAGCCACGAGTAGCACTGGCGATACGCCGCGCCGTAGGTCTTGAGGTTCGCCGGGATCGTCCCGGGCGTCGCGTACGGCGAGCACATCGGGTTGACGAACGCGTCGACCGCGAGCATGTGCCCGAACGGCCCGAACGTGTTGATCGCGAGCGTCTGGTTGAAGACGTACTGGAGCAGCGCTTCGAGACCGCTGAACCCCTTGCCGCCAGGGCTGCGCGGATCGGGCTCGACCGCGCGGTCCTGGGTGTCCAGGTCTTGCAGGACGATCGCCAGGTTCTGGGCGAGCTCGCCGGTCCCGGCTCCGCCCTGGCTCGTGGGCGCCGCGAACTTATTGAGGATCGAGACCGTCGGCGCGGCGGTCTGGACCGCCTGCTTGCCGGTGACCGATGCCTGACCGAGCGACTGCAGCGCCGGCAACGACGCGTTCGCGAACCCGCACTGGTTACCCGTGTGGGGCTGTGAGCACGACGCCAGGTTCGTGAAGAACGTGTGCAGCTGGCTGGAGGCCGCATTCAGGTTCTCGACCACGGGCGTGTTCGCGGTCGCGGCGTCGCCGAGCTTCGCCATCGTCGGCTTGAGCTCCTCGAGGAAGCTCGGTAGCCGCGCCAGCGTCGTCTTCAGGTTTGCCTGTTGGGTGGCGCTGTCGGTCGCGGCCTTGTCGGCCTGGACGATGAAGTTCTCGACCTGCGTCGAGTTGTCGGCGAGGGCCGTGACCACCGCGTTCGAGTTCGAGGTCAGCGCCTTGAGCGTGTTCGAGTCGTTGCCGAGCAGCGCCAGCAGGTTGTCGGTCTCATCGAGCGCCGGGACCGCACGCTGGAGCGCGGTCTGCAGGTCGATCGAGCGTCCCGCGACCGCCGCGCCGAGCTCGTTGATGATCAGCGTGAACCGCTCGCGTTGGGGCATTCGCATGATGTCCGCGAGTAGGTCGGCCGGGATCGTCGAGAACGTGTGCGACGCGGTGAGCGTGCT
>Ga0335073_10014737_pt1 | contig 10950 bp, 14 predicted proteins | sample Lox_Sample_22_FD_207093 | JGI IMG/M metagenome (GOLD analysis project Ga0335073, IMG submission 207093) | Soil microbial communities from Loxahatchee National Wildlife Refuge, Florida, United States - Lox_Sample_2.2 | ecosystem: Environmental > Terrestrial > Soil > Wetlands | place: USA... | reverse complement strand
TGCCGTCGAGGATGACGTAGGCCTGACCTGCCCTTTTCGCGTCCCGGACCGCGGCGCGCAGTTTCGGCGCCCGTGCCGCGAGCAGTTCCACGGTCTCGTTGACGTACCGCCAGGCCGTGGTCCTGCCAATCCCGAACCCGGCTGCGAGCTGGGCGAACGTCTCGCCCTTGCGCAGGTAGGCGAGCACCAGCAGGGCCTCCTGCCCCGGGTTCAGCTTCCGCCACCGCGACCCGATCGCCCTCAGGTGCCGGCGGATGATCCGCGCCGCGTAGTTCAGGGTCCGAGACGACAACGGCAGCGCGGCACGGTAAAACAGCATGAAGAAGCCCCTGGTCGTGGTGAAGGCGAGTTTTGGTCGACTAGCTCACTTACCGGGGGCTTCCTCATGCCCGGCAGCGACACGCCGCACCTACACCAGACCGTGACGAACCCATCACAAGCAGGATGGAATCAGCTCAATAAGGTCCCACTGCCGAAGGCACCGTAGTGCCTATGGGGCGCGGACAGACAAGCAGGTCAGCGCACAAGCCCGGCACATTGTGGCCTCGCGGTTTGCCCATGGCGCGCAATACTCACCAGAACGCTGCGGGGAGAAGCTGACCGAAATCATGAGCGCTGAGGCTTTTAAGGCTAATGTCAGCAGCTGGGAGGGGATCAGTCATGGCAAAGGACAAGGACCCGGCTGAGGTAATTCAGACCATCGCGCGGTCAATCCAGGTGAGCCAGCGGGGGGCGCGCCGTGTACGGGCCCGCCGGTTCAAGGAGTTGTTCGGTTACCAAGCCCTGACGGCCCAGCGCCGGGAGCGGATCGAACAGCTGATGACTGAGGCTGGCATCGTGATGACCCCATCGCTTGCGGACGCGGGCCGCGATGATTGGCTCGTCATGTCAATGCCGGTACAGGTCGAGGTGCGAGAGGCCCACCCCGATCCGCGGCCGACAACAGCATGGTTCGAGCACATGCAGTCAGTGCGGCCCGACACCGAGCGCGAGGTGGAGATCCATTTCGCTGCACCGCTGTTTCGTGAGCTGGGCTACCGCGAGGATCAAGAGGCTGCCGGGTTCGGCATACAGGTATACCAGGGAAGCGGCCGCCCGCAGCGTGTCGAGGCCGACCTGGTTTACTTCGCTGACGAGCGGCACAATTTGGACCACGGCCAACCCCTAGTGCTCGTCGAGTGCAAGCGCATGGTCAAGGACCTCAAAGCCGCGGCCGGATAGGTGCGGAGCTATGCCCTTTGGGCCTTGCCCGCCTACTACGTGATCACTGACGCCCGAACCGTGAGCGTGTGGGACTTCCAAGGCGCCATCGCTCCCGACATAGAAGTACTGAGCCTGCAGCAGGCGGAGCTGGCCGATCGCTTCGATGACTTGTATGCCCGCCTGAACCCGCGGGCCGCCGCGGCCGCCCGTCAGAGCAAGATCGACCGTCTAGACCCAAGTTACGTCGGCGTGTCGCTTAAAAAGTGGTTATGAGCTGCGGAAACATCATGTTTGGCTGCCGGAATGTAGCCAGAAGAATCTGGCGGCTCTCCGGCGTGGTACCAAGTTGATCGTCAACGGACGGCCGGATGCCGCGCCGGATGGTGGCATGTAGCCAGAACGCCGGTTTGACTCACCTATCGTTTGCCCAGGTCACTGCTGGTGTTCGTATTCGCTGGGGCACGTAACTTCGGTCTAGAAACTCCCCGATAACTCGCCATCCGCCCAGCGCAAGCTCACACTGCCCAACCCGTAGCAAATAGTGATCGTTCCACTCTGCGAGTCGCACGGAACCGCGACTTTGCGCGCCGCTGGCATGGCTAGCTCGGAAGTGTTCGTTAGCGCAGATTTCCCCCGTCTGGGCTGAGGAGGCATCGGCGTCAACCGTCGCCGCCCTAGTGATCTTGAGGGCGTTACCTGATCCACTAAACCCGGGGCACCTCACAGTCTATTGGCCGGGAGGGGACGAGGGCGGGTCGCGTGTGCTCCGATTAGGTCGCGGTCGGCGGCGCGGCGGATCGCCTCGGCCGGGCCGTCTGGAAGTGGGGCCACGGCGGGACGCTGCGCAAGCGTCGGCATCCCCAGATTCCTTCATGTAGGGGAATCTAAATTCAGGCCACAACATGGATCCAAAATTGATTCGATCATACGTTTGAGCGCCAGGTGACACGGGGTAGATGCAGGTTGCCTGAGTTTCTTGCGTGTGAGCTGAGATGGCTGCGACTAGATGCGTCACGCCGGAGCGAGGCCAGTCCAGCCGATCTGCATGAATGCCCTGCATTGCAGATTGATGACTTTCTGTTGCAGATGGCAAGTCGGCTGCACGAAGAGATCCAGAGATTGCTCATTGAATAAGCAAACAATTAGAAGGAGACCAGGATGCCATCCTTTGATCCCCCACCGTCCGCACAGCGGCGAACAGGTTCCGCGCGACTGATCCGGCGGATAGCCCTCCCAGCCAGCCTTCTGGTGGTCCTAGTGGCAGCCGCCACGCTAGCGACTCCTAGCAAGGCACTACCGGTCGCCCGCGCCGATACCGCGACGTCCGTCTGCGGGCAGGAAATCACCAACGTCGATCCCAGCTACGACCTAGCCGGGCTGCTGCAGATGACGCAGCAAGGGAACAATCAAATCGTCAGTGCAATCGTCACCGGGACCGGCCTCGGCGCCTCATGGTGCGGACCCGTCCAGTGGATAACCGGGATTGCGGCTGAGGTGGTCGCCGACGGCGCCCTCCTGGACATAGTTAATGTCCAAACCCCAAACGGACTCGACATCGCGGTGGCAGTGGCGAAAAGCTTGATCGAGCAAGCTCAGCAAGGCCAGGGAGCCACCCTGCCTGACGTGGGAGGCTCCGGAACGGTCGTCTGGGCTCCTGTAGCCTGGGCTACCGCCGGCATCAACATACGACCCGAGCCAGACACAATCGAGCCGCCGATCGGCAGCGTACCCGACGGCGTACCGTTGCTCCTTCAATGCAGTACGTACGGTCAGAGCGTGACCAGCGCAGGAGGAACCACGAGTGTATGGGACCAGGTGACCTACGACGGAGCAACCGGCTACGTCGCGGATGCCTTCATCAATACCGGCCAACTGACACCGGCCGTGCCAGGCTGCTAGCTGTCAGATGCATTGGTGGCCGTCCGGGACATGACCAGACGGCACCGGAGGCGACCTGAGGAACCGAACGATACTTGCTTACTGGTCTTCGTGGCCGACTAGACCACGCTGATTAGTGCGGCCGAATTACCTGATCTGCGTGCCTCTGCTGGCTAGCGCTGTGGGGGCCAGTAATGGCCATATTGGCGGCTCTGGCGCGTAGTGGGACGTTCAGCGTACCAACAATTTGCTGATCTCCTGTTCTTCGGCGTAACGGCGGGGCCTGGATCTCCCAGTCTGCGAGTGATATCAGTCACGGTCGGGTGATCTCGGCTACCAATGCACGGGCATTACCGATGACGCGCCGGGCATCACCTTCCGTCACCGGTAGCCGCTGACCCAGTTTCAGTGGCGAGACGGAGACGGATCGAAGGTAGCGATCATCGACAACTCCGTCGTTGTGGACGTATACATGCCTGCCTGCCCAGGCGCGTTGCAGTTCAGCCCATCTCGAACCCATGCTGCTTGGGAGATCTTTGGACAAATGAGTACTGAAGAGCTCTGCAAAATCGTCCAGTCGCTGGAACACGTTGCCCTTGCCCTTGGTGAGTTCGACAGCATTAGGTACCCGCTCGGCGAAGACCTCGCGGGCCAGCGACTCGACCACACCCACGACATTTTCGATGGTATCGACGTATTGGCGATCAAGCACTCCTTGCTCACGGAGCGCGGCGCGGGTGTCAGGCGGGATAGCATCGAGGGCATCGAGGCGACCAGCCTCCGCATCAAGCGAGTCCATAGCCGCCTTGATAGCGGGCAGTCGCCCGCACACTGGACAGAAGCGGTGCTCTCCGAAGACGGCGTAGCGCATGCCGCATGCTGTGCACTCCCGCTCGCGTACCAACTTCTCTTCCTGCACGCCCGGTAGCGGGCGCGGCCAAACTCGCTTTGTCCGGTACTCGATACGTATGGAAGAGCTGCCACGGTTACGGTGGCTCAAGCGCCCGAAGCTCCTATCCAGCGCCTGGCTGACCAGCTGCATTCCGACATCCTCGGCCACTCGCATGATCCTGGCCTTCTGCTGGCTGCTCATGAACTCGCTGTGATCGTCGTTATGGCCGCAGTAGACGCACCACAGTCTCAGGTCGTCGGGCAGTGAGTCGTAGCTTTCATTGGACACCAAGAAGGTGCGCTCGCATGACGGACATTCGCGGCCGAAGAAGCCATGCTCGTCGAGCGGTATCGAAACGCGGAACCGGTCATTCCCGTCCTCGTCTCGGCCGGCATACTCGGCGCCGTCCGGAAGATTGAACTTCACGCATCCATGGTCGCAGACGACGCCGACATTCTGGGCCTCAGCGTTCCAGCCCTTGCCGAGGGCCCGCTGAGATTAACACCGGAGAGCTTTCATGGTGCAACCTCGGAAACTCGATGCGCCGCGCAGATCGTCATGATCTGCTTGAGCGTCTTCCCCCTCGGCATCGGGCCGCAGCCAGCCCGCGCCGAGCGGCGGATCGCGGGTATAGCTAAGGCGTACGCACGGTGGCCTCTGCAACTTCGGCCTGCCTGACCGCCAACAGCGGCTAGGCGGGCCGAGTGGACGGGTTATCTGGCTGCTCCGGCGATGAACGCGGCGACGATGTAGGTCGCATGCCGGTCCAGGCTGGTGCGTGCCCGGTCATAGCGCCGGGCCACCTGGTACGCGAGCCGCGCGAGCAACCTGGTAGGCGCCCTTGACGTCGCTGCGGGGAAGTCGTGTTCGAGCGACCGCTGAAGCGTTCCGGTCCGGTCAGATTCCAGTTATCCAGGATGGACTGGAGGAACACGCCCGCACCGCTGACGAGGACGTGTAGGGCATCCTCGAACGCGGCCAGGGACGCGAGTTCGTCTCGCGCCATCTGTGCCCACGCCTCCAGTGACAGCTTCGACGACGGCTCGGCCACGTCAAGCAGGCAGCGCTCGAACCCCGCATCTCAGCGCCAACGCGGCGGTCATTCTCACCCGCGATGACCTTGTGTTCGCATCCGTGATTCCATAACGACAGGAGCCGCGCCCGGTTGAGGCGGGCGCGGCTCCCGTGAATATGTGCACATTGTCGCATTACGCCAGGGCACCGATGATGCCGCCTGCGACCGTGGCCGTGTGCTTCGGCAGGCCGATGGCCTCGAGAGCGTCCTTCGCGATCTCGCTGACGACCCAGCCGATCAGTGCGCCGATAATCAGCTTCTGCATCTGTTGCTTCCTCCTTTCGAGCGTGTCCAGTGCCTACCTCCCTGACGAGTAGGCGATGAAGATGACGGCGAGCGCGATCCCGACGCCCGCTAGGAACGGCGTCAGCTCGTTCCGGTTCACGGAGGTGCCGTTCTCCGCGGACCCGGCGAGCGCGCCGGTCAGGCCCGACTTGCATTCCGGGCACACGCCCTTGATGAGGAAATCCCCGCCAGTTAGCTCGCGCCCGCATCTGCACTTGCCGAGCACCTGGGGGAGCCGCTCGTACACGGCATCAAGCGCGGGCCGCACCTGGTCAAGTTCCCGCTGGAGTTCCTGTGCCCGCGCCTCGAGCACCTTGACCGACTCCTCATTCGCGGCCGCTTCCATCCCGCGGCCGAGGAGATCGGCGACGGCGTTGGCGAGGGTCATCCCGCGGTCGGCCGCATACGCGTCGGTGGCGCCCTTGAGCTCCTCGGGTATCCGGGCATAGATCGTCGTTGTGGACATGCCGTGATCATAGCAGTTGCGATCAGAACTTTCAGATTTGAAAGTGCCGGCGCGTCGCCTGGCGCGCTCGATGAGTCGAACACCATCGCCTGACTGCCGCTACTTATAGATCATAGATTCGAATCTTACCGTGGAGTTCCGGGCAGAGGTCGACCTCGAGCCGGACGCGCGGCCGATGCTGCTCCGGTGCTCCCAGCTTGGCGAATCCACAATCCCGTCAGCCGCAACCGCCAGGGCCCTCAACTTGGCAGCCAGTACCGTTCGGAAATCTTCTGCCATGACGCCGGCCAAACGGAAGCCGTGGGCCGCATCACGTGATGCCGAGCAGCGATCGCTGAGACGGCAAATCGTCACTCAGATCACCCCGGCGGTCGCGTTTTACCGGGCCGAGGAATACCACCAGGGGTACCTGGAGAAGCACGACTGCCCCGGCTACGCAGCCACCATCCGGTGAACGGGCTCGGAGCCGAGCGCAAACCAACCAGTTATGGCTCTCGGAAACCGATCACCGCACCAATCGCGATGATCGCCATATCGGCGGTTCACGCGCACGGCGAGTGACCAGGACCGACACCATAACGTGACCAACGCCGACGGCGTCGTGGTGCGAGATCGCCGAATCCGCGCGACGGGGAACCTGATCTCCTGCGCGCGGCGACAGACGCAGAGTGGACATTTATGCGCGGCCTGGGCCTCTAATCGCTAGCCGCCCTTCTTGGCGCCATTGCAGCTGCGTCAGCGTTTGACTGTCCCTTCTTGAAGGCGAGCCATCATGTGCTGGACCATCTCTATAGGCGATTCCGTCGGGCCTGGGTCAGCAGTGAAGTTTGCGCGCCTGTTGAATGCTTCTACTTGCAGGTTCCACTCTTTATTACCGTGGAACGGAATCGTCTCTCCAGGTACGTATCTCGGGTATTTTCGGTAAGAGTTAATTCCGTCACCCGGCTTTCCGCGGACGAGGACGGGATCGAGGTACAGACCCTCGCTGGTAATACGCGTCGATGTTGGGATGTAACCGATGTCGAGGCCGCATCGCCGTGCGGATGAGGTATTCGGCTCAGAGCAGTGCAGTATGTTTGGGTGATGAATGGAAACATCACCTGGCTCGAGTTCGATATTCACGATCCCAGCTTCGCGGGCTAGCTTGTCAACAAGCCAGTCATCGGAGGAGGAGAATAGGACATTCGGAGTATCTACTCGAAGAGAAGGTACATGAACAGGCATCCTATGGCTACCTGGAATCATTCGCAGGCAGCCATTCGTTATATTGCTGGCGTCGACAGCGAGCCATATAGTAAGTGCATTCATAGGCTCTAGGCTCCAGTAGGCTGCGTCCTGGTGCCATAGTACCGGCTGACCATCATAGGGGGGCTTGCAGATGTAGTGAGCCGTGAAGCACGCGATATTTGGTCCGATGAAGCACTCGGCTATGTCTACTAGCCGGCTGTCTGTAATTAGCCGCACCCAGAAGGCGTCATTCCGGATGAGCGGATGATGAAGGTGCTCGGGCCTGAGGTCCGGATACTTTGCGACTAGCCACGCGACATGCTCACGTATTTCTTGTATGAGGTCAGTATCGACCACGTTCCTAATGATCGCGAACCCTTGGTCCTCATACTCGGCCGCGATCTTGTTTATCTGCGTCATGAGTTGCTCCAGTCCGATGCTGTGGGAACGGCCGGGTCGTGTGCAGCGCTTAGCCGAACACTCGTACTCTGCATGAGCGAAGCTGAGAACACCACACAGGTCGAGGCACAGGATTAGCACAGGTCCACACGATAATGTCTTGGGCAGGCGTGATCAGTGCGCTGGACGATGCATCCCAGTTAACTGGGATGCATCGTCCAGCGCAAGAATCAAGGGTCGCACATCCGCAAGTTGTGACAGTAAGCTGGTCTTCAACGGTAATGGGACCGACCATGTGCACCATGCGTTGTCGCGTATAACCGGCGGGAGGCAGCAACCTTGGAAGAGCGGTCAGTGTCGTTTGCTGAGCTCCTCAAGCAGTTGCGCACATCGGCGGGTATGACACAAGAGGGGCTAGCAGAGGCGGCTGGGCTGAGCTATCGCTCCATCAGCGATCTCGAGCGCGGTATCAATCTCACGGCTCGAAGGGAGACTGCACGCCTGCTTGCAGACGCCCTAGGCCTGGAGGGCCCTGACAGGGCCTTCTTCGAGGCAGTCGCCCGAGGTCGCGGTTCGGTGATGGACGACTCGCTCGGCGAACGCATCCTGGCGCCAGATGCGACGGGAGTGGCAATCGCGACTCGGACGTTGCCCCGCGACATCTCCACCTTCACTGGCCGCGAGCGCGAGCTAGCTCAGCTTACGAATGTATTGGAAGGTTCAGCAGGCCCTGAGGGCGTCGTCGTGGCTATTCATGCGATTGACGGCATGGCAGGGATTGGCAAGACGACCTTCGCAGTCCGTGTTGCCCACGAACTCGCATCACGGTTTCCTGATGGACAAATTTTCCTGCGCCTGCATGGTCACACTCCGGGCCAGCATCCAGTCAGTGCCTCAGATGCGCTAGGCACGCTGCTGCTAACGGTAGGGGTCCCCGCCCCGCATATCCCGCCTGACATGGAGGCACGGGCGAGCCTGTGGCGGGACCGGATGTCGACAAAGAAGGCGCTTCTAGTGCTGGACGATGCAACCGGGACCGAACATGTCCGACCTTTGCTGCCCAGTGGTTCCGGAACATTGGTTCTGATCACAAGCCGCCGGAGACTGACTGGCTTGCCGGAAGCACTTCCTCTCACCTTGGACACCCTCGAACCGGGTAAGGCGGCAGAATTGTTCGCGCGTCTGGTGGCTCGTGCTGACGTTCGGACGTCTGATAGCGGAGTTATCAACTTGGTAAGATTGTGTGGCTATCTGCCGCTGGCTATTAGCCTCATGGCAGGACAGCTCAAGCATCACGGCACATGGACATCTGCTGACCTTGCCATCGATCTTGCATCAACGCGTGACCGTCTTGGTGCGATCCACGCCGAAGAGCACTCCGTCACTGCGGCTTTTGACCTATCTTATGCCGACCTTAACATCGATCAGCAGCAGCTATTCCGACGGCTGGGACTCCAGCCGGGGGCCGACGTAGATGGCTATGCTGCGGCTGCGCTAGCAGGTACTTCGCTCGTGGCAACTGCTATGCAACTGGAAGGCCTTTATTCTCATCACCTAATAGACGAGCCCGTCCGGGGACGCTTTAGATTCCACGACCTGATTCGAGAGCATGCTAGGTCTCTAGGGCTGACCGACGACAGAGCCGAACTTAATTCGTCGATTGATCGTCTTCTTAGCTACTACACTCATTCAGCTCGCGCTGCAGACCGTCACCTGGCGAGGCGCACACCAGTACGTTTCCCCACTATTGTCTATAATGAGCCGAACCATGCTCCAGCACTGCCCACCAGGCAAGATGCGGTGGGCTGGATGGACGCTGAGCGACTAAATCTGCATGCAGCTGTTGACTTCGCCGCTCACAATGACAAACTACAGTTTTCAATCGCTATCCCTGCTGCAATGCAAGGCTTCTTGCGAACCTATGGCCACTGGAGTCAAGCAGTGGCTCTGCACCAGAGAGCGCTCGATTCCGCGCACCGCAATAGTGACCAGCTTGGAGAGGCGGCCGCCCTTACTAATATGGGCGACGTGCGATACCTAATGGGAGACTATCCGGCAGCAACGGCCAATTTGACTCGGGCGGCCGAGTTGTTCCACGGACTGGATGACCAACTCGGAGAAGCCAACTCCATTAGCACTCTCGGACTCGTCCAGCGAGCAACTGGCGACCACCTGGGTGCCGTGAGGAACCAGGGCCGCGCACTAAAGCTGTATAGAGCGGTTGGCGACCTGCGGGGTGAGGCTGTTGCCCTTGGTGACCTGGGCTTCGCGCAGTATCTGATCGGTGACTACCCCTCAGCTACGGCGAGCCTGACTAATGATCTTCAATTGCGGGGGTTACAGAAGGGCGTGAGGTTGAGCCTGGTGCCTGCGAGGAACCCCTCGACGAGGCCAGGGCGGTACTGCATCCGCCTGAGCCGGGTCTTGATCAGCCTGGTGAGCTGGCCGATGTCGCGTTTGGCCAGGTTGGCCAGGGATCTCTTCAGGACTGACCACACGCCCTCGACCGGGTTGAGCTCGGAGGCGCAGGCCGGGAGCCGGCAGACCGTCAGCCAGTCCCGGGCGGCGATCAGCTCGGCCATTGCCCGGCTGACGTGAGTGTTGAGGTTGTCCCAGATGACCACGAGCGGCCCGCCGAGCTGGGCGTGCGCGGCGTCCAGCAGCCGGGCGTAGTCCGTCTCGGTGAAGCCTTTGCGCTTATCGCCGCGGCGGGCGCGGTGCACGCGGTAGATCAGCCTCGGCCGGCAGCCGGGCTTGACCGCGATCAGCGCGGCCAGCGACACCCTGCTGTTGTGGCCGCCGGTCACCCGCACGACGGGGGTGGCACCGCGGCGGCCCCAGGTACGGCCCTTCGGCGGCCTTAAACCCTGGCCGGACTCGTCCTCGAAGACCAGCCAGGCGCCCAGGTCCGCCGCCGTCCTTTTATGGCGGGCCAGGTCTCCTCCCGCCACGCCGCGATGGCCGCCTCATCCCGCTCGGCAGCCCGCCGCGCCGGGACCTGCACGCTCCACCCGAGCCGGTGCAGCAGCACGTCCATCCCCGCCAGCGTGTACTCAACCCCGAACCGCTGCCACACCAGCTCAGCGATCCTCGCCAGCGTCCAGCACTGGTCTTCATACCCGCAGGCCGCCGGGCCCGCGTCCAGCACCGCCTCCAGCTCGGCCACCTGGACCGAGCTGAGCTTGCACCTGGCCCCGCCCGCGCCCTTGGAGGCCAGCGCCTCCCGCCCGCCAGCCGCCAGCGCCCGCCGCCACCGGTTCGCCGACATCCGGCTGACCCGGAACCGCGTTGCTATCTCCCGGTCGCTGGCCCCGGCCTCGATCAGCTCTGCCGCCGCCAGCCGCACATGCTCCCGGCGGGCCCGCTCCGCAGCGGTCAGCCCGCCGCCATCGGGGTACCTCATAACACCGGCATACCGCCAGACGGCAGCTATCGCCAGCGGCAGTAACCTCCGCCGTTAAAGATCGTTAGGGCACTTCAGCTTTACAGCGACCTTGGAGACCAAAATGGTCAAGCAACCGCTCT
>Ga0335073_10014736_pt1 | contig 10950 bp, 8 predicted proteins | sample Lox_Sample_22_FD_207093 | JGI IMG/M metagenome (GOLD analysis project Ga0335073, IMG submission 207093) | Soil microbial communities from Loxahatchee National Wildlife Refuge, Florida, United States - Lox_Sample_2.2 | ecosystem: Environmental > Terrestrial > Soil > Wetlands | place: USA: Florida... | reverse complement strand
TATAACCTGCTGAGCAATGCGGTGAAGTTCACCCCGGACGCCGGCGGTGTTTGGGTGACCGCCGAACCGGATTACGATGAGATCCGCTTTGGCGTCGGCGATACGGGAATCGGGATACCGCCCAACGAGCAGATTGCGATATTCGAGGAGTTCACACAAGTCTCGCCGCCCCTACGCAGTGTGAGGGATGGAGCAGGATTGGGCTTGACTATTACGAAACGGATCGTCGAGCTGCATGGCGGTCGTTTTTGGGTGGAAAGCGCGGCGGGTGAAGGAAGCCGATTCTTTTTTACGATGCCCGCTACCCGTGTCGCTGTCGCGCAGGCTGCATAGACAACACACGACGTTGAACGCCTATGGATGGTCTGTGCCGTCAGGAGGAGGTCGGAAATCGTATGGCCAGGCTCCGTCAGGCTGAGCGGCTTCAACAGCACGGGGATACCGCACCAACGCGGAGCTCACCAATGTCGTGCAACTGGAGCTGCCCGAGGCTCACCGCCAGTGTCGATCGTCTCCAGCGGCAATCTCTTTCGTGTTGCGTTGACCAGCGATCAATCTTCGCAGGTGAATCCCTGCTTGGCGGCGACGGACTTCACATGCGGGAAGTACACTCTGCTGTATGCACCCGCAGTGTTCTCGGACCAGGATGCGCCATCGGTTCGAGCAACAATCTTCCAGTATTCAACCAGGTCAAGTCGTAGGCGTCGATCGCAGGACGCAGGTCTTCAGCGTGGTAATGCTCCTCGTGGCGGAAGCTCTTGATGGGTAGTCGCGATTTCTGGATTGCAGGCCGATCCACGTAACCTATGCAGACGCCGGCAATCGGAAAGGTGTCTTCGGGGAGGCCGAACAGATCGATGATGGCCTGCGGCTCGCGGCGAACGGCTCCGATGGGAACAATGCCAAGGCCAGAGGATCGGGCGGCGGCCATCAACGTGCCGAGTGCGATGCCCACGTCCGTAACTGAGGCGATCACGCCTTCGAGGCTGTGCTGTATTTCCTGTGTGATCCCGGTCTTTTCCGCGGCGATGCGGGTTTTAAATAGGTCCGCGACTAGCAGCAGAAACACCGGAGCCTTGGCAATCCACGGTTGCCCGCCGGCAATTTCGGAGATGCGCTTGCGGCGCCCGCATCCTTCACAACAACTATGGAAACCTCCTGGGTGTTAATAGAGGCGGGTGCGCGGTGTGCCGCTTCGATGATGTTGTCCAGTATCTCGTCAGGAATGGGATCGGACTTATAACTGCGATCGGTGTGATGAGCCTGGAAAAGGCGTATTGTATCGTTCATTTTCTGGTCCCTATTCTGCTTCATCCGGTGGGAAACCCGTAGCCGCCTGCATGTACGTCGATTGTGGGCGCTGGTCTTTGAAGATAGCTGCTAGGAGGCTTTGCGCCGTCCGCTCCAGGTAGTCCATTTCTGGTTGCCGCTCGCTCCGCTCGATTGAGCCATGGCAGGAAACGGAAGGACCGCTTCGGCCGCTTCGGCCATCACGTTGGGCGGGATGTCCTCGCCGTCCTTTGCGAAAACCAAGCGTTCGGTCTGCACATCGTAATCCACCAGAACCGAGTCCCCAGCGCATATCTGATCGGTCGCGATCAGGTTGGACAACGGCTGCACGAGATGGCGTTCAATGGCCCGCTTCAGGTGCCTGGCGCCATACCTCATATCCGTCCCTTCCGAGAGAAGGAAACCTCTGGCCGAGGAACTGCACGCAAAAATGAACGGGTTCCCGCCGGCAGCCAGGATGCGCTGTTGCACCATCCGCAACTCGATATCAAGGATCTTGCGGAGTTCCGTATCGCCAAGCGGCTTGAAGACCGTAATCTTGTCCAGCCGGTTTATGAACTCGGGCGTGAACTTCCTCCGGGCGGACTCGACACCCGCGCTGGCGATCCTCGCCTTCAGGCGGCCATTCGAGGAGATATTTTGCAACTGGCTATCCGCCGCCCTGAAGCCCAGCTTCGGAGCCATGACGTTGTTCATTTCCATTGCGCCCAGATTGCTCGTCATGAAAATGAGGGCGCGAGAGAAGTCGACCCGACGGTTGTCGCCGAGTGTAAGCGTCGCCTTGTCCAAAATGCCCAGCAAAAGGTTCCAGAGCGCATCGCTCGCCTTTTCGATTTCGTCGAAAAGTACAAAGCTCACCTTGCACTTTTCTGTATGGTGCCCGTTTAGCACCTCCTGGCTAAGTAGGGGGTGGGTTTCGCGGTGACCAAGATAGCCAGGAGGCGACCCTATCAGTTTGGCAATCTCGTGGCTGTGCTGGAACTCCGCGCAGTCGATCTTAATGACCGCTCGCGCACTTCCGACCAGTGCCTCCGCAGTCGCTTCGACCATCCGCGTCTTGCCCGAGCCGGTCGGACCCAGAAAGAGCAGATTGCCAATCGGCCGATCCTGGGAACTGATGGCCGTGAGGTGTCGTTGGTAAATGTTGACGATCTGCTCAACCGCCTCCTCCTGGCCCACAATGCACTTTCGCAAATGGGTCGCGAGCGATTCAGCTTCACGGCCTCTCCTCGTGGGATCCAACTGCAAGTGAAGCGACGCCATTGGTTTCAGCCCCCTTCTCGCTGAATGCCCTCTTAGGAGCACATGCATTGCCATATCGGAGTGCATCCGCCACAGCATCCTCATCCCGGCTTTGAAGATCGTCCGGGGACCCAAAGACGCAAACATCGCATTCACCCGGCTCCTACAGCGAGTGGGCGACTCCGCGGGCAGAACACTTTGACGTTTACCCTGGGGCTGAGGCCTGCGGCAGGCGCGACGGCCGATTCCGAAAGCAGCACCCGGTTGCCGCTTTTCTAGAGCAGGCCGACACATTCGTCAGCGCATGATCGATTCGCCCGCAGCCAGCGGCTCATAGTGTCGAATATCTTGAAATCGTGGCGATAACCCGTCGCCGAGCACGGCCGGGGCAGTCTGAAGGTGGAATTCGGATTGGTGCGCCATGTGCAAGACAGCACAAGGCGCGACTCCCATCCGCAATGGAGCGGAAACCAAACAATGCTCCAAATCTCAAACGCAACCAAGGCGGTTTGCGGCATCTCGCTCATTGCCGTACCGGCGATCGAATATGGAGGCGTATTCCTGCTTCGAGCATTGTTGATGCGTGAAGATCGTTTTCGTAATAATTCGACGCGCCAGACGCTCATTCGCGCAGGGCATGCACATGCTGGTGTACTGCTCATTCTCTCGCTGATCTGCCAGATCCTAGTGGACTCCATCAATCTTCCACAGACACTCTCGTTGTTCATTCGGATCGGTCTGCTAATCGGCTCCCTCCTCGTGCCGTTGGGTTTCCTCCTGTCGAGGGGTTCGCCCCCATCGGGGCAGCCCGAAGGCGCAATTCAACTCGTGTTCTTGGGGGACTTCCTATTAGCGGTTTCGTTATTGACCCTAGGCGCCGGGCTTCTTTGTGCAGCCACGTAGTTCGTAACGCAGCAGATTGCAAGGTGGTCGGAGTTTCGACACGCTGCGACTGAATGCGACACCTTCGGGTTGGAATCGCTTCTCTCTGCCGCCGATAACTGCCGCTTTCACCTTGGAAACCCATCGGCGTCCAGTAGCATCCGTTTGGCATCGCGGTTGCCTCTTGGTCGTCGTGGGCAGTCGGGCGGCATCGTTTTGACAGATACTCCGTGGGTCGGAGGTCTGGGCGAACCGGGTACTAGTTCTGAGAATATGAGGGGGACGGTCAATGGCGAATAGGAACGTCGCTGAGTTGCTGGTGGATGTTCTTGCCGAAGCCGGCGTCAGGAGAATCTACGGGGTTTCCGGCGACTCGCTGAACGGGATCACTGACGCAATGCGCGCGAGGGGCGATGTACAGTGGGTCGGCATGCGCCATGAGGAGACGGCCGCGTTCGCCGCGGGCGCGGAAGCTCATCTGACCGGAGGCTTGGCGGTTTGCGCCGGAAGCTGCGGTCCGGGCAATCTGCATTTGATCAACGGCCTCTACGATTGCCAACGCAGCCGCGTACCGGTCCTGGCCATCGCCGCGCAGATACCCAGCGGCGAAATTGGCAGCGGATATTTTCAGGAGACCCACCCGGAGCATCTGTTCGCGCAGTGCAGCCATTACTGTGAGCTGGTCTCGCAGGCCGAGCAAATGCCCCGGGTGCTCGAAATTGCTATGCAGACGGCGATCTCCAAGCGCGGGGTTGCTGTGATTGCTCTGCCGGGCGATGTTGCGTTGCGAGACGCCGTGGAACGTACTGCGCGCCTGCACTTCTCCGAGCCCAAGCCTAACGTTTGCCCCTCGGACGACGAAATCAACCTGCTGGCGGAGGTTCTGAACCGCTCGGAAAAGACCACGATCCTTGCCGGCGCGGGCTGCGCCGGCGCGCACGACGAACTCATTCAGCTCGCAAGAACGCTGCAATCCCCGATCGTTCACGCGATGCGGGGCAAAGAGTTCATCGAGTACAACAACCCGTTCGATGTCGGAATGACCGGTCTGCTCGGATTCTCCTCGGGCTACTTCGCGATGATGAACTGCGAGGTGCTGCTCATGATCGGGACGGACTTCCCATACCAGCAGTTCTATCCGAAGGAAGCGACCATTGTCCAGATCGACGTAAGGGGGGACCAGCTCGGACGCCGCAGCAAGGTGGATTTCGGCTTTGTGGGAGATACCAGGACGACGTTGCGGGCTCTTCTACCGAAGCTGAAGCAAAACCCATACGAAGAACATTTGCAGGAGTCGCTCGAGCAGTATCGAAAGGCGCGCAAGGGCCTGGACGACATGGCAACAGCGACTCCCGGCAAGCCGATCCATCCGCAATATGTCGCGCGAGTGATCGATGGACTCGCGGCCGAGGACGCGATTTTCACCTGTGACGTTGGAACTCCCACGATCTGGGCCGCGCGGTATCTGACCATGAACGGCAAGCGACGGGTTCTCGGGTCTTTCAACCACGGGTCGATGGCCAATGCGATGCCTCAGGCGATCGGAGCGCAGGTCAGCCATCCCGGCCGTCAGGTGATCTCGATGTCTGGCGACGGCGGGTTCGCGATGCTCATGGGCGACCTGCTTACGCTGCGGCAGCACCAACTGCCGGTAAAGCTGATCGTGTTCAGGAACGATGCGCTGGCTTTTGTGGAGTTGGAAATGAAGGCGGCCGGCATACTCGACTTCGGAACGCACCTGCACAATCCGGACTTCACGAAAATCGCCGAGGGAGCGGGACTCCTTGGAGTGCGCGCGGAGACTCCGGAGCAGGTGGAATCGGCGATTGCCGAAGCACTCAACTACGACGGTCCGGCATTGGTCGAGATACCGGTGCCCCGCCAGGAACTCTCGATGCCGCCCACGATCACCCTGGAGCAGGCCAAAGGTTTCAGCCTGTTTGTGGTGAAAGCCGTCCTCAGCGGACGGGGCGACGAAATCATCGATCTGGCGACAGTGAACCTTCTGCGCTAAGAAATTCTAAAACGCTTCAGAAAGGAAGAACCCATATGGCCACAACAGAGGTACTCCCTGATTCACGCGTCGTAGATTCACGCCGCGGGATGGACCTCCTGGACAGCCCGTTACTGAACAAAGGTACGGCTTTCACCGATTCGGAACGCACCGAGTATGGCCTTCACGGTCTTCTGCCTCCGCAAGTGGAGACCCTTGATGAGCAGGTGGTGCGCGCTTACGAAGCTTACCGGCAGAAAGACGTCGATCTGGAGCGACACATCTACTTGCGTGCGTTGCAGGACACAAATGAAGTCCTCTTTTACCGGCTTCTTCTCGATCACATCGCGGAGATGACGCCGATGGTTTATACCCCGGTGGTCGCGAAGGCGTGTGAACAGTTCAGCCACATTTACCGGCGGCCGCGCGGGCTGTTCATTCCATACCCGCTCTGCCACTCCATCCCCGCACTCCTGCGCAGCCGCCCGAACCGGGAGGTCGACGTTATCGTGGTGACCGACGGCGAGCGCATTCTAGGCATCGGCGATCAGGGTGCGGGCGGTCTCGGCATCCCGATCGGCAAGTTGTCTCTATACACATTGATCGGGGGCATTCATCCGGCGCGAACGCTGCCGATCGTCCTGGATGTCGGCACAAACAATCCCGACCGGCTCAAAGATCCCGAGTATCTCGGCTGGCGTCACGAACGGATCACGGGCCAAGAGTACTTCGACTTTGTCGAACAGTTCGTTCAAGCGGTGAAGCAGGAGCTCCCCGGAGTTTGCCTACAATGGGAGGACTTCGCGACGGCGCATGCCCGGCCGATCCTGCAGCGTTATCAGAGCCAGTTGCTCACGTTCAACGACGACATTCAGGGGACGTCGGCTGTCGCCCTCGGGGCAATCCTGGGCGCGGTCCAGGTGACGGGAAAGAAGCTGATTGACCAACAAATTGTGATGCTCGGCGCCGGATCGGCGGGCATTGGCGTGGCCGACGGTCTGCGGGAGGCGATGAAGGTAGAAGGGCTCTCCGAAACAGAGGCGCGGAGCCGTTTCTGGGTGGTTGATAAAGACGGCCTGCTTCATTCCGGGCGAGCCGACCTTTCTTCGGAGCAAACTGTGTATGCGCAGCCGGAGGGCCGTGTTTCCGGGTGGCCGCGCACTTTCAATGGGCGGATCGGTCTGGCCGACGTGATCGGGCAGATCGACGCCAGGGTCTTGATTGGGCTGTCGACGGTTGGCGGTGCGTTTTCCGAGCCGATCGTTCGCGAAATGGCCCGCAAGGTGGAGCGGCCCCTCATCTTCCCGCTCTCGAATCCCACTTCGAAGTCGGAAGCCAAGGCCGACGATTTGATTCGCTGGACGGAAGGCCGCGCCCTGGTGGCGACGGGGTCACCTTTTCCGCCGGTAAGCTACGGCGGCCGCGAGATTCCGATGGCGCAATGCAACAACGTTTACATCTTCCCGGCGATTGGACTGGGTGTGGTCGCATCCGGCGCCCGTCGCGTCACAGAAGCGATGATGTTGGCGGCGGCGCGAGCACTGGGCGCGAATTCGCCTGCCCTGAAAGACGCTTCCGCATCGCTGCTTCCTCCCCTTACAGAGATCAGGAGAGTTGCCGCGGAGATCGCGTTTGCGGTTGGCATTGAAGCGCGCAAAGACCGTGTTGCCCGGGAGATGAGTGAGGATGAACTACGTCAACGGATCGCGGAGACGCAGTGGATCCCCGCTTACGCATCATCTTCCAAACAACAGGGGGTATAACCGTTGGGTTAAATCTGCTGCGCCATGCGGCGAGAAGGTGGATGTTGAAGCCGCCATCGAGTCGGCTTGCCAGGGCCGGAAAAGCGTTGTTTACACGCTGACCGCCTACCACTGGGCCATCACTCTGCGGAGGGCTGCCCTGAAACTCGGCTTCGTCACAGGCGACGAGTTCGATTCATGGGCGCAAAATCTAAACCGGTAATCACATCGAGAGTCTGCTAACGGTTAACTAACGGCGCGAGCCTGGTTCGCCCAAAACCGCTCGCGCAGAAGACGCTTTAGGATCTTGCCGGAACCGCTTTTGGGTAGTTCGCTTTCCAAGAACTCTATGCGGCGTGGAACTTTGTAATTGGCCAGAAATCTCCGGCAATGAGCGATCAAATCATCCACGCTGAGCGTCCGTCCCGGCTTCAACACAACGAACGCCGCCACCAACTCGCCCCACTGAGGATCCGGTATTCCAAGGACTGCCGCTTCACGAACTGCCGGATGCGTGTAAATCGCCGCCTCAACCTCGCCGGAGTAAACGTTCTCGCCACCAGTGACAATCATGTCCTTCAAGCGGTCCAGGATGTAAAAGTAGCCGTCGGCATCCCGATAACCGACATCTCCAGTGCGAAACTGACCATCCCGGAACACCTGTGCGGTCTCATCCGGATTGTTCCAGTAGCCGCACATGACGTTCGCGCCTCGAGCGACGAACTCGCCATGGCGTCCGGGCTCTACTTCCTTCCCTGACTCGTCCACCACGCGCAGGTCGACGCCCGGACAGGTTCTCCCACAAGACATGAGCCTGGTTTCCGTATGTTCAGGGCTCGTAAGACCTGTGAGAAATCCTGTCTCCGTCAACCCGTAAACCTGCACGAGTTGCACGTTGGGTAGAACCTCTCTGGTCCGCTGGATCAGGTCGGGGGCCATGGGAGATCCGCCGTACCACAATCCTTCCAGCGTGGTTAAGTCATACTTCTTGAGGTCTGGAAACTGTGTCAGGAAATTGATCATTGTGGGCACCAGAGTGGTTTGCCTGACCCGTTCGCGCTGGACGGCATCGCAGAAAGCTACCGGGCTGAACTTGGGAATCGTCACCTGGCACACACCGAAAGCCGGCGCGGCGAAGATCATCGGAAAATCGGCGATGTGAAACATCGGAGCTGCGTGGAGATAGACACTGCCTTCCTTATGAGGCGTCCAATAGTTGGTGTGATGTACATTCGCCAGAATTCTGGCATGAGTCAGCACGGCTCCTTTCGGGCGTCCTGTTGTACCGCTCGTGTAAATGAGCGCCAGAATGGCTTCGGGGTCGTAAATAGGATCGGGCGGGGAATCGCTTCCTATAGGAAAGGGTTCTCGGTCGACAACCACTTGCCATGAGAGCTCCAGTGTGGGACGCGGCATTGACGAGTGTTGTACGATGCCTCGCGGCGCCGCATCGGCCAGTACATGGTCGATCTCCATTGGCGATAGGCGCGTGTTCAATGGAACCGCTACGACGCCGAGCCAGGCGCAAGCGTACACCAGTTCAATGTACTCGGGTTCATTCGGCAGGAGAATAGCCAGCCGATCTCCCACTTTGAAGCCCGCCTCTGTGAGCCAAGCGGCAATGCCCGCGACACGATGATGAAGCTCCTGAAAAGTCGAACGCTTCCCGTTTGATGCAAGCGCCATCCGCGCGCGGTAATATCGCTCAGCACGGCCCAAAGAGTGAGCATGGATCATTAGTTATCCTCATTCACTGAAAGATGTCGATGCTACCGGGGCTTGTGCGACGATCGGCTTCGGCGATTCGTGGGCGTGGTTCACGATGAGCCGGGAGCCCCTCTGTCCGGTCAAATAGGTCCACACCCATTGCACGAAGACGCTTACGCGAAGGCTGGATTGCGCCAGGAACTCGAGGTGTACCGCGGCCCATGCGAGCCATGCCGGGAAGCCGCTGACGTGCACCTTGCCGCTCTGCAGCACGGCGAAGCCCTTGCCGACTACGGCCATGTTGCCTTTGTCGAAGTAGCGAAAAGGATCGGGCGCCGGTTTGCCGGTCAGACGCCTGCGAATCAGGTTGCCGGCATAGCGGCCTTGTTGCATCGCGACTTGCGCTACTCCCGGCAGCGGCTTGCCGTCCTGATCGAGCGAGGCGGTATCTCCCACGACAAAGATCTCCGGATGGCCCGGCACGGACAGATCGGGCCGCACGCGGACGCGCCCCGCGCGATCCGTGCCAACATTTAGCCATTTGCCGGCTGGAGACGGGGCCACGCCCGCTGTCCAAATGACGGTCCTGCAAAAGATGCGCTCGCCTGCGACGATCACTCCATCCGCGTCGATTTTATCGGCGCCATGCCCCAGCCGGACCTCCACTCCGAGCCTTTCAAGCCGTTCTTTCGCCGCCTGCGAAAGACTCTCGGAAAAAGACCCGAGAACACGGGGCGCCATGTCCAGCAGGATGATTCGCGCTGCCTCGGGATTGATCCGTCGGAATTCGGACTTCAGTGTGTTGTGCACAAGGTTGGAAATGGCGCTGGCCATCTCCACGCCTGTAGGTCCGGCTCCCACCAGAACGAATGTGAGCAGGTCTCGGTGTCGCGCGGGATCTTCCTCGGCCTCGGCCTGCTCAAACGCCTGCAATATCTTGTTTCGAATCGCAACGGCGTCGGCCAAACTCTTCAGCCCCGGTGCGAATTCCGCGAATTCGTCGTGGCCGAAGTAGCTGTGAGTGACACCGGTTGCCAAAATGAGGAAATCATACTGGATCGGCACACACCTTCGGTCAGTGACGTTTACCCACACGCGCTTCTCATCTTTGTCCACGCCTGCAACCTCGCCGAGTATGACCGATGTATTCCGGTTTTTGCCCACAATCCCGCGGATCGGCGAACCGATCTGCCCCGGCGTCAACACCGACGTCGCTACCTGATAAAGCAGAGGCTGGAACAGGTGATGATTCGTGCGATCGATTAAGACAACGTTGGCTGGAGCATTCTTGAGGGCCTTGGCGCCTGCTAAACCGCCAAAGCCCCCGCCAACGATGACGACCCGTGGGATAGTCGCGTCCATACCGGCAACTCCTTTATTTCGCGAGAGCTGACGCTGCCTCGGCATACTTCGCGCGTAGCTGGCGAAGGCCCAGCAGCACGTCATCCCTAGTTTCCGCTAACTGTTCCAGAGTTCGGCCGTCGGCTTCCTGGCGAACTCCATCAATGACGGTCTGTTTGCTCCCATCCGGCCACTCCGTAAAGCTGCCGAGATCTTTCCACCAGCTCGCCAGGGGGCCCGAGAGATGATCCATGAAATGCTGAATGCCGCCGGCACCGCCGCCCAGGTGGAAAAGCAGGTTGGGACCCATGACGCCCCAGCGCAGCCCGGGCCCCCAGCAGACCGCCGTATCGGCATCAGCCACGTCTAGCACACCCAAATGGATCAGGTTCACTACTTCCCGATAAAGGGCAGCCTGCAGTCGATTCGCGACGTGGCCGACCACTTCCTTGCGAAGGTGGATGGGCTTCTTGCCGATCGACTCGTAGAATGTGATGGCCCGTTGAACCGTCTCAGGCGATGTCTTCGCGCCGCCGACCACCTCCACCAGCGGAATCATGTGCGGTGGATTGAAAGGATGCCCAATGACGCAGCGCTCGGGATGGTTGCACGCCGACTGCATCACGCTCATGGTGATTCCCGACGAACTCGACGCAATGATCGAATCGGAAGGCGTAGCCGCGTCGATGTCGGCAAACAGCTTGATCTTGAAGTCCGGCCGCTCGGGTCCGTTTTCCTGCACGAGATCCGCCT
>Ga0335073_10014735_pt1 | contig 10951 bp, 8 predicted proteins | sample Lox_Sample_22_FD_207093 | JGI IMG/M metagenome (GOLD analysis project Ga0335073, IMG submission 207093) | Soil microbial communities from Loxahatchee National Wildlife Refuge, Florida, United States - Lox_Sample_2.2 | ecosystem: Environmental > Terrestrial > Soil > Wetlands | place: USA: Florida... | reverse complement strand
GTACCGCGATACCGATCCGAACACACGTACGGCGGCCCATCGGGCCGCCGTTGCGGTACTTTGCTGTACTGCCCTGTTCGATTTGTTCGAATTATGTCTCTGACCAGGTGGAGCTAAGGAGATTCGAACTCCTGACCTCTTGCATGCCATCTGGCGGCAGCACGGCCACCCGCGTCCATACCCGCAGGTCACCGTCCTCCCGCGTCCCCGCAAGTCCGCCCGCGTCCGGGTGAGTTGCTGTACTTCCGTGCTGTACACCACCGCGCCGGCCAACCGGACTCGCCATGGCCAGGAGCAGGCCGCAGATGGGCTGGAGCTAGACAGGAATGAGGTCGATGTGAATATCAGCGGCTTCTGCCAGGACCCGCAGGTCGCCCGGATCAGAGGTGAGAATATCGTCGCCGTCGGCGGCCAGGCACACCACGGTGGCGTCAATCGCATCCCGCTGGCCGCTGCGGGCCAGCAGCAGCCCCGCCTGGCGCCCCAGCGGGTCATCGATCGCTGCGACATCGGTCCCCGCGAGCAGCCGGGCGACTGGTACCTGGCGGCCACGGCCACCACGCCAGACCTGCGCGACCACTCCCCCGCTGGTCACCGGCACCCGGCCCGCTAGCCGCTCCCGCTTCACCAGCGCCACCACCCCGCGATCCCCGCGTTCCACCGCGACGAACGCCCCCGCATCCAAGACCAGCATCAGACCGCACCCTGGCCACGGGCCCCCCTGCCCTGGCGCCGCGACTCCGGCGCGCCACGAACCACGACCGCCCGGCTGCGTGCGCTGCGGGCAGCCTCCCGCATCTCCTCCTCGGAGATCTCACCATGCTCGGCCTCGTACTCCGCCAGGAACTCATCTAGTGCCCGCAGCCGCCGGTCATGGTCAGCCTTCAGCCGCAGCGCATCATTGACCCAGGCGCTCACGCTCTCCGCCTGCCCGGCGGCCACCGCCTCCTGAGCCACCGCTACCAGCTCCGCGTCCACCGACGCCGACATCCGCTGCTTCGAACTCATACGAACATGCTACACTTCTGCCACGTATGTAGGTAACCGATGCTAAGACGTTCCCTGCGGCGGTCGCGGGTTCGACGGGACCGGCTCTCTTCCTCACCGCTGACCGTACGGATCCGCGAGAATGGCGGCTTCTGCCCGCGGCCGCCGAGGTTGGGGCCCCATCTACCAACGAGTTCGGGCCCCACTTGTGGATCTTAGATGAGCTTGATCATGAATAAGTTCTGGACCACCACCGGGGCTTTCCTCGTTGCCGAGTGTGGCCTGTTCGGAGCACGGGCGGTGAATGGCATCTACCGAGGAAAGCCGGGACCTGCCCCGTTCGGGACGTGGTGCCACGAAGGGGGCCAAGGCTTGCCATACCAGAATTCCGTTCGCGACAGCGGGGCCACTGCTGAGCCCGCCAGCGGATGCAGTCGGCACCGACCCCAGCCATCGGCTCTGGGGGGGCTGAAGGGGCAGATCTCCTAGTTCTGCCTGCCGCCTGACCGGCTAGCCGAGGCTCAGTGTGTAGCGCACCTCGTCTGTGCCCGGAACCGGGCCAATGAGGTGGAATCCCTGCCGTTCAAGCAGGCGGCGGGAAGCCGTGTTGTCCACACCGGTAACCGCGGTCAGCCGGCGGATCCGGGCACCGCCGCCAAGCGCTGGACGAAGGCCTCAAGGTCATCGGCGGCGGCAAGACCTACGCCCAGCTGTCGGCCGAAGCGCTGGCCCAGCCGAACAACACCAAACTGGCCATCCAGGTCGCCACGGTGTTCAAGGGTGAGACCCTCCGCGGGCTGCTGCTGTTCCGGGTGAGCCTCTCGCAGCCCGGCATCCCGCCGCGGAGCCTCATCGCTCCCAGCTCATCACCATGCGGTCCGACTCCAGCGCCGCCATCCGGGGTCAGATGTTCCCGGCAGAGCCGTTGGCGAACCCATGGGCCTGAGGGACGACCCGGGCAGCTCAGAGCGGCTCGACCAGCATGACGAGGGCGGTCAGCGCGCGCTGGGCTGGGATGGCCAGGCCGATCCCGGCCAGCGCGCTGCCGGCCGCCTCGACCTGGGGGACCAGATCGCTGACCAGGCCGGCCCGGCGGAGCGGCGGCTGGCCGGGGGTGATGTTGGTAACCCGGTACCGGCGTCCCGGATCCAGCCCCGGCACCCGCAGGGCGGCTGGCTGGTCGTTGCGGGGCTCGTCCAGCTGGACGTAGCTCATCAGGGCGGCGGACTGGTCGGCGGCGATGACGCCGTGCATCCAGGCGGTGTCGTCGGGGGTGTCGAGCCGGATCATGCGGCCGGTGTGAATGAGCGCGCGGTGCTCCTTGTACAGCGCGATCCAGGCGGTCAGGTCGGCCAGTTCGGCGGGGCTGGCCTGAGTGATGTCCCATTCGATACCGAGGTGCCCGAACAGGGCGGTGGCGCAGCGGAACGGCAGGGGCACGTACCGGCCGGTCTGGTGGGAGAACGGTGCCGACACGTGCGCGCCGAGGTATTCCGGCGGCGCCAGCTGCCCGGTCCACCGCTGGATCGGCTGCCGGGCGAGCGCGTCGGTCATGTCGGAGGTCCAGACCCGCTGGATCCGGCCCAGCATGGCCAGGTCGATCCGGCCGCCGCCGGCCGCGCACGACTCCCATTCGACGGCCGGGAACCGCGCGCGGAGCCGGTCGAGCAGCGCGTAGACGGCCAGCGCCTGGTCGTGCGCGGCGGGGGCCCCCGCCCGCAGCCCGGATCCGGCGTCGATCAGGTCCCGGTTGCAGTCCCACTTGACGTAGGACACCGGATACTCCTCGAGCAGGGCGCTGATCTGGTCGAACAGGTACCCGGAGACTTCTGGCCGGGTCAGGTCGAGGACGAGCTGGTGGCGCTGCAGCGGCGGCACCCGCTGCCCGGCAGCCAGGATCCAGTCCGGGTGGGCCCGGTACAGTCCGGAGTCCGGGTTCACCATCTCCGGCTCGATCCACAGCCCGAACTCCAGGCCGAGGCGGCGGACGTAATCGGTGAGCCGGTGCAGCCCGCCGGGCCAGACCGCCTCGTCGACCTGCCAGTCGCCCAGGCCCGCGGCGTCGCTGCGCCGCCCGGTGAACCAGCCGTCGTCCAGCACGTACCGTTCTGCGCCAATGCTGGCCGCGGTGTCGGCCAGGGCCGCCAGGGTGGCGAAGTCGTGCTGGAAGTAGACCGCTTCCCACACGTTGAGGTTGACCGGGCGTGGTGAGCGCGGATGCGCGGGCTGGGCGCGCAGGTAAGCGTGGAACTGGGCGGCCAGGCCGTCCAGACCGTTCTGGCTGGCCACGAGATAGACCCAGGGCGTGGTGTAGGACTGGCCCCCGGCCAGGGTGATCTCACCCGGGAGCAGCAGTTCACCGCCGCCGATAGTCGTCACCCCCGGCAGCAGCCGCTCCGCGGGGCCGGCCGGCGGGCCGTTCCCCGGATCCTCGGGCTGGCCGGCTTCCCCGGGCTGACTGCCGGTCATGCCCAGGCCGGAAGGAACCCGCTCGACGCGGTGCACCGTGTTCCCGCTCCAGGCCACGTGCACCCCGAACACCTCGCCGTGGCCGAAGCCGAAGCCCGCAACGCCGGCCACCACCACGGTCGCCGAGTCATGCCCGGTGTGCCCCCGGCGGCCCTCCCGCAGCCACAACCCATCGCCCAGCCGGTGCCGCTGCGGGATGCGCTCGGCGGTCTGCCGCCCGGTGAAATCCAGCACCTCGCCCACCCGCCCGGGCAGCGGGAAAACCACCTCCAGACTGTCCACCACATACGGCTCACCGCCGGTGTTGGTCACTTCGTGCCGGACCCGGATCGCGCCGCCCGCGACGGCCTCGGCCTCGGTCACCAGCCGCAGCCCAGCGCCGCTGTCCTCCGCCTCGACGCGGGCCTGCCGCTCACCGTGCTCCGCCCGGGTGGCCCGCAGCAGCGGCGACCAGTCACGCCCGGCAGCAGGGTGCCCGCCCCTGGTATCCAGCCGGTGGCCGGACAGGCCGGGCCGGCCGAACCAGCCCGCACCATGCTCGGGCAGCAGCGGGCAGGGCCGGACCGCCGCCTGCAGCGCGGCCACCTCACCAGGATCCAGCCCGCCGGCCGACACCGGGCCCGCCCACACCGCGGGCAGGGCGCCCGGCTGCGGGAACAAGATCAGCCCGGTACCCGTCGTGCCCTCCGGATCGGCCACTAGCCACGGGCCTGAGTCCGCGGCCTCCCCGCCTGCCGTGCCGTCCCGAGAGCCGCTGCCGGAGGACCCGGGGCGGGACACGGGGCTCTGGGATACGGGGCGCACATTGTCACCGATGGTCACTCAGGCTCCGATCTCCGGCCGAGCCGGGCGATTCGTTAGGGAAAATTATGGGCTGGGCCGGGATCTCGCCAGCGACGGCCGGGTGCGTCCGGTCAGCTGGTTTTCAGCACGTAGTTCGCGTCGGACTCGGCTTTCTGCAGCGCCGAGCTTACCGTTTCGGTGCCGAGCCAGGCCGGGCCGAGATCGCTGAAGATCTCGGTCAGCGCATCGCCCACGCCGGGGCTGTTCGGGAAGTTGGCCACCTTGCCGTGCGCCTCAGCCAGGAACGCGCTCATGTCGATGCCCTGCTTCTGCCAGGCCCGCAGGAACAGCGGATCGAGGCTCTTGATGGCCGGCCAGACGTAGCCGCCCGAACCCAGGATGGCTTCGGAGCGGGCCGAGCCGAGCCACTTCTCCAGCTCCCAGGCCTGCTTCGGATGCGCAGTGTGCGTATTCAGCCCGTCGATCAGGCCGTTGAAGATGCTGACCCGGCCGTCCGGGCCGGCCGGCAGCGGCATGACGCCGACCGGGAAGGTGGCGCTGGCCTTCACCCCGCCGGTGTTCCAGTCACCGGCCTCCCACATGGCCACCTGGCCCTGATCGAACATCTGCAGCAGGTTGGCGCCGTTGGCGTTCGGGCCGGACTCGGTGGCGGGCACGATCACGTGCGCGTCGGTCAGCGTCTTGGTCAGGAAGCTCATCCCGGCGGTCACGGCCGGGCTGGTCATGCTGGCCTGGGTGGCGTACGGGTGCGGGATCACCGTGCCGCCGAGTTCGGCCACGTAGTTTCCCCAGCCGCCCTGCACGTCGTTGTCGACCCCCAGTGCGTAGGTCGCGACATGGCCCGGGTTGAACTGTGGCGAGGCCGCGTTATGCCCGCTGGTATCGATCGTCGCCCGCTTCAGGAAGGGCAGGAACGTGCCCCCGCCGCCCGGCTTCCAGGTCAGGCTGGCCGGGATCGTGATGTGGTGCCTGGCGAAGTAGGTCTTGTTGTAATAGAGCGCGATCGTGTCCCAGTCCTTCGGCAGCCCGTAGATCGCCGATCCCTTGGAATGCAGCGCGACCAGCGCCGGGTAGTACTGCGCCATGTTGACATGATCACGCTTGATCAGCGGGGTCAGGTTGGTGAGCATGCCGTCCTGGATGAACGTGCCAAGCCATGGCGTGTTGACCCAGAACAGGTCGGGTGCCTGGCCGGTGATGAACTCGGCGGTGATCTTCTGCTCGTAGCTGCCGTAGGGGATCTGCTCGATGTCCACGTTGATGTCCGGGTGCAGCTTCTCGAACTCGTCGATCGACTTCTGGTAGCCGATCTGCTCGTTCGGGTCCCACAGCGCGTAGGTCAGCGTCACCTTGCTGCCGCCCGAGCCGGTGAACCCCCAGCCCGCGCAGCCGCTGAGCAGCATGCTGAGCACTGTCACCCCCAGCGCCGCCAGCCTGGTCCGGCGGAAAACCCGGGAGCGCCCGTGACGCCGGCCGGTCCAGGCCAGCCACGCACCGTGGCCGGTCACCGGTTGATCCCGGTGAGCGAGATCGAGTTGACGATGTGCTTCTGGAAGATCGCGAACAGCACCACCATGGGGACCAGGGCGACCAGGGACCCGGCCAGCACCAGGTTCCACTGGACGGTGAAGTTCGACTGGAGGTTCGCGATGCCGACGGTCAGGACCTGGAGGGAGTTGGAGTTGGTCACGATCAGCGGCCAGAGGAAGTTGTTCCAGCCGAACACGAAGGCCAGCAAGGTGGCGGTGATGATGATCGGCCGGGAGATCGGCACGACGATCCGCCGCAGGATGTAGCTCTCGCTGCAACCGTCCAGCCGGGCGGCCTCCATCACCTCCTTTGGGATCGTCATGAAGTACTGCCGCATCAGGAACACCGCGTACGGGGTGCCCAGCACATACGGCAGGAAGATCGCCCAGTAGGTGTTGAGCAGGCCGGAGTGGGAGAACAGCACGTACAGCGGGACCATCGTCACCACGTTGGGGACCATCAGGGTGGCCAGGTACACCCAGAACAGGGCGTTACGGCCGGGGAACTGCATCCGGGCGAATGCGTAGGCGCCCATCAGCGAGAACGTCACCTGCCCGGCGGTGAGGATGACGGTCACCATCAGGGTGTTGCCCAGGTACCTCCAGAAGCCGTACTGGCTGAAGATGGCCTTGAAGTTGTCCAGGGTCGGCGGCGACGGGGGCCGCACCGGCGATTGCGAAAGGATCGCCGACAACGGCTTGAACGCGGCGAAGATCGACAGTAGGTATGGTGCGATGAAGACGATCGCGATGATCAGCAGCACGACGTAGAACAGGGTCATCCTGATCCCCGTGCCGATCCGCGGGGCCGGTTTCTCTGCCGCTGCCACGGGCAGAGTGGCAGGTGCCTGCGATGCCGTGGTGGCCATGACTGCCTCCTCAGGCGATCTCGTACGTGGTGCGCTTGTTGAAGTAGCGGAACTGGGCCACGGTGACGGCCAGGATGACCAGGAACAGCACCACGGACATGGCCGACGCCTCGCCGATCCGGAACCCGGCGAACGCCGTGTTGTAGATGTTGAGGTTGACCACCTCGGTCGCGTTACCAGGGCCGCCGGCGGTCATCACGTAGACCGTGTCGAACACCTGGAACGAGCCGATGACGCCGGTCACCAGGACGAACAGCATGGTCGGGCGCAGCAGGGGCAGCGTCACCTGCCGGAATTGCTGGATCCGGCTCGCCCCGTCCAGGGACGCGGCCTCGTACATGGCCAGCGGGATCGCCTGCAGGCCGGCCAGGAAGAACAGCATGTTGTAGCCGGCGTACTGCCAGATGTTGGCGAACGCCACCACCGGCATCGCGGTCGCCGCGTTGGACAGCCAGGCCGGCCCAGTGATGCCCACATGCGCGAGGACCTGGTTGATGATCCCGGTGGTGGGCGAGAAGAACCAGTTCCACACCACCGCCATGGCGACCGGGGTGGCCAGGAACGGCAGCACGCAGATGATGCGGATCAGCCCGGTGCCGCGCCGCTTGTTGTTCAGGACCAGCGCCAGGCCCAGCGCCACCGCAGTCTGGATGGGGATGTTCAGCACCACGTAGTAGGCGGTGACCAGCAGCGAATTGCCCATGCCGTCGAAGCGGAAAATGTTCACGTAGTTGCTAAGCCCGACCCATTTTAGCGGGGTCAGGAGATTCCACCGGGTGAGGCTGAGGAAGATCACCATGATCACGGGAACAACCAGGAACAGCACCACCCCGATCAAGCTGGGTAGCAGCAGCAGAAAGGCCGTCCGGGTCCGGCCCCCGTCGGCCGTTGGAATGGCCGCCGCCCTGCCACGCTTAGGTACCAGGCTGGCTGCGGAGGTGGCAATGCTCATCGTGCCTCCCGAGGACAGGGCTGCTGCACGATCGCCCGGCCTGCCCCGATATACTTGGTGGAAGGATCCATCACATATGGAAAACCCTGGATGCGTCCCGAGTCAAGAGATGATTTTTGCGAGGGGAGCCTGAGCCTGTGACCACGCGAACGCGGGCCGCATCCAGCGCGGCGCGGCCGAATGTCACGATCAACGACGTGGCCCGGGCCGCCGGGGTCGGCAGGCAGACCGTCTCGAACGTGCTCAACGGGAGCGGCCGGGTCGGGGCCGCAGCCCGGGCCCGGGTCCTCGACGCCGTGGCTGAGCTCGGCTATCACCCTCATCAGGGCGCCCGGAGCTTGCGGTCGCGGCGGACCATGCAGCTCGGCTACCTGATGCCGCAGATCCAGCTGCAGCCCAGCAACCTGATCATGATGCAGTTCCTGCAGTCGCTGGTGGCCGCAGGGGCCGAGCATCACTATCGCGTGGTGGTTCTCGCGCACCAGGATGATCCGCGCGACGAGATCCGGCGGCTGATCGCCAGCCGCAGCGTGGACGCGTTCGTGCTGTCGGAACTCCAGCTCGGTGATCCCCGCGTCGAGCTGCTGTGCGAGCTGGGCGTGCCGTTCGCATGCTTCGGCCGGACCCGGCCCGAGCTGCCGCAACGCTGGGCAGACATCGACAACGCCGCGGCCGAGGCCGCCGTGGTGCAGCACATCCTCGGGCGCGGTTACACCCGGCCAGGCTACGTGGGCTACGGATCGGGCACCTACTGGGACCTGGCCCGCGAGGCCGGCTTCCGGGCCGGCCTGGCTAGCTACGGCATCGCCGGCAGCGGGGCGGGCGTGCTGCAGATCGATGACGACGCGGGCGCCCGGGCCCAGATCCGCGCGTTCATCTCATCAGCCCGGCCGGACGCGGTGCTCACCGGCAGCGACAAGATCGCGGCGATCGTGTACGGCGTGGCCGCCGAGCTGAACCTCCGCGTGGGCCGTGACCTCGCGGTCACCGGATTCGACGGCAGTATCGGCGCCGGACTGCTTCACCCCCGGCTGACCAGCGTCGTCATCCCGGTAAACGACATCGCCCGCCGCGTTGTCGGCCGGATTCTCCGCCAACTCGATCACGAATCTGACGCCGGGCCCGGGGAGATTCTGCCGGCCGCGCTGGTCCCCGGCGAAAGCACCTCACCGCACGCGGATCCGGAGCCCTGAGCGCGGGCGCTGGCCGCCTCCCGCCGACGGCAGCTGGCGCCTGGTTGCCGGTCGCGGACGCACATGGCGGCCGCCGGCCATTTTCCCTCCACGACAGGTAAGGCCGGCACGACATCGGCCTTGACAGCGGGCTGACGCGGCGTTCTCATGTTGGTGGATCCTTCCACCAATGAGGCGGGAGACCCGGTCCGCGCGTTAGATCCTGCCTGGGAGGCACGATGGCCACAGTAGGCCTGGAGCAGATCAACAAGCTCTACCCCAACGGATTCCACGCCGTGAAGGATCTGGACCTCGAGGTCCGGGACGGGGAGTTCATGGTGCTCGTCGGCCCGTCGGGGTGCGGCAAGACCACCGCGCTGCGGATGGTAGCGGGGCTGGAGGACATCTCCTCCGGCACGCTGCGGATCGGCGGCCAGCCGGTGAACCATGTCACGCCGAAGGACCGCGACATCGCGATGGTGTTCCAGAACTACGCGCTCTACCCGCACCTCAGCGTGTCAGACAACATCGGGTTCGCATTGAAGCAGCGCAAGCTGCCCAAGCCAGAGATCGCGGCCAAGGTGCAGGAGACGGCCGAGGTCCTGGGGCTGACCGAGTGGCTGGACCGCAAGCCCGGGCAGTTGTCCGGCGGCCAGCGGCAGCGGGTCGCCATGGGCCGGGCCATCGTGCGCGAGCCGGCTGTGTTCCTGATGGACGAGCCGCTTTCCAATCTCGACGCCAAGCTGCGGGTGCAGATGCGCGCGGAGGTGGCCCGGATCCAGCGGCGCATCAATGTGTCCACCATCTACGTCACCCACGACCAGGTCGAGGCCATGACCATGGGGGACCGGGTGGCGGTGATGCGCGGCGGCGTGCTCCAGCAGTGTGACACGCCGCAGGCCTTGTACGACCGGCCGGATAACGTCTTCGTGGCCGCCTTCATTGGCTCACCGGCGATGAACCTGTACGAGGCCACAGTGGGCGAGGGCGCCCAGTACGTCCGGCTAGGCTCACAGGAGATCCAGCTGCCGCAGTCGGTGGGGGTCGCACACTCGGGGCTGGCCGCATACGCGGGCCAGAAAGTCGTGCTGGGCCTGCGGCCCGAGCACCTGCCCGCCGCCGATGGCACCGGCCCGACCCTCGTCGGCGACGTCGACCTGGTCGAGGCGCTCGGTTCCGAGCTCGTCGTCCATTTCACCATCGACGCGCGGCGGATCCAGGCCGAGGGGGCGACCAGCAAGGACACTGAGGCGGTCACCGAGGCCGGTGAGGGTGTGGCCCGGGTGGAGCCGAAAGCCCCGGTGAAGGCGCACGAACGGTTCACATTCGGCGTCGATGCCGACGGCATGCAGTTCTTTGACCCCGGCACTGGTGCCGCCATCTGGACATGACTCCAGAATCGCACCAGGCAAGAGCACCGTAAGCGGCAACCGCAACGCAGCACGTTGTCGCCAAACGGTGGATCTCTTGTGCAGAACAGAACGGATAATCTGCGCACCTCCGCTCCTAAATCGTGGCAGAGGCCGGCGTGCGACCACATATCGTGCTCCGCGTCGCGCCTGGTTCCTCACGTGGCGCATCAGTGCGCCGCTCCGCGCGCAGGGCTGCGCCACGGCGCAACCTCGGGCCTGAGCGGCGCAGTGCACAAGCGGGGCCCAGCGCCGGATGGACATCATCGCCGCGCCGAGCTCGCGCGCCGAGCGTGCCTTCAGGGAACCCGCGGTCCTGGCCAGCGGGCGCTCCTGAGAGTGGTTCGGACCAGCCAGGATGGCCAGCGTGGTTGGGCTACTTGCAAATGCGGCAATAGTCACTGGCAGAAATGGCCCATCCGGAGGGCCTGGTCGTGACCAGGTGACAAAAGCCACGGGACCGCGAAGGGCGGTTTGCGCAGGTGACTGGCTAGCCACCGCCGATTTAGCGCCCGGAACCCGTGTCCTGCCCGCAGCCCCGGCCGGGGGAACATGCCCGATCGAACATAGATACGGCGGCCTATCGGGCCGCCGCTGCTGTACCTCGCTGCTGTACCGCCTGTTCGATCTGTTCGAATTTGGCTTCTGACCAGTGGAGCTAAGGAGATTCGAACTCCTGACCTCTTGCATGCCATCTGGCGGCAGCACGTCCACCCGCGTCCATCTGTGCAGGTCACCGTCCTCGTGTGTCCCTGCGCGG
>Ga0335073_10014734_pt1 | contig 10952 bp, 8 predicted proteins | sample Lox_Sample_22_FD_207093 | JGI IMG/M metagenome (GOLD analysis project Ga0335073, IMG submission 207093) | Soil microbial communities from Loxahatchee National Wildlife Refuge, Florida, United States - Lox_Sample_2.2 | ecosystem: Environmental > Terrestrial > Soil > Wetlands | place: USA: Florida... | reverse complement strand
CTTCCAGGTGAGCGCGAAGCGCAGCATCGCGCCGATGATGATCAGCGCAATGCTCTCGCCGATGCCCACGACAGCGACCTCCCCTAGCATCAGGCCCTACCAGGCTGGCCGGTTCCTGGCTGGACCGCTCAGCCCGGCCGGCCCACCGCCTCGGCACAGGCATTCACGCGCGCACCGCCCGCCCGCCGCCGCCAGGCCATGAAGTCGGCCTAGCCGCGGCGCCAGGCATCCATATTGGCGGCTGCCCAGCGTTTCAGGGCTGCCGAAGCGGCGGCCCCCTTGCGGTGCGCAACAATTGCCACTCCCGCCACCCCGATCAATACGAAAAGCCTGTTCCGGGCGAGGGCTTTCGCCGCTGTCAGCCCGAGGGCGAGCAATATAATCTGCTGATTGCGCGCCGCATGTTCGGCATTGGTTGTCATTTCGGGTCATTCCCTCTCAACTTCGCGGCCTCACAAGCAGTGCGGACGCCCTTGCCTTTATCACTCTCGAGGGGGTGACTTGTCATCACCCGTCGTGGCCTGTCCACCCTGGTGACGCCGAACGTCACCCAGGCGTGGCGGAACGCCGTTCCTGTGCCGGGACGTCGATCCGCAGACCGCCGCAGCGCGGCCTCGCGCTCGCGGCGGGCTCCGGCGTCGATGTCGGCGTCGCGAAGGATTGTGGGCGGGAAGCAGATGTAGCCCGCGCGCGATTCATCCTGCCGGGGTGAGTTAATCGCGACCGTCTGGCGGCATGCTCGGCCACATGAGCATGCTCGGCGGCGCGGGCGATCTGGTCGAGTCGCTCGTGCCGATGATCATGCGCCGCCTGGCTCGCGCATCTGCCCAGGTGCCCGAGCAGTGCCATGACGTGGAGCTGCCGCTTTGAGTAGGCCGGCGGGCCGGCCCGGCACCCGGCGCGCGGCGACGAACTCGACGCCGTCCAGGATCGGCCGCGGCCCGGTTGACCGGCGGCTGCTGCGTCACGCCACGGCTGCCCGCGGATACCTGATTGCCACCGTCGCCCTCGGACTCGTCGGGACATTGCTGATCCTGGCGCAGGCTAGCCTGCTCGCACGCTTGCTCTCCACGGCTGCGCACGGCAAGGTCGCGGCCGCGCTAGCGGGCTCCTTCACGGCGCTGCTTGTCGTGGTGGCGGGGCGGGCGGTGGTGAGCTATGCCGGGGAAGTGGCCGCGCTGCGTGCGTCCGCGACCGTCAAATCGCAGCTCCGCCGCGCACTCATAGCCCGCTCGCTGCGCCTGGGCCCGGTCTGGCTGGGCGGTCAGCGGGCCGGCGAGATCGCAACGCTGGCCACCGGGGGCCTGGACGGCCTGGACACCTATTTCGCCCGCTACCTGCCCCAGCTTGTCCTCGCGGTTGTGGTGCCGATCGCGGTGCTGATCCGGGTAGCCGCAGCGGACTGGATCTCGGCGGTGGTCATCGCCGTGACACTGCCGCTGATCCCGGTGTTTGCCGTGCTGGTGGGCTGGCACACCAAGACGCAGACGCGGCGTCAGTGGCGGCTGCTGGCGACTCTCGGCGGGCACTTTCTTGACGTGGTGGAGGGCCTGCCGACGCTCAAGGTTTTCGGCCGCGGCAGGGCGCAGGAAGACGTGATAGCCAAGATGACCGATGACTACCGGGCTGCGACTATGTCCACCCTGCGCGTGGCATTCCTATCCGCGCTGGTGCTGGAGCTGGCCGCCGCCATCGCTACCGCCCTGGTCGCGGTCGAGGTCGGACTGCGGCTGCTGTACGGGCATCTGGGCTATGAGACGGCGCTGCTGGCGTTGCTGCTGACCCCGGAGGCCTTCCTGCCGCTGCGAGCGGTCGGCGCCCAGTTCCACGCGAGCATGGAGGGCGCCGCCGCAGCAAGGAGCGCCTTCGAGATCCTGGACACCCCGGTGCCGGACGAGTCACCGGCCGGCTTCAGGCGGTCCCGGCGAAGCGCGAGCGCGGACCTTCGTACCGACGACATCAGGCTTAACTGCATTACCGCGGTCTATCCCGGCCGGTCCCGTCCGGCTCTTGACGAGGTCAGCCTGACCATCGTGCCGGGGGAGCGGATCGTAGTTACCGGGCCCAGCGGCGCGGGCAAAAGCACCCTGCTCGCCCTCCTGCTGCGCTTCGTCGCACCGGCCGCCGGGACCATCGAGGTAGGCCGCGCTGGGGTCGGCGGCGGCGACGTGACGGTCATTGCACCAGAGCAATGGCGCGCGCAGATTGCCTGGGTGCCGCAGCAGCCTTTTCTATTCAGCGGCAGCGCCGCGGACAACATTGCCCTCGGCCAGCCCGGCGTGAGCCGCGCTGCTGTCTGCCGGGCCGGGAGGCTAGCCGGCGCCGGCGACTTCATCGAGGCACTGCCGGCCGGTTACGACACTCCGCTAGGGGAACGCGGGCTGCGGCTGTCGGCGGGCCAGCGGCAGCGGATCGCGCTGGCCCGCGCGTTCCTGCGAGACGCACCCCTGCTGCTCCTGGACGAGCCCACCGCTCATCTGGATCTGGCCGGCGCCCGCGTGATCGGCACCGCGCTAGACACGGTACTGGCCGACCGGACCGTGATCCTGGTCAGTCATGGCCAGGGCTGGTCCGGCGGCGGCTGCCGGGTCATCAGCCTGGACCACGGGAAGCTGGTGCCGTCGGCCGGTTCCGGGTGGCCGGCCGGCCGGACGACGGCGGTGATCCAGTGAACGGCGAGGCAGCGCACCCGACGGCCGGCAACCGGCCGCTGCTCCGCGTGCTCCGGCTGGCCAGGCCGCTGCGCGGCCGGCTGCTGCTGTCGGTCCTGGCCGGCGCGGCCACTACCGGCTGCGGCGTGGCGCTGCTGGCCACGTCCGGTTTCCTGCTGGCCCGTGCATCCCAGCATCCCAGCATCCTGGCCATCTCCGTGGCGGTCGTGGCCGTCCGCGCGCTCAGCGTCGGCCGTGGGGTGTCCCGTTACCTCGAGCGGCTGACCTCCCACGACGTCGCGTTCCGGGTGCTGGCTGACATCCGGGTGGCGATCTACCGGCGGCTGGAGCGGCTGGCCCCGGCCGGGCTGGCCGCCTTCCGCTCCGGCGACCTGCTTGCTGCGCTGATCAGTGATGTGGATGCCACCCAGGACCTGTTCATCCGCGGCATCGGCCCGCCGCTGGCCGCCGCGCTGGTCGGCGCGGGCGCGGTGACCGTGTGCCTGCTGATCCTGGCGCCGGCCGGCGGGGTGCTGGCTCTCGGGCTGCTGGCGGCCGGGGCGGCGGTGCCGGCGCTCGCTGTCGCTGTCTCGCGGCAGGCGGCCAGGGCGACCGCGCCTGCACGGGGCGAGCTCAGCGCGGCCGTCACTGACCTGCTGTGGGGGGCAGCCGACCTGCACGCGTTCGGCGCGCAGCACACCGCCGTCGCCGCGGCTGATGCGGCGGACGGGAAGCTCACCGCGCTGGCCCGGCGCTCCGCCGCCGCGGCGGGCGTCGGCACCGGGCTGATCAGCGGCCTCACCGGACTCACCGTCTGGGGCGTCCTCCTCCTCGGGGTGGCCGCGGTCGGTCACGGGACGCTCACCAGGGTTCCGCTGGCCGTGCTGACGCTGACGGCGCTGGCGTCCTTCGAAGCGGTCACCGTCATGCCGGCGGCCGCGCTGCAGCTCGGTTCGGCGCGTGCCTCGGCCGGCCGCATCGGCGCGATCCTGGACGCACCTGATCCGGTCGCCGAGCCTGCCGTGCCCCGGCCGGTGTCCGCCGGGCCGGCGCACGTGAGGCTGCACGGCGTCCAGGTCCGGTATGGCCCGGAGGCGCCGCTCGCGCTGGACGGACTCGACCTTGATCTGCCGCCGGGCCGGCGGGTGGCGCTCATCGGCCCGAGCGGGGCCGGCAAGTCCACGGCCGCCGCCGTGCTGCTGCGCTTCTGCGAACCAGCAGGCGGCACTATCTCCCTCAACGGCACCGACCTGGCCGACTACGCCGCCGACGATGTCCGCAGGGTGATCGGCGGCTTTCCCCAGGACCCGTACATCTTCGATGCCAGCATCCGCGAGAATCTGCGTCTGGCCCGGCCGGGCGCGGGCGACGATGAACTGGCTGCCGCTGCTGCGCGCGCCCGGCTGCTGCCCTGGATCGATTCGCTGCCCCGGCGCTGGGACACGCCGGTGGGCGCGCACGGAGCCGCCATGTCCGGCGGCGAACGACAGCGGCTTGCCCTGGCCCGGGCACTTCTCGCCGACCCCGCCGTGCTGAACCTCGATGAGCCGACCGCCCACCTGGATCCTGAGTCCCGCGCCGCCCTGACCGCCGACCTGCTCACCCTCACGGCGGGCCGGACCACCTTGCTCATCACGCACGAGCTGGAGGGACTCGGCCTTGTCGACGAGATCGTCGTCCTGGACCATGGCAGGGTCGCTCAGCGCGGCACGCACGAGCAGCTGATGCGGGCCGGCGGCCCGTACCGGCAACTCCAGGAGGTGCCGTCCTTCTGGCCGTTCAGGCCTGATCCATCTGCTGAGACGCCGTTACCGGGTCACCTGTTGTCGCAGCTTGAGATGGGTTGAGCGTTGATTCACCCAGAAAGGTCGTGCATAGTCGGTGATAGGACACTCAGGCGCTGCTCCAGACCCCGGCAGTGGCACGACCTACTGGCCTGGAGGGTCAAGCGAGTGGCGCAGGTCTCTATGTCTTCGACGATCAGATGAGGGCGATCCCCGCCTCGCCCCGCATGCTTGACCCGGAGCCAAGTACCCAGGTCAACGGAAAAACGCAGGCGACAGGCGGCGGCGGACGCGACGATCCCCGGGCTGGCGTTCGCGAAGGATCGGCTAGGTCGGCGGTGGCTGTCTCGGTGCCGCGGCAGGTGACTTTCGACGCGCCACTCGAGACCAAGCTCCATGCCCCGACGGCGCGCAAGGAGTGGGTGAAGCGCCAGGAGCTTGTCGATTATCTGGCGGGCGCCACGGCCAAGGTCCTCCTGATTGACGCCCCTGCGGGATTCGGCAAGACCACCTTGGTGGCGCAGTGGCGTTGCAGCCCCAGCGAGACCCGCCCGTTCGGCTGGGTCTCGCTCGATCCCGGCGACAACGATCCCGGCCGGCTGTGGCGGCACGTCGTGTGGGCCGTGCAGCGAGCCCGCCCGGATTTTGGCGCCGATGCGGTCCTGAACGCTCTCCGGACCCAGACCCCTGATTTCGCCGGACAATTGCTTCCGCTTCTGGTCAATGAGCTGGCCGGCCTCGCGGAGCCGGTTGTCCTCGTGCTGGATGACTACCACCTAATCAAGGAACGCAGCTGCCACGACCAGGTTGCCTTCCTGCTGCTGCACCTCCCGCCGGCCGTCCAGGTCGTGTTGATAACGCGGATTGACCCGCCGCTGCCGCTCGCGCGCTTGCGGGCAACCGGGGAGATAGCCGAGGTCCGCGCGCGCGAGCTGCGCTTTGCACTCGCGCCGGCGGCCGAGCTGGTCGCAGCCGCCGCCGGAGTCGAGCTGAGCGAGCCAGATCTGAAAGACCTGGTTGACCGGACCGAGGGATGGCCCGCCGGGCTCTACCTGGCGGCGCTGTCGCTGCGAGGGCGCCCGTCACCGAGCGTGTTCATCCGCGAATTTACCGGTAACAGCCGCTTTGTCGTGGACTTCCTGGCCGAGGAGGTGCTCAGCCGCCAGTCGGCCGAAATCCGGCGTTTCCTTGCGCGCACCTCCATTTTGAGCAGGTTCTGCGCGCCGCTGTGCGACTCCGTTGTCGGGTCGGACAATGCGGCCGAGATCATCGACGTACTCGAACGGGAAAATCTCTTCGTCGTGCCGCTTGACGACACCAGGCAGTGGTTCCGCTATCACCGGCTCTTCCGGCAGGTGCTCCGCAGCGAGCTGGCCAGGGCCGAGCCGGACCTTGTGCCCGTCTTGCATGAGCGCGCGAGCGCCTGGTTTCGCCGGTCAGGCCTGGCGGACGAGGCGATCCGTCACCTGCGGGCCGCCGGCGATGTCGGCGGTGTCATTGATTTCATCGCCCGGCACTGGGCCGCCTACGTCGATTCAGGCCGGGCCGCGACCGTCCGCGGCTGGCTGAACTCGCTCGGCACCAGCACGGTCAGCGCTGATCCGGTCGCTGCGCACTGCGGAGCGTGGGCCGCGGCCGTGTCCGGCGACCGGGAATCGCTGCGCCGCTGGCTGCCGATCATCGAGGCGGGCAGCCATGACGGGCCGCTTCCGGACGGCGTCCGCTCGCTGCGGTCGTCAGCGGCGCTGCTAAGAGCGACCTTCGGGTTTGACGGCATCGGCCCGATGCTCGACGCGGCGGCCGAGGCCGTCACGCTGGAGACGAATCCGGCATCGCCGTGGTATGCACTGGCGCGGGCCTCATACGCGGCCGCCCTCTACTGGTCCGGTGACCTGGCCGCGGCCGCCGAGCAGGCGCAGGCGGCCGCGGCCGGGACCACCTCCGCAGCCGCGATCCGGTTGCGGGGCTGGGCCTTCCTGTCATTGATTGCGACCGAGCAGGGGAACCTGGACGAGGCCGAGCGGCATGCGCACACGGCCTGTCATATCGCCGACGGCATTGACTCCGGCCTCGGCCGAGGCCCGCAGACCTGCCTCGCCTACACCGCCGCCGCCGCGGTCTGGGCCGGGCGCGGATGGCTCCAGGAGGCCCGCGGCGAGCTCGAGCGTGCGCTCCGGATTCGGCGCGCCCCATTCGGGATCAGCCCGTGGCCCGGCGCAGAGATCATGCTGCGGCTGGCGCCGGTGCTGTTTGAGACAGGCGACCGGCCGGGAGCCGTCGCGCTGCTCGCCGAAATCAGGCAGCTGCTGAGCTCGTCGCCGGACGGCGCGGACGCCCTGCTGGCTAGGCTGGACCGGATCGAAGGGCGGCTCGCGCTCACCAGCCGGCAGGTGACGCCGACGGAGGCTCCGACTGAGCCGCTGACCGAACGCGAGGTAGCAGTGCTGCGGCTGCTGCGCGGATCACTGTCGCTGCGTGAAATCGGTCAGCAGCTTTCCCTATCGCGGAACACGATCAAGACCCATACCCGGGCCATCTATCGCAAGCTTGGCGCTTCCACCCGGCTGGATGCCATCGCCAAGGGCCGCGCCTCCGGCGTCCTCTAGCGCCGCGGCGGCACTACCTCGGCTCACCAGGGTGAAAGTCCGTCACGGGTGATGACAAATTACCCTGTCGCCGGAGATAAAGGTAGGAGCGCCCCGGCCGCTGACCGCGACGCCGCGCCCGCATTATTCGAGCTGGCGGAGCCCGTCCATAGGAGGGATGCCCTATCAAAACCAGGCGCAGCGGCGCCGGCTACCTATACGAGATCATCATGCGCGGCGAATGCGGGTCGCTGCTCGCAGGTTTGGTTGGCGACGCGGTCATCGACTGCGGTCGCGGCTGTACGTACGTCACCGTCTCCGTTCGTGATGACTCCGAGCTATACGGCCTGCTCGACCGCTTCCAGGATGTCGCCCTGCACCTGATCAGCCTCAGCGAGATCGGAAACAGCGCCGACATCTGCCCAGCCGGGCCGGAACCAAGGTAAGGCCAAGCAACTGTTTGCTCGCGGGCCACTCCCGCCAGCCCTACAACGAGACCACGTGATAAATCGCACAAATATATTGACGAGTCTGATCATCCAAATCCTGCATCGGCCAGAATCCCGGAAGTAATGGCGCCTGAGGACGTAACAACAACTGTTAAATGGGCAGCTTATGGCACGGCGATCGGCTGGTGAGTGCAAGGGCGAAGTGCGGGATGTCAGCCCCTGGCGCGGTCAGTCGGCTACAGGAGTCTTGCCGGGAGTATGCGACGGACCCGGCAGGGCATGGCGAGACCGCCCCGCCGACCCGGGCCGGCGGGGCGGCCTCATTGGCTCCTCCCGGCGAGGTCGACTAGTCCGACGCCAGGAGGAGCCACCTCCAATGTCACCGATGATCCTGACCAGTTGCTGAAGAGTTTCTCCAGATAGCCTGGATAGTTGCCAAAATGGTCGTCGGGCCGAGCGTCTCACCTGTTGACACAGGCAGGCGAGCGGGGCCTCTGCCCGGCGGTAATGAGTGGTCTGTGTCACCCACGGGGGGTGATGTCCGTGACTCGATGCCAGCCAATGCTGAAGGGTGCGCTCCTAGCAACCACAGCCCGGCAGGATGCCGGACGGCAAGCTCGCTGACGCGAGCGAGAAGGCAGGAGAAGGAATGGCACTCGCCGCTGCGTCGACGTCCTATCCGCTGTTGAACATCTTCTGGACGATGCTGGAGTTCTTCCTGTGGGTGGTTTGGATCTGGCTGCTGATCCTGGTTTTCATTGACATCGTCCGCAGTCACGATCTGTCTGGCTGGGCTAAGGCCCTATGGGTCCTGTTCGTGGTGATCATCCCGTTCATCGGCGTTCTGGTCTACCTGATCGCCCGCGGCAGCGAGATGCACGAGCGGGCGGCGCGGCAGGCACAACGTCAGGACCAGCAGTTCCGTGACTACTTCCAGCAGTCCGCAGGGACCAGCTCCGCGGACCAGCTGACCAAGCTCGCTGACCTGCGTGACCGGGGAGTGATTACGGCGCAGGAGTTCGAGCGCGAGAAGGCGAAGGTCCTTAGCTGAGTCAGCCTCGACGGTGCGGCGCCGCGGCTCGGGCTGCTCGCCAGCCCGGGCCGAGGCGTGAGCGTTCACGCAACGGGTGCCGGTCCCAGCGACACGATAACGTCGCCGGCCTGAGACGGTGGCCTGCCGGATTCGGTGACGGCTGCCAACAGGCCGTCCGCGCGGACCAGGAACAGCAGGTCATGTCCGGCTGGCAGTTCGCCGTCGCTCGACCGGGCCACGATCAGCTCCCCGTCGTGATACCGGCGGCTCAGGGCTGACCTGGTCATCCCGGCGTCGAACAGGATCTCGGCGCCGGCGTAGGGCGCGACCACGCCGTGGCTGCGCATCGGCGGCGCGAGCCGGTAGACGTGCTCACTGACGTTGCCGTCCAGGACCGCGGATGCCAGCGCGTTGAAGTCGTCCTCGCCCGTCAGCAGGAAAACCGCCGTGATCTCCTCGAGCCGGGCGCCACGGCCGGTCGCGGCCGCGAGCAGCTCACCAGGCGCCAGCTCAAGCCCCGCGTGCCTGATCTGTTCACGCTGCTGCTCCAGGCCTGCCCACATCAAGACCTCAAGTCCCGCGGCCTGCAGGGCCCGTCCGAGATCGACTACCCACGGATCCCCGCCGACCAAGAGCGGCCGGGTGCGCGCCGGGCGCACGACGGCCAGACGCCTGGCCACAGGGGCGGCGGTGACTCCGTACAAGGTCACCGTGGCCACGATCACGACGAACGTGGCCGGGAGGATCCTCGATGCGCCGCCGATGCCCTTGGCGGCCAGGCTCGCTCCGAACGTCGAGGCGGTGGCGGCGGCGACGATGCCACGCGGGGCCATCCAGCCGATGAAGGCACGCTCGCCCCTGGCCAGGTCCGTTCGGAGCGTCGACGCCAAGGCGGCCAGGGGCCTGGCAGCAAGAACGAGGACGGCGGCGAGAACGAGTGCGGGCGCCAGCACGTGCCGCAGCGAGTGCGGGGTGACGGTGGCCGAAATGGAGATGAACAGGACGCCGAGGATGAGCTGCACGAGTGTCTCGAAGAACGGCCGCCGCGCCGGGAGGTCAAAGCCGGGCTGGTTGGCGACGGCCAGCCCCATGACGATCGCGGCGATGAGCCCGGTGTCCGCGCGGACGATGTCGCACGCGGCCGCGACGGCGATCACCGAGGCAAGTTGCGCCGTCGTGCCGAGCACCTCGCCGAGCCCCAGCCTGCGCAGCAACACCCACAGCAGTGCGATGCCGACGGCACCTCCGGCCAGGCCGATCCCGACGCTGGCCGCGAACTGCCCGAGCTGGTTGCCCAGGCCCTTGTGAGTGCTCGCGATGACGCCGTGGAACACCAGTGCGCCCAGGATGCCGCCGACCGGGTCGATCAGCGAGCCCTCCCACACGAGGACCCGCTGTAGTCGTTCCGTCGGCCGGACAAAAGCCAGCAGCGGGCCCACCACGGTCGGTCCCGAGACGACCAGGATGACCCCGAGCATCACGGCTGCCCCTCGTGACATGCCAAGCAGCGGTGCTGCTAAGGCCGCTCCCAGCACCCAGGTGATCAGCACCCCAAGGACGATCAGCCGGACCACGACCCGGCGGGTGTGCCCCTTGAGCTTGCGCAGATCGAGGCCCAGGCCGGCGTCGTAGAGGATGACCGCGACCGACAACGAGACCAGAGGCTCGAAGGCCGGCCCGAGCAGCCGCTCGGGGTTGACATCAGTGGTCAGCGCACCCGCGGTGAAGCCGACCGGCAGCAGCACGATGAGGGCCGGAATGCGCAAACGGCTGGCCAGCACCTGCGACCCGACTGCGAGCGCGAGGATCAGGCCGACGCCAGTCAGGACCTGGTTTGTCGTCACGCCAGCCCCTTCCGGAGCACCGGCCGGTCACCAGGCCATCGCCCGCCACGCCGGGGTTGACGCTGGTTCTCATGGCGAGGAAAGCAGTTGCTGAGGGTCGTCGTCGTCACCCGCTGGGGATGATCGCGGGTACGAGCTCACCAGATTCACCTGGCCGAGAGGACCCGTGGCAATGGGTCATCAGGGGCCGTTTGCCGTCACGCCAGCCTCCGATAATGCGCGGTTGGCCATTGGCTCGCTAATTGTTCATGTGCCGCTAATGTCGCTTCAGCCTGACCCGAGAAAATACCGATGCGGCAATGATTAGCAGCCGGCAAAGGCGATGGCAGGTGATTCGGCAATGCCGCCCGGTGCTTCTCCCGCCCCGCCTCGCGGCGATCCTCGGCGCCACCGCCCCGCCTCATGATCCCTAACAAGCCGGACGCATCCCGCTGGCTGTTCCCGGGCCGTATCCCCGGCCAGCCGCTCGACCTCCACAGCCTCAACAACCAGCTCAACGGCCACGGCATCAACGCCAGGCCAGCCCGCAACGGAGCCCTCGCCGCCCTCGCGTCCGACCTGCCCGCCGCCGTCCTCGCCGACTTCCTCGGCATCCACGTCAACACC
>Ga0335073_10014733_pt1 | contig 10952 bp, 9 predicted proteins | sample Lox_Sample_22_FD_207093 | JGI IMG/M metagenome (GOLD analysis project Ga0335073, IMG submission 207093) | Soil microbial communities from Loxahatchee National Wildlife Refuge, Florida, United States - Lox_Sample_2.2 | ecosystem: Environmental > Terrestrial > Soil > Wetlands | place: USA: Florida... | reverse complement strand
TCGGCATCGGCTTTGCCATCCCCTCGAACCTGGCGAAACCGGTGGTCGAGCAGCTGCGCGAATATGGTCACGTGCGGCGCGGCTGGCTCGGCGTCAACATTCAGAGCGTCACCGACGAGATCGCCGAAAGTCTCGGCCTCGACAAGCCCAAGGGAGCGCTCATCGCCAGCGTACGCGACGGCGGTCCGGCGCAGGTCGCCGGCATTCAGCCGGGCGATGTGGTGCTGACCTTCGACGGCAAGGACGTCACCGACATGCACCGCCTGCCGCGGCTCGTCGCGGAGACGCCGATCGACAAGTCGGTCAAGGTCGTGGTCTGGCGCAAGCGCAAGGAGCTCACCTTCGACGTCAAGGTCGGCGAGCTCAAAGAGGAAGAGCAGCAGGCCGCGCTCACGCCCAACAAGCAGCAGCCCCCGGCAGAGCCGCCCGGCACGGTCAAGACGCTCGGCCTCTCGCTCGCCAATATGACGCCGGAGCTGCGCGAGCGCTTCTCGCTGCCCGAAGATTCCGCCGGCGTGGTGGTGATCGATGTGGCCAAGGACAGCGCCGCTTCCGACAAGGGTATGCGGGCCGGCGACGTCATCGTCGAGGTGGCGCAGGAGGATGTGAAAACCCCGGGGCAGATCACCGACAAGATTGACGAGGCGAAGAAAGCCGGCCGCAAATCGGTGCTGCTGCTGGTCGACCGCCAGGGCGACCTGCGCTTCGTCGCCCTCCGCATCGATCAGAGCTAGCGCGACGCTTCGCGTCGTCGCTGGCGGGCGACAGCGGTTGCGTCAGCAACCGCGAAAGCCCGCACCGTGCCGGCAAGCCCCCACCTCACCCTAACCCTCTCCGCCCCGCGGGGGCGGAGAGGGGATGATCTTCCATCCGCGCCCCGCACCGAAATAGCGAATCCCTCCCACCCGCTCTCCGTTCCGGTCGGTTTATTGCGCGAATATTGCAAATGTTGCGCTTTCGCCTTGCCTCAACCCTGAGCGGATCGGAGGATAGGGGTAACGAACCGGCCCAGGGCCGGACAGGAGGTGGGGGATGGGTCCGATCAAATGGTTGGCGCTGTTGCCGTTCATCGGCATGTTGGGGGGCGTCTTCTTCGTCAATCAGGTAACGCCGCTGGTTCTGGGCATGCCGCTGCTGCTCGCCTGGATCCTGCTCTGGGTGCTGCTCACCTCTGCGATCATGGGCGTCATCTATCTCGCGGATCCCGCTAATCGCGAGGGGACACAGCAATGAGCGCGTTGATCCTCATCTTTGCCACTATGGCGATTGCGCTGTGGCTCGGCCTCCAGGCGCGCCGCGGCCGCGACATGAATCTCGAGCAGTGGACGGTGGGCGGCCGCGGCTTCGGCACGCTCTTTGTCTTCCTGCTGATGGCGGGCGAGATCTACACCACCTTCACCTTCCTCGGCGCCAGCGGCTTTTCCTACGGTCAGGGTGCGCCAGCCTTCTACATCCTGTGCTACGGCTCGCTCGCCTATATCATCTCGTACTGGCTGCTGCCGCCGGTCTGGCGTTACGCCAAGGCGCAGCGGCTGTTCTCGCAGCCCGATTTCTTCGCGCGCAAATATGACAGCCCGGCGTTGGGCGTCCTCGTCGCGCTGGTCGGCATCATCGCGCTCATTCCCTATCTGGTGCTGCAGCTCAAAGGCCTCGGCATTATCATGTCCACTGCCTCCTACGGCGCCATCAGCTCGACCGCGGCGATCTGGATCGGCGCTACGGTAGTGACGATCTATGTCATGGTCTCCGGCGTCCATGGCTCGGCCTGGACGGCGGTGGTGAAGGACACGCTCATCGTCCTCGTCGTGGTGTTTCTCGGCATCTACCTGCCGCTCCACTACTATGGCGGGCTTGGGGCGATGTTCGAGGCGATCGATGCCGCGAAGCCGGGTTTCCTGGCGCTGCCGGCGAAAGGCCAGAGCATCTCCTGGTTCGATTCCACGGTGCTGCTGACCGCCCTCGGGTTCTTCTGCTGGCCGCACAGCTTCGCCTCGTCCTATACCGCGCGCGATGAGCGCATTTTCCGCCGCAACGCGATCATCCTGCCGCTCTATCAGCTCATCCTGCTCTTCGTGTTCTTCGTCGGCTTCGCCGCGATCCTGAAGGTGCCGGGGCTCGCCGGACCCGCGATCGACCTGTCGCTGCTGCGTCTTTCCACCGCGACCTTCCCGGCCGGGGTGGTCGGCATCATCGGCGCGGCCGGCGTGCTGACCGCGCTGGTGCCGGGCTCGATGATCCTGATCACCGCGGCAACGCTCCTTGCCAACAACATCTATCGCGTGTTCCACAAGACGGCGGAGGAGGGACACGTCTCCCGGCTCGCCCGGCTGCTGGTGCCGGCGGTGGCGCTGGTCGCGGTCTATTTTACCTTGGAGGGCGGCGAGACCATCGTCGCGCTGCTGCTGATGGGCTACAGCTTCGTCACGCAGTTCTTCCCGGCGCTCGTCTGCAGCCTGATGCAGCGCAATCCCGCGACGCGCGAGGGCGCCTTTGCCGGCATCTTCGCCGGCGCCGCGACGGTTGCGGTGATCTCGCTGACGCATACCACGCTGGGCAAGCTGTTTCCGTCGCTGCCGCAGGCGGTGCAAGACCTTAATGTCGGCATCGTGGCGCTGGGCGTGAACATCGTCGTGCTGGCGGCGGTGAGCGCCGTGACCCAGCCGGCCCGTCACGCGCCGCGGACGATCTCGCCCTCGCGGTAGCCCTGGGCATAGAGCAGCGCCGTCAGATCGGCGTGGTCGATGCGGCTGCGCGCGCGTTGGCGCAGCGCCGGTTTCGCGTGAAAGGCGACGCCGAGCCCGGCCGCGGCCACCATGTCGATGTCATTGGCGCCGTCGCCCACCGCGAGCGTCGCCGCCAGCGGCACGGCCTGATCGGCGGCGATGCGTTTCAAACTGTCGAGCTTGGCGTTCCGCGCCAGGATCGGCTCGCGCAGCGTACCGGCGATGCGGCCGTCCTCGATCACCAGCTCATTGGCGATGTCGAGGTCGAAGCCGAGCGCATCGCGGATGCGGCCGGTATAGAGGCGAAAGCCGCCGGAGACGAGCACGGCATAGGCGCCATGAGCGCGCATGGTGGCGACGAGCTCGCGCGCGCCGGGCGTGATGCGGATGCGCTGGCCGGCCTCGGCGAGCAGGCTCTCGGGCAGCCCCTTCAGCAGCGCCACGCGCTCGCGCAGGGCCGTGGCGAAATCGATCTCGTCATTCATCGCCCGCCGCGTGATCTCGGCAATGCGCGGGCCGATGCCGGCGAGATCCGCCAGCTCGTCGAGCATCTCGTTGTCGATGATGGTCGCTTCCATGTCGGCGACGAGCAACCGCTTGCGGCGCCGCGCTTCCGGCTGCGCCACCAGGTCGATGCCGGCGAAATACGCCAGCGCCGTGCGTGCCGCCGCATCGGCCTGATCGGCGTCGAGATCGTCGAAGGGAATGTCGCAGGCGATGCCGGGCGCGAGCCAGAACGGCGGCGCCACGCGAGCGCCGAGCCGGCGCAGCGCCGCGACCGCCGTCTCCACCGCAAGCGTCGCGTCTGCGGCGGTTGGGAGGGCGATGAGCGTGAGCACGGCGGCGGCCATGCGCGCGCTTTATCCGCGGCGGACGGGAAACGCAAGGCTTCTTCTCAGCGCCACGGTACGGGTTGCTCGATCGCCTGTTCCCAATTCCTGCCGTCGAAGGGCTGCGTCTCGATCGCGGCGAGATCGATGCCCTCGAGGCAGCGCAGATTGACGTCGATCTTGTCGGGGTCGGAGCGCGGCACATAAAAGGGCTGGATGCCGCAGAAGCGGCAAAACATGTGCCGCGCCGTCCCGGTGTTGAAGCGGTACTCGGCGAGCGCGTCGGCGCCGCTCACGAGCTCGAACTGCTCCGGCGGGACGATGAGATGAAGGAAACCCTTCTTCGTGCAGATCGAGCAATTGCAGTCGGTGACGCCCTCGAGCTCGGCGGTGACGCGGAAGCGGACGCGGCCGCAATGACAGCCGCCGTCATAGGTCTTTGGCATCGAGCGATCCTTTCCTGTGGGCTGGAAGCTATCATGCCGCGGCATGGAACCGACCGCGGCAACGCCGCTCGTCATCGTCGCGGGCCCGACCGCGAGCGGCAAATCGGCGCTGGCGCTGGCGCTGGCGGAGGCGCTGCGCGGCACCATCATCAACGCCGACAGCATGCAGGTCTATCGCGATCTCGCCGTGCTGACGGCGCGGCCCGGCGCTGCCGAGCTGGCGCGGGCGCCGCATCGCCTCTATGGCATGATCGACGCCGCCGAGGCCTGCTCGGCCGGGCGCTGGCGCGATCTCGCCCTGGCCGAGATCGCTGCCGCCCGCGCCGAGGATCGACTGCCGATCCTGGCCGGTGGCACCGGGCTTTACCTCCGCGCTGTGCTCGACGGGCTGGCGCCGGTGCCGCCGGTGCCGCCGGCGATCCGCGCCGCAGCGCGGGCGCTCCACGCCGAGCTCGGCGGCCCGGCGTTTCGCGCGGCCCTCGCGGCGGTCGACCCTGAAGCCGCCGGGCGGCTCGCTGCCGGCGACACGCAGCGCCTCATTCGCGCTTACGAAGTGGCACAGGCCACCGGCAAGACGTTGGCCGCCTGGCGGCGCGGGCAGAGCGCGCCGGATTTCCGCGCCGCGGCGATCCTCCTGCTGCCGCCGCGCGAGGTGCTCTATGAGGCTTGCGACGCCCGCTTCCTCGCCATGATGCGCCAGGGCGCCGAAGCGGAAGTGGGGTCGCTGCTCGCGCGCCAGCTCGATCCTGCGCTGCCGGCGATGAAGGCGGTCGGCGTCCCCGAGCTGGCGCAGCTCATCGCCGGCCGCCTGCCGCGCGAAACCGCAATCGCCGCCGCTCAGCAGGCGACCCGGCGCTACGCCAAACGGCAATATACCTGGTTCCGGCATCAGCTTCGGGAGGGTGCCGGCCTCAGCAAGCAGGTCGTCGCCGAGCAATTTTCGGAAAGTTTGCTGCCGGAAATATTGTCATTTATTCGTCAGTTTCTGTTGACCATTAAAGTCTAGCTGTCTAGGGTCACCCTTTCGCGCGGGACGAGTCGTTCCACCGAGCGGCGGGCAAAATCGCGCGCTGCGGCGTAACCCTTTCGTCTCGTTTCGGTTTCAGCCAGGAGAGGTGTCATGGCGACGGAGCACATGGTCGGGGCGGAGATGGTCATCAAGGCGCTGGGCGACCAGGGCGTTGATGTCATTTTCGGGTATCCCGGCGGCGCCGTATTGCCGATTTACGACGCGCTCTTCAAGCAGAACCACGTCCGTCACATCCTGGTGCGGCACGAGCAGGGGGCAGTCCATGCCGCCGAAGGCTATGCCCGCTCGACGGGCAAGGTCGGCGTCGTCCTCGTCACCAGCGGCCCTGGTGCCACCAATGCGGTGACCGGACTCACCGATGCGCTGATGGATTCCGTGCCGCTCGTCTGCCTCACCGGGCAAGTGCCGACGCATCTTATCGGCAACGACGCCTTCCAGGAGGCGGATACTACGGGGATCACGCGGCCCTGCACCAAGCACAACTATCTGGTGAAGGACGTCAACGACCTCGCGCGCATCATGCACGAAGCCTTCCATGTCGCGCGCACCGGCCGGCCGGGCCCGGTGGTGGTCGACCTGCCGAAGGACGTGCTTTTCGCCACCGGCGTCTATCGCGCCGCCGAAACGGTGCAGCACAAGACCTACCGGCCGCAGCTGAAGCCGGATCCGGCGCGGATCGACGAGGCGGTGGCGCTCATCGCCGCGGCGAAGCGGCCGCTCTTCTATGGCGGCGGCGGCATCATCAACTCGGGCGAGCGCGCCTGCGCGCTCTTTGGCGAACTGGTGCGCCTCACCGAATTCCCTTGCACGCTGACCCTGATGGGGCTGGGCGCGCTGCCCGCGTCCGACAGCCATTTCCTCGGCATGGTCGGGATGCACGGCACCTATGAGGCGAACCTTGCCATGCATGGCTGCGACCTCATGGTCGCGGTCGGCTCGCGCTTCGATGACCGGGTGACCGGCCGGCTCAACGCCTTCTCGCCGCAGTCGAAGAAGATCCAGATCGACATCGATCCCTCGTCGATCAACAAGAATGTGCGCGTCGATGTGGCGGTGGTCGGCGATGCCGCCAACGCGCTCGAGGGCATCCTCGCCGGGCTGAAAGCGCGGCGTTTCAAGCCCGATCGCGAGGCGCTCGGCCATTGGTGGAAGGAGATCCAGGGCTGGCGCGCGCGCAACTGCCTTGCCTATGCCCGGAACGACAAGGTGATCAAGCCGCAATATGCCCTCGAGCGGCTCTACGAGCTGACCCGCGGCCGCGACATCTATGTCACCACCGAAGTCGGCCAGCACCAGATGTGGGCGGCGCAATTCTTCAAGTTCGACAAGCCCATGCACTGGATGACCTCGGGCGGGCTCGGCACCATGGGCTATGGCCTGCCGGCGGCGATGGGCGTGCAGATCGCCCATCCCGAGGCCCTCGTCGTCGACATCGCCGGCGAGGCGTCGATCCTGATGAACATCCAGGAGATGTCGACGATCTGCCAGTACCGGCTGCCGGTCAAAGTCTTCATCCTCAACAACCAGTACATGGGCATGGTGCGGCAGTGGCAGCAGCTGCTGCACGGCGGGCGCTATTCGGAGAGCTACACCGCCGCGCTGCCGGATTTCGTCAAGCTCGCCGACGCTTTCGGCGGGGTCGGCTTGCGCGTGACGCGGCCGGACGAGGTCGACCGCGTCATCAAGGAGATGCTGGCGGTCGACCGCGCGGTGATCGTCGATGTCGCCGTCGACCCGATGGAGAACTGCTTCCCGATGATCCCCTCGGGCGCGGCTCATAACGAGATGCTGCTCGGGCCGGAGGACAAGCAGGCGAGCGGGCCGGTATCGGAAGAGGGCATGGTCCTGGTCTGAGCGATACCGTCCCTTTGCGGAGTCCGCCTGTGAGCGCCATCGAGAAGCACACCATCGCCGTGCTCGTCGACAACGAGCCCGGCATCCTCGCCCGCGTCGTCGGCCTGTTCTCGGGCCGCGGCTACAACATCGAGAGCCTGACCGTGGCCGAAACCGACCGGGTCAAGGGCCTGTCGCGGATCACCGTCGTGACCTCGGGCACGCCGATGATCATCGAGCAGATCAAGGCGCAGCTCTCGCGCCTCGTCCCGGTCCATGCCGTGCGCGATTTGAGCGGGGAGGGGCCGCATGTCGAGCGCGAGCTCGCCCTCATCAAGGTCGCCGGCACCGGCGAGAAGCGCATCGAGTCGCTGCGCCTCGCCGATATCTTCCGCGCCCGCGTCATCGACAGCACGATCGAGAGCTTCGTCTTCGAGATGACCGGCTCGACCGAGAAGCTCAACGCCTTCATCAACCTGATGGAGCCGTTGGGCCTCGTCGACGTGTCGCGCACCGGCGTCGTTGCCATCTCGCGCGGCTCGGCGCGATTCTGATTGTCGTTTACCGAAGGAGCACCACCATGCGTGTCTATTACGATCGCGACGCCGACGTGAACCTGATCAAGGGCAAGAAGGTGCTCGTCGTCGGCTATGGCAGCCAGGGCCATGCCCACGCGATGAACCTGCGCGACAGCGGCGTCAAGGAGGTGCGGGTGGCGCTGCGCCCCGGCTCCGCCTCGGTGAAGAAGGCGGAAGCCGCGAAATTTCAGGTGATGAGCCCGGCCGAAGGCGCCAAATGGGCCGATGTGGTGATGATTCTCACCCCCGATGAGCTGCAGGCGAAGCTCTATGCCGAGGATCTCCGCAACCATATGCGGCCGGACACGGCGCTGGCGTTTGCTCATGGCTTTAACATCCATTTCAAGCTGGTCGAGCCGCGCGCCGACATGGACGTGTTCATGATCGCGCCCAAGGGGCCGGGCCACACCGTCCGCTCGGAATATATGCGCGGCGGCGGCGTTCCCTGCCTCGTCGCGGTCGACCAGAACCCGTCCGGGAACGCGCTCGAGATCGCGCTCTCCTACGCCTCGGCGATCGGCGGCGGCCGCGCCGGCGTCATCGAGACGACGTTCAAGGAGGAATGCGAGACCGACCTCTTCGGCGAGCAGACGGTGCTGTGCGGCGGCCTCACCCAGCTCATCCTCTCCGGCTACGAGACGCTGGTCGAGGCCGGCTACGCGCCGGAGATGGCCTATTTCGAATGCCTCCACGAGGTGAAGCTGATCGTCGACCTCATGTATGAGGGCGGCATGGCGAATATGCGCTATTCGATCTCGAATACCGCCGAGTACGGCGATTACACGCGCGGCCCGCGCATCATCAACGAGGCGGTCAAGGCGGAGATGAAGCGCGTCCTCGACGACATCCAATCCGGCCGATTCGCCCGCGATTGGGTGCTGGAGAACGCCGCCGGCCAGGCCAGCTTCAAGGCGATGCGCCGCCGCGCCGCCGAGCACGACATCGAGAAGATCGGCGAGAAGCTCCGCGCCATGATGCCGTGGATCGGCCAGAATCGCCTTGTGGACAAGGCCAAGAATTAGCGGGGCTCTCACCCCTCACCCCGACCCTCTCCCACAAGGGGAGAGGGGGCTCACCGAGCGTGCGATCAACCCCTCTCCCCTTGTGGGAGAGGGAGGGGCCCATGGCGAAGCCATGGGAAGGTGAGGGGGCTTGCCCACAGTGGCAAAAAGGGGATAAAGATATCGGCGCTTTGCGCCGTTAACTTTAATCTACTGTTAAGGCCGAATGACGCAAGCTGAGGCACCGGCTCGAGGGGGCCGGAAGCCAGCAGGACGAGCGGGCGAGATGAGCGCCACCACGACCCGAAACGCCCCCGCCGCCGCCGCGCCCGGCGCGCGCGTCGTCGTCTTCGACACGACCTTGCGCGACGGCGAGCAATCGCCCGGCGCCTCGATGAATCTCGACGAGAAGATCAAGATCGCGCTGCTGCTCGAGGAGATGGGCGTCGACGTGATCGAGGCCGGCTTCCCGATCGCCTCGAATGGCGATTTCGAGGCGGTGCGCGAGATCGCCAAGCTGGTCAAGACCTCGACCGTCTGCGGGCTCTCCCGCGCCGGGCGCATGGATATCGACCGCGCCTGGGAAGCGGTGCAGCATGCGGCGCGGCCGCGCATCCATACCTTCATCTCGACCTCGCCGCTGCACATGAAATGGAAGCTCCAGATGGAGCCCGAGCAGGTGCATCAGGCGGTGATCGACAGCGTCACCCATGCCCGCAACCTCTGCCCCGATGTCGAATGGTCGTGCGAGGACGGCTCGCGCACCGAGCACGACTTCCTCTGCCGCACCGTCGAGAGCGCGATCAAGGCCGGGGCGCGCACGATCAACATCCCGGATACCGTGGGCTATGCCATCCCCGCGGAGTTCGCCGCCCTCATCCGCATGCTGTTCGACCGCGTTCCCAACCTCGACAAGGCGGTGGTCTCGGTCCATTGCCACAATGATCTCGGCCTTGCCGTGGCGAATTCGCTGGCCGCGGTCGGCGCCGGGGCGCGCCAGGTCGAATGCACGGTGAACGGGCTCGGCGAGCGCGCCGGCAATGCCTCGATGGAGGAGATCGTCATGGCGCTGAAGACGCGCCACGATGTGCTGCCCTATGCGACCGGCGTCAAGACCGAGTACATCACCCGCGCCTCGCGACTCGTCTCGGCGATTACCGGCTTCGTCGTGCAGCCCAACAAGGCGGTGGTCGGCGCCAACGCCTTCGCGCATGAGAGCGGCATCCATCAGGACGGCATGCTGAAGCATGCCGGCACCTACGAGATCATGACCCCCGAATCGGTCGGCCTCACCAAGTCCAGCCTGGTGATGGGCAAGCATTCCGGCCGGCACGCCTTCAAGATGAAGCTGAAGGAGCTGGGGTTCGAGCTCGGCGACAACGCCGTGAACGACGCCTTCCGCCGCTTCAAGGACCTGGCCGACCGCAAGAAGGACGTCTATGACGAGGACCTCGTCGCCCTCGTCGATGACGAGGTCGTGCGCGCCCATGAGCGCATCCGCTTCGTCTCGTTGCAGGTGATCGCCGGCTCCAAGGGGCCGCAGAGCGCCGAGCTCGAGATCGAGATCGACGGCAACCGTCAGCTGGCGAAGACCACCGGCAACGGCCCGGTCGACGCCACCTTCAACGCCATCAAGCAGATGGTGCCCCACGCCGCGCGCCTGCAGCTCTATCAAGTGCATGCGGTGACCGAGGGTACCGATGCGCAGGCCGAGGTTACGGTAAGGCTCGAGGAGAACGGCAAGACGGTGAACGGCCAGGGCGCCGATCCCGACACGCTGGTCGCCTCGGCCCGAGCTTACATTCACGCCTTGAACAAGCTTTTGACCAAGAGGGCTAAAACCGCACCGGCCGCCATGTCGGCGTAATCGGCGCTCGAGCATCGAGGGGCGGTCCCTGAGACCGGTTCTCGAAGGAAGAATACCTTGTCGCAATCCCAACCACCGGGTCAACAGACGAACATGTTTGGAAATCTCTTGGGCATGCTCTCCGCCGATATGGCGATCGATCTCGGCACGGCGAACACGCTGGTCTATGTCAAAGGCCGCGGCATCGTCCTCAACGAGCCGTCGGTCGTGGCGATCGCGCAGGTCAAGGGCCGCAAGCAGGTCCTCGCCGTCGGCGACGAAGCCAAGATGATGCTGGGCCGCACGCCCGGCAACATCCAGGCGATTCGGCCGCTGCGCGACGGCGTCATCGCCGATTTCGAAGTCGCGGAGGAGATGATCAAGCATTTCATCCGCAAGGTGCACAACCGGCGCAGCTTCGCCAGTCCGCAGATCATCGTCTGCGTGCCCTCGGGCTCGACCGCGGTGGAGCGCCGCGCCATCCAGGAATCGGCGGAGAGCGCCGGCGCCCGGCGTGTCTTCCTGATCGAGGAGCCGATGGCCGCGGCGATCGGCGCCGGGCTGCCGGTGACCGAGCCGACCGGCTCGATGGTCGTCGATATCGGCGGCGGCACCACCGAGGTGGCGGTGCTGTCGCTCGGCGGCATCGTCTATTCGCGCTCGGT
>Ga0335073_10014731_pt1 | contig 10953 bp, 14 predicted proteins | sample Lox_Sample_22_FD_207093 | JGI IMG/M metagenome (GOLD analysis project Ga0335073, IMG submission 207093) | Soil microbial communities from Loxahatchee National Wildlife Refuge, Florida, United States - Lox_Sample_2.2 | ecosystem: Environmental > Terrestrial > Soil > Wetlands | place: USA... | reverse complement strand
TTGCGTTCCGTGCAGAATAATCGGATTAACTATGCATTAGCTCATACCTAGACAGAAACTTGCTTTGGCCACGTGCTTCATGACCGGAGAAGGCCGTGTGAGCAATAAGAAAATATCCTTTGTGGGTTTGAGGGCAGACTCGGTGCACTGTAATATACTACACATTAGCACCGGTGGCTACTAGATAGCAGTACCTCGCCTTCATGGTGTACGTGTGTCTCCGTGTAACCTTCGAGCGCCATTTCCGTGTGCAATCGGTTTAAAACCCCTTTGACCTTTCCCATTCCAGGCTGGTCCTTTTCAGATGCGTACAATCTGGATTCTCCCACGAGGTCCAACAACCTTGGAAAAATCTCGTCGTAACCCATGACACTTCCGATTGAGGCAGCGCACATGGCGACGAGTGCTCCAGTAGGGAGAGAATCTTGTGCAACACGTTTTTGATATGGTGTTTCGTTATCATGTGTACAATCGTAGAAGAGTGGATTGACTGGCTGACTATTGAGAGGGTAGATGTAAGCTTCTTGGTCGCCAACTATTCCGTGCCGGACAAGGGCATCAGCATCAAGAGATCCAATTGGTTTGCCGCCATGACGATGAACAAGTCTAAATTATCAGCAAGGTGTATGTGCAGCAGGAACGATGTACCTAGAGAGCTCCTGAGGGCCCCAAGCTTGCATGGCTTCCCGAATCAAACTGCTAATGCCGAGATGAGATACAAAGATTACATCCATGTCCTCGCTTCCCGTGAAGAGTTCCGCACAGACATATATGTCGGGACGTACCTGGCGAGCTGCATCGAGTAGAGCAGAACCGACATGAAGAGGAGTTGAATGACAGTTGTCGATTCTAAACCCATGGAAGTGCTTGGCCATCATCTGAGTGTAGTCAATCATGTGTTTCCAGATCCAGGGATTGTCTTCCTATAGATAGTTAGCGTCGAAATCGGGGAGCAATACAGGGCCCTTGCCATATCGCAACTTGACGCAGTCTCCCCAAACGATGACTTCCCGTCGAAGATATGCTCGGCTTTGCGGTCCTGCAAAGTCTTCGAGGGGATTATTTGCCCAGATCCATCCATTATTCGCAACTGCCAAAGATCCTTTTGGATGCTTCAAAGTTCTCTCATTACGTGGAAGTCGAGTAAAGAGAGTCTCTATGAGAGGAGATCTGTCGTCAGTGAAAGTATTGACTAGGAGGTACTGTTCGGTAATTTCGCCTTTCTTCAAATCCATTCGAACATATTTGACCCTGTTGAAAATATTTTCAAGGATAGCTTTGCGGTCACTATCGAATTGTTTGTAAAATGGTAGGTTGATCTCATTAATGACATTTGTGATTTCGCCTTGCGCATCGGCGACTCGCGCGTCGCTGTACTTCCCGAGGACAGCGTAAAGGTATGCAGCACCAATGTTCTCATCCAACGCAAGCTTGAATCTGTCTCCAAGAGATTCGGCTCCCTGAAGACCTTTTTCAGCTACGACATGGGCCTTGTCTTTGAGTGACATGTTGCTGAAATCGACGTCAGAGAAGACATATCTTTTATAGTCCATAGACTTCCATCTGTTCAGAATTGCGGTTGCATGTGGAACAGGGTCGAGAATATAAAACTCCCAAAGTCGAAGTCCACCGAGAACGTGAGTCTTGATGCCTTCCATGATCTTGAGAAGATCATCCACGCTGTTGATAAGGGTAGGATATCCAAGGTGACGAAGATTGGAAGAGAATTCAAGAAGCGCGGTATCCAATAGATAAGCAGCCGTGAGATGAGGAGAATTGTGGAGATTGTATCCAGCTTCAGGGTGATCTTGTAACCAATCAGAGTTTTCGGCGGTATGGTTCCAGACAACATCAGTCAAAGCCAACAATCCATAGTCCTTTTCCATCGTTGTCGTCAAGTCGCTTATCTGTGTATGCTGTTGTTCAATAGTGACTCCTTCATCAAACAGATCCGGTGCAAATGCTAGTTGATTGTAAATACTGTAGGGAGAATTGCTATCACCGCGATGATTCAACGGAGTAAAGTGGATCATGTTGTAGCCCTTCCCGGCGAATACCTCTAGGAATGGTGGCCAGGATTTGATGGGTCCCATCCATTTTCCAGTGACAGATTGAATTGCGAGGCCTGCAAGAGGCAAGTCTTTGCCGTTAATATGCAACGCGGGTTCGACCGAGAAGTAATGCTCTTCCGTGGTTTCCTAAGATTCAGTAAAGACAATGTAAGTTGGAAACCTTTGGCAACGGCTGATCACGAGCCTTTTCAAAAGGATCCCATTCAGGAAGAGGTTCGTATTCAATCTTGTAAGCATAAGCGCCGGGTCTTGAAATCCAGATGTCGAGGTGAATGGCCTTGCTGAAATCGGGCTTCAATCTGAATGAATTAGCGAAGAAGAGATGAGGGGACTAAACGGAATCTCGAAGAACTCGGAGCGTTTGTAGTCTTGTCTATAATTGAATGAGATCCAGTAAGAGATTAGGAATATACCCAGAAAATGGATAATTGGTGAGGAATCTACCATTGCGACAGACGGCACTTGCGCCTTGCAACACGAATCGCAATACATATGGTTCGAATGGAGAGGGAAGTCGGATGTACTGCAAGAGAGATTAGAAGTGCTATACACAATGAGACATATACCTTGCCAGCCGTAAGAGGTAGGCCATTGCTATCGAGATGAAGCTCGAAGACTTTGAGGTTGCCCATTTGTTGATGGGTATCGAAGAAGAAAATGTGAAGAACACAAACTCAAAGAATGAAAGGTAGAATTCGAGAGAGAAAGAAACGAAAGAAGAGAAAAGAGAGTGAGCTGGATGAACGAAGTCAGGAAGTGGAATGGAGATGTGATGGTAAAAGGAGAAGGGGAACGATATATGCAGCCCCGATTCTCGAATTGGAGTCCGTACTCAACTGAAATGAAATGAAACCGGGGTCGGATTGTCGGACTATCTATTATCGGTCGTACGACGTGCGGCGTGCATCACAGCAAAATTATTTTTCTTAAGGCAAACCAATCAATCAATCAGCTGTTGACATGACAGCGATTACGTCACAGACATGTCTGTCGCTTCTGCCATCACAATGGAGGGGGACAAACGACACTAATATGGCACTCATGTTTTCATCAAACAAAAATCGATCAGGGGTCACAGCCAACGAAGAGTCGAGCAGACCATTTTGTAAATGTCATCTACCCTCGCAATGGGTCAATCGGCAAAATTCCATCTGGGGATGAACAAAAACAATTCAGTGAAATCTACAAACAAACGACTCTCACCTATTAGCTTGATGTCGTTGACACAACTAGTGGATTGTAAGTGAACTGCAAGCGATTCAGGGGTCTGCTCCTGAGTCCGGTCTACATGACTTGACTAATGCTGTAGTCTCCGCATTGCGGTATCCGAGCGCCAGGGGCTTCGCGCCATGCAGTCACGACGATCGATTTGGACCGGTTGCCGTGGCAGCCAATGTTTGTTGATTGATTGTGCTATGTCTTCCTGTGGTCCACCAACCACCACTACCGGCCTCAACCTACAACCAATTACACAGAACAGTTGTCTATTACTACGGGTTAAGAAAAGGCTGTTCCAATTCAGGGGAATCTCATTCCTCAGCTAATAACATGCCCAATTACGAGACCATCGGTGATGATGATAATCCTTTCAGGAGTCCTAGATCTTCAATCGTTGATTCTCCTACAGCAGGTAAATCTTGCAATCTAACAAGTGTTCGATATCTAACAGCCATGCAGATTCATCTGTTACACTTCCGGCCACTCCTCAACGAGTCTATCGGCTCTATGAACGACCAATGTCTGCTAGTCCAGCCTCATCGCCATATCGAGCTTCCACTCCGGTCACTCCACCACTCACGGCACATGGGTCGACAGAGCATTCCAACCGCTATAGTGCCCCATACAGCCCCCGCTACTTTGAACACACTCCTAATGGTTCAATACACAGACCCTCTTCTCGAACATCGACTCACGCAAGATTCTCCTCGATCTCCCCAAGGAAGCTTCCACCTCCTCCAACTTTCCCCGACCTTCGGACTTTGTCGCCTCTGAACACCACTTCCACCCTTGATATCCCAGAGCCTGAAGATATTCAAGACCTTCCATCCCACCAGCTTCAAGATGACTATAGCGACTTAGAAGAAGACGATAATGTCCAAAACGAACCTAGAGATGAATCAGATTTTGGCTATATACTGGGTTTCGATGAGCCTCGCTCAGAGACCCCTAATGTATATTCCGAGCCGAACTATTCCCCTTCCGAAGATTCCTATGAGGAGTACGACGATGAACTGGAAAAGTACGAGGATACACGGCATTTTGGGCCTGCTCCCGATCAGCCTCAACCTCGTCGTTTCAAAGCGATGGCAAAAAGACAAGTACAACTTACCCAAGGTCATTTGGTCCTCGACAACCCTGTTCCTAGTAAACTCACCAGTTTCCTTCCCCGGCGGGATTCGGAGTTCACCCATATGCGTTATACCGCAGCAACTTGCGATCCCGATGATTTTGCAAGGGATGGCTATACTCTGCGTCCTGCATTGTTCGGACGCGAAACGCAGCTCTTTATCGTCGTTACAATGTACAATGAAGATGAAATCTTGTTCACCAGGACGATGCATGGAATAATGAGGAACATTGCTCACTTGTGCTCTAGATCAAAGAGCAGAGTGTGGGGGAAGGACGGGTGGCAGAAAGTAGTTGTGTGCGTTGTTGCCGACGGTAGAAGAGAAATTCATCCTCGCGTGCTTGATGTCCTTGCAGCTATGGGTGTCTATCAAGACGGTATTGCAAAGAACTTGGTGAACGGTAAGGAAGTGAAAGCCCACATCTATGAGGTATTGACATCTTTCAATAAAGCTAATGACAGTATACGACCCAAATCTCTGTCGATCCTGACCTTCGCTTCCAAGGAGCGGAAAAGGGAATGGTCCCGGTCCAAGTGCTTTTCTGCCTGAAGGAAAAGAACGCCAAGAAACTGAACAGCCATAGATGGTTTTTCAATGCCTTTTCACCGCTTTTAAATCCAAATGTTTGTGTGTTGTTGGATGTAGGAACTCGACCAGGTGGGAAATCAATTTATCATCTGTGGAAAGCCTTCGACCATAATTCAGATGTGGGGGGTGCCTGCGGTGAAATCAAGGCTATGAAAGGGAAAGCATGGTCCTCTTTATTGAATCCCTTGGTGGCAGCACAAAACTTCGAGTACAAGGTAATCTTTGGCAGCTGTTCTGTCTAACTTTCAGATGTCCAATATTCTAGACAAGCCTACGGAAAGTGTGTTTGGGTACATTTCTGTTCTCCCAGGGGCATTCTCAGCATACCGATATATCGCTCTGAAGAACGACGATGACGGAAAGGGTCCGCTGAATTCTTATTTCAAGGGAGAAATGTTGCACGGAAAAAATGCAGGTGTTGGTCCCTATCAGTCTAATGCTGATCTCAAGACGTTTTCGCGGCAAACATGTACCTCGCAGAGGATAGAATCCTCTGCTGGGAACTTGTTGCGAAGAAGCACGAGAAATGGATTCTCGAGTATGTGAAGTCTGCAACTGGAGAAACAGATGTTCCTGGTTTGTCCATTTTATGCCTACTTTCTAATTCTTACAGATGCCATACCAGAATTGGTCAGTCAAAGACGTCGATGGTTAAATGGAGCCTTCTTTGCTGCAGTATATGCTCAGACTCACTTCACTCAGATTTGGGGTACCGACCACTCTATTGGACGTAAAATTGCACTACAGATTGAATTTTTCTATCAATTTGTCAATCTAGCTTTCAGCTTCTTTTCTCTGGTAGGCTTCCTCCTTTTCTATCATCGTTGACGAACAGGGCAACTTTTATCTCACATTTTACTTTGTATGTTCGTCTCTATCGGACCCCTCGATTGATCCGTTTGGAAGTGGATGGGCACAAAGAATTTTCACCGGCTTGAGATATATTTGCATCCTATTGATCGCATCTCAGTTCATTCTCTCCATGGGCAACAGGCCGCAGGGGTAAAAAGCCGAAGTCACTCATAGTACTAATTGATTAGGGCGCGAATGCTGTTCGCTATTAGCATGTGTGGATTCAGTTTCATCATGGCTTACACGCTCTTCGCGACAATATATCTGACAGTTAAAAGTGTGGAAGCCGCGTTAGGAGGCAACATCAATCTCATCGGGGATAACGTTTTCGCAAACGTGGTTCTGGCGTTGATGTCCACTGCTGGGCTCTATTTCTTGTCGTCTCTGTTGTACCTGGATCCATGGCATATGTTCACGTCGTTCCTCCAATTCACTTTATTGCTTCCGTCCTTTGTATGTACGCTGCAGATTTACGCTTTTTGTAACACGTATGACCCCATCATTTCCAGATTCTAAGCCCTCAGACACGATGTTTCCTGGGGAACTAAAGGCGATAATCTCATTCGAACAGAGCTAGGTGCTGCTGTCTCGGCTGGAAAAGGAGAGAAAGGGGATATTGTAGAAGTCGAAGTCCCATCTGAACAATTGGATATCGACGCCGCATACGATGACGCATTAGCAAATGTTCGAGAGCGAAGGCCGATTCCAGAGAAACCGGTCAACGAGAACACATTGAAAGAGGATTACTACCGAGAAATCCGGACTCGATTGGTATTGGTGTGGATCATCTCAAACGCGACTCTGGCGATGGCTCTTACAGAAGTATATTCTACGGGGCTGTCGGGAACAAATGGCTATTTGAAATGTAAGTACAAGATTGTCTGACACTGGCTGATTGTGAAAGTTATTTTGTGGGCGATCGCAGGGTTATCAGCATTCCGATTTCTTGGATCTACAACCTATCTGTTGGTGAATATTGTTCAAAGGACGGCAAGGTCAAAATACTATGCCAAGTTTTCTGATGCTTGAGTTGTTAACAAAGTTCAAAGTATTTATTTAAGACTATGAAGTATTCTTATAGCGAGCATCCCTTCATCTACTCAACTTTTGAAGTTTTACGTTCCTCCTGCAGCATAAAGACCGGCGTTACTTGGCTAAGGCATTATGCGTTTCAGAACTATTAAGCAGGCGTTTTTTGGCGATACTGAAGGAAGAAGTTTCATTTAGCACACGTGATCAAACTCTCTTTAATTGAGTTTCTGAAAGTGAAAGTTTATTGGCAAGGTGGTGAGCTGCCGCATGCGGCATTATGTGTGGTCTCCGAGGGTTCCACATAAAACACGTGGAGGCCAACGCACATGTTTTCGCGTTTAGGACAATCAGGACAGAAATGGCCGATCTTTATGAATAGCCCTCCAGTCGTCTCCGTCGCAGGTATTCACAAGCACACAGAATGTATTGAAGGTACACGGGGCGAGTACCTCGTGAGAGATCTCTTGTGTTAAATTCATCGGATAGAAAATCCCAACTTCCCCCGTGTATTTCGAGAGGTCGATTTGGGCAATTTGAGTGGAGTGGAGTGGAAATTACGGCGGGATTTTAATTTTAAGATTTGTTTCGAGATAGATTCCAGATACATATATGAAATACACAAGATTACATACATTTAAGGAAGTGTATTTGCAGTATGTGAGGTAACAAAGGGGTCAATGCGTGCCTGAGCCCAGCGATGGCGCGCTTGCAATGATGGGCTCTAATTGGCTGAAAATCAAAACATTCAAGGGAGGTGGAACGTCGGTGATTGGGTGGCTGGGTGAACTTTGACCCCTGAATTGGCACTCAAGCCCAAAAAGGGTTGACCCACAGACGTGTTTCTTATTATAATTCCTCTCAATTTAAAATATGCACAAGGAAATGAAAAGGGAAGAGGACACAAGGAGGACACTGCGCTCCTTGTCCTTCTTCTAGGCTCTGTGCGTGCGTGTGTTTCCTAATACGCTCACGCTTCCAATCATTTCGTTCATTCGTTGCAATAACACAAACGCACGCACCGACGCTCTCTTTCTGACCTCCCACACCGCTCGGACACTGGCTGCCTGACTGACACTTTCACTTCTTTCACCTGTCCTGTCCTCCTTCTCGACTCACTCTCTATTCTCCTCCCTCCGTCCCTCCCTCATTTTCATCTCTCTCGTTTTCTCTTATTCGGCACTTTTTCGTCTCTCGTTCCTTCTTCGCCGACTACAAATCTGCATTCGCTTCCTCCAGTCTTCTCCTTCGTCCTCAAGATTCATTTCCTTCTTTGAACCCTGCGCTTCTTCTACTGCGTCGACTGCAGTCTTAACACGCTCATTCTGTTTGCCTTCTCTTCTCAAATATTCTTTACGACCATTACACTCCTTCACGTTTTTCGTCGTTAAATTACTCCGTTCGTCTGGCAAGTCCTGTCGTCAACTGTGACATTGTCTTGCACCGACTTTGAAATCAGAAGGAAGCGTACGTTGTTGAACAACACTTATCTACAACTTAAAATTTTGGATTGTTTTTCATTTTGGTTCGTTGTTCTTCGCTAGGCCGGAGCTGAATCCGCCAACCTTGACCACAACGTCTAACTGAGGTACTTCGCTTATCTCCAACACTAAACACTGACATGTATGCAGCTGTGTCTTTGAAAATGAGACTATTGCCACACGCCAACAGACGGTCGTCATTTGACATTATCATTTCGATCCTTCTATGGCTGGGATTTATTTTTGCAATACATGTGAATGCTGAGGGTCTCCTTCCCAACAGACAGAAGCACAGAGAACATGCTCTAATTGCTGCGAGACGGCATTACAAAAGGCAGTTTACGAATGAGACCACTACCGATTCATCATTCACTACAGATTTGGTAGCCTCATCGACGTCATCCGCAGATTCGACTGATACACCGCTGCAGAACTTCATAAACAATCTTCTCAGCGATACGACAAACGCCACTGCGACTGGAGTGTTAGCTCCGCCCGTGTTCGTCTCAGCTACATCGACTGATGGGAGTGGTAACTATTCCTTCTGTTTGACATTAACATTGTGTAGCATCCAGTACCTCTTCCACTGCCACAGATACCGCCGATGCTACAGATCCACCAACACCGACTAGCACCGATTCTGCAACGGTATCATCAACTACTGATCCTCCCGACCCTGCCAGTGCCAACTCGACTGCATCGGTTTCAGATTCTTCAAGCACAACTGCCACCTCTTCGCAATCAACAACAACTGATACCGCGGGAACCACAGGCACCACGGGAACAGGTTCACTTGGAGCTACGGACACCTCGTCTGCAACTGCAACCAATAGTTTAACTAGTTCTAATTCTACTGCGACCATTACGGGCACTGACACTACTGCACCAACTGGTTCCGCAACTACTACAGCCGCACTGGCATCAACATCGTCAGACCCGCCTATCACTGGAAGTAGTTCAACCACAACAGACTCAACCACCCAATTGCCGACGACAACAGGAAGTGCTACTAATTCCGTGACTCCGACTACGACGGCATCACCTACCTCTTCTTCAGGCACTACGGTTACGGGGACTTCGTCAACAGGATCTGACAACTTTCAACAGTCTGTGACCACATCTGACACCACGAGTGCGTCGTTGAGTCAATCCACATCTCCCACGGCGACCACTTCACCTACGGAGACAGCCAATACATCTGGTTTTGCTACGAACAACGCAACCTCTACAACCTCGCAAGACAATGTTGCCACATCTAGTTCGGCCGATTCGCTTTCTGCAACACAGGCAACGGCGTCGTCAAGTTCCCCTGATAGTGCAGCGATTACGTCCACCGGTGTCGCAAATGGGACTACCACCGCTACTCAAGCTCCAACGACTTCGTCGTCATCCACTTCTTCCGCTGAAACGTCGCAGTGGTTGCCAACAGCTCTAATCACGGCATCAACTGATCCCCCTACTACAACCGCTTCGGAGACCACTTCAGAAAGTACAGCTGCACCTCAAGCTACATCGACACCTGCCAGTGTGCCACAGCTTATCACACCGTCAGATGGATTACCTGACACGCCAGCAAACAGTACTCTGGTTACAGTTGGATTCTTAGAGTCACTCAATTATCCTTTTGTTGTGAATAGCTCAGTTACCGTCGCTCAGATCTTTCAAGTGCTTCCTATTGCAATCTCTTACGCGCTTCAGATCCCTGTTTCCGATGTCGTGGTCAGGAGTTTACAACCTTATCCCATGTCTACGTACACGGCTACAGTTGCATTGCTCTGGGTCCCCGAGGACGAAGTGAATACACTGCAGGTCGAACTTTTGGCTACGAATTCACGCCTTTATAACCAACAGGACCCCACTGCCCAACAACTGGTTGAATTGATCGACCCCACTATTCCGCTGCTATCAGGCACATCGAGTACGACCTCGGCGACGACATCCAGCGGAGCGCCATCCAGTAATTCGGACTCGGATTCCTCATCGAATTCACAGGACCTCAGTGGTTCTCTCGACTCGGGTAACAGTAACACGGATTCATCTTCCGATGACAGCACTTCTTCATCTTCGACTTCGTCGACGGCAAAACAGGTCGCTATTGGTATTGCAGCCGCCAGTGGCGCTATATTCTATTCTGCTCTGATGTTCTTCGGAGCAAAGAGATTCCGAAGGCAAAGTGCCGAGGCACAAACCGAACGGGGCCATCGACGCGTTTCATCAATCACCGGCGAACGTACAGACTCTCCAGCGGCTTCTTCTCTTCCCTTCGCTGCACAGCAGAGTTACCGTTCCAGTAAAGCGAGCAGCGGCCGTGCGGTCCGACCTCAGAACATCAGCGCTCCATTAATGACGGAAAACAGTCTCCTACTTTAGCATGTTCCCTCTTCTACAGTTGGCACCTCGATCTCCGGGACTGTCAGTTTTATTATACCATTCAGCTTAAGCTTCGATCATTCATCCGATGCGGCTAGGTGATCTTCAGATTGGTCACAGAGTCGTTCTTAATTCCAATTAGTAGTACTACCACATAGTTTGCATGCGTGATGTCCACACGTCTGCATGCCGTAGTGCTTTCTGAAGTTGCCG
>Ga0335073_10014729_pt1 | contig 10954 bp, 12 predicted proteins | sample Lox_Sample_22_FD_207093 | JGI IMG/M metagenome (GOLD analysis project Ga0335073, IMG submission 207093) | Soil microbial communities from Loxahatchee National Wildlife Refuge, Florida, United States - Lox_Sample_2.2 | ecosystem: Environmental > Terrestrial > Soil > Wetlands | place: USA... | reverse complement strand
TGCGGTCTGTCCTTCCGAAACACAGGAATCGGCCCCGTGACGCGGCGTTTCCCGAAAAGCGCCGCACACCATGGCTTGCCGGAGTTCAGCGATGCGCCCACACGCGCCAGGCGACCACCTGGCCGCCAATTTCCTTAACGGCCTCTTCGCGGTCCACGATCACCGGACCAGCGGTCGGGTCAATGGCGGCGGCCAGTTGCTGGTCCGTCGGCTGCGAGCTCTGCGATGGCAGCATATCGACGGGAACCTCATAGATCATGCCGCCGGCCGGGTTCACCGCGGCGCGAATCTCATTCGGAGGCCAGTCCGGCTTGGGGCGATCCCCGTAGTCGATCCACCGCGGCGTCAGGAAGATGAAGGCCAGAATCAGCGTGACCATCACGTCGTAGTGGATGCTGCCCCGCTCGTGCGTCCACCAGAGGTAGCTTTTCAACACGCGTCCGAAACCCACAGAACTAGACTCCTGCGCGCGCTTCGATCACGCGCTGCCCGCCCATATAGGGTATCAGCGCATCCGGAACCCGGACAGTTCCATCCGCCTGCTGGTAGTTCTCCAGAATCGCCAGCCAGGTGCGTCCCACCGCCAGCCCGCTGCCGTTCAGCGTGTGAACGAAGGTCGACTTCGTCTGCCCCTTCGGTTTGTAGCGGATGTTCGCCCGCCGTGCCTGGAAGGCGTCGAAGTTGGAGCAGGAAGAAATCTCGCGATAGAGATTCTGTCCCGGCAGCCATACTTCCAGGTCGAACGTCTTCGCGGAGCTGAAGCCCGTGTCTCCCGTGCACAGCAGCATGCGCCGATACGGCAGTTGCAGCCGCTCGAGGATCGCTTCCGCGTTGCGGGTCAGCTTCTCGTGCTCCAGGTCGCTCTCCTCGGGTCTGGCGAACTTCACCAGCTCGACCTTCTGGAACTGATGCTGGCGGATAATCCCCCGCACATCCTTCCCATAGGACCCGGCCTCCGAGCGGAAGCACGGCGTGTACGCGGTCAGCGAAAGCGGGAGCTTCGCCTCGTCGAGAACCTCATCCCGATACAGATTCGTAACCGGCACCTCGGCGGTGGGGATGAGCCAATGGTCGTTGTCCCGAAGACGCCCCGGCTCAAAGCCCTCAGGATCGGCACAGCGAAACAGATCCTCGGCGAATTTGGGCAGCTGGCCGGTGCCGAACAGCGATTTGCTGTTCACCATGAACGGCGGCAGCACCTCGGTATACCCATGCTCGCGGGTATGCACATCGAGCATGAAGGTGATCAGCGCGCGCTCCAGCCTGGCCCCATCGCCCCAGTAAACGGCGAAGCGTGCACCGGAGACTTTCGCCGCGCGCTCCAGGTCGAGGATGCCCAGCTGCGCGCCCAGCTCCCAGTGCGGTTTCGGCTGAAAGCTGAATTCCGGAATCGCGCCCCAGCGTTTGCACTCGGCGTTGCTGCGCTCGTCCGGCCCGACCGGCACTTCATCGCGCGTCAGGTTCGGGATGCGGGTCAGGATGGCGCGGAGTTCCTCTTCGGCCTGGGTGGCTGCGGCCTCCAGCTCGTCCATCTTTGCCTTGAGCGCGCGCGTCTCTTCCATCACCGCGCTGGCGTCCTGCCCGGACTTCTTCAGCCGCGCCACTTCTTCGCTCAGCTTGTTGCGCTGCGCCTTCAGGTTTTCGGCTTCGGTGATGCGCTCGCGTCGCCGCTGATCCAGCTCCCCAAAATCTCCCAGCAACGCGGAAGGATCCTGCCCGCGCTCCCGTAGTTTCTTCTCCACCAGCTCAAGATTCGTACGTACAAAGCCCAGGTCGAGCATAAGTACAGGGTACAGCGTGCAGGGCCCGGGGCTGAACACACGTCGCCGGCTACCCGCTACTGGCTGCACGCTGCCGGCTGCTCTTCAGTCCAGCCGAACCAGCCACGCTTCGCCCTCGGCCGGCTGCAGGGAGTGGGCAATCTCCACGGCGACGGTCCGATCGTCGTTCGCCGGCCGGATGCGCACCCAGTAGCCCGTCGGCCCGGCAAATTCGATCACGCTGGCCGTCCGGTATTCATGCTGCAGCTCCGACTGCAGCCGCAGCGCCGATCCCTCGTGGACGAACGCGCCGATCTGGACGCACCAGCGTCCCCCCTGGTCCATCGGCTTCGGCGTGCTGAAGACGTCGATGCGCACCTGGCCGGTGCCGGCCCGCCACAAACCGACGGCCTTCGCCGCGCCAATGGAAAGATCCAGAATGCGCCCCGCCACGAACGGGCCGCGATCCGTGATGCGCATGACCGCGGACTGCCCCGTCTTCAGGTTCACCACCCGGATCAGCGAGCCCATCGGCAGCGTGCGATGCGCCGCCGAGATGCCGTTCTCGTCGTAGACCGCCCCGTTGGCCCCCACGCGGTTGTGGTACGGCGGACCATACCAGCTGGCGATGCCCGTCTCGGAAGAGATGGGCTGATGCGTATCGACGAACTCCTCGTCCGCGGTCAGCGATTGGATGGGCGCGGGCGCCGAAGCGGCGGGCGGCACGGATTCCGTCGCTGCCGGCGGCGGCGGAGGCGTGTAGACGGCTTCCTTCTTATGGGAACATCCGGCAAGGAGAAACAGCGCCGCGCTCAGAGCGATGCCCGCGGTTGCAGCGCGGTGCGGATTGCGGCGGAACCGGGGATGTTCACGCATCATCGCTGGGGTCAGGCCTTGCGCGTCCGGTCCAGGTGATCGGCCAGCCGCGCCAGCTGCTCGGCCGCGATGCGCAGCGCCTTCGATGAGTTCTCCCGCACCTCCGGCACCACGCGGTCGTTCAGGTACGTGATCACGCGCTTCACATCGTCTTCCAGGCGATCGCTGCATCCGCCGAAGTGCTCGTCGATTTTGCGGCCGATGTTTTCGAAACGGCCGTTGCTTGGGTCCGGCATGGTTCACTCCAGGTCGTTCGCATTCAGTATTCCGATACGAGATACCGCGGTCAATGGTTCGGTCCTCAGTCGATCCCATAGTTCGATGCGCGGCAAAGGCCCGTCCAGGCGGCGCCACCGGCTCCTGACCGCATCCCAGAAAGACGAAGGAGCTCCCCCAGAGGGAAGCGCCCGGGGGTCTTCTGCGGAATTTTCGGCTCATTCTCTGTCTCGCACTTCCCTGTCTGCTGCCCGGCGTCGCGGGTGCACAGCGCAGCGCCTCGCTTCCCGACGCGCCTGTTCCGCGCGCCGATCCACAAAGCCAACCCCCGCAGCCAACCCCCCTCGTGCAAGCGCCCTTCGAGAAACGCAAGTGGGCGCAATCCGTCGATCCGGGTGAGCGTGTTCCGCCGCTCTACCCACACGACAAGTGGCTCTTCTGGCTGCATGAGGAGAAGCGCGTCTCCTCGACGCTGCCCGCTTTCCTCTCCGCCGGATACGGCCAGCTGACCGATACTCCCGCGTACGGCAGCGACAGCAGTGCTTTCGGGGAGCGGCTGGGAGCCGCGCTGGTGCGCCAGGCTACGATGCGCTTCTTCTCCAGCAGCCTCTTCCCAGTCTTCACCGGCGAGGATCCCCGCTACTTCCGCAAAGCCTCCGGTAGCCGCCTCGGCCGCGCGGGATACGCCGCCGAGCGTGCTTTCATCACGCAGAACGATGACGGCAGCCGCGGCTTCAACATCTCGAACCTCTTCGGCCACCTCTCCGCTGCGGCCCTCACGCCTCTCTACTACCCCAGCAAGAGCCGCAGATCCTCGGTCGTGCTGCAGACGTGGGGAACTTCGATTGCCGGCTCGGCGGGCGACAATTTGTTCCTGGAATTTCTGCCCGACGCGATCCACGCATGGCGTCGCCGCAGGCGAGGCGCCGATTCGCCTGGAACCCGCCTGGTTTCGTCTATACCCTCAGAGCATCAGCGCAGGCAGACGGAAAAGTAGCAGACCAGGGCTGCGTGCGCCGCATCCAGGAGGAGCATTCAGCAGGCATGTTCGCGGGAGGACGGCGAGAATCCCGGGAAGGACCGACCGGCCGGGAACGAACGGCAGACGGCTGCCTGGCCCGGATGCGCGGGTGGTCCTGCCATCTTCTGCTGGCCTCCGCCCTCTCTGGAATCGGGTGGGCGCAGACCATCCTCCCCGATGCCCCTGAACCGCATGACGACGCGGTTGCCACCGCCCTGAACGCCGGAGACGATACTGCGCCCTCCGCCGTCAGTCTCATCCCCGCCGGATTCGCCGCCGCCCTGGGCCTTTCCGGCCAGGAAGCCTTTCCCCCCGAAGCCAGACCCGTGCCCGGCCTGAGCGTCCCCGGACTCGATCCAGCCTACGTCCCCCTTCCGAAGAACTGCACCGCGCGCGCCTGTTCGCAGGCGCAGCCCGCCCGCAACTGCTGCCAGCCCGGCGATGACGCCTTCGGCAATTATCTGAAGCAGAACGCCATTCACATCTACTCCCCGGCCGAACTGGGACGCATTGCTATCCATGGCGTCGTCGATCCCTTCAACCTGCTCACCATCGGCGGCACGTCGTTCCTCTCCATCGCCTCCGACTCCCACACCCTCTATGGGCCAGGCGTCCGAGGCTGGGCCAAACTCAGCGGCGTCACGCTCACCGAGGACATGACCGGCGAATTTGTCGGCACCTTTCTCATCCCCTCCATCGACCATCAGGACCCGCACTACCACCGCATGCCCAACGCCTCCATGATGCGTCGCATCCTGCACTGCGCCTACCAGCCCTTCTGGACGGCCAGCGACACCGGCAACGGCATGATCAATTACTCCACCTTCGCCGGCTCCATCATCAACGAAGCCGTCGACGTCACCTATGTGCCCTATCAGAAAGTCGGCTGGGGCCCGGGCGCGGAACGCATCGCCGCCGGATGGGTCACCGCTCCCATCGGCAACTACGTCACGGAGTTCTTCCCCGACGTCGCCAGCCACATCAACCTGAAGGTCGTCTTCCTGCAGCGCATCGTCGATCGCGTTGCCCTGGAGGATGGCGGATCGTAGCCGCGCGGCTGCGCCGTTCAGAGTCCCCCGGGCGACTGGACGTAGCGCGGATGTTCGCCCGCCAGCCAGGGATCGTAGTGCGCCGCAAATTGCGCGCGCTCTTCCGTCGACGGGTGGCTGTAGGTCCAGAACTCCACGAAGCGATTCGGCTGTGGATCGTCCAGCCAGACCACCGCATCGCTGCAGAACGAGCTTACCGTCGCCGCCTGAGCATCCGGCACCAGGCCGTGGATCACCTCCTCGCCGTAGACATCGGCCTGATGTTCCACGGCGCGGCTGAACGTGTTGGCGATGGGCTGGGCCAGAAAATTCAGAACTACAGCCAGCAGCAGCGCCAGACCCAGCGACGACCAGCATCCGGCGGACTCGATCCCCCAGCGCTCTCCGCGCGTCCTGACCAGCCAGCCAGACACCCGGAACGCGATCCAGTAGAAAACAAAGAAGACCACGGCGGAAAAGGCAATCCCCTTCGGGATGTGGTGCAGCACGTAATGCCCCTGTTCGTGCCCATAGGTGAAGAGGATTTCCTGCGGCGACTCGATCTTCAGCGTCGTGTCCCACACCACGATGCGCTTCGAGGCGCCGAGGCCCGTCACATAGGCATTCGCGCCCGTCGCGCGGCGGCTCGCGTCCATCAGAAAGATGCGATTCCGCGGGATCTCGAGCCCGCCCCGCGCCGCAACGCGCTCCAGCTGATCCACGAGCGCGGGATCGGTCTGCGCCAGCGGCGTGAAGTGGTTAAACAGAGGATCGATCACCAGCGGCGCGGCAAACGTCAGCAGGACCTCCACCGGCAGCGTGAAGGCCCAGAACCACAGCCACCAGCGGCGCGGCGACCAGCGGATCAGCCCATAGAGGCTCCCCAGCACCGCCACCCCCAGCACCAGCGTCAGCCCCGTCGATTCCAGCCAGTCCACCCACCACGCCGGCCACTTCTCCACCGAGAGCCCGTAGTGCAGGCCGACGTGATGGCCCAGGATCGAGGCCGGCAGTTCCAGCGCGCTGAGGATCAGGATCCAGATCGGAATTGCGACGAGCCCCTGCACGCCGGCCCGCGACGACACGCCTGCCGCCAGGCGAGCGATGGCCGCGCCCGCGCGCAGCCGCACCAGCAACCAGAGCGTCAGCACCAGCCACGCCGTCCCGCCGAAAATGAGTCCCGCGCGCCAGTGGCCCAGCTCGATCGCGGCACGCAGCTTGTCCGGCGGCAAAGGGCACAGCGGCTGTGCGGCGAAGGCCGTCACGTCGGCGGGCACAAAGTTAAAGATTGAACAGCTCCCTCAGCCGGCGCGTCTGCGCGCGGCTCACCGGGATCTCCGTCTGCTTCTTGTCCGCCATGCGCAGCTGGTAGCTCGACTTGAACCACGGAACCACTTCACGGATGTGGTTGATGTTCACGAGGAACGACCGGTGCGCGCGCCAGAAGGAACTCGGATCGAGCAGGTCGAACAGCTCCTCCAGCGTCCGGCACTTCGACTGGCCTTCGATCGAAGGCGTCACCACGGAAATGACCCCATCGTCGATCGAGGCGAAGCAGATGTCCTTCTGATCCACCAGCAGCAGCCGGCTGCCCGCCTGCAGCACGATCTTGCCGCTGTGCGGCCGCGCCGTCTGATGCTGCTCGATCAGCTTCAGCAGCGTGTCCACCCGCACGTCGCCCGCCGGCACTCTGGCCTCGCCGCCCTGCCCTGCTTCCTGCAGCCGCTGCCGCGCGCGTTCCACCGCCTGCAGCACGCGGTCGCGATCGAACGGCTTCAGCAGATAGTCGATGGCGTTCACATCGAAAGCCCGCACCGCATACTGGTCGAAGGCGGTCGCGAAGATGATCTGCGGCAGGTGCTCGCCCTCGCCCAGATCGAGCAGCTTCTTCAGGACCGCAAAACCGTCGAGTCCCGGCATCTGCACATCCAGGAAGACCACGTCGGGATGATGCGTGCGGATCAGATCCACGGCTTCGACGCCGTTCTTCCCTTCCGCGAGCACGTCGACGCTGCCCGTGGTGTCGAGCAGATACTTCAGCTCCTCCCGGGCCAGCTCTTCATCGTCGACAATGAGGGCAGTGATGGACATGCGCGCTCGCTCGTCCAAAGTATAAAGCTCGCGCCGCACGGTCAACCCGGCCCCAGCGAAGCGCGCCGCAGGCGCCCTGCGCGGCGCCAACCGCTCAGTCAACGCGCACGAGCCCGCCAGGCGACGAATGGCCGTCCAGCCTCTGGCATTTCCCGTTTCGGGAAAAGCAGGAGCTCTTTCCCGTTTCGGGAAAACAGGCCCACCCGCGTTTCCCCGCCAGGTTCACCCCACAGCAAGAAGCGGACTCTTCCGTCGTCCGGCCTTCAACGAATTTCGCCGAGCCGAGACGTCCAAAGTACCTTTCCGGTTCCCAGGCTGGAACAGCTCGAACGCCCTGCAACCCTCTCCGAGCGGCGCGAAGGCTTGTCTGGTGGGGTCCCCCCCTATTTTGGCAACTGTTGATTACAAGGCACTTGCAGGGGATCTCAGCGTGCAAGTATAAGAAACGAAGGTACTTATGAGAGGGGCTCTAGCGTAAGTTACAGATAAAGAAGCGGTTGTCAACAACTTTGGACCACCTGCCAGTTGCCGCAAGCGGTCGCCGGGGGCCGACATCCGGGTAGCGCTACGCGGAATCGAGGATTATCAAAGAACGCGGGAACTACTGTCCTGTCCCAGAAGTTCGTATCAGAAATGACACCACTGCTTCTGCCAGGAGAGTCAGGAACAGCACGCCTTCTCCGGCCTGGGCCGGAAAAGAAAAAGCTCTGTTCGCGACTGGCGGACAGAGCTTTCCTTCTTCCAGCTTAGCGGTTCGCGCGGGCAGAACAAGGAAATTCGAGAGCGCAGGCGGTACGGAGGTACTGCGGACTCAGGTCCTCATCTTTCCGGAAGCGCGAGCGCCGGGAGTGGACTCCCCGCACGAAAGATCGGAGACAATCGCGGCGCCGTCTACTCCGCAAACGCGTGCAGACGGGTCGGCGGATTATCCGCCGCCAGGTGGTGGCCGCAATACACGCAGTAGAGGTCCGTAATGCGCGCCGTGCGGTGGCAGTTCCCGCAGCACGGCGCCACCTGGTAGGCGCACTGCGGGCAGAAGTGATAATCGCCCTCGATCCGCGCGTTGCACGCCGGGCAAACCGCGAGCACCGGCAACCGCAGCAGAAAATACAGAACCGCGCCAATGCCGCTGGGAATCACCACGCAAACCAGCATCCACAACGGCGTGCTCATGCCGCGGCGCGGAGCGTCACGGCTCACGTAGCCCATCATGAGCACATAGAGTCCCGCCAGCAGGCAGATGCTCACGTTGACATAAAAGCGGAACCAGAAGGGCAGGTTGGGCGGATGATGGCGGTGCGCCGGCACCACCACCCACAACACGTACAGCATGCCGCCGAAGGCCAGCAGGGCGCCGATGATCGACCACAACGGAATCAGGCGCATTTCTCCGGAAAAACCTTCGGGGTAGAGTTCGGCGCGTTGTCGAATCTGGTTGCTCATCGGTCTGCTGAGATTTCCGGCAGCTATCGCTGTTCGTCGCGGGCGGTCCGCTCTCTCCAGGTCAGCAGCAGGATCGCGAAGATCGCTGAAACCAGAACCAGGAAGAGGGTCAGCACCATCACGGGCAACTCGAAAAAGTGCTCGCCGGTGGTCAGATCGTTGGCCGTGCTCCACAGGGCCGGCGCCAGCAGCACCACCAGAATCCCCATGGCCAGCAATGCGATGCCCGCATGCCGACGCTTGCGCGTTCGCTGCGCCTGCAGTTCATACGCGGCTTCCATCACGCTGCGGCGTGTACGGAGCACGACTTCCGGAATCGGATGACCCGGAATCCGGGCCTGAGGATGGAGGATGTCGCTGCTCATGGAACCTCACTCCGTTCAGAATTGGGGGCAACGGTCCGGGTTGCCGATCGAACGTGGGGTTTGAGCGACGCCAACCCGCGATACAGCCGCGACTTGACCGTCGAAAGCGGCGCGCGGGTCACGCGCGCAATTTCTTCCAGGGACATTTCTTCGTGGAACCGAAGGACCAGAACCTCCCGATGCAGCGGATCGAGAGTCAGCAGAGCGCCAGCCACCAGCTGGCCGCTCTCCACAGTCAAAAGATGGTCGAAGGGCGTCTTCTCCGGGCTGGGAACCTCGAAGGGCCGCTCCTCATCGCCGGCTTCGCACATTTCCTCCAGGCTCGCCATGGAGCGCCGCCGGCGCAGATCGATCACCAGATTCCTGGCGATCGTGAACAGCCACGTGTCGAAGCGCGAATTGCCATTGAACTGCGCGCCGCGCATCAGCACCCGCATCCATGTTTCCTGGAACAGGTCCTCGGCCAGCTCGCGATTGCCGGTCAGATACAGCAGATAACGCAGGAGCCGATGCTGGTACTGGACGATCAGCTCGTCCAGAAGCGCCGGATCGTGCCGCTTCAGGCCCTCGGCAACGCGGGCGTTTTCGCTCCGCATTTGCTCGGCCAGTTGGATCGCCGCTGCGCTCATTTCAACTTCACAGACGAAAGAAGGGCGGCGGAAGACGCCATTCGTTACCAGATTCTCGATTTTTTGCGTCAGGTCCACAGCGCCCGCCTCGTTCCCTTGCCGACGTTGGGTTCTCCGCGCCATCCAGCTACCCGTAACTACCTCATTATCAGTCTGATTTGCCCCTACGGCAAGGATAAACTGGACCCGATGGAAATCATTTATGGCCTGCATCCGGTCGAAGAAGCGCTGCGTTCCGGCACGCGCCGCTTCGACCACGTCTGTGTGGCCCGCGAACGGCTGGCCCACGGAGATGCCCGGCGGCTGGAGGAAATTCTCGCGCTCAGCCGGGCCGCCGGCGTGCGGATCCGCCAGGAGCCCCGCGAGGCCCTGACCCGCCTGGCCGAAACCCCGGCCCACCAGGGCGTGGTCGCTGTGGTCCGCGAACGCGAGTTTCTTGCGATAGAAGACCTGCTCGAGGGCCCCGAACCGCGCCTGGTGCTGGCGCTGGACGGCGTGGAAGACCCGCAGAACCTGGGCGCGCTGCTGCGCACCGCGGAAGGAGCCGGCGTCGACGGCGTTCTGCTCACCGAGCGCCGGTCGGCTCCGCTGAGCCCTGCGGCCATCAAAGCCTCGGCTGGCGCAGCCGAGCATCTGCGCCTGGCCCGCGTCGTCAATCTCGTTCGCGCCCTGGAGATGCTCCGGGAGCGGAATCTCTGGGTGGTCGGGCTCGACGAGCGCGGCGCCTCGGATTACGACCGCTACGACTTCCAGTCCAATACCGTGGTCGTACTGGGGCGGGAGGGCTCCGGATTACACGATCTGGTCCGCCGCACCTGCGATCATCTGCTGCGCATACCCATGGCGGGCCGGGTGGAATCGCTGAACGTCGCTGCCGCCGGCGCCGTGGTCCTGTATGAAGCGGCACGCCAGAGGCGGACGGCACAGGCCGCAAACCCCCGGCCGCCGGCGAAACCGCAAAAGGGTCTTGGTTCATGAAGTTTTCGATTCTGGCAGCCGCGGCCGTCATGGCTTCGGCGGCCTGCACGCAGCAGACGCAACCGCAAACGCAGCCGCCGCCGCAACCGCCAGCGCAACAACCCCAGGTCCTCTTTTCCGGACCGCCTCCGGCGGCCTCGCCGCAGCCCCAGGCAACCGCGGCCGGCGCCGCGATCACCAACGCCGAGCGGACCGCCGTGGTTATCACCGCCTGGGACCTCGACGTTCACCTGAGCCCGCGCCAGCAGTCGATGGAGGCGCACGCCCGCGTGACTCTGCGCAACGACGGCGCGGTCCCGCTGCCGCGCATCGCGCTGCAGCTTTCCTCCACGCTGAACTTCGAGACCATCGGCCTGCGCGGGGTCAAAGTCCCCTTCGAGCAAAGCCTCATCGCCAGCGACGCCGACCACACCGGACAGCTGCGGGAAGCGGTCCTCGCGCTCCGCGAGCCTCTGACCCCCAGGGCCTCCATCACCCTCGACGTCGATTACGGCGGCACGATTCCCCTCACCGCGAAGCGCCTCACCGCCATCGGAGCGCCCGACGC
>Ga0335073_10014728_pt1 | contig 10954 bp, 8 predicted proteins | sample Lox_Sample_22_FD_207093 | JGI IMG/M metagenome (GOLD analysis project Ga0335073, IMG submission 207093) | Soil microbial communities from Loxahatchee National Wildlife Refuge, Florida, United States - Lox_Sample_2.2 | ecosystem: Environmental > Terrestrial > Soil > Wetlands | place: USA: Florida... | reverse complement strand
CGAGGGGCTGATGCTTCATCATGATATCGACCGCCTCGTCGAGATGGGCGAAGGCGTAGGCCCAGCCCTTCAACGAGGCGCGAATGAAGCGCCGAACCACGTCCGGATTCTTCGTGAGATAGGAATCCGTCACCAGGATGCCGTTACTGTAGAGCTTCATATAGTCGCCGAACTGCATCATGTTCACGCCGCCCAGGCTCGCGGTCGCCTTCTCCATGAGCGGCAACTGCATGCTGTAGAACAGCGTGCCCTGCACCTTCCCGGCGAGCAGCACCTGCATTTTCGCGTCGGGCGCCACGATCGCCCAATGGACCTTCTTCGCATCGATCCCCGCGACCTTGGCGAAGGCCGGGAACAGGACCAGATTGACGCTGCCGGCGGATTCCGCAAGCGTCTTTCCCTCGAGGTCCTTCGGCGTGACGATATGGTATTTCTTGAGCGTGAAGATCGCCGCCGGATGCTTCGCGTAGATCACCGCAACCGCCTTGACCGGCGCGCCGTTGCGCGCGCGCGCGAGGATCGCGCTCGGGATGTCGTTGAAGTCGATATCGGTGTCGCCGGCGACCAGGCGACGGATGCCGTCCTCGACGCCGAAGCCCCGGCTGATGGTGACCGCGAGCCCTTCCTGCTCGTAGAAGCCCTTGTCGAGCGCCACGTACCAGCCGATATGGCGTCCGCTCGGAATCCAATCGAGCGTGAAATGCACCGGCGTCAAGGCCGCGGCGTAGGCGGTGCCGGCCGCCAACGTCATGCCGAATCCGAGAAGCGCAACAAAAACTCGCCGAAACCCGTTCATCGTCAACCCCCTTTTCCCCGCGCCTCGCGGGCGTCCCTCGCTATTCGCCCGTGGACCACGGGCAGGTCAGCCGCTGCACAAGCTCAACCAATCCGAAGAGAATCACGCCGGTCAGCGAAAGGATCACCAGCGCCACGAACACCATGGCCGTGTTCATTTGCGATCCGGCCGCCATCATCAGATAGCCGAGACCCTTGTCGGCACCCACGAACTCGCCGACCACGCTGCCGATCACGGCGAGCGTGACCGCGACTTTGGTGCCACTGAAGAAATGCGGCATCGCGGTCGGGATGCGAATCTTGAGAAAGGTCTGAAGCGTGGAGGCACGCAGCACGCGCACCATGTCGAGCAAGTCGGGCTCGACCAATGAAAGGCCGGCGACCGTGTTCACCATGATCGGGAAAAATGCGATCGACGCGGCGATCAGGACCTTGGAAACGATGCCGTAGCCGATCCAGATCAGGAACAAGGGCGCGAGCGCAACCTTGGGCACCGATTGCCCGGCCAGAATCACAGGATAGATGGTGCGCCGCAGGAGCGGCGCCCATACCACGAGAATCGCGAGCGGCACCGCGATCGCGAGCGAGACGACGAGACCGAGAATGGTCTCGGTTACGGTCACCAGGATTTGTTCCGGCAGGAGGTCGCGGAACCGTATTCCCGCTTCGAGCACCGCGAGCGGCGCCGGAAGAATGATCGGCGAGATGTCGAACCAGACCGTGACCCAGTGCCAGGCGACGATCAGCGCCGCGACCAGGAGGGTCGGCGGCGCGTAGTGGCCGGCGAGGCGCAGCACGCGCTTTCGCATCAGGCCTCCTTGAAGGAGAAGATGAAATCGCGGATCGTCTCCTCGTACTCCGCGAAACGTGCGCGCTGCCGCCGCGCCTCGGCACGCGGATGGGGCAGGTCGATCGGAATTTCGCGCGCGACCCGCCCCGGCCGCGGCGACATGACGATGACCCGATCGGCGAGCAGAACGGCCTCGGCGACGCCATGGGTCACGAAGACCACCGTCTTCATGCGCTGCTCCCAGATGCGCGCGAGCTCCTGCGCCATCTCGTCGCGCGTCAATGCGTCGAGTGCGGCGAACGGCTCGTCCATCAGCAGCAGCGGCGGGTCCGTGATCAGCGCGCGGCACAGCGCGACGCGTTGCTGCATGCCGCCCGAAAGCGCGCGCGGCGATTTCTCGGCAAAGCCCTCGAGCCCCACGCTTTCGAGGAGCCGATGAGCCTGCGGCAAATATTGCTTGCGATTGAGGCGCAGGATCTCGATCGGCAGGAGCACGTTGTCGACCACGCTGCGCCAGGGCAGCAGCAGCGGGCTCTGGGCCACCATGCCCACGTCCTTGAGCATCTCCTGCATCGGTTCGCCGCGATGGAGAATGCGACCGGAGCTCGGCCGCAACAGACCGACCATGAGTTTGAGGAGCGTGCTCTTGCCGCAGCCCGAAGGGCCGACGATAACGAGAAACTCGTTTTGGCGCACTTCGATGTCGACGCTCGCCAGCGCCTCGACGGCGGATCCGTCCTTCGCCTCATAGACCAGGCCGACACGCTCGAGGGAGAGGATCGCGGGCCGAATGGCGGCGGCGCGCAGTGGCACCGGGCCGAGCCCGCTCAAGACACGGCCGTCCCGGGCGGCGCTGCGCTGCCCGCGTGAAGGGGCGAAGAGAAGTTGACGCGATGGCGCGCCGCGCTCGCGAAATGGCGCACGATGCCGGGCTCGGCGAAGGCCTCGGCGACCATCGCCGCGCGCATGTCGCGTAGCTCGTCGGGCCAGCGCTTGATGAGGGTAAGATAGAGGACCGCCCAGCGCTGGGTGACCTCCGTCACAGGGCGTTCTTCGCGCTCCCATGCCGAAAGGAGCGCGGTCATGTCGGCCGCCTCGGCGTCCGCGGCCTTCTCCGCCAAGGCGAGGCCGTTGGCCATGGCGCAGCCCGCCCCTTGGGCGAGTGTCGAGGGCATGCCGTGGGCCGAATCGCCCACCAGCGCCACGCGCCCCGCGCTCCAGGCGCTGCAGCGCACGAGGGGATAGCGGCCCCAAATGACGCCGCCCTTGGCGGCCACGGCGCGGAAGCGCTCGGCGAGCCAGGGAAAATCGGCACTCCACGCCTCGGCCGCGAGGGAGCACGTGCGCACCTCCTCGGGATTGCGCGGGCAACCCTCAGGCGCGCTCAGGAACATGTAGTCGAGATCGCCGCAGCTCAGCACGCCACAGCAACGCGTGCCGGCCCAATATTCGCGGATGCTGCCCGGCGAATTCCGGTCGAGGCGCGGCGTCGTCGCGCGGCCGATATGGGCATCGGTAACGAAGCCCGCATACTCGGTGAGCCCGAGGGATTCGCGCACGCGCGAATTGAAACCGTCCGCGCCGACGACGAGATCGGCTTCATGGCGCCCGCCGTCCACGGTGATCAACGCACCGTGAGGATCGGCACCGGCAGCGGCCGAGCCAGTCTCGATTTCGACGCCGGCGCGCCGTGCCGCGTCGACCAGCGCCCGGTGCAGATCGACCCGCAAGATGACGAGGCCGCTCGCATCGCCCTGGTCCAGATCGTCGACGCGCAGGGCGCGCTGGCGATGGTCGCGCACCTCGATGCGCACGATCTTGGTGCCCGCGCGCAACACGTCATCGAGCGCGCCGATCGCGGCGAGGGCGCGCCGTCCATTGGACCAAATGCTGGTGCCGACGCCGATGTCCCGTAGCTCCGGCGCACGCTCGTGAACGCGCACGCTCCAGCCGCGGAGTGCCAGGGCGGTGGCAATGGTCAGACCGGCGATGCCGGCGCCAGCGATCTCGGCATGGCGCATCCTAGGCATCGAGGCGAGCCCGTGTCGCCGGGTAATTGGCGGCGAGGAAGCGCGCCATCGCGCGTGCGGTTGCGGCCGGATTGTCTTCGAGCACCATGTGGCCCGCCGCCTCGACATAGGCAGCTTCGGCGCGCGCGCACGCCGCCAGCATCCGGCGATGTACGGCCTCGGACAGCACGTCGGATTCCGCCGCCCGCAGAATCATGGTTGGCGCCGCAACGGCTGCAAGCGCCGCCCAGGCGCTTGCGGCATCGCCCGGTCCCTGCCGAGTGCAGGCGGGGTCAATGCGCCATTCGATGGTGCCCGGCTCGGTCTCGCGCAGCATGCAGGCGAGGCGGATTTCGATGTCCAACGGCGATGCTTTCGAGTGGAGCGCGCGCAAAAAACCTTCCGCCGCGTCCCAAGATGCAAACCGGTCCGGCATATGCTCGACCTCGGCCCGGATGCGCGCCATGCCCGCGGGGTCCGGCTCGGGGCTCGAATCGAGCAGCATCAGGGCGGCAACCCGGTCCGGATAAGCGGCTGCGAAAGCGGTCGAGATGCGCCCGCCGAGGGAATGGCCGGCGAGGGCGAAGCGCCCCAAGCCGAGATGGTCCGCGAGCGCCGCGAGGTCGCGCACATAAGTCGCGATGCGGTAATCGCCGTCGGGCGCCCAGGAGGATAGATTGCGGCCGCGCAGATCCGGCGCGATCAGGCGATAGTCGCGGCCGAGCGCGGCGCCCACGGAATGGAACCAGCGCCCGAAGGCGCGTAGCCCATGCACGAGCAGCAGGGGCGGCGCATCGCTATCGCCCCAAATTTCACAGTGCAGCGACATGCCTTCGAGCGCTACATCTCGCGTAGCCGCCGTGGGCGCCATCGTGTCTCCCCGTCCTCGTGACGCCGCGACGCACATTGGCGTGTCGAGACTCGATCCTCTTCCGATCGGGCCCCGTCCAGCGTGCGGGCGGCATCGCCCACGAGAACTTTATCGAGTTGGCGGCGATTTTGGCAATTAATATCAAATCGAAAACAAGATCAGGAAAACTGACTCAAGCCCGGCCTGCACAGCGAATCGGCAATGCCTGCCCGATCGCAATCACGCGACGCCTATTTTCTGTGCGCGGCGCCACGCGCGCGCGACGGCCGTCCGTCGCCTGCGATCGCGAGCCGGGAGATCAACCGTTTCGCGTGGCCGATGAACTGTTCGACGATGTAGGGTGCCGGATGGCGATGGAGCCGCGCGGCGACCAGATTCGACTGACGGATTTTCTCCATGAGGGGCAAGTAGACAATGCCGTTGCGCGCATCGCCGGAAGCGGGCGGCGAGAAATGCAACAGCGAGTAACCGAAGCCGTTGGCGACGAGACTGCGCACCATTTCGGCGGACTGGGCGCGCTCGGCGATGCGCGGCGCGACGCCGAGCTCGCCGAAGATCGAGACGAAATAGTCGCGTGTCTTGGGCACGTCGAGCAGCACGAACGGCTCTGCCGCGAGCGCGCGCAGGCGGATCGCCCGATGGCCTGCGAATGGATGATTCGTCGCGAGCACGGCCCGGACCGGCGTCGCCCGCATCACCGTTGCATGCAGCGTCGGCGGTATGTCTATGTCCGCGAGAAAGGCGAGGTCGAGCCTCCCCTCGTCGAGCATCTCGACCAAAGATTCGTGCTCGGCGGCGTGCCAGCGCAACTGGACGCGCGGGAACCGGACGGCGAAGCTGCGTAGCAGGCGCGGCAGAACGTAGGGCGCTATGTTGTTGAGGCAGCCGACATCGAGCCGATTGCGCACGCGCTCCGGATCCTGATGGCGCGCGGACTCGATATCCCGGATTTGAATCATGACGTGGCGCGCGTCGACCGTGAGTTGGCGCCCGGCGTCGGTCAGCACCATGCCGCGGGCGTGCCGGCGCAGGAAGACGCGCACGCCCATGATGCGCTCGATGCGGCCGATCGCGGCCGAAACCGCGGGCGGCGAGACACCGAGCGCGGCCGCCGCCCGAACCACGCTTTGATGCTGGGCAGCGGAGATGAAATAGCCGAGATCGCGCAGCGTGATTCGCGGCAGAATGCCGTCCGACTCTGCGACGGATTCGTGTGCGGGATGACGCGGTCCTTCGATCATGTTCGCTAGCGATGCGGTTGCGTCGGGGCGGACGGCGCCGCCTCGGGCAACGCCGAGACGTGGCGCGCGATCTCGCCCGCGGTCGCGATCCAGATCTGCTCCCGATTCGCGTCGATGTGCGCGAAAACCCGACGCAAGTGCCGCAGGCGGAACGCGTGGCCGACGAGGTAGGGATGGAGCGAGAGATTGAAGACCAGCGGACGCCGGCGCGCTTGCAGCAGCATCTCCGAAATCTGGTCGATCAGCAGATCGGCATAGGCCGGCGCGGCCAGCTTGGCGCCGTGAAGCTGCGGCAAGTCGTTTGTCGGCCGCGAATAGGGGATGCTGAGGAGGTGCGTGCCGGCGCGCGTGCGCAGCCAGAGCGGCTGATCGTCGGCCGACCAGTCGAGCAGATAGCGATAGCCTGCCTCGGCGACGAGGTCCGGCGTGAGCGCGGTCTCGGAGACCCAGGGGCCCATCCAGCCTTCGGGCGCGCGACCTTCGTGGCGCGCGATGATGTCACGACTCGCGTGCAGCAGGGCACGCTCTTCCGCCTCGGCCATGTCCGCCTGACGCTCGGCGTTGTTGCGGCCGTGGCCGACGAATTCTGCCGCGCGCGCGCGGAACGCCGCCGCGATCTCGGGGCAGTGGTCGTAAATTTCGGTGTTGAGAAGTACGGTCGCCGGCAGGCGGTATTCATCGAGAAGATCGATGAGATTCCAAATGCCGACCCGATTGCCATAATCGCGCCAGGAGTAATTGACCACGTCAGGCTCCGCTTGGCGTGGCGCGAGATCGACGCCCAGCCCCGCGCCGAACGGGAACACTTCGACATTGATGGCGACGAAAAGCGCAAGGCGCGGGCCGCCGGGCCAGTCGTAGACAGGGCGCTCGGGGATGGCGGAGTACGGGTAACGGCCGTGGCCATTGAGCATCGTCGTATCGCCTCCTGGTGAGCGGCGCGGTCCCACTCTACTTAGCATCCCGGAGCCTGCCCGGAAAGGCGGCGGCCGGTGACCGCAACCTGTCCCGTGGAGGCGCATGGCCCGAGCGGACCCTAACGAGCCGGCATGGATGGAACGCAAGCCGCCGGCGACCCGGATCGCGACCGGCGAGCTTCCGGGCGTCACGAGATCGGCGCGCATTCCAATCCGCGTCGAGTGCGCACCGGTCCGAGCGCGCGCGTTAGCACATCATGTTGTGCATGAGACGTCTCGCGTCGGAGGCGATCGCCGGCTCGCAATGCAGGAAATCATGTTCCTCCCCGTCGATCTGAGCCTACGCTGGGCCGTTCCTTTTTCGGGTAAATCGCGTTCAGAGATAAACGGGGCGATCGCGGTCCATTCCGCACTTGCACGCCCAGAGGGAATCGCCCGCACATCGAGAGATTGCCGATCCGATTAGGACAGCGCCGCCCGTGCTACAGGTGGAAAATATCGGGGATTGCATTCCGCTTGAGGCCAACGTGCCGTTTTCGCGCGGGCCGGCCCGCTGTGCCCATTCGCGGCCCGACTTCGTTGAGCCGTGCAAGGTCGACGCGCTCCGACGGCCAGGCGCAGGGACGGAGTGGCTCGGTGCGTCCGCCGATCCGCCGCAGCCATGGCACGTTGCGGTAGATCAGCGACCTCGATTGATCCACTGATTCATCCGCATCCGAAAACTTGACCGCGAGGCGGGTTATCGCTCAAGCTTGGTCGAGTGGCGATGGTGCTGTCTTCCGAACCCGGCTGACATTCCGGAGACATCGCATGAGCCGGAGGTTTGCAACCGGGCCTGTTCTTGGCGCGAAGTTGGCCAAAGGCTCGGGTGTAAATCGATCCTTTGCACACGGAAGGAATGGCGATCCTGCGCATGACCGAGCTTGCACCGGAGAACAACGGCATGATCAGCGGCGCGTATTTACGCAATGCGTGGTATGTCGCCGCGTGGTGCGAGGAGCTCGCCGAGGGGATGCTGCTCGCACGTGAGATTCTCAACCAGCCGATCGTCCTTTATCGCAAGGCCGATTTGAGCGTCGTGGCGCTGTTGGATCGGTGCCCGCATCGATTTGCACCGCTGCACATGGGAAAGATCGTGGCGGGCGATCGCGTTCAATGCCCGTACCACGGCCTGCAGTTCGACGATACGGGCGCCTGCGTTCTAAATCCGCATGGGGCGCGCAGCATTCCGCCGCGCGCGCGGGTCCGTCGATACGCGACGGTCGAGAAGCACGGCGCGATCTGGATATGGCCGGGCGACGGGACGCCTGATTACGCGAAGGTCCCGGACTTCGGCATGCTCGACAACGCGCCGAAGATCTACGGAACGAAGCGCGACCGCATCACGATCAAGGCCAACTATGAGTTGATCGTCGACAATCTGCTGGATCTCAGCCACGTGCCGTTCCTGCATGCGGGCGTGTTGGGCAACGACGACACGCTCCGGGCCGAGATCACGTTCCGGCAGGACGGCGACCATATCGTCGTGGGCCGCGTAGCCAGGAACGTGCCGCCACCGGGACTGTTTACGGCGCTTTTTCCGTCTCCCGTCGAGCGCGTGGATCAATTCAGTATCATCCGCTGGATGGCGCCGAGTAATCTGCAGCTGTTCACGGGCGTCACGATGCCGGGCAAGCCCAACGACACGGGTACCGGTTTTCACGCGATTCATCTGCTGACGCCCGAGAACGACCGGAGTACGCACTACTTCTTTACCGCCGTCCGCTTCAACGTCATGACCGACGGCGAGGCATTGAATACCCAAATCCAAGAGCACATCGCGAAGATGCGCCGTTACGCCTTTCTGGAACAGGACGCACCGATGATCGAGGCGCAGCAACGCGTGCTCGACTCCGCGCGAATTCCCTTAATTCCGGTCATTCTGCCGGTCGACGTCGGCCCGGTCCGATATAAGCGCATCTTACGGAAGATGATCGAGCAGGAACGCTTGCAATCGAGGGGATGACGGTCGAGAGCGAAATTGTGACCGGTCTCGAGGCTCGAGAGAGCGGCGCTCGCGCTTCGATCGTCGCGGCGCTCGCGCTCTTGGAGACTTATTCAGATTGCCGGACTGTCGGCGCGACTCTGGCTCGATTGAGCCGATCCGTCGGCCGCGTCACGGCTCGCTCCGATCCGATTCGATCCGTAACGCATTGATTACAAAGCGATAATCCAATTGACCGCCGCGCGCTTTCACGGCTCGAGCAGGGCGCGGATGCGCTGTTCCATCTCCGGGAGAGGAATCGCCGTCTCGCGCATAACCGCCTCGGGCGAGCGATAGCGCTCGGCCATGATCCGGTCTTCCGGGGCTTTGATCTGCGCTTGCATGTACGCACCGAGACGGCGCGCATGGGCAACCATTGACCGGCCGAAGGCCGAGCGCACGGTTTCGACCTGCGCGAGGGCCGCCGCTATGGGCCGCGTTCCGTCGCGCAGCGTGTCCGCGAGGCACAACGCGTCGCCCGCCGCCTTGGTGACGCCGACTCCGCAATGGGGTCGTGCGACGAAGGCCGCATCGCCCAGGAGAATGACGCGGCCGAACGACATGCGCGGCGATTCGAGGTCGTAAATCGGTTGGATGAACGGTTGCGCCGTGAGTCGCACGACTTCCTCGAATTGTGGTGCAAGCAGCCGCGCGGCATCCGCCCGCAGCGCATCGAGCAAATGCCGGCTCACCATGTTCGGCGGGATGCCATCGCGATGGAGCCGCCCCGAACTGTCGGTCAGAAGTCCGGGAAGATCCAGGACTTCGTCGGCCGGGCGATACCAGACGAAATTGTACCGGCGTCGGCCGGGTTTCACTTCATCGTCGGCGCCCGCAACGGGATAGCCGAGAATCTGCTCACGCGGCGGCAGGCAGAACGCGAGATGCTCGAACAGCGCGCGGCGCACGCCCTCGACAAGCGCCATCTCCTCGACCAGGCCGCGCCAGGCGACATAGCCGGCATATGTGGGGCCGACCTCAGGCAGAAAAATCCGCCGAACCGTAGAGCGAATTCCGTCGGCGCCGACGAGGAGATCGCCATCCTCGACAGTGCCGTCGGCGAAGTGAGCGCTCACGCCGCGCTCGTCCTGCTCTATCCCGGTCAGCGTCGCGCCCGAGTGATAATGCGCCGGTGGGAAGACCGCGCGCAGATGGCGCCATAGGCGACCCCAGGCGGTCAGAATCTGCCGCAGCGGCCATTCGCCGATCGGGTCTCCGTTGCGGGCGAACGTGACCCGCGAGCGGACCTCGACGCCGATCTCGGCGCCTATTCGGACGCCCGCGCGTCTGAGTACCTCGAACAGCTCCGGATGGGTGACGATGCCCGCGCCCCGGCCCGAAAGGTCGTCGCTCGAGCGTTCGTAGATGTCGACCCGCCAGCCGGCCCCGTGCAGCAAGGTCGCCGCAAACAGCCCGCACAGCGAGCCGCCGACGACGATCGCCCGCCGAGGTTGGGGGCGAGCGACATATGGCGCCGTCGAGCCTTCGGACTTGCCTGGCTTCGTGTCGGTCATGGGTGCGGACATCACGCGCGCGCATGCTTGCGACGCGGCAGCGTCGCCCCGGTCTTGCGGGCAGCGGGAAAAACCGCAAGCGCCCCCTCGAGCAGAACCGCCACCTTCTCGGCGATCGTGCGATTGAGGTCGGCGGGGATCGGCAAACCGTAGATCCAACGGCGCACGCCGAGATAAAAGATCGCGGCATGCAATCCCCAAACGGTCTCCATTTCGGCCTCGGTCATCGGCACCTCGACGAGCGGCGGGCGGCCATAAGAGAATCTGATTTCCGCGATCACGCGGGAGAAGACCCGGTCGCGCAGAAGCCTGACATAGCGCGAATTGATGTCGAGCCCGCGCAGCCCGGAAAACATGAAGAGACGCACCCATTCGTAGCCCAGAATCGTCCGCGCATAATCTTGATAGAAGCGCACCAAGCGTTCCTCCAACGGCCGTGAACGGTCGTCCAGCCATTCCTCCCAATGGGGATTCCAGCGGCCGACGAAGACCTCTTGGTAGACGCGCTCGATCAGCGCCTCCTTGCTCGGAAAGTAGCGGTATAGCAGGGGTTGGGTGATGCCGATGCGCTTTGCGAGCTCGCGCGTCTGACCTTCGAACCCGCGTTCGGCGAAGAATCGTACCGCCTCCTGAGCGATGCGACGCTCGCGCTCGTCCGGTGTCAAACGCTTGCGCCCGATCTGCCGACGGGCATTCCGGAGAGTATCGACGACGAACGGCTCGGGTCTCGTCGCAATCGGCCTCTTGGGGGATTTCATGCGTCCGCTCTTTTTCATTGCACGACCGTCAGTCTC
>Ga0335073_10014727_pt1 | contig 10954 bp, 9 predicted proteins | sample Lox_Sample_22_FD_207093 | JGI IMG/M metagenome (GOLD analysis project Ga0335073, IMG submission 207093) | Soil microbial communities from Loxahatchee National Wildlife Refuge, Florida, United States - Lox_Sample_2.2 | ecosystem: Environmental > Terrestrial > Soil > Wetlands | place: USA: Florida... | reverse complement strand
AACCGCGAGGCGCCCGTCGTGCCCAGCATCGCGCCCCAGCCCGTGCCGCCACCCAGCTCCGTGGTCCCGAGCCCGTTGCCCCCACCACCCTCGGCTCCGCCGGTCCCCAGCGCCGCACCGGTCCCCAGCAGCGCGCCACCGCCACCCCCGCCACCGCCGTCGCCGTCGCCGCCACCGCCGGTCGTGGTGACGACCACCGCGCCGAAGCCCGTGGTGACGCCGACCACCACGGTGCCACCGAGGACGACCCCCTCACCGTCGCCAACCACGACGACTCCGCCGACCACGACGACTCCACCGACCCCGACGCCGCCGCCGACTACGACAACGACCACCACGACCGTGCCGATGACGACCGAGTGGTTGCGTATCCCGCTCATTCCGGTGCCCATCCCGGTTCAGGTTCCCCAGAACCAGGTGCCGGCTCCGCAGACTCCCCAGTACCCGCAGGCCCCCCAGTATCCCCAGTACCCCCAGTACCCCCAGTACCCGCAGAGCCCGCAGAACCCGTTCCTAGGTCCCGGCTACTGAGCGCAGGCGATACGTGGCGGATCACGGCGAGTGAGCGCACACTGGGCAGTATCGGCTGGGCAGAAATGCGTGTGAACTGCAAGGAGGTCGCGTGGGCGACTACGGTGCGTTCGGGTTTGATCCCGACGACTTTGATCGGGTGATCAGGGAGGGCAGCGAGGGGCTGCGCGACGCGTTCGAGCGGATCGGCAGGTTCCTGGGTGCTCCGTCGGGCCGGGCGGGCTGGTCGGGGGTATTCGAGGACCTGTCCCGGCGTTCGCGACCGGCGCCGGAAACCGCCGGGGAGGCCGGTGACGGTGTGTGGGCCATCTACACGGTGGCGGGCGACGGCGGTGCCCGCGTCGAGCAGGTGTATGCCACCGAACTCGACGCGCTGCGGGCAAACAAGGACAACGTGGATGCCAAGCGCAAGGTGCGGTTTCTGCCGTATGGCATAGCGGCCAGCGTCCTCGACGACCCCGAAGAGCCCACCTGACCCGATTTGCGGCATATCCTCTTGGATCGTGACCGCAACACCGTTGGGGTGCCACGTATGCGGCACCGAGCCCCGCCAGGGTGCGCGGTTCTGCGATGCGTGCGGCACCCCGCTGACGCTGGTCGCTGAGCCGGCCGAATACAAACAAGTCACCGTGCTCTTCGCCGACGTGGTGCGGTCGATGGACATCGCCGCGTCGCTGGGTCCGGAGCGGCTGCGTGAGGTGATGACCGAACTGGTCGAGCAGTCGGTGGCCGTGGTGCAACGCTACGGCGGGATCGTGGACAAGTTCACCGGCGACGGGATCATGGCGCTCTTCGGTGCGCCAATCGCATTGGAGGATCATGCGTTTCGCGCATGCCTGGCGGCAATGGACATCCAGCAAGACGCTCAGCGGCTGGCTGTCGAGGTGGGCCGCCGGGACGGGATCGACCTGCGGGTGCGCGTCGGCCTGAACTCCGGCCCGGTGATCGCCGGCGAAGTCGGCGCCACCCACCTGGGTTACACGGCGGTCGGTGAACACGTCGGCATGGCCCAGCGGATGGAATCGGTTGCGCCCCCGGGCGGCGTGATGCTCAGTGAATCGACGGCTCGGCTCGTCGAGGATCGGGTCGTCCTGGGAGAGCGCGAGAACGTGCAGATCAAGGGTGTCGACACCGGTGTGCCGGCGCGTCTGCTGCTGTCCACCGATGTCGACCGGCGCCGTAAGACCCGGCATGAGTCCAAGTTGGTGGGACGCCAATCGCAGAAGGACGCCGTCGCGGCGTTACTGGACCGGGCCGCGGACGGCGCCGGGAGCGTCATCACGGTGACGGGTCAGCCGGGCGTCGGCAAGACCAGGCTGGTCCGCGAGTCGGCCGGCGAGGCGCGCAAGCGCGGTTTCGAAGTGTTCGTCACCTATTGCGAATCCCACACTCGGGAGATCCCGCTCTACGTCGTCTCCCGGCTGTTGCGCACCGTCTTCGGGATCGGCCATCTCACGCTCGAACTGGCGCGGGCGCGGGTCCGCAGCAAAATTCCCGACGCCGCTGCGCAGGACTTGCTGCTGCTCGACGACCTGCTCGGCATCCGCGACACCGATGCGCCGTTGCCCGATGTCAGTCCGGACGCGCGCCGTCGCCGCCTGCTCGACCTCATCAACACCATCTCGCTGGCACGCACGGAGCCCGCGGTCTACGTCATCGAGGACGTCCAGTGGATCGACAGCGTCAGCGAGGCGCTGCTCGCCGACTTCGCGGCGGCGATACCCGCAATGCAGGCGGTACTGATCGTCGCCTACCGGCCCGAATATTCCGGGACCCTGTCATGCATCGCCGGTGCTCATGCCTTTTCGCTTGTGCCGCTGAGTGATTCGGAAATCGCAGAGTTGATCAAAGGGCTGCTGGGTGAGCATCCTTCGGTGCTCGGACTGTCGAGCGTGATCGCCGAACGAGCGGCGGGCCTGCCGTTCTGTGCCGAAGAAATCGTGCGCGATCTGGCCGAGCGTTGTGAACTCTCGGGCGGGCCGGGCGCCTATGTGTGCGTGCGGGAGGTGCGGGATATCCACGTGCCGGCCAGTGTGCAAGCGATTATCGGCGCCCGCATCGATCGGCTCAGCGCTGCCGCGAAGCTCACCCTGAACGCGGCCGCCGTCATCGGCGCACAGTTCGATTCCGAATTGCTGGAGTCCCTGCTGGACTCACCGGATCTGGCGCCGCTGATCGAGGCCGAGCTCGTCGAACAGGTCGCGTTCACCCCGCACGCCACCTACGCGTTCTGCCATCCGCTCATCCAGGCGGTGGCATATGAATCGCAATTGAAGGCCGGGCGGTCCGACTTCCACCGTCGGGTGGCCGCGGTGATGCAACGAACGCACGGTGGGTTCACCGGCGAGGAGGCGGCCGTCGTCGCCACCCAGTACGCGGCCGCCGGCGACCTGCGGGATGCGTTCGACTGGCACATGCAGGCGGCGACCTGGTATGGCGCGCGGGACATCCGGGCGGCCCGGAAGAGTTGGCAGCAGGCGCTGCTTGTCGCCGACCAACTGCCCGGCGACGACGCCGATCGCCTGGCCATGCGGATCGCGCCGCGGGCGCTATTGTGCGGCAGCGCTTTTCAGGTGGGTGGCACGCCGGCCGACACCGGCTTCGACGAATTGCGGGAACTCACCACCGTCGCCGGCGACAAGAAGTCACTCGCCGTCGGAATGGCCGGGCACCTGACCACACTGACGTTCAATGCGCGCCATCGCGAGGCGGCGACCATGGCGTCGGAGTTCGCCACCCTCGTCGAGTCGATCGGCGACCCGGCGATGACGGTCGGGCTGTTCTACGCGGCCGCTCAGGCCAAATGGGAAGCGGGCGAGGCGACCGAGAGTCTGCGGTTGGCCCAACGGGTTATCGACATCGCCGACGGCGACGCCACCATGGGTGACTTCGTGATCGGATCGCCGCTGGCCTGGGCGCTCACGCTGCGCGGTGCCGCCGAGATGTGCCTGGGACGGTCGGGCTGGCGGGAGGACCTCAGGGCCGGAATCGTGCTGGCCCGGACGGCCGACGACGCCGCCCGGTCGTTTGTGCAGCTGTACAAGTACGCGGCCGCCATCCAGAACGGCGCCATCCAGCCCACTGCGCGAGACCTGGCTCTGGCGGACGAGTCGCTGGAAGTCGCCCGGCAATCCGGCGACAACGTCGCCGTCGCCTACGCGCTGATTAATTGCGCTATCGCCTTGTTGCACAAGGATTCTGAAGCCAGTGGCCTGGAATATCTGGCGCAGGCCAAACAGATGCTCGTGACCGAACAGCTGACCATGACGCTGCGCCGAATGTCCGTTATCGAATTCGCCCGCGAGCGCGCCCGATCCGGGGACATCGACGGCGCGATCGAGCTGGCCAACGGGGTTCTGGCCCAGCAGTTTGACACCGGGGAGATGATTTTCCGCGGCCCTGCCACAACGGCGTTGGTCGAGGCGCTGCTGGCGCGCGGCTCCGCTGCCGATTTCGAAGACGCCGAACGCGCGGTCGACACCCTCGAGGCGGTACCGACAGAACCTGGATTCGTGCTGCACCAGCTCCCGATACTGCGGCTGCGCGCGCTGCTGGCGCGGGCGCGGGGTGACGACGACGGGTATCGGCAATTCTCAAAGCGCTTCCGGGACAAGGCGAAAGAGGCCGAGTTCGAGGGATATCTGGCGCAGGCCGAAGAAATGCTCGGCGCTTGACGGTGGCGACCTGCGTCGCCGTGCTGCGCCGCGCTTGCCACCGGGCCTTTCGCCGAATGTGCTCTCAGGTCGGTTTTTTGAGGCCAATCGCGATCTGTGTGCAGTTTCGGCGGCCTCAGTTCAGTCTCGGCGCGTGCGGCCTGGGCATGCGGGCGGCCGGCTCGCCGAGACTGTAGTGAGGGTGTGGTTTTGAGCCGATTTTTCGCAGCAGTTACACGTTCGGCGCGGGCCGCGAAGTCAATCAGGCGATCGCTACGAATTCAGCCCTGCTGGACGACGTTCGACTGGCCGGACTTGGTGATCTTCGGCGAGCCCGAGTGATACGTCACCTGGTTTTGCAGACCGGAGGCCGTGATCGTGTCGACAGCGTCGACGGTGATCGAGTTCTTCACGCCGGACACGGTGAGGCTGGCGCAGTGGCCGGTGATCGTGACAATGTTGGACACCCCGCTGACGTTGACGATGTTGTCGCTGCAGGCAATGGTCCGACTCTCGCTGACGCCGCTGACGGTGATGGTGCCGCCGGCGGGTGGGCCGCCTGACGGCGCGGTCGGCGCGCTGGGGATGGTCGGGATGGCAACGGAAGGAATGGGAGGCAGCGCGATGCTCGGGACGGTCCTGGGCGCAGCGCTGGCCGGTCCAGCGCTCGGGGTCGTCGGCGCGACCGACCCGCCATGCGAGAAGCGGTGCGTGGCGACGGCGAAGATCCCGCCGATCAGCACCAGTACCCCAATGACCACAAACGCGGCCACGACCCAAATGACTCGACTGCCCGAGGACGATCTCGGCGCTGCGCCGGAGTAGGGGAGGCCTTGAGGATACGAGCCGTACGGGGGCGGTGGCGGTGGCGGTGTGTAGGCGTAGCCGGGCGGTTGAGTTCCACCCAGTTCGGACGCCCGTGCGTAATCGGCCAACGGTTGCTCCAGCTGCCGGATCCGATCTTCCGGGTCATCGTCTGGCTTCATGCACAGATGCTCCCACACGGCGGTTCGTTCTTACATTGTTGTTTGCTTCCTCTGTAGTTTCGGAGGGTGCCCGATTTGCCGAACCGCCAGATCCTGTTGTGTCGCCGTCCCACCGGTCTGGTCGAGCCCGGTGACACCCAGCTGATCACGTCGGCGGCACCCCAGCCCGCCGAGGGCGAGGCGTTGCTTCGCACCACCTATGTGGGGATCGACGCCGCCGCCCGCACTTGGCTCGACGACCAGCCCGGGTACCTGCCGCCGGTGCAAGTGGGCGAGGTGATCCGTGCCGCCGGGATCGGCGAAGTGGTCGAGACGCGCTGTGCCGCTTATGCCGTCGGCGATGTGGTCACCACGCTGACCGGCTTTCAGGAGTACGTGATCATCCGCGACGACGTGTTCAGCACGCCGATCCCCGGCGAGGACGACCAGCTGGCGATCATGTCGGTGTACGGCCCGACCGGTGCCACCGCCTACTTCGGGATGACCGACATCGGCCGGCCGCGCGGCGGGGAGACGGTGGTGATCTCGGCGGCCGCCGGCGCCACCGGATCGGTGGCGGGGCAGATCGCCAAGATCGCCGGAGCCCGGGTGGTGGGCATCGCGGGCGGGCCGGAGAAGTGCCGGGCGGTGGTCGAGGACTTCGGGTTCGACGCGTGCATCGACTACAAGAACGACGACCTGCCCGCGGCGCTCAAAGATCACTGCCCCCGACGCGTCGACGTCTACTTCGACAACGTCGGCGGGCCCATCCTCGACGCGGTGCTCGGTCGGCTCAACCACAATGCCCGCGTTGTGCTCTGCGGCGTCATCTCCAGCTACCTGACCGGAGACCACCCCGGGCCGGCGAACTATGTGAACCTGCTGTCCAAGACCGCGCTGATGCAGGGCTTCAACTCCCTGCACCAGTGGGGCCGCTTCGACGAGGCATTCGCCAACCTCCGTCAGTGGGAGGCCGAGGGACGCCTGCGGCACCGGCAGACCATTTTCGAGGGCATCGAATCCTGCGTCGACGCCCTCAACGGGCTGTTCATCGGCGCCAACATCGGCAAGACGCTGGTCAAGCTCAGCGAACCGACCAGCGGGTAGGGCCGCACCACCGGTTACCTTGCCGCACAACGATTATCGCGGATTATCGCGGATTATCGCGGATTATCGCGGATTGTCGCGCGGGCCGTCAGTTCACGCCGGCCGCCCTACCACCGCCCAATTCAGGCCTAGTCTTCCGCCAGGACGCGATGCAGGGTCTTCTTGGCGTCGGTCAGGGCTTCCAGCACTTTGGTCCGGGTTTCGGCGAGCTGCTGCTTCTGCTCGTCGGTGCCGGTCCAGACGATGGTGCGGGCCAGTCCCGCGATTTCGAAGAGCGTCCTGCGGATCTTGAAGACATCGCCGAACTTGGCTGCGCGGGACAGGAATGCCTGAGCGGTCTCGCTGGTGACACCGCGCCACGCCAGCAGGTTCTGGCCGAACTCGGTCAGGGTGGCGACGCCGTTGTCCACGGTCACCACGCCGCGACCGGCGAGCAGTCCGATGGCGAGGTCGGCCATCTCCTGCGGCGGGGTGATCGCACCGTCGGTCTTGTCGGAGACCCGCTGCACGACCTGCGCCGCGTCAGCCGGCCCGTCGAGCAGCATCGCGGCGGTGCCGAAGGCCGCGCGCTTGAGCGGGCCCCGGCCATGCTTGCCGAAGCCGGGAACGCCGCCCCAGCCGGGACCGCCACCCCAGCCGGGGCCGCCGGCCCCGGGACCGCCACCCCAGCCGGGGCCGCCGGCCCCGGGACCGCCACCCCAGCCGGGACCCCCGAAACCGGGTCCGCCGAAACCAGGCCCGCCAAAGCCGGGGCCACCACCGAAGAATCCACCACCGAACATGTCCACTGCTTCCTTTCCTGTGATGACGACTGTCACCGATATATCAACTTCCTTGATACCAGCGATCGCACCGGTGTCAACTGCGTTGATGGCCTATGCGCTGGAGGCTTGGCCCGGCGCGTCGGTGTCGAGGCTTTCGCGCGACCTGTCTGACTGCGCCACCATGATCTTGGCCGCCACGTCGTCGAGCGCGCTCTGCAGCATCCGGGACAGCAGTGTCATCGCCAGAGGTCTTGTCCGGGTTGCATTTTCGGCGATATCGGCCCAGCCCGGCGTGGCGAACCCGGATTCGACGAACGGATTCCACACGTCATTGACATACATCTGCAGGACCAGGTCGGCGATCTCGTGCTGATGCCGGTCGACCTCGAGCAGGGTGTCGACCAGGCGGTCCAAGGTCATGCCCGCCGCCACCATCTGCTCGATCTCGGTCAGCATCGCGAGATCGCGGACGGCGACCGTGTCGTCGTCGACATCGGCGATCAGCCCCAACCGGGCCAGCGCCTCCTCCGCCGCTTCGCCCAGTCGCTCGGCCAGCTCCGCGCGCGGCATATTCGCCGGCAGGCTGGCGGCGAATGGACTCAACACCTGGGTCGCCAGATTGCGGACCTCGTCCTCCGAGTCGCTGCTGCGTTCGATCAGCTTGCGGATGATGTCGAGTGAGAGGCCCTGCGTCCGTAGCTGCTTGACCCGCTCGATCAGCGCGACGTGCTCGCTGGAGTACACACCCACGCGCCCGCGCCGCTCGGGCGGAGGGATCAGGCCCAGCGTTTGCCACTCGCGGATATTGCGCGCCGTCATCGCGACGCGCTGAGCAAGCTGGTCGATCGTAAGCTCCATTAGCTCGGAAGATTACACCGTTGACTGTTACGGAACTGACCGTTACGGTTCAAACCGTAACAATTGGGGCACGGACAAGGGGCCTGCGATGGTGGTGAAATACGACGCACGCCTGGCCCGGTCGGTCTTGCCGTCCATCGCCAAGGGGCTGGTGAAGAACCTCAGCGTCGACATTGCGGCGAAGTTCTCGCACCGGACGTATCCGGGTGTCGCGGACACGGCGTTCGATCCCTTCGACCCGGTCACGGCGGCCAATCCCTACCCCGGTTACCGGGAGCTGCTGGCGGGCCCGCGGGTCCACTTCAACCGCCGCCGAGGCATTTTCATCCTCAGCCGACACGATGACGTCCGCACGGCCGCCCGCGCCGACGCGCTGCTGTCCAGCCGGGAGGGCGTGGTGCGCTCGCGCGTCGAGGCGCCGATTCTGCTGCACCTGGATCGCCCGAGGCACACCGAGCTGCGGCGCAAGGTGCAACCGGCCTTCGCGCGCGGGGCGCTGCACAGCTGGCAGCCGATGGTGGATCGGCTGGCCCGCGAACTGGTGACGGGCCTGCTCGAACGGCCGGGAGCCGATGTCGTGCGGTCGCTGGCGGTGCCGATGCCGATGCGGATGATCGCCTACATCCTGGGCGTCCCACCCGAAGACGAGAAGTTCTTCCGGCGTTGGTCCAACGAGGCCATCCGGGTGGCCAACGTCCAGTCGACGCCGCGCGGGCTGAGTCAGGTCGCCCCCACCTGCTACGGAGTCCGCCAGTTACACACCTACTTTCAGACCCAACTCGAACAAGGCGGGTTGCTGGGCGAGAACACCGTGATGGGGCGACTGGTCGCCAACACCGAAGACGGTGAGATCACCGCCGACGAGATGTTCTTCTTCGTGCTCCTGTTGCTGCTGGCGGGGAACGAGACGACGACCAACCTGCTCGGCGCCATGTTCCTGGTCCTGTCGCAGCATCCCGACCAGTTCGAACAGATCCGCGCCGATCCCGACGGATTGCTCGGCAGCGCCATCGAGGAGCTGCTGCGGTATATCTCGCCGATCCAGGGCTTCTACCGAACTGCGCTGCGCGACTACCATGTTGGCGACGCCGTCATCCCCGCCGACTCCCGCGTCGCCCTGCTGTGGGGTGCCGCCAACCGTGACCCGCGCGTCTACGACAACCCCGACGCCTTTGTCGCCGCACGCAATCCCACCAACCACGTCGCGTTCGGATCCGGTGTCCACCTGTGTCTGGGCGCCGGACTGGCCCGCATGGAGGGCAAGGCGGTGCTGCGCGAGCTGGTCGAGCGGGTGGACCGCATCGACGTGGTCGGTGCGCCGGAGTGGACGACCAACAGCTCACTGCGGGGATTGAAACGGATGGAGGTCAGTCTGCATGGCAGATAGGGTTTTTATCGTCGGCGTCGGAATGACGAAGTTCGAGAAGCCCGGCCACCGCGAGGGCTGGGACTATCCCGACATGGCCCGCGAATCGGGTGGAAATGCATTGGCGGACGCGGGCATCGACTATCGAGAGGTTCAGGAAGCCTACGTCGGCTACGTCTACGGCGAGTCCACCTCGGGACAGCGCGCGGTCTACGAACTCGGCATGACCGGCATCCCGGTGGTCAACGTCAACAACAACTGCTCGACGGGTTCGACGGCACTGTTCCTGGCCGCCAGGGCAATTCGCGGAGGACTGGCCGACTGTGCACTGGCGCTGGGCTTCGAGAAGATGCAGCCGGGCTCGCTGGGATCGACCTATGACGACCGGGCGCAACCGATGGAGAAGCACATCCTGGCGATGGCCGAGATCTCCGAAGTGCTGTTTCCGCCCGCACCCTGGATGTTCGGGGCGGCCGGCCGTGAACACATGCGCGAATACGGCTCTACCGCCGAGCATTTCGCCAAGATCGGGTACAAGAACCACAAACACTTGGTGAACAACCCGTACGCCCAGTTCCAGGACGAGTACACCCTCGACGACATCCTGGCCGCTCGAATGATCTACGACCCGCTGACCAAACTGCAGTGCTCGCCCACGTCGGACGGATCGGGCGCGGCCATCCTGGCCAGCGAGCGATTCGTCGACGAACACGACCTGGCCGCCCAAGCCGTCGAGATCGTCGGGCAGGCGATGACCACCGACTTCGCCGACAGCTTCGACGGCACCTGCAAGGCACTGATCGGCCACCACATGAACGTGGCCGCGGCCCGCAGTGTGTACGAGCAAAGTAGGCTGGGGCCCAGCGACTTTCAGGTCATCGAACTGCACGACTGCTTCTCCGCGAACGAACTGCTGCTCTACGAGGCCCTCGGATTGTGCGGCGAAGGAGAAGCGCCCAAATTGATCGACAACGGCGACACCACCTACGGCGGGCGCTGGGTGGTCAACCCGTCGGGCGGGCTGATCTCCAAGGGGCATCCGTTGGGTGCCACCGGATTGGCGCAGTGCGCGGAGCTGACCTGGCAGCTGCGCGGCACCGCCGACAAAAGGCAGGTCGAGAGCGTCAGCGCAGCGCTGCAACACAACATCGGGCTCGGCGGCGCTGCCGTCGTCACCGCTTACCAGCGGGCCGAGCGATAGCAGGAGGGAACCACATATGGGACACATCGAAGCCAGTCGCACGCTGGCGGCCGACCCGGCGGATCTGTGGGCCACCGTCGCTGACCCAGGGTCCTGGGACAAGTGGTTCACCGTCCACGAGCGCTGGCTCGGCGAGGCGCCGGCCGTGCTCAACGAGGGCGACACGCTCACCGCGAAGATCGTCATGCTCGGCATGGCCAACAAGATCGAGTGGACCGTCGAGGAAATGAATGCGCCCAGCAGAATGGTGATGTCGGGCACCGGAATGGCCGGGGTCAAGGCGCGTTTCACGTTCAGCATCGACCCGGCCGACGGTGGATCGAACTTCACTGTCGCCGGCGACTTCGAGGGTGCTTTGATCAAGGGTGCACTGGGCAAGGCCGTGGAGAAGGACGGGATGAAGCAGCTCGACAAGACTCTCGAGCAACTGGACGCGGTTGCGGTGTCGCATGGGGTCGGCGGGGGGGAGCATGCCTGACGAGGTGGCATTCGACGACAGTGGGCTCTGC
>Ga0335073_10014726_pt1 | contig 10954 bp, 7 predicted proteins | sample Lox_Sample_22_FD_207093 | JGI IMG/M metagenome (GOLD analysis project Ga0335073, IMG submission 207093) | Soil microbial communities from Loxahatchee National Wildlife Refuge, Florida, United States - Lox_Sample_2.2 | ecosystem: Environmental > Terrestrial > Soil > Wetlands | place: USA: Florida... | reverse complement strand
GTTCTCGGTGGGGTTCGTGTCGGCGACCGGCCCTGTGTTCTGGGGCTTCTTACTGCCCGCCGCGATGAAGATGAAGATCAGGAGCACCGCGGCGGCCGAGGAGCCGATGAGGAGCAGCCGCTTGCGCTTCGCATCGAGCGGCTGCGCCACCATTGGCGGCGGCCCGTAGTAATCGAACTCGACCGTGCCGAAGCGCACCACGTCGCCGGTCTGGATCCCCCTCTCGAGCACGCGCTCGCCGTTCACCGACGTGCCGTTCGCGCTGGACAGGTCGCGCAGCGTGTACCCGCGCCCCGAGCGGGTGAGTCGCGCGTGCTCGCGCGACACCGAATCGTCCTGGATGGCGATGTCGTTGCCGTCCTGCACCCGCCCCACCTTCACCACCGGTTTCTGCAGCGGGAAGTCCTTGTTCAGGAAGGGTCCCGCACGGCCCCGCAGCGCACAGCCGGTGGGCGGCGGCGGCCCCGCCGCCTTGGAAGGCCCCTTGACGACCGGCGTCTCGGCCCCTTTCGCCTTCGCGAGGGCGACCGACGGCCCCTTTACGTCCTGAGCGGTGAGGCTGAAGACGCCGAGCTTCAGGCGGGCGCCGTTCGGGACCTGGGTCGCCTCCCGCAGCCGCTTGCCGTCGAGGAGGACCCCGTTGCCACTGCCGAGGTCCTCGATCCAGAGTTCCCCCTCCTCGTCGAAGTAGAGGCGGGCGTGCTTGCGAGACACAGACGAGTCGTCGAGCCGCAGATCGACGTCGCGATCGCGTCCGACGACCACGTCCTTGGACAACGGCACGGCACGACGCTCTCCGTCGGGACCGAGGATCTCCAGCCGCCAGCGAGCGCTGCCGCCTGCCACGCGAGCCTCACTCCTCCCGGAAGATGTTCATGTTCACGGGCAGGCCGCGCCGCTGCATGTCCTCGTAGAACTTCGGCACGAAGCCCGTGGCGATGAAGCGGCCCTTGATCTTACCGTCTTTGTCGAAGCCTTCCTGCTTGTAATAGAAGATGTCCTGCAGCGTGATGACGTCGACTTCCATCCCGGCCACTTCGGTGATGGCGGTGACCTTGCGGGAGCCGTCGCCGAAGCGCGTCTGCTGCACGATGATGTTCACGGCGGAGGCAATCTGCTCGCGGATGGCCTTGATGGGGAGTTCCATGCCGCTCATGAGCACGAGCGTCTCCATGCGAGACAGCGCGTCGCGCGGGGTGTTCGCGTGCAGGGTCGTGAGCGAGCCGTCGTGGCCGGTGTTCATCGCCTGGAGCATGTCGAGCGCCTCGCCGCCGCGGCACTCGCCGATGACGATGCGGTCGGGGCGCATGCGCAGGCAGTTCTTCACGAGGTCGCGGATGGTGATCTGGCCCTTGCCCTCGAGGTTGGGCGGGCGACTCTCCAGCTGGATCCAGTGATCCTGGTGTAGCTGCAGCTCCGCGGCGTCCTCGACGGTGACGATGCGCTCGTCTTCGGGGATGAAGCTCGAGGTCACGTTGAGCAGCGTCGTCTTGCCGGAGCCCGTGCCGCCGCTGATCACGATGTTGCGGCGCGCGGTCACGCACATCTCGAGGAACTCGGCCATCTGCGCGGTCATGCTCTTGAACTTGATGAGATCCTCGATCTCCAGCTTCTCCCGCGCGAACTTGCGGATGGTGATGCTCGGCCCCTTGAGGGCCAGCGGCGGGATGATGGCATTGACGCGGGAGCCATCCTTGAGGCGCGCGTCGACCAGCGGTGAGGATTCGTCGATGCGCCGGCCGATGGGGGCGACGATGCGCTCGATCACCCCGAGCACAGCCTGGTTGGAGCTGAAGATTTTGTGGGACAGGGTCAGCTTGCCCTTGCGCTCGACGTAGACCTGCTGGGCGTGGTTGACCATGATCTCGGAGACTTCGTCGTCGGCGAGCAGTTCCTCCAGCGGCCCGAGGCCCAGGGCCTCGTTCATCACGTCCCGGATGATCTCTTCACGATCAATGTTGTTCGGGAACTCCCCCTCTGTGTCCATCTGCCCGATGATGTCGCGCACGGCCTTGTCGGTCTTGTCCCACAGCTCCTGGTCGCCGAGCTTGTCGATGTCGAGGCGGCGGAGATCGAGGTACTCGATGAGCGCGTCGTGGATGGCCTTCTGCAGCTGCGCGTAGGCGAGGATCTCTGGCGACACCGACGGCTTGGCCTGGTGAACCCGCCGCGCGGGCGGCTTGGCCTTGGGTGCGCCTTCCGCCGCCGGGGACGCCGCCTTCGCCGAGGGTTTGGGCGACAGCGACACCTTGCGCGGCGGAGGGGAAGGTGGGGCTTCTTCCTCCTCGGGAACGGCCTCCTCCTCGGGTGCTGCCGCCTCCTCGGCCGGCATCTCTTCCTCGGCGGCGGCTTCTTCCGCCGGCGCCTCGCCCTCGTCGCCGGTGTTCTCTTCTTCGGCCGGTGCTTCCTCTTCCGCATCCGCCTCCGCCTCCGCGGCGGCGGGCTCGGCGGCCAGCGTGAAGTCCCCGATCGCGATCTTGTCCTGTGCCTTGACGACCAGCGGCCCGGCGATGCGCTTGCCGTTGACGAAGGTGCCGTTCGTCGACTTGAGGTCCACGACGACGATGCGGCCATCCCGCAGCACGAGCTTCGTGTGCTGCTTGGAAACGTTGCCCTTCGCCAGCACGATGTCGTTCTGGTCGACCCGCCCGATGAACACCTCGGGCTTGTCGAAGTGCAAGCGGCGCGGCTGCGCTCCCTTCTCGCTGATGATGACCTGGATCATCCCGGGCTAGTCGAAGACGCTGTAGGTGACCTCGTCACGGGCTTCCTTGTAGCGCTGCTCTATGTCCTTGATCATGCGGACGATGCGGTCACTGTCGGGCGTGACGATGTAGGGCTTCACCCAGATGAGCAGCTCGCGCTTCTGCCCGGTGAAGGTGTGGTTCTTGAAGAACTCTCCCAGGATCGGGATGTAGGAGAAGGGCGGCACCTTGTCGACGTCCTTCTCCTGCGTGTGCTCGAAGATGCCCGAGAGCACGATGGCCTCGCCGTGCTTGACGGCTACGTTGGTGCGGAAGCGCCGTACCAGGAAGCCCGGGATTTGCGTGTTGCCCTGCTGCGTGGCGGCGATCGACCAGTCCACCTGGCTGTACTCGCCCTCGAGGTGCATCTGGATGTTGCCCTGCGCGTCGGCGGTTGGCTCGAGCTTGAGGATGGCGCCGTAGTCCTTGAAGTCGACCATCGACACGCCGAAGCTGGTGTAGATGATTGGAATCTCGCCGCCCGCGAGGAACTCCGCCTTCTCGCCGGACGCGCACACGAGCTTCGGCTGCGCCAGGAGGCGGGCGTACCCTTCCGACATGAGCAGGTTCAGCTCGAAGTTGCTGTTCACCGGCCCGAGGTTCGCGTTGTAGGTGATGCCTGGAGGCGCACCGACGCCTAGTGCACCCACGATGTTGGCGGTCACGCCGAGCGGCCCCTCCATGTCCATCGGCAAGCGAATGCCCAGCTTGTCGGTGTTGCTCCGCGTGATCTCCACGAACTGCACGTCCGCCATGATCATCTTCTTGATGCCGACGGAGAGCAGGTTCTCCACGTGCTCGCCCAGCGCCTTCGTGATCAGATCGGCCCGCTTCAGGTCGGAGTCCGATTCGACGGAGCCCTCGAGGAAGATCGTGCTCCCCACCACACGGGCCACCACGTTCTTCATGCCCGCCCGCTGGAACTGCGCGTTCAAGTTGTTCGCGACGAGGCGCTTCGCGTTGGGCGACACGCGCACGAAGCTGCGGACGTTGGGGTAGATGTCGATGATCGACTGCACCCGGTCGTAGTCCTCCTGGGTGTAGGCATTGCCGTCGAGGTAGATGTGGTCGCCCACGATGCGCACGGTGATACCTTCGCGGTCGCCCAGGAGTCGCTTGATCTCGTTCACTACCTCGTTCGGATCGATCTTGCGGACCACGATCGAATACGAGTTCCGCTGACCGTTGCCCTTCCAAACCATCAGGGTCGTCCGACCTTCCGAGGCACCGATCACCAGCACCTGGTTGCCGCCCACGGCGCGCACGCCGGCGACTTGCGGATCGCCCACGGCGATCTTCGAGAGCCCGGGGACCTGGATCACCCTGCTCGAGCCGACGGGCACCTCCAGCGTGCTTGCGATGTCATCGCCGCCGCCCCCTCCGCCGCCGTGGTTCGACGCCAGGGCCATCGGCGCGGCCAGCAATGCCAGCGCTGCCGCTCCTGCCGTCAGCGACCCACCACTCGACTGCGACCATCTCATCGCTTCCTCCGGGTCAAGGCTCGTTCCACCAACCGCGAATCATCGCCACGCCGGCCAGCCACGAGCCGGCGGCGATGGAGATGCCGTATGGGATGCCCTGTGGCGGCGCCGAGGAGCGCCAGCGCGCCGCGCCCAGGACGGCCAAGGCCTGCACCGTGCCGCACACCGAGATCGCCACGAGTGCCAGTGCGACCGCCGGAAAACTGAAGAACGCGCCCACCGCCCCGAGGAGCTTCACGTCGCTCCATTCCACCCGGCCCCAAGCCGCCAGTGGCGCCGCGACGGCGGCCGCCAGCAGCGCACCGGCAGCCCCTTGCCAGAGACCACCCTTGCCCTGCAAGCCGTGCAGCAACGCGCGCGACACCAGGCCGCCCGCCAGCGCCGGCAACGTCAGCCAGTCAGGCACGCGCCGCGAACGAGCGTCGGCGACGGCTGCCGCCGCCAGGACCAGCCCGCCTGCCCCGGCGAGAGCGAGGCCCGCTGTCATGGCCGCCCCTTCCGGATGGCCCACGTCATCGGACGACGCACTTCACCTTCTCGCTGCAAATGAAGTACTCGTCGCCGTCCTCGATTTTGCGGCGCCGGATGCGCTGCTTGTTGAACCACGTGCCGTTGGAGGACCCGAGATCCTCGATGAAGTACTCGGCGCCTTCCTTCACGATGGCCGCGTGCTCGCGCGAAACCTTGCCGGAGTTGATCACGAGGTCGCAGTGCTTGCCGCGACCGATCACGAAGCGATCCTTGACCACCTTGTCGAGGTTGCCGTCCTCGGCCATCAGGTACAGGTTCTTCTCCGCGCCGTCCTTGGGCGAGAAGCCCTCGCGCGTCGGCACTTCACGGAAGCCGTCGCCTTGCTTGTCCTTGAGCCCTCGCTCGAGCTCCGCCGCCGTCTCGAGCACGCGCTCGGCCACCTCGCGGCGGGACTCGTCCTCGTCGGGCTCGGCGGCGCGGGGCGGTGGCGGCGGGCTGGGGCGCCTCAGCTGACTCTCCCGACCGGCGGGAGCGACGGCCACCTCCACTTCGCGCCGAGCCGGCGCGACCGCGGGTCCCGAGCCGATCTTCGCGCGCTCGGGCGGCGCTGCCGCCGGGCCCTCGGCGCCCGCGAGGGCACCGGGCTGTAGGTAGCCGTTGAGACGAGCGAAGGTGAAGAGCGCCTGCGTGATCAGGCTGTCGCGATCGCCTCCCATGTCCTTCGACATCTGATCGAAGGCCTCCCAGAGCTTGTCTGAGATGGGAACCTTGCGGATGGGACGGACGGTGTTCTGGTCCATAGGGTCGAAATCTATCAGGACTCCGGCGTTTGACTCAACCAGACGTTGGCCTGGCGGTCTACCGAAAAGCAGCCGACCCGACAATCGCACCCCGGGAGCGAGGCTAGTGGATCTCGGAGAGGGCCGAGAAGATGGCCTCGTCCGGATTCAGCTCGATCAGCGTGTTGTTGCCGCGGTACGAGGCGTACACATGCGGCACCCCGCCCGTGTCGGTGTACGACGCCATCGCGTCGATCAGCGCCGAGGTGTCCTCGGGGTTGACCGACAGGGGCGAGACGCCCGAAACAACGGTGAGCGTGATCGTGGTGCCCGGCGCCGCGTCGACCCCACCGTCCGGCGCGCCGCCGTCCACGCCACCCCCCGGCGGCACGCCGATCAGCGCGAGCCCGAACGCCGCGTCCAGCGCGGCGTCGTCGTTCGGCCCCAGCGTCGCGAGCGCGCTTCCGGGCGCCGTCCCCGCCGGCGTGGTGCCGTAGACGATGTCAGCCAGCTGCTGCGCGCCCCTGCCCATCGCGATGAGATCGGCCGGGTACTGCCACCGACCGGTGGTCACGAACTGGAGCGTGCCGTCGGCGGGCCAGATGCCCAGGAACCCACTCTCGCTCCCCTGCACGGCGTAGGGCGCGTTCCCGCCGGCGGCAACCGTGAAGGTCACGCTCCCCTGCGCGCACGAGAGCGGCGAGCCGCCGCTCTCGGGGGCCAGCGTGAGCGACGATGGCTGCACCGACGCGACGAGGTAGTTGCCGCACGCCCCGCCTGGACCGTCGATGCCGACCTCGAGGTTGGGCTGCTGCGCCACCAGGAGCCCGTTCAGGTACGTCGACAGGTCGGTCGGGAGGCTCGACTCCAGCGTGGCTCCGTTCACGGTGCCGGCGAGGCCAGCGAGGCCGCTGATCGCGCCACGGTACGTGATCGTGATGGTCTCGTCCTCTGCCGCACCGTGCTGGACCATGCCGTCGGTGACGCACACGTCGAACGACCCGGCCGCCGCGCCGGGCGCTCCGTAGCACGTCACGGCGGCGTGACCGGAGGGCGCAACCAGGAACGAGTTGCCGAGGCGATCGGAGCTGGGCAGCACTCCCCCGTCGTGTGTCATGGGCAGGTCGCCATTCGCGGCGAAGCCGAGCGACGTCCCGCTGCCGTTCGTGGCGGAAACCGACGTGATGCTCGGCGTCGCGAGCCCGGCGACATAGTCGGCCTGATCCAGAATGCGCGGCGCGAGATAGGCCGGCGGGCAAGGATAGGCGCCGGCGTCGCCGGTTCCGGTGCCCCCGAACTCGCTGCCGAAGCCGATGTCGATGTAGTCCAGGTCGCCGACCGTCGTGCCGACGATGAGCGCGTCCTGGATGGGCACGGCGGTCGGGAGCGACGCGTTGAAGCTGCCGACGTTCAGGCCCGGCCCCGTGAACGCAAGGCTCTGGACGATCCCGTACACGCGCACGGGCGGAAGCACCCGGTTCGCGCGCTGGAACGGGTACGGCACGGGGGCCCGCACGCGGTAGTCGAGCGGATTTGGATCTCCGGGGGGCGCGGCGGACGGATCGAAGAAGACGATTCCGTTGCAGGTGTCGTAGCCCCCGGGCGGGGGCGGTCCGGTCTGCTCACAGTTCTCGGAATCGAGCGCCGCCGCGAAGAGCGCTCCGCCGGACACGCAGGTTCCCGGGTAGAAGGGCAGCGCCGCCACTGCCAGCGTGGGCGCGTTGGCCTGCATCCAGGTCGTCGTGCCACTGCCCAGGTCGATGGCCGCGGCGCAGGTGGAGTTGCGGTCCGAGGCGACCAGGAGATTCGCGTGCGCGGGCTCGGCCGTCGGCGCACCAAGATTCTGGCTGCCGGCGTTGCCGCCCACGATGTCAAAGCCCCCCACGACCGGCGGGCCGACCGGGTTGCACGCCGCCGGCTGGCTGGGCATCGAGAGCAACCCCACGAGAGAGGGGCAGAACACCGAAGGCCCCGTGCAACCGGAGCCCGCATCGGCCTCGCAGCTCTCGATGGCTCCGGCATCCGGGCAGCTGGCCCCGGTGATGTCGTTCCCGATAGCATAGAAGGTCGTCGTGCCATCGGAGCCGGCGACGGAGGCGATGGCGGCCGTAGGCAACGCCGCGAGCGCGTGACGCTCGTCGGGGCCTCCATCCGGCGCCAGCCCGCCCGGCCCATCTACGACGATCTCGCCCGCATCGACCATCGCCTGGTACGCCGCCGGACTGCCGGCAAGGGCGGTTTCGCGGCTCTTCACCTGCGCCGGATCGGGGGCGCAAGCCATTCCGGTGACCACCCCCGGCACGTCCAGCTCCCCCAGCTCCCGTAGACCCGTCGCGGGCAAGTGGCTGGTCACGTCGTCGAACGTGTCGATCACGCCCACCTTGGGATCGACCGTGGAGGCCACGAACGCCTGGTGGTCGTCCGCGCAGAGCGCGCCCGGCCGATTCACCGTGGGAATGGACAGTGGGAAGAGCACGTTCGGCGCCGGCACGAACTCGCTAGCCACGGTGTCGAAGGCATGCAGCTCGTCGTCGTCCTGGTTCGAGATCAGGAGCGTCGTGCCCGAGAGAGCGAGGCCGGCGGGGGTCGAGAAGAGACCGGTCGGAGAGCTTGGCGTCGACGAGCAGCAGGTCACGAGCGACAAGCCGATCACGAGCCGGGCACGGCGGTGGCTGACGACGCGGGTCATGGCCTAGATGCCCGGGGATCCGGAGTAACCGTAAGGCAGCGTGAGGATCTGGCTCGTGAGTGGATTCACTGGGCTCGCCGTTGTGTCTTCGTAGCTGCCGAGCAGTGCGATCACGCGGGCGGTCGTCGCGTCCATGAGATTCGGGACGTCCACCACGGCCACCTGCCCCGAACCGAAGGCGCTGACGAAGAGCCGCACGCCGGGCAGAATCGTCGCGCCCGGCCCATTGCCCAACGTGCGCGGCGCGGAGACCACCGCGAAGGGCTCGTCGCCCACCCCCGGCAGCGCTGCGGTCACCATCCCCAGCTCGTCGTCGTAGAACGCGAGGACCTCCGACCCCGGGCAGGTGATCGCCACCAGATCGCCGACCGCGCGGCCATCGGGGCGCGTCCGCGGGATGGGCAACAGCTCGCTCGGCCCGGTCGGCACCGACACGACGGTGGAGGGATGGATATTCAGGCTGCCCGGCGCCTTGCCGTCAATCCGCAGAATGACGATGGCATCGGGCCCGATCGACAGGGCAAAGACGCGGTCCCCATTCGTGGACAGCGCCAGCGCGCGCCCGTCGGTCTCCTTCAGGATCTGCGACAGGTCGATGAGGTTGGGCGTCGGCGGCGTGGGATCCACGGAGACCTCGCCGGCCGGCGGCGGAGGCGGCGGGCACGTCGGCGGCGGCAGCGACATCACCTGCACGTTGGCCGGTGACGCGCCGATGAATCGCCCCGTGGCCACGGTAAAGAGGCCCGATGGCGAGGGAACGCCGACGACGCCCGCGGCCGGCACGGTGCCGATGGGCTCCGCCATCCGGCAGGTCGGATCGTCGACGTTCTGGCGTACGATGTAGGCCGACACGTTGGTCAAGCTCGTCGGCGTGCTGACGGAGGAGTACGGGTTCGCCGGTACGCCGAAGACGCCTTCGACGGCGGTGGAAATGTTCCGCAGGTGACCCACGAAGACCTCGGGCGGGCCCTCGCCGCCGCCCGCGAGGTTGGCGCGAACGGGCGGGCTCACCGAGAAGACGTCGAGGATCTGGTTGCCACCGTTCTGACCGTACACGACGAGTGGAGGAGAGGAGGTGTCGTCGAGGCAATCACGGCCGCCGTCGCCTCCCACGCAGGAGAGCGCGCCGGCATCGACGTCGATGAACGCGAGGCGATTCTGCGCTCGCGTCGCCAGCAGCACCCGCTCACCACCCGCGGAGGTAGGAACGAGACGCAGCTCCCCGCCAAGGCTGTCCGTGTAGACCCAGCCGACGGCCGGATCGACCGTGCCGGCGTCGCCGACGTCGGGGAACGAGAGCGGCGTGCCATCCCAGCCGCCGTCGTCGACCATCCCCGGCGGCACGAGGCCGGTGGCGGGCGGGCCATAGCCATCCAGATCGACGGCCATGACCACGCCACGGCTGGCAGCCTGGTCGAAGTTGGAGTTGCCTGCGATATACAGGAAGCGCGCGCGTCGCCCGGCATCGGGGCTGTAGGGGACGTCGATGTCCATGCCCGTGGGGAAATGGAAGCGACCGAGCTGCGGCAAGGGCTCGGGCACGCCGCTGGCGCAGGCCATCAAAATCACCAGCAGCGCTGGCGTCTTCGCGATTTCGAGCCGCACGGGTGCGGGCGCACATTAGGAGCGCGGGCGGGCGCGGGTCAAGGCAAACAGGGCCGTCACCGCCGGACAGGATTGCTCCGGTCAAAAAGCCCCCCCGTCGACGTGCGCCACCGCCTCGTCAACGTGGGGCGGCCACTGGAGCCAGTGAACCGCCGGCTCCGCGCGGAACCAGGTGAGCTGTCGCTTCGCGTAGCGCCGCGTGTCGCGGACGGTCCGGGCGATGGCCTCCTCGAGCGAGATCTCCCCGCGCAGGTGGGCCAGCGCGTCGCGGTAGCCGAGCGACCGCGCGGGCGCCCAGGCCTCGAGCTGTTGCCGGACGAGGTCGCGCGCCTCGTCCAGCAACCCTTCCTCGTACAGCCGGCGCGTGCGTCCTTCGACGGCTCGCCGCAGCTCCTCCCGCGGCGGCGACAGGCCAAGCCAGACGACGGCGGGGCTCGAGCGCCGTTGCGCCTTCAGATGTGTGGAGAGCGGCTGACCCGTGCCCTCGAAGACCTCCAGCGCACGGATCACGCGGACGACGTCCCGCGGCGACAGCCGGGCGGCGGTGGCAGGATCGACCTGCGCCAGGCGCACGTGCAGCGCCTCGCGCCCTTCCCGCTTGGCGATCGCCTCGAGGCGAGCCCGCAGCTCGGGATCTGCCGGCGGACCGGCGAAGAGGCCGGTCAGCGCCGCCTTCAAGTAGAGACCGGTGCCGCCACAGAACATGACGCGGTGCCCGCGGGCACGCACCTCGGCGGCGGTCCGCCGCGCCAGCGTCGCGTAGGCCGCGGCGGTCATCCGCTCCGGCGGGTCGAGGAAGCCGACCAAGTGGTGAGGGACGCGCGCCTGCAACGCCGCCGGCGGCTGCGCAGTCCCCACGGCCAGCCCGCGGTAGACCTGTTGCGAATCGGCCCCGAGGATCTCACCGCCGAGCCGCTCCGCCAGCTCCACCGCGAGCACGCTCTTGCCGCTCGCGGTGGGCCCGCACAGGATCACCGCTCCCTCGAGCGGGTCGACCGTCACCGCTCGGGCCTACTTGTGCTTGGCGACGCCGAGCGCCTGCTGCACCGCGCTCAAGAGGAACGTGCTCGCGTCCTTGCCATAGCCGCGGTTCATCATGCGGATCACGCCGTCCTTGTCGACGATGAACAAGGAAGGCAGTGGCGCCTGTTCGCCGAGGTACCGGCGTGCGAGGAAGTTGAAGCG
>Ga0335073_10014725_pt1 | contig 10955 bp, 8 predicted proteins | sample Lox_Sample_22_FD_207093 | JGI IMG/M metagenome (GOLD analysis project Ga0335073, IMG submission 207093) | Soil microbial communities from Loxahatchee National Wildlife Refuge, Florida, United States - Lox_Sample_2.2 | ecosystem: Environmental > Terrestrial > Soil > Wetlands | place: USA: Florida... | reverse complement strand
CATGGACTCTCGCTGCTGCTCCAGTCCAGCCTCCAGCAACTAGGGCCTCTATGGCTTGCCTGCGGTAAATTCCGGAGTTCTGAACCAGAGAGTGCCGGAGCAGAGTCCTGGTGGCTGGCAACAGCTCGGGTGGGACACGGTCATCCAGTTGGGCAACTGCGTCATTGAGGTTCTGTGTCCATGGCTCATTGACCTCTGGCCAGGTATTGCAGACCTCAGTGCCGTTGGCGATGACGTGCCCGAGAGTGGCAGCCACCCATCGCATCCCTGGGTAGGCATCCTCACGCATGGTTGGGCCCTCGAACTGAGCGATGAGTGGTGCGAGCTCAGTTGCGGCCCGGACGGCATCCTGACGTGGGTTTGCTACCGCTCGCTGCCAAAGTCCCATGGCGGCGGTGCCGCGTTCCCGAATGGTTGCTTGAGGGTTATTGACTCGTTCAAGTAGTGCGGCGCTGGCCCAATCGTCTTCAATGGGAGACCAGTCCAGAGGTATCCTAATTGCTAGCTCAAGGTCGAGTGAGCGGGCTGGGTATAGGCTTCTTTCCCGAAGCGCTTCGGCGCTCGCAAGCTGCGTCTTGACCCACTGCCGGAGCCTGAATGTATGACTGGCCCGCCTGCTGAGCATGACGAGAGCAGTTATTATTCGCCATACGCGAAAGCCCAGAGGCCTCTTCAGGGCATATTCCAGCTGTTCCGTGACAATGTCGAACTCGTAGCCGCCTAGTGTGCCCAGCACAATGAGGGCCTCGATACTGCGGGGAGTCGGTGGCGCATAGCCCAGTACTATAAGCTGCTCTACCACATGCGCAATTTCCTTGAAGTACTTGTTGCGCACGGCCTGTACGGTACTTGAAGTATGATTTACCCTGTCGAATTGTTCTGCGGCAAGGAAAGCTGACAACAGTGCTGAGGCTTGGGTCAGCACGCCAACCTCATCATCTGCGGGACCTTGCAAGATTTCATGTGCCCAACTCGCTGGCACACGGTCGGCTAGGCTTTCTCGGTCCCTAAGGCCACGCAAGCAGATGGCTAAAGAACTGAGGCCGCCTGTATGCTCCGCGCCCGCAGGGGCAAGTGCGACGATCATCTCATCGAGCTTCTGCAGCTTGGCGTCATCGAAGGTGCCGTCGCCGAGAGCATGCGCAAGGTTTCCCCCGTCCATGCCGATAGCCTTGGCGATCTTGTTGTGAGAGGTCGCCTCACCCACGAGGTCGAGCTGGGCGCGAACAGCGTAGCGAATCAGTTCATCCGCTGAGCTGATGTCCCTGATGTCTCGCGGCACTGTAAAACAGTAGCAACTCGTTGTACAGCTACGCACTAATTGCTGTAGATGCTTGCTTCCACATGCCGCTGATACAGCGGTCACCCAGACGCGGAACAGCGCTGGATGCATGGCTTCGAGGTCCGATGCGCAACTCTGGCCGCTCGGGCACTTCGCATCTCAGCAATGCAAGGACCTATGAGCTACCGATCCCGTTAGTCGACGCTTGTTGTATCACTGACAGTAAGCGCTGTACGCAGGCCGGCGGTGCCGCGCCCCTGGCAACACGAAGCCGTTTACCTGCAGCAATAAGTTCTATTTGCCGGCTGGAGCCATGCTTGCGACGGCACTGACTGGTTCACAATCTGTCACATCACCTCAGATAAATAAATGATCATGAGGCTCCGGCAGGAGGGCTCAGAAGGCCACAGGCGGACCAGTCGAGGTAAGGAGGGGCGCGCGATGAGCAAGGCAGTTCAATCATCCGGAGGACAGGTGCGAACCGGTGGCGCGAGCAAGCGCCAGAACCGGCATCCACCGCGGGCTTCCTCCCCGGCCACGGCGGCAGCGATTGCCGCGGCCGCGACTGTCTCTGCAGCAGTCGTTACTGGCATCTTCACGATAGCCCGCCCACAGCCCGGGCCAGCCGTCACGGCCAGCGCTTCGGCATCGAAGAACCCGACCGCTTCCCCTGTAACCCAGCCCCACTCCCTCATCCCAGGTGACCAGTCCACGTTCATCAAGGACGTCACGTTCCCAGATAACTCCATCGTGAGGCCAGGCCAGCGATTCACTAAGAAGTGGGAGCTCCAGAACACCGGAGTCGTTGGGTGGGCGGGTCGGTACCTAGCTCCAAGTGGCTCCAAAACAGGTAGCTGTTCCTATCCACGACGAGTCCGCATCCCGGCCACAAAGCCCGGCCACAAAGTCGTGATCAGCGTGCCAGTAATCGCCGAGAGCACCCCAGGTCTTTGCTTTGTCACCTGGAAGATGGTCAACGGCTCAGGCGCCTTGTACTTTCCCGGCTACCTGGGCATCTGGTTTGAGGTCAAAATCTCGACGCCCGCCCGGCTCCCATCGGCCACGTCGGGTTCTGGTTAGTAAGCCCTGTAACGGGCCTCGGCTAAATGGAGATGACATGACTTTAGAATGGGTTAGCGGCATAGGCACCGCGGCAACCGCGATGGCCGGAATAGCGGCGACTTTTTTCACGGCAAGATATAGTAGCAAGAATAACCTACGCACAATAGAATCAGAACGGCGTTATCAATCGCTGCGGGCCACTCTTACTGAAAGGAAGGTGATGTACGTCCGGATGCTGCATGCGTTGGAGGAGTTCTATCACACCCTCATCATCTTGCACCGGCATGGTTACGGCACGTCGGTTCCCGCCAACGGTCTACTCACCAAAGACATTCATGACCTGTTGATCCGTAACCTCGAAATCGATCTTTCTATTCAGAACATAGAGCGTGAGATGGAGTTGGTAGCCCCATTCGAGGTCATTGTCGCCTGTCGACATGCTTTCTTTGATCTCCGAGAGAAGACACGGACAATTGCCGATGGCGGCGAAATCTGCCCGGATCCATACGAAAACTTCCTCGCGAAGGCTGTAGCCCTGATGAGGCTGGATCTGCGGGATGAAGCTTTTGACTTCACATCGCCAGCCGTTGCCAGCACTCAGGCCGATATGAGGCGTATATACGACCTTAACGCGCCAGTTTCGGCGATTAGAATAGAGATTGAACAGCAGGCGAGCTAGCTAGATCACCAGCCAAGAAATAGTCCATCTGAGCTGCCGATTGCCCAAGAGCCGTTGTTCTTGTTCTTGGACCCAAGGCAGTGGCGCCGTCTGGGGCTTGCTCTATTTCTAGAGCAGGCAGAAGAGCATCCACGCAGTCCCCCGTTGTGGGAAGAGGGGCCTACGTGCGATCGTTCCACCGGGTGTCCACTGGGCGGTCTCCGGGCGCTAACGCAGGACTGGCTACCTACAGGACGACTCCATTTATGCTTACACATCGGACCTCCTGGCCCGGAACGACAGGAACCTCCGCCGGGACGGACAGGATCGGACTCGTGCTGGCTGACGACCGCCTGGGAGCAAACGCTTGAGTGACCGAACGTCATCGGCGACCGCTCTCTCAGGCCTCGGTTCGAGTGTTTCAGCTCGAGGAAGGAATTCACCGCCGCCGGAAAAAAGAACTGTCTTCATAACCGCACTGTGCGTGAATATATGCGTAAGTCACGCATACTCATCCGGGCGCACTACGCACTCACATCGGCTAGAAGCGGCCGACGGGGTCCTTGAATCGGCGACGGGATGGGCACGTCCCGGATGGTCGAAGTGCGCGGCCCAGCCACGTTCACGTGTGATTGCTGCCCGGCTTCCAGTTGACGCTGGGCGCACCGTCAGGTGGGCCGGCCGAGCGCTTCGGTGATGATTTCGCGAAGCTCTGGCACCCGCTCGGTGATCGTTCTCCAGGCACGTCTTGTGGCGTTGTTGACAGCGGCCCGGACCGATGCGGCAACTGTTTCGAGATCCCAGGTGAGGAGCTGTTCAGCGGGGGCAGGCAGTGACGCGTGCCACGGCAAGCTGGCGACATAGCCAGGCAGACGAGCGAGCCCCGCGCCGAGGAAGGGAATGATGAGCACCTGCTCATCTCCGCTGGCGTTACCGTAGTGAACCGCGACGAATCGCGGGGAGTCACCGGCCTCGTACGGGATGATTTCCAGGAGAAAGACATCGGCACGCTCTTGATGCAGGACCAGAACGGCCTGAGCCCCCGGGAGCGCCGCCTTGACCAGGGCGCTTGGTGCCCGGCTGGCCGCGGCCAGGGTGGTGAGAGGGTGCGGCGGCGGGAGCGTGACCAGGAGACTGCCGTAGTCTTTGGCCGGCCGCTGACCGAGCTTGCGCAGGGTCCACTCGCCGCCTGGGACGTGGGCGAACGTTGCCGAACCGGTTGACGGCATTATGGCCAGGAAGAACTCGCCACTGGTCTCCAGCCCGATGGTTGTCAGTGCTGGCATCTCGCGGCCTGAGGCCGGCGTGACCCGCATGGTCACCGTGAATCTCGCCGTGTCCTCATGGGTCGCACGCAACTCGGCCGAGGCGCTGGGCGTCGCGATGGTCACAGGCATGCGTTCGGGCGATGGCGCGCCTTCTGCTACAGCGGCCAGCAGGGCGTCCAGCTCTGCTCCGGTCAAAACCGGGCCCGGCTGACCCGCGAACTGTTCCTGAGCACGCTGAGGCGATGCCGGCATCCAGGGCTGGCTGTCGGCCGGCGTGGCTATTGCTGCTTGACGTGCTGTCGGCACATCCTCCCGGACGGGCAGGTCAGCTCCGGTGAATGAGGCCCAGTAGCGCCGCCAGAAGGAATAGCCCGCACGCCCGCGGCCAGCGGCCGTCTGACCAGCCGGATAATCCGAGGCGGTCAGCCTGTTCCAGTATCGCCGGCCAAACGCACGGCCGGTCATTCCCCGGCCCCTGCGGAAATATCCGGCACTTGTGCGAGTGCGGCCGTTATCGGCTCATCAATACGTTCCCGCTCCGCCCGCGGTACTTGGGCCGGAGTCGCGGCCTTCCCAAGGCCGGCCAGCAGTGCTGGCGCGGACGCTCCGACGGCCAGCGCCGCGTAGACCCCGGTCACCTCGCTCCGCAGCAGCAGGCCGGCCAGCACCCCGAGCACCGCCCGGGTGCAGGCCACGGTCAGATCGGGGCCGAGATCGATGAAGCTGGTGTAGCTCGGGCGCGATCTCTGGCCGGCTGCCGCTGCGGCATGGCGTGCCTGCTGCCATGCGCTCAGGCGCCGGTAGGTGAAGACGATTTCGACGACGAGGCCGCCTATAGCGCCGAAACCCGCCGCCTCTGGCCAGGGCAGCAAAACGTCCCCTAGCCGCACTCATGCAGGTTGATCAAGGGCCACCATCCGCATCTTTCGGTTAGCAGATCTTCTGGTACGGCTCGTTTGACACGTAAGTCCTCCATTCACTGGGCGTCAGGGAGCGTGCCGCTATGGCGCAGACCGCGCCGGCGAGGTCATGGGGGAACGCGACGTCGATGAGCTGGACGGTGCCGTCCCCGTCAGCGGTGGCGAGGAGCCGGCTGTCCGGGCTGAATGCTATAGCGCTGACCCCGCCGGTTCCGGAGGTGATGGGGGCCCCGATCTCCCGGTGGGTGGCGACGTCCCACAACCTGACCGTGCCATCCGCCGTGGCGAGCAACTGGCCGTCCGGGCTGAACGTCACGACGGCCTCGCCGCTATGGCCCACGGTGATGACGGCGCCGTCCGGTTGCTGGCTGGCCACACTCCACAACTGGACCTGGTCACCCACCGCGGTGGCCAGCGTCTTGCCGTCCGGGCTGAAGGCTACGGACCAGGTGATGCCAGCCCCGCTGCCGATCGCCAGGCTCGCGCCGACCCGCCGGTAGGACTTCGTGCTCCGCAGCCCGGCCGTCTGGTTGTCGTCGCCGGTGGCCAACAGCGTGCCGTCCCGGCTGAACGCGACGGCATTGACGTCACCACCATCGCTTATCGGCCTACCGATCAGACGGTGCGTCACGGTATTCCATATTCGGAGGGCGGTGAAGGTGCTGCTGTCGTCGATTGATGAGACGAATGCAAGCGCCGATCCGTCAGTGCCGAAGGACACATCGTCCGGCCCTATGTTCTGCGCATCCCCGGGGCTCAGTCCGGGCAGCGGGGGGCCAGCTGGCTTACGGGTCGCGACGTCCCAGAGCCGGACATCTCTTCCGGCCAGGGCGAGGATCCCGCCGCCCGGACCGAACGCGACACCGGAAAGCGCACCGTGTCCTGTGGCGGCCAGTGGCGGCCCGACCTGGCGGTGAGTGGCGGGGTTCCATAGCCGTGCGGCACCGTCGGAACCCGTCGTGGCCAGGATCCTCCCGTTCGGGCTGAAGGCGACATCAGTTGCCGCGCCGTGCGTGCTAGCGATCAGAGCGGAACCGGTCGGGCCTAGAACGGAGAGGTCCCACAGGCGGGTTTCGCCCTGGCTGGTGGTAGCGACCATTCGCCCACTTGGACTGAACACGACCGAATCCGCGGCGCCGGTACTGTCGGCCGGCAGAACCGGCCCGACCCGATGGCCGGTGGCTTCAGCCCAGAATGTGGTCGTGCCGTTGGCGTTGGCGGTGGCGGCGACCGGCTGGGTAGGGCTGAACGCCACCGCGTTAGCGCCAACGGGGTGTATTGGCACCGGTGAGCCAACCTCCCGGTGCCTGCGGACCGACCAGAACCGGAGAGAGCGCCCCACAGTGGCGAGGGTCTTTCCATCCGGGCTGAGGGCAACGGCGCCACGGTCCCCGGAGGCGGTTATCGCCGGGCCGATCCGCGAGTGGGTGCTGACGTTCCATGTGGTGATCGCGCCGTTCATGGCCGCCGCGATCAGTAGTGTCCCGGCCGGATTGAATATCAGGTCTCCCAGGCCGCTGCCGCCGGCCGCCGGCATTGGCGTGCCGACCTGCTGGTAGGTGCGCAGGTTCCACATCCGGATGCTGCCATGCGGCCCGGCGGCGGCCAGCATGTTCCCGTCCGGGCTGACCGCTATCCCGCAGTTCGTGTCTCCAGTGTCGTAGCCGGCGAACATCGACGGGCTCACGGGGCGCCTGGTGGCAATGTCCCAGAGGCGTACGTCTCCGAGGAGATTCTCGATGGCCACCAGCTTCCCGCCAGGGCTAAAGGAGACCGCGCACACGCCGAAGGAGAACCGGATCGGTGATCCCATCTCGCGGTGCGTGACCGCATTCCACAGCTTGACGCTCCCGTTGGTCGCCGTGGCGAGCACGGTGCCGTCCGGGCTGAAGGCAGCGGGCTGAGCGCCTTCGGCCAGAAAGGGTGCGCTGTTGGGAAGGGTGGCGCGTTCTGGTTGCGCATAAGCCTGGAGCAGGCTTTCCCGGGCTTGCGAGGTGGGATCGATGCGCCACGCGGCCGCGGCCAGTACCGCGGCCTTGGCTGGTTCGGTGGTGTCGAACGTCTCGCTTTCCGCCGCGACATGGATGGACGTGTTGACTGCGCGCTGCAGGCTGGCCCGGTCAGCCGCGGCGGTGTCGAACCGGATAGCCAGGCCGGTACCGATCAGCGCGAGGGCAACGGCAGCCGCGATGCTGGTGCGCACCGGTCGCCAGCGGTGCGCCAACCGGGATGCCCGGCGCAAGCTGGAGGCCCAGTAGACGTGCAGTCCGTTCGGGACGTGGATGGCTGCGGACTGGTTACCCTGCGGCGCGACAAGACGCCAGTTGCTGGCCCGGGCCGCTTGGATCTTCGCTTGCATACCGCCGACGGCGGCCAGCGTGTCACCGGGAGCCAGTGCACCTGTGATCGCACAACGCGGGCGTAAGCCCAGGAAGGCGGCTTGGACTGCTGCCCAGGGCCGGTTGCGCGGCGCTCGCCCCCGGAGATGCTCACGCAGGGCGATGGCAAGGGGCGCGCCGAGAGATCCGCCGGCGACGAGCAGGACGGGAGCCTCATCGCTAAGGGCGAGCCGCCACATGACGCAGCCGTTTACCCGCTGACCGCGGATCGCGTAGGACCAGGCCTGGATCAGGGCGTCGGTGAATTCCTCGTTGGCGCGGATGGAGCTCATATCCTCGGGATCGGGATAAAGCCCTGGTGGACCCCCAGCGAACTCACAAATCTCGAGCATCCCGGTCGCGCCGCCAGCACTGTCTGGCTTGTCAAACAGCACCGGTACGCGGGTGGCACGCCCTCGCCAGGGCTCGGCTCCAGCGAGTCGCAACGCCGTCAGTAACGCCATCACCCATGACGGCCCGGCACCCCGGCTCTCCGGATCCTCAGCCAGCGCCTTGGCCAGTTCCCCGGCCAGCCCCCGGATAGGTTCACGAAGCGACGGCAGCATGGCGGAAAGGCACTGGCCCGACAGCAGCGGCCCGGTTACTGGTGGCGCGGGTACGAGCAGCCCAGAACGAGCCCAGTAACGCGCTACGGCCAGCAGGACTCCCCGGAGTTCTCCGCCGGAGCCGCCGAGGACCCGGGTGACGTCCGCGATCATGTGGGCGGACTCCATGAAGGAGCGGCCGGCCTCTTCAGAACCCGCCTGACTGGCAAAGAGGCCGCTCAGCCGCTCTTCGTCTGCCGAAAGCTGCTGGAGATGGGATGCACTGGCCGCTGGCCCGGCCCCCGCGGCCGACTGGGTCATGGCACGGACAGCATCTTGGCAGTGCCGCCACCACAGGCGGCTTGGGCCGGTCAGCGCGTCGAACTGCTCTTTTGGTGTCTTATCCGCGAGGACATCTGCCAAGCCCCTGGGCTTGAGTCCAGCGTCCATGTCAGTGCCTCCACCGCATGGGCGAAAACCGTACGCCAAGCCGCAGGAGCACCGGGCAAGATTCGCGATAAACCCATAGCGGACGCCTGGTAGCCCGCTCTCTAGTTCGGCGATTCGGAGTTCGGCGATTCGGGCGATTTTGGAGATCTTTCTTAATTCGACCTCAGGCAGCCGGCATTCGCAGCCGGATAGACCGCACTAGAGTGAATGAGGTGGGTTCTCCATTCGCGGGGCAGGTGGCCCTGGTCACCGGCGGCAGCGGCGGGATCGGGCGGGCGGTGGCGCACCGGCTGGCGGCGGCCGGCGCCCAGGTAGCGGTGGGCTACGGACAGGGCCAGTACGCGGCCAAGCGGACCGCGGCTGACATCGCCGCCACCGGCGCCGCGGCCATCGCCGTCGGCGCCGACCTGAGCGGGCCAGAGGCGCCCGGCGAGCTGGTCGCCGCGGTGGAGGACGAACTCGGCCCGGTCTCGGTGCTGGTCAGCAACGCCGGGCTGGGCCGAAGGCAGGCGCTGGAGGACGTGACCGCCGCCGATTTCGACGAGATGATGGCGGTCAACCTGCGCGCCCCGTTCCTGCTGGCCCAGCGCACGCTGCCGGGAATGGCGGCGCGGGGATTCGGCCGGATCCTGTTCATGTCGTCGGTGGCCGCGTTCACCGGCGGGATCGTCGGGCCGCACTACGCGGCCTCGAAAGCCGGGCTGGGCGGGCTGACGCACTTCCTGGCCAGCCGGTTCGCGGCCCAGGGAGTCACGGTGAACGCGCTGGCCCCGGCCCTGATCACGGAGACCGGGATGCTCCCCGGCCAGCCGGACGAACTGCGCGGCGCGGTGCCGGTGGGCCGCCTGGGCCACCCGGACGAGGTGGCCGACCTGGCTCTGGCCATCCTGCGCAACGGCTACCTGACCAACCAGGTGATCTCGCTGGACGGCGGCCTGCACCCTCGCTGAACACGGGCGCTGAAGCACGGGCGCTAGGCCGCGCTACGCCCCGCTAGCGATGCACCGGCACGGCCGGCGGTGGGGGCCCGTCCGCCGGGCAGTCGTACATGATGACCGTCACCGCGCGGGCCTCAGCATGGTCCGGGTTGGCGTACCGGTGCGGCAGCGAGGACGGGAACTCCATGCTGTCGCCCGGGTCGAGCCGGTAGGTCTCGAAGCCGACCGAGATGTCCAGGCGGCCGGTCAGCATCAGCACCATCTCGGTGCCGGGATGGGAGTAGAGCGTCGGGTTCGATTCGGCGCCCGGGCCATAGACCAGCTCGAAGAAGTCGAGATGCGCCTTGGTCTCCGGGGTGAGCCGCTCCCAGCGCACACCGCCTTCGATGTCGATCGCGGCCCGGTTGCCCTGGCGTACCACATAGCGGGCCTCAGCCGGCCGGCGCCCGGGGCCAGACGGCGGCGGCGGCTGGCCTTCGGCGGCGGCCGGGCGGACCGCGGCGGGCTCCCGGAAGAACGCGTCCACCGGCACGTCCAGCGCCTGCGCCAGGGCGAACAGGGTGGACACCGACGGCCGGGACTGGCCGCGCTCGATCTGGCTGATCAGGCTGGGGGTCACCCCGATTTCCCTGGCCAGTTCGGCCACCCGCAGCCCGCGCCCGGCGCGGTACGCGGCCACACGCCGGCCGATGTCCCCGGCCAGATCCCCAGCTGCCGAGTCGGTAGCAGCGCTGCTGTAAGTCATGGTGTCTTGAATGCTACTGCACGGGTTCCCAGGTTCCGGTAGCGCTGCTATCGTCCGCGGCAAGGGACTGAGCCGCAGTTAACCGTCACTTAACCAAAAAGCGCACCCGGCCACCCGCAACCAGGGAGCAGCTGTGACATCAGGCGTCACCTCGGCCCACGATCAGGCGGCCAGGCCCACCGGAGCGGCCGGCCGCGCGGGCATGGTGATCGAGCGGGACGTGCCGGTGCCGGTGGACGACGGCATCGTGCTCCGGGCCGATGTCTTCCGGCCGCCCGGCCCCGGCCGCCACCCGGTACTGCTCAGCTACGGCCCGTACGCCAAGGGCCTGGCCTTCCAGGACGGCTATGCGGACCAGTGGCGGCTGATGGTCAGCCAGCATCCGGAGGTCGCCCGGGACACCAGCGGCACGCAGCAGAACTGGGAAGTGGTGGACCCGGAGAAGTGGGTGCCGGACGGCTACGCCTGCGTGCGGGTGGACTCGCGGGGTGCGGGCCGGTCCCCCGGGGTGCTGGAGCCGTTCGCGCCACGGGAGACCCGTGATCTCTACGAGTGCGTCGAGTGGGCCGGGGAGCAGCCGTGGAGTACCGGCAAGGTCGGGCTGACCGGGATCTCCTACTACGCGATGAACCAGTGGCACGTGGCCGCGCTGCACCCACCGCACCTGGCCGCCATCTGCGTCTGGGAAGGCGCCGCTGACTTCTACCGC
>Ga0335073_10014724_pt1 | contig 10955 bp, 10 predicted proteins | sample Lox_Sample_22_FD_207093 | JGI IMG/M metagenome (GOLD analysis project Ga0335073, IMG submission 207093) | Soil microbial communities from Loxahatchee National Wildlife Refuge, Florida, United States - Lox_Sample_2.2 | ecosystem: Environmental > Terrestrial > Soil > Wetlands | place: USA... | reverse complement strand
CCCGTATTCCTATCCCGTTGACCGAGCCGTCGATGAGGCCGGCGTCAACGCCGCGCCAGAGAATCGTGCGCGAGCCGTTCACCAGGGGCCGAACCACGGCGGCGTCGTAGGCTTCATCGACGAAATATTTGTTGTAAACCAGCGTGTACAGGCCCTTGATAGAGTTGGCGAAGGAATCGGCCAATCCAGGTTTCGCGACGTAGAACACGTAAGCAATGACGATGCCCAAGACGCCCACGCCTGCCGAGAGCCACGCCAAGCCCTGGTTTTCGGGCTTCTCAGGGAACAACGGCTCGAGCCAGCGGGGAATATTGATGTAGCCGCCGCCGAGCGATAGGGCGGCGAGAATCATGAGCGGGCCGGTCATCACCAGCGGTGATTCGTGCGGATGCGCGTGGCCGCGATAATCGCCCAGGAACGCGAGAAACCAGGCGCGGAAGACGTAAAACGAAGTGAGGCCGGCGGTGAGCACGCCAATCCAGTACATCCACGGTGCCCGCGCATACGAAGCCACTAGAATCGCGTCCTTGCTGAAGAATCCGGACGTGAACGGGAAACCGGAAATCGCGACCGACGCGCACAGCAGGGTAATCGCTGTGATCTTCATGTGCTTCCACAAGCCGCCCATCTGCCGCAGATCCAGTTCGCCATGCAGGCCATGCATCACCGCGCCTGCGCCAAGGAACAGCAGTCCCTTGAAGAACGCGTGGGTCATCAAATGGAAGATGCCGGCCGAAAACGCGCCCACGCCGACGCCCAGAAACATGTAGCCGAGCTGCGAAATAGTGGAATACGCGTAGACTTTTTTGAGATCCGTTTGGGCCAGGCCGATGGTGGCCGCAAAGAAGGCCGTCGCCAGGCCGATCACTGCGATGGTGTCCATGGAGATGGGCGCTTTGGTGAACAGGGCCGCCGAGCGCACGGTCATATAAACGCCCGCCGTGACCATGGTGGCGGCATGGATGAGTGCGGAAACCGGGGTCGGGCCGGCCATCGCATCCGGGAGCCAGACATACAGCGGAATCTGCGCCGACTTTCCCGTGGCGCCCACCAGCAGCAGCAGCGTGATGGTGGTGAGAATCCCGGCGCCCGCTTCCACCGGCATGCCTTTCGCCGCTTCAAATACTTTGGCGAAGTCGAGCGTGCCGAACTGGCGGTAGATCAGAAAAATCGCCAGGGAAAAGCCGAAGTCGCCAATGCGGTTCACGATGAACGCTTTGTTTCCCGCGTTGGTCGCGAAGCCCTCCAGAAAGTAATATCCGACGAGCAGATAGCTGCAAAGACCCACGCCTTCCCAACCCACGAACAGCAGCAGGAAATTCTGCGCCAGCACCAGCACCAGCATGAAGAACATGAACAGGTTCAGGAAGGAGAAGAAGCGATAGTAGCCGTCATCGTCCGACATGTAGCCGATGGCGTAGATATGGATCAGCAGGCCGACGCCGGTCACTACCATGAGCATCACGGCGGTCAGGCGGTCCACCGCGAAGTCGACGCCGATGTTCAGCATGCCGCTCTGAATCCAGGTGTAGTAATGCTCGACGTACTTGGTTTCCATCGCGCCGAGGCCCAGCAACGTCTTCAGGACCCATGCGAAGGAAAGCGCCACGGAGCCGATGGCGAACAGATTGACGAGTCCTTTGGAAAAACGCCGGCCGAAGAGGCCGTTCACCAGAAAGCCAGCCAGCGGAAAGATGGGTATCAGCCAAAGAGACATGATGTCAGTATTTCATCGAGCTTACTTCGTCAATCATGAGCGTTTCGCGATTCTTGAAGACCGTCAGAATGATCGCCAGCCCCACGGCGGCTTCCGCCGCGGCCACCACCATCACGAAGAAGCTGAAGATATGGCCGTCCACCTGTTTGAAGTTGTACGAGAAGGTGATGAACGTCAGGTTCACCGCGTTCAGCATCAACTCGATGGACATGAACACGGTGATGATGTTGCGCCGGTAAATGAAGCCCGCCACGCCCAGTCCAAACAGGATGGCGCTGAGGATGAGGTACCAGTTCAGGGGCACACTGTTGAGCATTGCCTATACTTCCTTTCTCGCTAGCACGACCGCGCCCACAATCGCGATCAGAATCAGCACCGACGTCACTTCAAACGGCAGCAGGTAAACCGTGAAAAGCTTCCGGCCCACGTCCAAAGCCGTTCCGCCCTGGAACAGCCCGAAGACAACGCCTTCGGTCTTGGGCAGCATGGCTTGAATGATAAAGCTGATCAAGCCGAGAAACGCGGCCAACAGCACGATTCCCAAATACTTCGTAAAGCGCGAGACCTGCAACGACGTGCCTTCCGCCCCGGCGTTCAACAGCATGATGACGAAGACGAACAGCACCATGATGGCGCCGGCGTAGACGATCACCTGGGCGGCGGCGATGAACTCGCCACCCAGTTGCAGGTACAGGATGGCCAGAGATCCCATGACGCCGATGAGCGACAGCGCGCTGGCGATGGGATGCGTCTGCACCACGAGATTGATGCCGCAGAACACGGCAATTCCGGCGAAGATGAAGAAGATAAGCGCGGTCATAGGTCTATTTCGAAGTCAGCGCAACCACTAAGCTGGTGACCAACAGGTTCAGCACCGAGAGCGGAAACAGGAAGATCCAGGCAAAGCGCATCAGCTGGTCGTAGCGGAAGCGCGGCAGCGTGCCACGGACCCAAATAAAGAGAAACAGCAGGATTCCGATTTTGCCGCAGAACCAGAACAGCGCCATCAGAATCGCTTTCAACACGGGTACGAAGAGCGACAGGCCGAAGATCGCGGCGATGCCGAGGAACACCAGACCCGCGGCCGGCAGCGTGAACTTGTCCTTGCGGCGCGCCGGATTCAATCCGTGATAGATGGCAATGAGCCCGCCGAACAGGAATACCAGGATAGGGATGGCATCCGAATAAGGCTCGGGGAACAGAGGCGTCCAGCCGCCCAGGAACAGGAGCGTCGCCACCGCTGTGACGGTCACCATGTTCGCGTATTCGGCCATGAAGAACGCGGCGAACTTCATGCTGCTGTATTCGGTGTGGAAGCCGGCCACCAGTTCGTTCTCGGCTTCCGGAAGGTCGAACGGCACGCGATTGGTTTCGGCGAAACCGGCGATGAGAAACACCAGAAAGCCGAAGATCTCCGGGATGGCGTTCCAGCGCGGGATGAATCCCAGCCAGTAGCCGGTCTGATACTCCACCATTTTGCGGAAGCTGAGCGTGTTGGCGAGCAGCAGCGGCGCGGCCACGGCCAAGCCCAGCGGTAGCTCATAGCTGATCATCTGCGCGGAACTGCGCAGGCCGCCCAGCAGCGCGTATTTATTGTTGGACGCCCAACCGCCCAGCGCCACGCCATACACGCCCACCGACGAAACGGCCAGCACAAAAAGGATGCCGATGTTCAGATCCGTGAGTTGCATCCAGGTCTTCACCGGGCCCACCTGAATTTCCGGTCCGAACGGGATAACGGCGATGGAGATGAGCGCCAGCGTCACGGCCACCCAGGGCGCCATCAGATAAAAAACCCGGTTGACGTGCGAGGGGATGACGCCCTCCTTGGTGATGAGTTTGACGACGTCAGCCAGCGGCTGCAGCAGGCCGTGCGGCCCCACGCGATACGGCCCCACGCGAAGCTGGATATGCGCGATTACCTTGCGCTCGATCCACTGCAAATACGCGAGCGCGGTCAGAAGCACGAAGGCGACCACCGCCGCCTTGATCAGGCTCAGGATTAAAAAATTCATGAGTGACCTTACGGTCGCTGTTCGGAATACAACCCGCCCGGCGCCTCCAGCACGGAATTCAGCGTCTTCGAGTAGCGTCCCAGGGTGCCGGAGGTGAACAGCGTGTCGCACGCGGATTGAATCAATTCCGGCCGCGAATTCACCGGCACACGGCCATTCACCGGCGCGGTTTGTGCTGCTCCACCTGTTGCAACGATGGGCAAAGGAACATTATAACCACGTACGTTATTGCGAATTTCTTCAAAAACCTTGTCGGGCGACCAGATGCCCAGGTTCACGCCCATCTCTTTGGAAAGCAGGCCGAGGATTTCCAGGTCGGGCTTGGTCCCCATCACCTGGATGCCGGCTTTCAGCTTCTGCACTTCACCGCAGGTGTTGGTGACGGTGCCGTTCTTTTCGTAAGCCGACGCGGCGGGGAACACGATGTCGGCGCGTTGGGCTGTTTCGGTGAGGAACAGATCCTGCACCACGACGAATGCGTTGACGGACGCGAGTGTGGCGCTTTTCAGCGGATTCGCGCCCACCACCCACAGCACATCCAGGTCCGCCGCCGCGAGAATCTGGTCGTAAGCCAAGCCCGGATTTTCCACGGGCTGGTATCCCGGTCCAAGATCCGGCAGCAGCCCCATGTCGACGGCGCCGCGAGAGTTGGAATAGTCAACCAGAGCGACATACTTCACCGGAATGCCGAGCGAATCTCCGAATGCCACCAGTTTGCGGATTTCGTCGCCTTTGATCGCATCGCCAAACACGACTACCAGTTCGGGCTCGGCCTTTAGCTGCTCGCGCAGCGACTCGACATCCGCCAGTTCGCGGCCCGGCAGCGTCACGATGCTGCGCACCGCCTGCGCCTGTTCGCGGACCGGGCCCGGCGCCACGGTGTAGATGTGCGCGGCATGATGGCGATAATTCGCCCGAATCTGAAACGCCAGGAAGGGATGCTGCTGGGAAAGGTCGTTCGAAACCACCAGGATGGCTTTGCTGTCGTAGAGGTCGGCCGCCGTGGCCAGCGCGCCCGTCTTTCCGCTCAGCGCGTCCAGCAGCGTTACGACGTCGCCCGTCCGGTGATGATCGATGTGATTCGTCCCCAGCGCCTCGCGGGCGAACTTCTGCAGATAGTAATTTTCTTCGTTGCTGGTGCGGTTGGAGCCGATCACGCCGAACTTGCCATGACGCGACTTCACGTCTTTGAATTTGCGCGCGGCGGCCTGGAGCGCATCCGACCACGAGACCGGCTCCAGTTTGCCGCCCTTCCGCAGCAGCGGCGTTTGAAGGCGCTCGGCGTGATGCACGAAGTCCGACGCATAGCGTCCCTTGATGCAGAGAAACTCGCCGTTGATGCCGGAATGATCGCGATTGTTGCCGCGGACGATCTCGCCATTGCGCACGCCTAACGTCGTCTTACAGCCGTCTGAACAATGCGTGCAGATGGTGCCGACGTGCTTCATCTCCCAGGGCCGCGTCTTGTAGCGATACATGCCGCTGGTGAGCGCGCCCACCGGACAGATGTCGATGCACATGCCGCACTCGTCGCATTCCAGGTGATCCAGGTGGTTCGGCTCGATGATGGAAACCACGCCGCGATTGCCCACTCCCAGCGCATTCACGCCCATGCCTTCGTTGCAAATGCGGACGCAGCGGTAACAGAGGATGCAACGCGGCGCGTCATAGAACACCACCGGCGACCATTGCTGCTCGTCGACGTGCACCTTCTGTTCCAGGTAGCGGCTTTCGCCCATGCCGTAGCGGAACGTCATATCCTGCAGTTCGCATTCGCCGCCCTTGTCGCACACCGGGCAATCCAGCGGATGATTCGTCAGCAGGAACTCCACCATGCTCTTGCGCGCTTCGTGCACCACGGGTGAATCGGTGCGCACTACCATGCCTTCGGCCACGGGCGTCGTGCAGGCCACCTGCAGCTTCGGAGTCTTTTCCACTTCCACCAGGCACATGCGGCACGCCGCCTGCAGCGTCAAGCCGTCGTAGTAGCAGAAAGACGGGATCTCGATTCCCAGCTGCTTCGCCGCGTTGATCAACAAGGTCCCGGGTGCGCTGGTGACCTGCTTTCCGTCGATGGTGAGATGAATGGGATCGCTCATTGTCTATGCCAAGGCCAGTTCCGCGGAGGGATGGAAGGGGCATGGTCTGCCGTTCAAGTGCGCTTCGAAGTCGTCGGAAAACTTTTCGATGATGGACATGGTCGGCATCGCGGCCGCGTCGCCCAGCGCGCAGAAGGTGCGGCCGAACATATTCTTGGCCAGTTCGCCGATCAGCGGGATGTCGCTCTTCTGGCCGCCGCCGCTGTGGAACCGGTCCAACATCTTGCGCAGCCAGGTGGTGCCTTCGCGGCAGGGGATACACCAGCCGCAGCTCTCGTGCGCGTAAAACTTCATGATGCGCAGCGCGAACTTCACCATGCACGTGTCTTCGTCCAGAATGACGGTGCCGCCCGAGCCGAGCATGCTTTTGACCTTAACCAGCGTGTCGAAATCCATCGCGATGTCGCACTCGTCGGCTTTCAGGAGCGGGCACGAGGAACCGCCCGGAACCACGGCCTTCAGCTTCTTGCCGTTGCGCATGCCGCCGCCGACGTCGTAGATCATGCGCAGCAGATTGAATCCGACCGGAAGCTCGTACACGCCTGGTTTGTTGATGTGGCCGGACAGGCAAACCATCCGCGTGCCGCCGTTCTTCGGGGTTCCCAGCGCCGCGAAAGCCGCCCCGCCATCGCGAATGATGGCTGGTATGGCGGAGAACGTCTCGACGTTACTGAGCAGAGTTGGAGCTTGCCATGCGCCGACCACGGCTGGAAAGGGCGGTTTCATGCGCGGCACGCCGCGCTTGCCTTCGATGGAGTCCAGCAGCGCGGTTTCCTCGCCGCATTCATAAGCTCCCGCGCCGGTGTGTGTGTAGAGGTCGAAGTCGAAGCCGGTGCCCTGAATGTTCTTGCCCAGATAACCGCGCGTGTAGGCCTCGTCGATGGCCCGATCCATGGCCTGAATCAGATAACGATATTCGCCGCGGATATAGATGTAGCCTTTGTGAGCGTCAACCGCCTTTGCCCCGATGAGAATGCCCTCGATCAACTGGTGCGGGTCGTTCTCCATCAGCAGCCGGTCCTTGCAGGTGCCGGGCTCGCTCTCGTCGGCATTGATGATGACGTACTTCGGCTGGGGCGAAGTGCGCGGCACGAAGCTCCACTTCAAGCCGGTCGGAAATCCGGCGCCGCCCCGGCCGCGCAAGGCCGAAACCTTCACTTCCTCGATGATCTGCTCCGGCGTCATCTCCATGGCTTTGCGGAACGCCTTGAAGCCGTCGTTGGCCAGATAGGTTTCAAGCGACTCCGAGTTCGGCAGGCCGAAACGCCGGGTCAGGACTTTGACTTCGAGCGGGCTAGGTTCGTTATAGAGCATCGCGTCCTTATCTCACTGCGCCTTCCTTAAATCCGCGATCAAGGCGTCCAGCTTTTCGGGCGTGACAAAATGATAGAAATCGTAATTCACCTGAATCGCCGGCGCCCAACTGCACGCTCCCATGCATTCCACTTCTTCCAGGGAAAACTGGCCATCCGCGGTCACTTCTTTGTTGCCGATCCCCAGCGTCTTCGACGCGTGCTCAAACAGTTCCTCGCCGCCGAGCAGCAGGCAACTGATGTTGGTGCACACCTGCACGTGGCATTTGCCGAGCGGTTTGCGGTGGAGCATGGAATAGTAGCCCACCACTTCGTCCACCTGCAGCGGCTGCACCTTGCAGCGCCGCGCCACTTCTTCGATCAGTTCGGTGGAAATGCGGCCCACTTCGTCCTGTGCGTACAGCAGCATGGGAACCACGGCCGAACGGGTGCGTCCCGGCGGATAGCTCTCCAGCAGCTTTGCGAACTTAGCTTCGAGTTCGGGCGAAAAAGTCATTAGCGGTCCACATCTCCCAGAACGAAATCCATGCTGCCCAACGCGGCGATCGAATCGGCCAGCAGGCGGCCTTCCAGCAGAGCCGGGAGCGCCTGCAGATTTCCAAAACTGGGCGTCCGCATGTACACGCGATACGGTTTCGACGTGCCGTTGCTCACCACGTAGTAGGCGATTTCGCCGCGCGGCGCTTCCACGGCCTGGTACGCTTCGCCGGCGGGCACGCGGAAGCCCTCGGTGACGATCTTGAAGTGATAGATGAGCGCTTCCATCTGCGTTTTCATCTTCTCGCGCTCGGGAAGAACGATCTTCGGCGCGTCAGCCTGCCACGCGCCTTCCGGCATGCCCTCCAGAGCCTGCACGATGATGCGCGCGCTTTGCCGCATCTCGCTCAGCCGCACGCGGTACCGCGCATACACATCGTTTTCCGTGCGAGTGGGCACCTCGAAATCGAACTGGTCGTAGCTGGAGTAGGGCTCCTTCTTGCGGATGTCCCACTCCACGCCGGCCGCGCGGATCATCGGCCCGGTGACGCCCAGGTCCAGCAGGTCCGCCAGCGGCGCGATGCCCACGCCCTGCGTGCGGCGCAGCCAGATGGGATTGCTGTCCAGCAGTTCCTCGTATTCCTCCACCTTGCTGGGAAACGCGCGGATGAACTTGCCTACCGCCTGCTGCCAGCCCCGGGGAGGCTCCAACGCGACCCCGCCGATGCGGATGTAGCTGGTCATCATGCGCTGTCCGGAAAACATTTCCAGGATGCGCAGAATATCCTCGCGCTCGCGGAAGCAGTAAAAGAACACGCTCATGGCGCCGATGTCCAGGGCGTGCGTTCCCAGCCACACCAAGTGGCTGTTCAGGCGCGAAAACTCCGTCATCATCACGCGCAGCCATTGCGCTTTCCGCGGGATCTCGATGTCGCCGATCAGTTTCTCCACCGCCAGCGCGTACACCAGATTGTTCGAGAGGTTCGACAGATAATCCACGCGGTCGGTCAACGTCACTGCCTGCTGCCAGCTCTTGACTTCGCACTCCTTCTCGATGCCGGTGTGGAGGAATCCGATGTCGGGGACGGCCTTCAAAATCGTTTCGCCGTCCAACTCCAGAACGATGCGCAGCACGCCGTGGGTGGACGGGTGCTGCGGACCCATGTTCAGGATCATCTTCCGCGTGGATCCAATGGGCGGTTCGACTACGACGGCCGTGTTTTCCGCGGCTTCCGTGGCGGCGATGGAGTCGGTATGGATCGTGATCTCACGCATGGCGGTTCCTATTCGTTCTGGTAGCTGTACTTATGGCCGTGCACCGGATAATCCTTGCGCAGCGGGTGGCCCTCCCAATCCGTCGGCATTAGGATGCGGCGCAGTTCGGGGTGGTTACGGAAGATGACGCCGAACAGGTCGAAGACTTCGCGCTCGTACCAGTCGGCCGCGCGCCACACGCCCGTCACCGAATCGATCTCGCAAGCGGATTCGGTCAGCCAGCACTTCAACCGCAGGCGCTCGTTGCGGTCGAGCGAGTGCAGCAGATAGATCACCTCAAAGCGCGGATCGGCCGGCAGCCAATCCACCGCTGTGATGGCGCTCAACCGTACGAAGCTTTGCTCGTCCTTCAGGAACCGGCACACCTCGACGATCTGGGCGGGAGCGATGAACAGCGTCGGCTCGTTCCGTTCCGCGTGCCCGCCCGTGATGGCGCCCGGGAAGCGCACTTCGAGCGCGGCCGCGACCGCGTGGTCTCGCAAGGAATCAGGCAGCATTCTTATTCACCGAAGTCCCGGATACGGATGCCCGGCCGGCCGGCGCACCCGGCTGTTCTTGCGACCAGTCCAGCGCGCCCTTCTTCCAGATGTAGAAGAATCCTGACAGCACCAGAACGATGAAAAGGAGCATCTCGACGAACCCAAAAAGCTTCAGTTCACGGTATACCACGGCCCAGGGGTAAAGGAACACGGCTTCGATGTCGAACAGGATGAAAACGATCGCCACCAGGTAAAACTTCACGCTGAAGCGTTCGCGCGCTGAGCCGGTGGGGGCGATTCCGGACTCATAGGGCGAATCTTTAACCCGGCTCTTCACGTGCTTGCCCAGGACGGCGGACAGCACCACCAGGGCAGTCGCCACCAAAACGGCGAGCGCGATTTGCACCAGAACCGGGAAGTAGGTCTCGGGATAAGTAGTTGGCATGAATGTAGACTCGACGCCCTAACATTCGACTATAATGAGATCCGGCCTCAGGCCGCAAGTTACAGTTTCCTTCCCGGGTGTCATGGAGAAGCTGGAAGCAACTACAAGCCAGATTGAAATTGTTCTAAACGGCCAGCCGCGGCCGGCGCCGGCGGGCTGCAGCTTGCGGGATTTGCTGCTATGGTTGGAAGTCGATCCGGCGCGGGTAGCGGTGGAGCTCAATCGTTCGATCGTTCCTCGCCGGGAGTGGGATCGGGTCCGGGTCGAAGCGGGGGCTGCGTTAGAGGTCGTACAGTTTGTCGGCGGCGGGTAGACCGGTGGGGTTTTCTTGAGTCCGGTCCAGGATGTACCGGGCATCAGCGACATTACCTATTGACAGCCGCCACGGCTCAGGTAGAATTTTAGTGGCGTCTTAGTCGCAAACGTAAGCGGGTGAACATGTTCAAAACAAAGAAAAGTCGTTCTGAAAGCGAAGACGGGCTGCGTACGTTTGCCTCGAGCGATGTTTCCCGCATTGCCCAGGTCAGCCTGCGGCAGCTGCAATGGTGGGACGAGCGCAAGGTCGTCTCGCCCCGGCACGAAGGCCATAAGCGGGTCTACCAACCCGAGGAAGTTATTGAAATCACGGTAATTGCAGAGTTGCGCCGGAAGGGGTTCTCGCTGCAGAAGATCCGCCGCGTGCTGCGGTTCCTGCAGCGCGAGATGGGCAAGCGGCTAAGCGACGTCATGCAGTCGCACTCCGATCTGCACCTGGTCACCGACGGAAAATCCATTTACCTGGAGGACCAGCACGAGCGGATCATCGACATCCTGAAGAACGCCAAGCAGCCGATGTTTTTGGTCTGCGTGAGCGACCAGGTCCGCCGGCTGGACGAGTCCCCACGAAAGCCGATGAAGGCGGAGGCGGCCGCGGCGGGAACGCGCCGGTCCGCCCGCAGCGCTTAGGCTCGCTGCGGCTGAGCCGCCACCGGAAAGCGGAACTGCGATCCGTAAGGCGGTGGGCGGGCTTTCAGCGGCCTGTCCAAACTCCGTTATACTGAAAGAGCGAGGTGTCGATGCCGCGTTGGTGCCGGTCGGTTTTATTCGCGATTTTCTTCGTTGCTTTCTGCTCCGTCATCGGGGGCGTCTTCGGACC
>Ga0335073_10014723_pt1 | contig 10955 bp, 9 predicted proteins | sample Lox_Sample_22_FD_207093 | JGI IMG/M metagenome (GOLD analysis project Ga0335073, IMG submission 207093) | Soil microbial communities from Loxahatchee National Wildlife Refuge, Florida, United States - Lox_Sample_2.2 | ecosystem: Environmental > Terrestrial > Soil > Wetlands | place: USA: Florida... | reverse complement strand
GAGGCGCTGCGCTGGCTGTTCACCGCGGACGAGTCGCTGCCCGGCACGCCGATCGACGCGATCGTCAAGCACCGCGGCACCGAAGTGAACCGGCGGGCTCAGGCCCTGGCCTTCTAAAAGGGGCTAGGCTGGCCGCATGCCGCCGAGCCCGCCGCGTGCGCGGGGAACTGCGGGCGCGACACCCAAGCGTGCCCTCAGCCAGCCGCGCCTGCCGCACTCACCGCTGATCCGCGACCTGCTTGCGGCCGGCCGCCAGGCGTTCTCGTTCGAGTTCATGCCGCCCAAGACCGAGGCGGAGGAACAGCAGCTCTGGCGGGCGGTCAGGCAGCTCGAGCCGCTGCGGCCCACGTTCGTGTCCGTCACCTACGGGGCCGGCGGGTCGACCAGGGACCGGACCGTGCGGGTAACCGGCCGGATCGCCGCCGAGACCACGCTGACCCCGGTCGGCCACTTCACCGCGGTCAACCACTCGGTCGCCGAGCTGCGGCAGGTGATCGGGTCCTACGCCGCGGTCGGGGTGCGCAACGTGCTCGCGCTGCGCGGTGATCCGCCCGGCGACCCGAACGCCGACTGGGTCCCGCACCCGCAGGGCCTGAGCTACGCCGCCGAACTGGTCCGCCTGATCAGGTCGGTCGGTGATTTCTGCGTCGGGGTGGCCGCCTTCCCCGAGAAGCACCCGCGGTCGCCCGATCCCGACACCGACGTGCGCTACTTCGTGGCCAAGTGCCGGGCGGGCGCGGACTTCGCCATCACCAACATGTTCTTCTACCCGGAGGACTACCTGCGCCTGCGGGACCGGGTCTCCGCCCAGGGCTGCGACGTGCCGATCATCCCCGGCATCATGCCCGTCACCAGCCTGCGGGTGATCGAGCGCGCGCTCGAGCTGGGCGGCTGCCGGGTGCCCACCCAGTTGTGGGAGCGGCTGCAGGCGGTGGCCGATGACCGGGCCGCGGTCCGGGAGATAGGCGTGGACTACGCGGCCGGGATGTGCGACGAGCTGCTGGCCGAGGGCGTACCCGGCCTGCATTTCTACACCCTCAACTGGTCCCGGGCGACCAGGGAGATCTACCAGCGACTGGGCCTGGCCGAGCGCGACCGGTCCGAACGGGCGCGCAGCGGCAGTTCGGCGCCCATCACGGCGTAGGGCGGCTCGCTGCCGGGGAAGAAGGCGAAACCGGTCAGCAGGTCGGTGAAGCCCGTCCCGCGGTACAGCCGCCGGGCTGGCGTGTTGGCGTCCCTGGTCGACAGCAGGGCGGTTCGTTCCGGCCGGCCCGAGGTCAGCTGCAGCAGCAGGCCGGCGCCGACACCGTGACCTTGATGGTCCGGGGTCACATGCAGCTCCGCGACCTCGAACGAGTCCTCCAGCCAGGCCACGGCGACGGCCTGGCCGCGGGCGGCGGCCAGCCCGCGGGCCACCGTGTCGTGCCACCACTGCCCGGGCGCGCCGTGGAAGCCGTAGCCGAACCCGGCCGGCCCGCCGGATCCGTCCTCGGTGGCCAGGAACGCGCGGAACCCCGGGTGGGCGGCGTGCCCGGCCATGATCGCCCGGCGGCCCGCCAGCATCTCCGCGGGCGGCCGCATCGCCGCCGCGTACACCGCGATCATCTGGTCGAGCCGCGCGGTGAACTCGCCGGGGCTCAGCTCGCTGACCGAGAGCGCGCGCTGCATCCTCGCAAGCTTAGGAGACGTCCGCCTGCTGCCCGGCCACCGCCTCACGTCAGCTGACTGTCCCGGACCGCGGGCACCGATCGCAGCTGGACCCGGGCCTGGCCGAGTTGCGGGTGGCTGGCGGCCAAGGTGATGGTCCCGGTCTGGCCCGGCAGCGAGCGGACCCAGACCGCGCCGAGCCCTCCGTAGTCGCCGAAGGCGAACGGGTTGTCGCCGAGCAGCACGGCCGGACCGGTCAGGGTCAGCGTCACTTCCCCGGCCGGATACCGGCGCAGGTTGCCGTACTTGTCGGCCGCGCGGAACACCGCGCGGGTGGCGTCCGACCCGTCCGCCACGATGGTCGCGTCATCGACCGTCATGACCAGGGTGTCACCGGCCGGGTCCGACGACATGCGCAGCTCCGTCACCTGCTGGCCGCCCACGTAGCCCTCGATCATCAGATCCGGCATGGTGCCCTTGGCGCGGGCCGGGAACTCGACCAGGAACGGGGGATAGGCCAGGTCACCGTAGGGCGTGTTCCCGGTCGCCGGCTGCCCGGTCGTCACGTGCGCGCCGTTGATGAAGATTTCCAGTCGTTCGCAGTTGCTGGCGATCATCAAGGTCGGGGAGATGACCGGGAAGACCCCGGCGGGCTCCCAGAAGAACACGGGCACGATGACCGGGCGGATGCTCGGGTCCACCTGCGACTGGTAGATCGCGGCACCGGGCTTGGGCACCCGGAACAGGTCCGCCACCCCGGCCCACTTGACGGACTCCGGATCCAGGCCCTCCGGTGAGGCGTAGTCGAACGCGGCCCAGGCCAGCATGCCCGAGTAGCCGGGCTGCGACCGGGCCAGGCTCTGCGCCTCGCCGTGCAGGATCGCCTGGTTGGCCAGCACCGCGGGCGGGTCGGTCCAGGAGAAACGGTGCGGCCTGGCCTCGTCCACCCCGACCGCCTCGGTGACCAGGTAGGGCAGGCCGGCCAGCGGCGGCCGCAGCAGCGCCTCCACCGCCAGCTTGTCGTGGTGATAGTCGTTGTAGGCGAAGACGTCCTCGTCCCACCCGATGACCTGGTGGTGGGCCATCGCTCCCGAGCTGGGCCGCGAGCCGTCGAGCTGAGCGGCGGCCTGCCTGGTGGCGGCCCACAGGCCGGGCAGGTCGGGTGTCTCGTTGAGCCGGGTACCCCAGATGATGACCGACGGCCGGCTGCGGTCCCTGGTCACCATGTCGCGGACATTCTGCACGACCAGGTCCTGCCAGCCCGGGCTGGTGTTGACGTTGTGCCAGCCCGGTGCCTCTTCCCACACCAGCAGCCCGAGCTCGTCGCAGGCGTCCAGGAAGTGCGGCGACTGCGGGTAGTGCGAGCAGCGGACCATGTTGCAGTTGAGCTCCTTCTTCAGGATCTCCGCGTCCGCGCGCTGGACCCGGGCCGGCATCGCCATGCCGGCGTAGGGGTAGAGCTGGTGCCGGTTCAGCCCGAAGAGCTGCAGCCGCTCGCCGTTCAGGTAGAAGCCGTCGGGCCGGAACGACGCATCCCGGAATCCGATCCGCCGGGACAGGACGTGGCTGCCCACGCCGGGGAAGGCCAGCGTGGCCTGGACGGTGTACAGCTTGGGGCTATCGGTGGACCACAGGGTGACCTGCCCGAGCCCGGTCAGGCTCAGCTTCATGGTGCTGACGCCGGGCGTGTCCAGGCTGACCGACGCGGCCTGAGTGGCGACCAGCCTGGCCCCGTCGAACAGCTCGACCAGCAGGGTGCCGCCGGCGTGCGTCGGCAGCGCCGAGTCGATGGTGCACTCCACGTCCACCCGCGGCTGCGAGGTGAGCACGTCGGCCGGCAGGGCGAACAGGTCGGACAGGAATATCTGCGGGAGCACCCGCAGCCTGACGTCCCGGTAGATCCCGCCCGGCTGGAAGAAGTCGATGGTGTTCGGGCCGGCCCCGAAGCTCATGGGCGGCACCGGCAGGCAGTTGGCGTCCACCAGGACCGCGAGCAGGTTGTCGCCCGAGGTGAGGTGGCCGGTGAGTTCGGCCGAGAACGGCAGGTACCCACCCTGGTGGGTGCCGACCGTCTGGTCGTTGATCACGACCGTCGCGTTGACCATGACCCCGTCGAATTCGACGATGATCCTGTTGCCCGGCGGACGTGTGCTGAGCAGCGGCCCGCCGGTGAAATGACGCCGGTAGATCCACATCTGCTGCCACGCGTCATCGTTCCAGTCGCGCCACGACAGCGGGGTGACCGTGTGCGGCACCGTCACCGGCGCGAAGCCGCTGTCGTCGTAGAACGAGGTCTCCGAACCCGCCATGTACTGCCCGCCGAACAGCCAGTTCGAATTCAGCGAGAGGTTCAGGTTGGTCGGCTGCGACTCGCTCGACGGCGACATGCTCCCGACCAGGGCCAGCAGCGGCAGCGCGGCGACCCCGGCACCGCCGATCAAGCCGGCCTGGATCAGCGTGCGCCGCGAGATCTTGCGCCTGCCCGGTGCCGCCCCGTCGTTCGCCGCCCTGTCCTCCGCCGCCCCGTCGTGTGGCGATCGGTCCTGAGCGACGGGACCAGCCATCCCCGCGGGAGCCGGCCGGGACGGCGCGATCCCGGGCCGCTGCCCCGCCGTCCCCGGGTGAGACGGCCCGCTGCCCGGCTTGCCTGAGTGCGGCGGTGTACGGCCCGGCTTGCCTGAGTGCGGCGGCGCTCCGGCCGGACCGGTCCCGGCCTGCGGCCGGCGGGGGGCGCCGTTCTCCTGGGCCCGGCGCGAGGCGCCGGTCCGTGCCTTCCCGGTCCGTGCCTTCCCCGCCTGCGACGCGCCGGTCTTACCTGAGGCTTGGTCCCGATCCGCCGCCGCCGCATCCGCCGGCGCCGCATCCGCCGCCGCCGCATCCGCTGTGACCGGGCCGGCCTCCGCCGCCTCGGCCGGTCCCGGTCCGGCGTCGCCCTCGGCCGTTGGGTTCGCGCTCGCCGGTGCGGCATCGGCGTCCGGTCCGGGCGCCGAACCACCGCCCTCGGTGCTGCCTGGCTCGGTGCTGCCCGGCTCGGCGTCGTCGGGCGCCGGAGCGGGCTCGATGACGACCACCGGGATGGGCGCGGTGTTATCGTGGACCCCCCCGGCCGGGGGCCCAGCGTCCGCGTCGGCAACGCCAGACATCACGCCTACCCCCGTCGCACAGCGCTCCCCGTGGGCGTCCGGTGTGACACCCCCACTAACGTCGCAAGGCGCACCCGAGTTCCCAGCGAGTGGTGTCATGCTCCCGTCATTGGTGTCGGGTGGGGACGGCACGCGATAAAAATACAGGCCCCGCAGGCGACGTGTGCAAACGGACATGTTGCGCCTGAATAACAGAAACAGCCTGGTCTGTCGCTTATGCCCGGTATCCCGGCTGGCGGTCCCGCACGCCTCGTCCGCCACTTCCTAGCGCTGGCGTCCCGCCGCGGCACCGCGTCGGCCCGGGACCGAAATGTCAGACCCCCGCGATACCTTCGAACAAACATCGAATAGTGACTGGACATCGGAACGAATTTAGGTTCGAATAGATGTACCAGCCGGCCGGTGAGGTAAGGGGAAGCCGCCCACCGGGCCGGGCACGGGAGGAGATGAGGAGCGATGGTGAACGCGGCGAAGGTGCGGACGGGCGGCGAGGTCAGCCCGCGGCATCCTGGGATATCGAGGGTCCCCGGGGTTCCTGTGGCGCCGACGGTGCTCAGCATGCTCCAGTCCGCGCGCCGGGGGCTTGGCGAGGCGGCCGACGAGACGTCGCCCGGGGCCCGTTATGTCACCGCGCACCTGGCGGCGCTGCGGGCCGCGGCCGCGGTGGTGGCGGCCCGGGGCGAGCCCAAGTCCAGGCGCCGCAAGCCGCACAGCGTGTGGGACCTTCTGCCCCAGGTCGAGCCGGCCCTCACCGAGTGGGCCGCCTACTTCGCGGCCGGGGCCGGCAAGCGCGCGGCGGCCGAGGCCGGCCTGCCGCGCGCCGCGTCCGCCCGTGAGGCCGACGACCTGCTGCGGGATGCGGAGACCTTCCTGTCACTGGCCGAGACCGCGCTCGGCGTCGAGGTGCAGTCCCCGCTCCCGCTCAGGCCGGCAGGCTAGCCGCTCAGAAGCCGTCCATCGCGCCGCGCGCGTCGGAGTCGAGCACGCCCCAGCTGATGAGTTCCTCGGTGAGGTCAGCGGGGGACTTGTCGTAGATGACCGCGAGCGAACGGAGGTCCTCGTGCCGCACCGACAGAACGCGGCCGTTGTAGTCACCGCGCTGGCTCTGGATGGTCGCGACGTAGCGGGCAAGCGGGCCTACCTTGTCCTTGGGCAGCTGACCCATGCGCTCCAGGTCGATGACGAGCTTGGGTGACGGCACCAGCGGCGTCGGGGCGGAATCGCCGGGCAGCAGCTCGGACACGGGGACCCCGTAGAACTCGGCGAGTTCGGCGAGCTTCTGGACGGTGACCGACCGGTCTCCGCGCTCGTAGGAGCCGACGACGACGGCCTTCCACCGGCCGCGGGACTTCTCCTCCACGCCGTGCAGCGAGAGTCCCTGCTGGGTGCGGATGGCGCGCAGCCGCGCGCCGAGTGTCTTGGCGTACTCAGATGGCATTTTTCCTCGGTTCCGGCCAGTCGTCGCTTACGGTAACGGTTACGCTCTGTGACGGTAGGCGGCGAGGGCGACAAGGTCAAGCCGAATGGCAAAAACCGGCCTAACTCGTACGGTAACCGGCTTGCCATCCCGGATCACTACCTACCCTGCGCCGGCCGCCGAGAACCCGGCTGTGATCAGGCTTCACGTCGCTGCGGGCAGGTCGTGCGAGCACGGCGGACGATCGTCACCCTCTGGTGGCATCTGTCCGGTGTGACGTAAATCACACAGTGTGCCCGGCGGCGTGATGCGGCCGGGCCTGCCGGTAACTCCCCGTATGATCTTGGACGAAGACATCCTTTAAGGACCGTCCGGAGAGGCGGGGAAGGAGGTCCCTTCATGGGCGCAACCGGGCATCCGGTCGCGGGGCGTGATGGCCTCGCGGTACTCGATGCCGAAGAAATCAGGCGGGCGCTGACCAGGATCGCGCACGAGATCCTGGAGCGAACGCACGGCGGCGACGGGGTGGTCCTGCTCGGCATCCCGACGCGCGGGGTGCCGCTGGCGCGCCGCCTGGCCGCCCGGATCGGGGAATTCGAGGGCGTCGAGGTTCCCTGCGGATCCCTCGACGTGACCATGCACCGGGATGACCTGCGGCTCCGTCCGGCGCGCGCGCTTGGCCGCACCGACCTTCCCCCCTCTGGCATAGACGGGAAGACGGTCGTGCTGGTCGACGACGTGCTCTACTCGGGCCGGACCGTGCGCGCCGCGCTCGACGCGCTGACCGACCTGGGCCGGCCCCGGGCCGTTCAGCTCGCCGTGCTGGTCGACCGCGGCCATCGCGAGCTGCCCATCCGCGCCGACTACGTGGGCAAGAACCTGCCGACCTCCCAGCGCGAGGTGGTGCACGTCCTGCTCGCCGAGATCGACGCGCAGGACGCCGTGATGATCAGCGACGAAGGGCGCCCCTCATGAAACGCCATCTGATCTCGGCCGCCGACCTCAGCCGGGGCGACGCGCTGCTCATCCTCGATACCGCCGAGGAACTGGCCAGCCTGGCCGACCGCCCGATCAAGAAGCTGCCCACGCTCCGCGGGCGCACGGTCGTCAACCTGTTCTTCGAGGACTCGACCAGGACCAGGATCTCGTTCGAGGCCGCGGCCAAGCGGCTGTCCGCCGACGTGATCAACTTCTCGGCCAAGGGCTCGAGCGTGGCCAAGGGCGAGAGCCTCAAGGACACGGCCCTGACCCTGGAGGCCATGGGCGCGGACGCGGTCGTCATCAGGCACAGCGCCTCGGGCGCCGCGCACCGGCTGGCCGGCTGGGTGCGGGGCAGCGTGGTCAACGCCGGTGACGGCACGCACGAGCACCCCACCCAGGCCCTGCTCGACGCGTTTACCATCCGGCGGCGGCTGAAGGGGGCCACCGCCCGCGGCACGGCGCTCGACGGCATCCGGGTCACGATCGTGGGCGACGTGCTGCACAGCCGGGTGGCCCGGTCCAACGTGCTGCTGCTGAGCACGCTCGGCGCGGAGGTGACCCTGGCCGCGCCGCCCACGCTGCTGCCGCTGGCCGTCGACACCTGGCCCTGCGCGGTGAGCTACGACCTGGACAGCGAGCTGCCCAAGAGCGACGTGGTGATGATGCTCCGCGTTCAGCAGGAGCGGATGACCGCCGCATATTTCCCCAGCGTGCGCGAATACAGCCGCCGGTACGGGATGGACACCGCACGCATGGCCAAGATGCCCGACCACGCCATCGTGATGCATCCCGGACCCATGAACCGGGGAGTGGAGATCGCCGCCGAAGTAGCGGACTCGGTCCGCTCGACGATCGTGGAGCAGGTGGCCAACGGGGTCACCACCCGGATGGCCGTCCTGTACCTGCTGCTCGGCGGCACGGAGTTCCCGGAGGTGGCACCATGAGCGACTCGTGGCTGATCAAGGGGGCCCAGGTCGCCGGCCTCGGAGCCGCCGACCTGCTGCTGGCCGGCGGGACCATCACGGCGGTCGGGGCCGGGGTGAGCGAGGCGGGGGCCCAGGTGCTCGACGCGTCCGGCCTGATCGCCCTGCCCGGCCTGGTGGACCTGCACACGCACCTGCGCGAGCCGGGCCGCGAGGACGCCGAGACGGTCGAGACCGGCACGCGCGCGGCGGCCCTGGGCGGCTTCACCGCGGTGCACGCCATGGCCAATACCGAGCCCGTCGCCGATACCGCCGGGGTGGTCGAGCAGGTCTGGCGGCTCGGCCGCGCGGCGGGCTACTGCGACGTCCAGCCGGTGGGCGCGGTCACCGCCGGGCTGGCCGGGACCAGGCTCGCCGAACTCGGCACCATGGCCGATTCGGCCGCGCACGTCCGGGTGTTCTCCGATGACGGCCGGTGCGTGGCCGACCCGCTGCTGATGCGCCGGGCCCTGGAGTACGTCAAGGCCTTCGACGGGGTGATCGCCCAGCACGCGCAGGACCCCAGGCTCACCGAGGGCGCCCAGCTCAACGAGGGCGAGATCTCGGGCCGCCTCGGCCTGGCCGGCTGGCCGGCTGTGGCCGAGGAGGCGATGATCGCCCGTGACTGCCTGCTCGCGGCGCACGTGGGCTCCGCGCTGCACGTCTGCCACGTCTCCACCGCTGGCTCGGCGGAGATCGTCCGCTGGGCGAAATCCAAGGGCTGGCCGGTCACGGCCGAGGTCACGCCGCATCACCTGCTGCTGACCGACGAGCTGGCGGTCGGCTACGACCCGGTGTTCAAGGTCAACCCGCCGCTGCGCACCGCGGCCGACGTGGCCGAGCTCAGGCGCGCGCTGGCCGACGGCACCATCGACTGCGTGGCCACCGACCATGCCCCGCACCCGGTGGAGGCCAAGGAGACCGAATGGTCGGAGGCGGCCTTCGGCATGACCGGGCTGGAGACCGCGCTGCGCGTGGTGCAGCAGGCCATGGTGGACACCGGCCTGCTGGACTGGGCCGGCGTCGCCGACCGGATGTCCGTCCGCCCGGCCCGGATCGGCAGGCTGACCGGGCAGGGCGCCCCGCTCGCGGTCGGCGGGCCCGCCAACCTCACCCTGTACGACCCGGCCGCGCCGGCCGAGCCGGTGAGCGCGGCCGGCGCGTCCAAGAGCCGCAACACCCCGTTCGCCGGGATGGCGCTGCCCGGCCGCGTGGTGGCGACGTTCCTGCGCGGCACGCCCACCGTGCTCGACGGAAAGCTCGCCTGAGATGGCCGGACAGGACGCCCTGCTGGTCCTTGAGGACGGCACCACGTTGCACGGCACGGGCTTCGGCGCGGCGGGCGAGACGTTCGGCGAGATGGTGTTCAACACCGGGATGACCGGGTACCAGGAGACGCTGACCGATCCCTCGTACTGCCGCCAGATCGTCGCGATGACCGCCCCGCACATCGGCAACACCGGGGTGAACGGCGAAGACCCCGAGTCGGGGCAGGTCTGGGTCAGCGGCTATGTGGTGCGCGAGCCGGCCAGGCTCGCCTCCAGCTGGCGGGCCCAGCAAAGCCTCGACGCCTACCTGGAGGGCCAGGGCGTCCCCGGCATCGCCGTCCGCGGCACCAGGGTGCTGACCAGGCGGGTCCGCGAGCGGGGCGCGATGCGGGCCGCGATCAGCACCGTCGAGACCAGCCAGGAACGGCTCCTGGAGCGGGTGCTGGCCAGCCCGCAGATGACCGGAGCGGACCTGGCCCGGGTGGTGAGCACGCCCGAGCCCTACACGATCGCGCCACAGGGGCCCGCCAAGTATCGGGTGGTCGCCGTCGACCTGGGCATCAAGGCCTCCACGCCGCGCTACCTCGCGGCCCGGGGCTGCGAAGTGGCGGTGGTCCCGGCCACGACCACGGCCGCGCAGATCCTGGCCCGGGCACCGGACGGGGTGTTCTTCAGCAACGGCCCGGGGGACCCGGCCGCGGCCACGTACGCGGTGGACGCGATGCGCGGGGTGCTGGACGCCGGACTGCCCGTATTCGGCATCTGCCTGGGCAGCCAGATCCTCGCCCTGGCGCTCGGCCTGCACACCTACAAGCTGCGGTACGGCCACCGCGGCGTGAACCAGCCGGTCATCGACCTGGCCACCGGGCGGGTCTACATCACCAGCCACAACCACGGCTTTGCCGCCGCCCTGCCCGGGCCGCCGGACGTTTCCGCGGAAACGCGGGCCCGGCAGCCGTTCGACACCGCGTACGGCCCGGCCGTGGTCAGCCACGTCAACCTCAACGACGGCGTGGTCGAAGGCCTGCGCCTCCTGCAGCGCCCGGTGTTCAGCGTGCAGTACCACCCCGAGGCCGCTCCCGGCCCGCACGATGCCGCGGACCATTTCGACCAGTTCTGCGTTCTGCTGGAGAGGGGGAGCGGTGCCGCGGCGTGAGGACCTCAAGTCGGTGCTGGTGATCGGGTCGGGACCGATCGTCATCGGGCAGGGGTGCGAGTTCGACTACTCGGGCACCCAGGCCTGCCGCGTCCTGAAGAGCGAGGGCATCCGGGTCAGCCTGGTCAACTCCAACCCGGCCACGATCATGACCGACCCCGAGTTCGCCGACGCCACCTACGTGGAGCCGATCACCGCCGAGACGCTGGAGAAGGTCATCGCGATCCAGCGGCCCGACGCGGTGCTGCCCACCCTGGGCGGCCAGACCGCGCTGAACGCCGCCGTCGCCCTGTACGACCAGGGCGTGCTGCACAAGTACAACGTCGAGCTGATCGGCGCCAACATCGACGCGATCAGGGCCGGCGAGGACCGGGAGCGGTT
>Ga0335073_10014722_pt1 | contig 10956 bp, 7 predicted proteins | sample Lox_Sample_22_FD_207093 | JGI IMG/M metagenome (GOLD analysis project Ga0335073, IMG submission 207093) | Soil microbial communities from Loxahatchee National Wildlife Refuge, Florida, United States - Lox_Sample_2.2 | ecosystem: Environmental > Terrestrial > Soil > Wetlands | place: USA: Florida... | reverse complement strand
CGCAAGTCGCCCAGCCGCAAGTCACGCAGCCGCAAGTCACGCAGCCCCAGGTCACCCATCCTCAGGTGACTGGGCCGGAGACTCCCGAGCCCCGCGAGGCGGAGGCTCCGGCCGCCGTCGCGAGCACGCCCCCGGCCAGCCCGGCTACGGTGGCCGCGCAGGTCCCGAGGGCCGCACCGACGTCCCAGTCGGGACGAGCCCCGCAGCCCGGGGGCACGGCCCAGCCCGGACGCGCTCCCCACGCGCCGCAGGCACCTGAGCCTGCGCGGCCCGCCCGCCCGGCCCAGGAACCCCGGGTCGCGCAGGAACCCCGGGTCGCGCAGGCTCGCCAGGAACCAGCCGCCGGTTCCGCGGCTCCCCCGGTTCCGGCCGCCCCGGCCCCGGTTCCCGCCGAGGCGGCGCCTCCGGTCCCGGCCGAATCCGCGGTCGAGCAGGCGGCGCGCCAGGGCCGGAAGACGGCACGGGGCAAGCGCTCGTCCGTGCCGTCCTGGGACGAGATCATGTTCGGCAGCTCGCGCCCGCGAGACTGACAGCGGGCTGACCCGAACCGGGTACCGCTGACAGGCGGTTGTGCGCGTTCTGACAGTGGCGTGGGTCACTATGGCTTCATGCGATATGACGCGACAGCAGCTAACGCGATTGAGGCCACCGGGCTGGTCAAGCGGTTCGGGCCGACGACGGCGCTCGACGGCGTGGATCTGGTGGCCAGGCAGGGCCGGGTACTCGGGGTCCTCGGGCCGAACGGGGCGGGCAAGACCACGGCGGTGCGCATCCTGGCCACGCTGCTCAGGCCGGACGGCGGGCAGGCCAGCGTCTGCGGCTATGACGTGCTGCGGGACGCCCACCAGGTCCGGCAGCTTATCGGCCTCACCGGGCAGTACGCCTCGGTGGACGAGGGGCTGTCCGGGACCAACAACCTCATCATGATCGGCCGCTTGCTCGGGATGCCGCGGGCGCAGGCCCGGTCGCGGGCGGGTGAGCTGCTCGCCCGCTTCGAGCTGACCGATGCCGCCGCGCGGCCGGCCAAGACCTACTCGGGCGGCATGCGGCGCAGGCTCGACCTGGCGGCCAGCCTGGTCGGCCGCCCCCGGGTGCTGTACCTCGACGAGCCGACGACCGGGCTCGACCCGCGCAGCCGGACCGATGTCTGGGGCATGGTCCGCGGGCTGGTGGCGGACGGGGTCACGGTGCTGCTGACCACGCAGTACCTGGACGAGGCCGACCATCTCGCCCACGACATCGTGGTCATCGACCACGGCAGGGTGGTGGCGACCGGGACGCCGGACGAGCTGAAGGCCAAGACCGGGGGCCAGGTGCTGCAGGTCTCGCCCGCCGACCCGGCCCGGATGGCCGAGGTCAGCGAGCTGATGGCGGGATTGATCAGGGCCGAGGTCACCGTCGACCAGGAGGCCGGCGTGGCGACCGCGCCGGTCGGTGACGCGGCCTTGGTCCGGCACGTCTTCCGCGAGCTCGATGACAGGGGCATCGAGCTCGCGGAGTTCGCGCTCCGCAAGCCCAGCATGGACGAGGTGTTCTTCGCGCTCACCGGCCGCCGCGCGGAGGACGAAGAGAACGGCCGCCGCGAACTGGAGGCGAGCAAGCGATGACGGCGATACAGGCTCCGACCACGATCCCAGCGCCAGCCCGCCGGATCAGCCCGCTCGGCGGGCTGCGGAACACCTTCACGCTCACCTGGCGGAGCGTGCTGAAGATCAGGACCAACATGGAGGACGTGATCGGCCTGAGCCTGCAGCCGATCATGTTCCTGCTGCTGTTCACCTACGTGTTCGGCGGTGCCATCGCGCACGGCAGCACCCATGATTACCTGCAGTACGAGCTGCCCGGGCTGCTGGTGATGACGGTGGTGTTCGCCACGCTGGGCACCGGGCTGATGCTCAACCAGGACATCTCCAGCGGTGTCTTCGACCGGTTCCGCAGCCTGCCGATCGCCCGCTGGGCCCCGCTCGCGGGCGCGGTCCAGGGCGACATGGTCCGCTACATCATCTCGGTCGCGATCACCATCGGCTTCGGGATGATCCTGGGCTTCCGGGTGACCACCAACCCGCTCTCCGCCATCGCCGGCTGCCTGCTGCTGCTCGTCTTCGCCCTGGCCATGTGCTGGGCGTCGGCGCTCATCGGCCTGCTGGTGAAGACGCCGCAGGGAGTCCAGGCCTTCGGGTTCATCGCCTTCTTCCCGCTGGTGTTCGGCAGCAACCTGCTCGTGCCGACGACCACGATGCCCGGCTGGCTGCAGTCCTTCGTCAAGGTCAACCCGATGACGCTGCTCACCGACGCGGAGCGCGGCCTGTTCACCGGGGGCCCGGTGGCCACCCCGGCCGTTCAGTCGCTGCTCTGGGCGCTCGGCATCTTCGCCGTGTTCGCCCCGCTGGCGGTCCTGGTCTACCGGCGCCGGACCTAGCCGGCCGGGACCGGGTCGGCGACCGCGCTGGCCGCCAGGGCCAGCGCGTCATCCCGGGCGAGACCGCGACCGCGCTCGTAGGCTGCCCGGAACTCATCCGCGCCTAGCCGGGCGCGTGCCGCCTCCCGCACCCCGGGGGCGTCCAGGCTGCCTTCGTCGAAGCTGCCTCGCACCGAGTGGGCGGCCCCGAGCAAGGTGGCGGCCAGCGCCGCGCATTCCCTGCCGCCGGGGAGCGCCTGGACGAACGCCGCGATGGCGTCGATCACGTCGGCGACGGCCGGGAGCTCCACCCAGCTGGCTGCGGTCCGCAGCGCCTCCGCGAGCAGGACGCGGCAGCGGCCCCGGTCTCCGTCCGCCAGCACGCTCAGAGCCAGCCTGGCCTGGATGACCGCGCGGGTCCCGTGCCACCAGTCCGTCTGCTTGTCTTCCAGCCAGGCCAGCCGCTCGGCGCAGACGCGCGCGGCCGCGCTGGTATCACCTTCGTGGAACAGGAGTTCGGCTCGCACCAGGCCGAGCCAGATCGCCGTGTCGCTGTGGCCGACGCCGCGGGCGGCGTCATCGCGTTCGGCCCGTTCCAGTTCAGCCCGGGCCGCCGCCAGATCACCCGCCCGCAGCCGGATCGAGGCCGCCTTCCCGCCGATGTGGGACAGGTCTCCGTGGGCACCCAGCCGCTGGCTGAGTGATCCTGCTTCCTCAAGCGCCGCGAGCGCGGCGGCGTGGTCCCCCCTCAGCTTGGCGAAATCGGCCAGCTGGATGAGCACGGCGGCGGTCCCCCACGCTTCGCCGAGCGCCCGGAAGGCCGTCAGGGCGGCCTGGCAGTCCGACTCGGCCCGGTCCATGCCGCCGAACATGCTGCCGAAGGTGCCCCGCAGCAGCGGGACCGCGGCTCGCACCCACGGATCCTCCGACTCGGTGTAGCGGTCGAACAGCGCGAAGGCGCGGTCGGGATCCCGCTCGTACAGGGCCAGCATCGGCTCGCCCATCGCGGCGATCGGGTGGGCGGGCGCGGTATCCGGCGCCCACTGCTTCAGGTCGGCCACGGCCGCGACCAGCGCGGGCCGCACCGCGTCGATGTCCCAGGTGTCGCCCGCCGCGATCATTGCGCAGGTCACGCGGGCCTGGGCCATGCGCAGCGAGTGCTCGCGAGGCTCCAGCGCGAGGACCGCGCGGGCCAGCGCTTCCGGCTCGCCGGGCTGCCCGCGCAGCATCCAGTACCAGCCGAGCGCCCCCGCGAGGCGCAGCGCGGTATCGGCGTCCGGCCCGGCGGCCGTCCAGCGCAGCGCCGCGTACAGGTTGTCCTGCTCGCTGGCCAGCTCGCGCAGCCAGCGGACCTGTCCGGCGGTGCGCAGCAACGGGTCAGCCATCTCGGCCAAGTTCAGGTAGTACGCGGTGAACGCGTCCCGCACCGCCGCTTCCTCACCCGCGTCGGCCAGCCGTTCGAGGCCGTACGCCCGGACGGTCTCCAGCATCCGGTACCGCGGGGCCGACCCGTTGTGCTGGTCCGGGTGGTCGATCATCCCCAGAATCGACTTGTCGACCAGGCCGGACAGCGTGGGCAGGACCGCGGTCGCCGGCAGCCGCTCGTCAGCGCAGACGTGCTCGGCCGCCGCCAGCGTGGCGCCGCCGGGGAAGATGGCCAGCCTGCGGGCCAGCACCTGCTCGGGGGCCGACAGCAGGTCCCAGCTCCAGTCGACGGCCGCGCGGAGCGTCCGGTGCCGGGGCAGCGCCGTCCGGCTGCCCCCGGTGAGCAGCGCGAACCTGTCGTCCAGCCGCTCCGCGAGCTGGGCCGGCGTCAGCGTCCGCAGCCAGACGGCCGCCAGTTCGATGGCCAGCGGCATCCCGTCGAGCGCACGGCAGATCCGGGCTACAGCGGCCGCGTTGGTCTGGTCGAGCTCGAAGTCCGGCCGGACCGCCACCGCCCGGTCCCGGAGCAGCCGCACCGACCCGTACGACGCCACCGCGACCGGGGCCGAGGACGCGGACGCAGCGGGCGGGAGGGCCTGGGCGGACTCGGCCGGCGGGGGCGGGACGGGCAGCGGGGGAACGGGGCAGAGGGTCTCGCCGTCGATGCGGAGCGGCTGCCTGCTAGTGGCCAGGATCCTCATCTGCGGGCAGGCGGCCAGGACGCGGGCGGCGAGCTCGGCGGCCGCCTCGATGACGTGCTCGCAGTTGTCCAGGACCATCACCTCGTCCCGCTCCCCGAGCGCGGCGGCCAGCCGGGCCAGCGGCCCCGGGCCGGGCTCGGTGGCCCGGCGGGCGATGACCGGCGCGCGGATGCCCAGCGCGTCAAGCACCGCGTACGCCACCTCAGCCGGGTCGGTCACCGGCGCCAAGGGGACGAACCACGCCGTCACGTCGAGCCGTCCCGAGGCCTCGGCGGCCAGCCGCGTCTTGCCCACTCCCCCGGGACCGGTGAGCGTGACCAGGCGGGCGGAGCGCAGGTTCTTCAGTACCTGGGGCACGTCCTCGTCACGGCCGACGAAACTGGTCAGGGAGCTCCGCGCCGGTGCGGCAGGAACGGGAACCGGGGCTGGTACCGCCGTCCGTTCGGCATCTTCAGAAAGACGATCATGGGGACGGGCCGGGCCCTTGGCCGCGGCGGCCGGCCGGTCCTCGCCCCGCAAGATGCCGAGATAGACCTGCTCGAGCTGGGCGGAGGGGTCCACGCCGAGCTGCTCGGCCAGCAGCTCGCGGCCGTCGCGGTATACCGCGAGCGCCTCGGCCTGACGGCCGGCCGCGTACAGCGCCCGCATGAGCTGGGCCCGGGGGCGTTCGGCCAGCGGATCGTCGGAGAGCAGCACGCGAAGCTCGCCGACCAGGCTGGCTCCCTCACCGAGGGCCAGGTCGGCCTCGATCCGGTCGGCCAGCACGCTGGAGCGCAGCTCCGTCAGCTTCGCCGCCGCCGCGTCCGCGAAGTCGCACCCGGAGGCGTCGGCGAGCGGCTGGCCCCGCCAGGCGAGCAGCGCGTCCCGCAGGACCCGCGCGGCCTGGCCGGCGTCGCCGTCAGCCAGTGCACGGCGGCCCCGGGCGGCCAGCGCCTCGAAGGCCGTCACGTCGATGGCGTCCGGCGGAACGGCGAGGCGGTATCCGGCCGGGTGCGACTCGATCACGTCGCCGATCCCGGCCTGGCGCAGTTCGGCGCGCAGCCGGGAGACCAGCGTCTGCAGCGCGTTGCCGGGATTACCCGGCGGGTCGTCAGGCCAGATGTGCCCAGCGAGCGAGCCGGCCGACACGACACGCCCGGCGTCCAGGGCGAGCAAAGTGAGCAGAACCCGCAACTGGCGGCCGCCGACGTGAACCGGGCGCCCCGTCCCGTCCCGGACCTGAAGCGGGCCTAGCAGCCCGATACGCAGCGCGTTCGGCATCTGGCCCTCGCTGATCACCCGTATTCCTGCCCGCACTCCCCCGGATCATTCAACACGTCGCATCACCCTACGCTTCCTAACGGGCAGGTTCTAATATCAACCGTCGGCAGGAAAGAGGCGAGCGTGACTTCAGGCCAGGACCGGACTCGCCGCGGAAGCGGGCGCCCGCAGCGCGCGCGGGCCGCCGGCGCCGCGGTGCTGGCCGTCCTGACGCTGGCCGGCTGCGGCACCGCCGGGTACGGCGCGCCCGTGGCGCCGAGCCAGATGACGGTCAGCAGCGAGGCGTTCATCGGCGGTACGCTGCCCCAGCGGTATACCTGTCACGGCGAGAAAATCAACCCGCCGCTCAACTGGTCAGGCGCGCCAGCGGGCACCAAGAGCCTGGCGCTTGTGGTGGACGACTCCTCGGCGCCCATCACGCCGTTCATTTACTGGCTGGTTTTCGATATCCCTCCGGGGGCCACGGACATCCAGGAAGACTCGCTGCCCACGAACGCGCGGCAGGCGCAGAACAGTTCGGGCTCCGCGAGCTACGACGCGCCGTGCCCGGTGGGTCATCAGCACTCCTATCGGTTTACCGTTTATGCGCTGCGGACATGGCTTACGCTGAGCAACGGCGCGCCGCTGCAGTCCGTGCTGCCCGCGATCGCGGCGGCTACCATCGGGCGCGGGCGAATAACGGTAGCCGGAAACCCGTGATCACTCTGATACGTAACGTAATCAGAGACAAAATCGGAACTTTTTCAATCGTGCGACACGGTCCTCACTGGTAAGCAACAATCGATGATCAAGCGGGTTCACGGCGCTCGCGGACAAGAGGGAAGGCGCGCGTTATTGGCCGCGTGTGCCTAGCTAGCGCCCCCCACCAGGCTCGGCATTCTGGATGGAGACCATGTACTTGGTCGCGGGACTGGCCCTCGCCGGGCTTGTAGGCATTGCGGCAGCCTTCTATTTCAGCATCCGCTCAGGTGGCGGGCCACGTCGGCGGCTGCGGTCCGCCGGACCGGGCCGGGCCGGGACCGATAGGCGCCCGGGAAGCAGAGGCCACGGCACCGCCGGAGCCGACCGGCCCGAGGAGAATGCCCGCCGGTCCGCAAATGGCGGCAGGCCGACGAAGGCTGGCCGGGGCGCCAATGCCCCATCTGCCCCATCCCGTAATTATCAGGATCCTGCCAGCACCGGCCCGAATCCCGTGCTGGATTTCGGCGACCCGGCGCTTGCGGGCAGCCGCAGAGGCGCTCCGGCTGAGTCGGGCGGGCCGGGTGACGCCCAGGCCACCGATCCGAGGCTAGGCGTGGTCCGGCCGGGCAACTCCCAGCCGGGCAACTCCCAGCCGGGCGAATCCGGCGCGGGTGACTTTCGGATGGGTGATTCCCGGCCGGGGAGCCGGTCGGCGGCGCGCCTTTCCCGCGAGGCATGCGGCCAGCGGGCCGGCCAGGGCGGACAAGCCGCGCCGGCGCGTGGGCTTCCGCAAGGGCGCCGATGTCGATGAGGAACTGTGGCCCGCGGAGACGTTCGGCGGTGTCAGCGACGAGCAGTTCTGGGATGACCTGGCCTCTGACAAGCCGCTCGCCACGACCGCCCGCACCGCCCAGCAGGATCCCGGACCCAAGAGCCGCCTGCTCGACTCCGCGGCCCCTGGAGATACGCAGGTAGTCCAGGCCATAGGCCAAGACCGGGGTCGCGATGACCGGGGTCGCGGCGAGGGCAGGCGCGGCACGGGTTCCGGCATGTACCCCGAATCGCGGCCCGGGCCGGATCCGGCGACCGAACGTACCGCGATCCAGCCCTCTTACACGGCCACCCAACCCGTCCGGAGCATGACACCGCAGGTTCCAGGCGCGACCCAGCCCGTTCAGGCCTATGCGGGCTCGGGTGCCGGCCAGCCGGGGAGCGCTGTCGGCGGTGCCAGGCCCATGAGTGCCCCTAGCCAGCCGCTGGCGGCCGCCACTCAGCCCGCCGAGACGCGCGGGCGGCGGCGGGCGAGCAGCATCGACGAGGAGGATCCGCTGACCAGCGCGGCATTCTCGCTGCGGGAGAGCGGACCAGTCGACGGACGATCGTCCCTCAGGTCACGGGATGCGACCAGGGACCAGTACGGCGAGCCCCGGCCGGGTGCCTCCCGGTCTGGGTCTGTGTCTGGGTCTGGGTCTGGCAGTTCCTATGGCACCGGCTCCCCGTACGCCTATTCGGGGACCTCCTACGGCGACCCGTCCTCGGCCACCCAGGCGACGGCCAGCACCCCGCCGTACGGCGAGAACTTCGGGTACGGCAGCGGGAGTCCGGCGGCCCAGGCGGATGGCCCGCGGCGGCCGAACGGCACCCGGAGCCATGCCCGGCCTGACGGCAGCGGCGAGGGGACCCGGGCCGCGCGCCGGGCGTTCCCGCAAGACGGCTACCAGGGCACGGGCAGCCCCCAGGGCACGGGCAGCTACGAGAGCAGGGGCAGCTCCCCGGGCACCGCCAGCTATCCGACCGCCAGCTATCCGACCGCCAGCTATCCGGCCGGCGGATACGTGCCCGGGGACAGCCAGGGCAACGGCTACCGCGGTCACCAGGGCGGCGGCTACCAGAGCGGCCCGTACCCGGGCGGCGGGTACCAGCCTGGCGGCTATCAGGGTAACGGGCGCCAAGATAACGGCCATCGCGCCCCGTATGACCCGAGGGAAGACTACCGGCGGTTATCTCACTCGCGCTGACCTAGCACACTTGAGGTCATGCCCGAGGGAGACGTCGTCTGGTACACCGCCCGCCGCTTGCACGAGGCGCTCGCGGGGCGGATGCTGACCCGCAGCGACTTCCGTGTTCCCCGGCTGGCCACCGCCGACCTGACCGGCGACGTCGTGACCGAGACCGCCTCCCGCGGCAAGCACCTGCTCACCAGGACCAAGAACGGCCTCACCGTCCACACCCACCTGCGCATGGACGGCACCTGGCGGGTCCGGCCCGCGGCCGAGCCGGTCGGGGACAGCCACCGGATCAGGCTGCTGCTCGCCAACGAGGACTGGCAGGCCATCGGATATCAGCTCGGCGTGGTCGAACTGATCCGCACCAGCGAGGAAGCAAAGGTCACCGGCCACCTGGGCCCCGATCTTCTCGGTCCGGACTGGGACTGCGCCGAAGCGGTGCGGCGACTGAGTGCCCAACCGGACCGTCCCATCGGCGAGGCACTGCTCGATCAGCGGAATCTGGCCGGCATCGGCAACGTGTACAAGGCCGAAGTGCTCTTCCTGCGCGGCCTCAGCCCGTGGCGGCCCGTGGGCGGCGTGGCCGACCTCGACGCCGTGGCCGACCTGGCCAGGCGACTGCTCGAGGCGAACAAGGAGCGCAACGGCCACATCACCACCGGCAGCACGCGCCGGGGCGAGGAGCACTGGGTCTACGGCCGCCGGGGCCGGCCGTGCCGACGCTGCGGAAGGCCGGTCCGTTCGGCTGGGCAGCAGGACCGGATTACCTTCTGGTGCCCCTCGTGCCAGCCCGGCTGACGCCGCGGCGACCGGTTGCGTGGTGGCTGACCCGCGCTGGACCCGGCCGGCTGTCCCACGAGCCACGCTGACCCCACCAGGGCGACGGTGTCGCTCACCAGTTCGGTGATCTTAAGCCTCCCCGGCGGGGCCGCCGGTCACCCCGCGGCGTTCTGCCCGTCTTCGGGGGCTTTCGCCGGGCCTGGCCCTGGGCGGGCCGCGGCAGCGGGCGGGCGCGTTACGGGGTGGGTGGGCCCTTGGCCCCGTTCTTCGGGGCCGATGTGCCACTCACCCCAGCCGGCCCGGGGCAGCAGCGGCGCCGGGATCCCCGGTCGAGCTGGACGCCGACGTGCGGGTGGTACCAGTACGTGCCGGGCTCGGCGACCGCGAAGCGGTAGGTGAACTCGCCTCCGGCCGCCACCGGCGCCTGGGTCATGCCCGGCACGCCGTCCATGTTGTTGCGGATCGCCACGCCATGCCAGTGCACGGTGGTCTGGGCCGGAAGCCGGTTCACCAGCAGCGCCTGGATGACCTGGCCCCGGCGCACCCGGATCTCCGGGCCCGGGCGGGCGACCCGGTCCGTTCGGTCAAAAAAGATTTTTAATTATCCCGAACCGATGCGGTGTTACCTTGTCGTGACACCGGATTGCGGTCCCCGGGCGACCGACTGACACGCGCGTCAGCTTCCGGAGCCGGGACATCCCGGTGCAGGCGGGCCGCGTACCCGGCGGTCCACAGGGTCAGCCCGGCGACGATCGCGGTCAGCACGGCGAACGCCCCGGCCTGGCCGGTCAGCGCGGCCAGGCCGGCCACCAGGTAGGGAGCCGCGAAGCCCAGGTAGGCCAGGGCGTAGTAGCAGGCGATCACCGCGCCGCGCTCGCCCGGAGCGGCCATGTGCTCGGCCTGCCGCAGCCCCGAGACCAGGCACAGGCCGTAGGCCAGGCCGAGGAACACCGCGGCGACGCCGGCCACCGCGCGGCTGGAGGCGGCCACTGCAGCGATCCCGATCGCGGCCCCGGCGGTGGCGCAGCCCAGGCCGGCCACGGTGCCGGTGAGCGCGTCAGGCAGCCGCCGGGCGAGCGGCTGCACCGCGACCCCGGCCGAGAACGACAGCGCGGTCATCAGCCCGGCGAAGCCGGCCGACAGGGACCGCGCGCTGGTGACCTCCTCGGGCAGCACCACGATGGCCACGGACACCGAGCCGAACACCAGCGGGGCGGCCGGGGCCACCGCCAGCCAGAACCGCCGGGTGCGGACCGCAGCCGGCGGCCAGCGCCGCCTCGCCGGGGCCGGCCCGGGCGCGACGCCCTCGGGTGTCCCGGCGAGCACGGCCGCGGCCGCCGTCCCGATCGCCAGGTGCGGCAGGTACGGCACCACCAGCGGGTCGCCGGCCCACTGGGCCAGCACGGCGGCCACTACCGGGCCGAGCCCGAACCCGGCCGTCAGCGCCAGCGCCGACCGCCGCGCGCTCAGCCCGTCGTCCGGGGATACCTCCTGCACCCACGCGGTGGCCGCCCCGAACACCACGCCGGAGCACAGCCCGGCCAGGGCCCGGCCGGCCGCGATCATGGCCAGCGACCGCGGCCCGAGCACCAGCAGCAAGGTGGCCAGCGGGGACAGCGCCACGAACGGCCAGACCACCGGCCGGCGCCCGAACCGGTCCGAGGCCGGTCCCCCGATCAGCAGGCCCGGGATCAGGGTCAGCGCG
>Ga0335073_10014720_pt1 | contig 10956 bp, 8 predicted proteins | sample Lox_Sample_22_FD_207093 | JGI IMG/M metagenome (GOLD analysis project Ga0335073, IMG submission 207093) | Soil microbial communities from Loxahatchee National Wildlife Refuge, Florida, United States - Lox_Sample_2.2 | ecosystem: Environmental > Terrestrial > Soil > Wetlands | place: USA: Florida... | reverse complement strand
CGAATCCCGAAAACTTTGCACCGGTTCTCCCCTTGATAAGGGGCGATAAATTTCGCCACCCTCCGACGATCGATACTAGCCCTTGCGAGATTGCCCATGGGTACATATTCGGGCCGCAATGAGGGCGGGCCCGTCAACCGAACAACGGTAGCGCGAAGAAAACGAAGCGGATCGTCGATTCGGGGCGGCGAGAGCCGGAAGTAGAACTCATCTGCTCGTCGAATCCCGAGCTCATTCGCTCTGAATGAAAGCCGAGGCGTTGCGCCCCCTTCCTATTCATGTCGCATCGAGCGCAAATTCTGCAAAGGCTTTCACTCTGGGACTCGCGCGAATTGACTGGTTTAGAAAAAAGCCTTTACCGCAGCCGGATTTAGCCGTTCGGATTAACGGCCTTTCAATTGCACTTCACACCCTGATCCTTCGCCGCGGGATTTAGGCGCGCCGCTTCATCCAGAGTCGCCAAGTTTCGCGGGCCTCGATCAGATCTCCCAGACGCACCTTCCATGGCCTACAAAGAAATCTTCTGGATGGCTTGCGATTCCACCGAGCAGCTTCGGGCCGAATATGGACCATTTCACACACGCCAGGAAGCGGAATCGGAGGCCAAGAAGCTAGGTTTTGGCTACCTGCTTCGTTATGAGCACATCCTCGGGGTCAACGAGGAAATCGAGGAAGTGCGCTGTGTTTTCATTGAGTTGCCGGGGGCCGTGCCGATCGGAGTTGAATCTCTGCCGGTGACCTTGCATACCCGTTGTGCGACGTGTGGTGAGTCGGCTGTCCATGACAAAGGCTGGGAGGCCGAAGTTTGGGCCGACATTCACGAATTCGAGCACTCGCGTCATCGCGTACGCCTCTTCCAGCACGCTCGGGGCAAAGGTCTCAAAGAAATCTGCGACTGGCGGGGATAGCAGCTGGGTGTGCACCTGGGCAATCGACAGATTGAAATTCGTATATGTTAGAACTCGCTGAAAAGTCCTCTGCCGGCAGCAAGCCAACCTCAGGCACTAAAAGCGCGGACCTATTTTTAATGGCTTAGTGGCACGAGTAAACTCGTGCCCTTCCCGAGTTTACCGATATGCTTCTGGTTTCAGTGGCCTGTCAAGCCGCAACCAGCCCACTCGCCGCGGCGCGATCGACCAGCCAGATGAGCCTTCCATTCGCCGGATGCACCAGTTTTGCCGGATATTTCTCTCCGGCAGCGTCGCTCTGCAGTACGGCTTGTAACGCCGGAGCTTTGTCACTGCCGCTTACGAGAAAAGCAACTTCACGCGCTGCATTCAGAACGGGCAACGTAAACGTGATGCGGTGGGTGTTGAATTTCGCGACCCAGTTCGAGACCACGAGCCTGTTTTTTTCAGCCAGCGCATCTGTGCCAGGAAATAGGGAAGCCGTGTGCCCGTCCGGTCCTAAACCCAGAAGAATAAGATCGAAAACTGGAACCTGGCCGGGCTCAAGCCCGAAAAATTTCCGCAAGGTCTGCTCGTAAGCCTCAGCCACAGCGGTAGCGTCGGGGTTTTCAGCGGGCACGCGAAAAATGTTGGTTTCGGGGATGGGAGCCTTCGACAGCATGGCTTCATTCGCCATGCGGAAATTGCTCTCTTTGTCGGTCGGAGGAACATGTCGCTCATCGCCAAAGAAGAAAAACATGCGATCCCAGGGCAGGGAAGTGCGGGCATTCGTGGCGAGGAGATTATAAAGATTGCGCGGCGTGGAACCGCCGGAAAGCGCGATGGTGAAGCGTCCGTGCTCATCGACGGCTTCCGTAGCCGCGTGCGCAACCAGTTCCGCGCCCGCTTCAAACAGCTCCTGCGGAGTCGTCAGCGTGCGGATTTCTACCGAGGAACTCAACTTGCTCTCACTCGCCGTCGAGATGAAAATTGGCTAGAGGTGTGTTTCAAAAATTGCTTCTCAGTGCGGGAGGACATTCCCCCAGGGGCCCTAAAGACCCCGTCTTCCCTCGCTTTTAGCGGCACGGCTAAAAGCCGTGCTCTTCCCGCTTCTGCGATTCCCGTGTCTCGCAAAAGCGGCGAGACATGCGGCTACCCGCCCTTGTTTTCTTCAACTCCAAAGCGGCTTCCCAAAACTATTCTTGAGACTACGACACACTACTAATGCTGGCACGCTCGTACGGCGGCGCAGCGGGCTGCTCCCAGCAGTCCCGCTTTTTCGTTGGTCACGACCTGCACGGGAATCCCTTCCACCAGAGGACGCAAGCGTCCCTTGTAGAGAAATGATTGCATAAAACTCGGGCCCTTCAGCTTGGTCAGAATTTTTGGCGAAATACCCCCCGCCAGAAACAATCCGCCGGTTGCCATCACTTTCAGCGCCAGATTGGATGCTTCGGCGCCATAGACCGATATCCAGATATCGAGCGCCTTTTCCGCCAGTTGGCTAGAACCGTCCATTGCGGCCTTCGAGATTGCAGCCGCGGGATCTCCAGCCGCTATCTGCGCCGATAATTCGGGAGACTCTTTCGCCAGTCCGCCGTCACGGAGAAACTCATACACATTTACCAGCCCCGGGCCGGAGAGAACGCGCTCGTAGCTTACGTGCCCGAAGCGCGACTTCAGAAAACGCAGCAACTCGATTTGCAGATCGTTCTGCGGCGCGAAGTCGGCATGTCCGCCCTCGCAGGCGAAAACGGTATGCAGCCTGCCATCCCAGAAGAGTCCAGCTTCGCCCAAGCCTGTGCCGGGCGCAATCACACCCTGATTGCCGACGGCGGGTCCGGTGACGGAGTTCAGCGGCACAAGATCCGCAGGGCTCAGAGCTCCAATGCCCCACGCGCTGGCCTCGAGATCATTGATCAATACAGTGGCGGGAGTATGAATCTGCCTGGCGAGGGTCGACTCCTCAATGACCCAAGGCAGGTTCGAAGTTTCCACGCGACCATTGCGCACCGGTCCGGCGATCCCGAAGCACGCTGCCTCGGGACGAGTCCCGGAATCATCCAGAAACTTGACGACGATTTCGCCTAGTTCGCTGTGTTGACGGCTTGGAAAAACGCGCTCGGAAACTAAGCGAAGATGACCATTCTGGGGTTGAAAGTAAGCCAGCCTGGCATTGGTCCCACCAATATCGCCGGCCAGGATCATTTTTCGAAATTCCTCCAGCGGCGGCCGTCCCGTTCGAGCAGTTCATCAGCCTCCTTCGGTCCCCAGCTGCCCGAGGCATAGTTGGGGAAATTCCGCGGCGGCAATGCTTTCCATACGTCAAGAATCGGGTTCACAACCGACCAGCCCGCTTCCACCATGTCAGCGCGCTGAAACAAGGTTTGATCGCCTATCATGCAATCGTGCAAGAGCCGTTCGTATCCGGTGCTGGGCTGCTTGCCGAAATATTCCTGATACTCGAAGTTCATGTCGACAGTGCCCAGGCGCATCACGGGCCCGGGAACTTTCGCCGCAAACTGCAGCGAGATGCCTTCCTCCGGCTGAATATGCAGCACCAGCTGGTTTGGCATCAGCTGTTCCACTGGAGTGTCGCGAAACAGCACAAATGGCGCTCGTCGGAACTGTATCACGATATGCGTATTTCGCACCGGCATTCGCTTGCCCGTGCGCAGGTAAAACGGCACGTCGGCCCAGCGCCAATTATCGATGAGCAGCTTCATAGCGACGAATGTTTCGGTGCGCGAATCGGAAGGAACGTCCGGCTCGGCGCGATAGGCGGGCTCGCGCTTGCCGTCGATCATTCCTTCGCCATATTGGCCGCGAATCGAGCGAGTGAGGACTTCCTGATCGCTCATCGGCTGGATGGCGTGCAGGATCTTCGCCTGCTCGTCGCGGACGGCATTCGCGTCGAACGAGATTGGCGGCTCCATCGCGGTCAGCGAGATCAGCTGCATGATGTGGTTCGGCACCATATCGCGCAGCGTGCCTGCGTGATCGAAGTAGCCGCCACGACCTTCCACCCCGACGACTTCCGCTACGGATATCTGCACGTGATCGATGTAGCGGCGATTCCAAACCGGCTCGAAAATACCGTTTGCAAACCGGAATGCCAAAATGTTCTGGACGGTTTCTTTGCCGAGATAGTGATCGATGCGATAAATCTGCGTTTCGTCGACGACCTTGAGCAGTTGCTGGTTGAGTTTCTTGGCTGATTCCAGATCGTGTCCGAACGGCTTCTCAATTACCACGCGCCGCCAGTGGCTATTGTTCTGGTCCATCAAACCGGTGGCCGCAAGTTGCTCGACAATCGGTCCAAAAAAGCTGGGCGCGGTCGCCAGATAGTAGAAGAAGTTTCCGTGAGTCCCATGCTCCTGGTCGGTTTTGGCCAGATAGTCTTTCAGCTGAGGAAAAAGATTTTTGTCGTTGAAGTCGCCGGTGTAGTAGTAGAAGCGCTGATGGAACCAGTCCCAGAGATCGTTGTCGACGCACTCTCCGCAGTAGGACTTTATGTCGTCGTACACACGCTTGCGGAAGTCCTCATCGGACATCTGCGTGCGCGTCACGCCCACCACGGCGAATTCGCGCGAGAGCAGGCCGGCGCGCGCCAGGTTGTAGAGCGCAGGAATCAGCATGCGTCCGGTCAAATCGCCGGCTGCGCCGAAAATCACCATGACGCAGGGATCGCTTTGCCTGCCGACGCGAGGAGTAACTGACGTGGGCCTTTCCGCGAGTTGAGCCATGAATGAACCCCAAAACTGAAGTTTTTACGCGCTCTTCTTCACTGTAGCTGATCCGGGCTCGACGTGCCCGCCGAATTTCTGCCGCATCGCCGACAGAATCTTTTCCGCAAATGTATGTTGCTCCCGCGATCGGAAGCGCACGAACAGCGCGGCGCTGAGAACATCGACTGGGACGGCCTCATCGACGGCGGCCTGGATGGTCCAGCGGCCTTCGCCGGAGTCCTGCACATAGCCTTCGTATTCGGAGAGTGTCGGGTTTTCGGCCAGCGCCATGGCCGTCAGATCGAGCAGCCACGAACTGATCACGCTGCCCCGGCGCCAGACTTCGGCAATGTCGGGCAGATTCAAGTCGTAGCGTATATCTTCTGGCAGTTCTTGGCTGGTCGCGTTTTTGAAAATATCGAAGCCCTCGGCGTAGGCCTGCATGATGCCGTATTCAATTCCGTTATGCACCATCTTCACGAAGTGTCCCGCGCCGGAGGGCCCGCAGTGAATATAGCCTTCTTCAGCCGTGCCGCCGAGTTTTTCGCGTCCGGGTGTGCGCGGGATGTCGCCTCGGCCAGGAGCGAGCGTTTTGAAAATTGGATCGAGCCGCTGCACGGCCTCTTTCGGACCGCCGATCATCATGCAATATCCGCGGTCAATGCCCCAAACGCCGCCGCTGGTGCCGACATCAACGTAATGAATACACTTGGGCTCGAGTTCGTGCGAACGGCGGACATCGTCTTTGAAATACGAGTTTCCTCCGTCGATGATCGCATCCCCCGGCTGCAGAAGTTGCGCGAGCTTCTGCACGGTTTGCTCGGTCGGACCTCCGGCAGGAACCATGATCCAGACGGAGCGTGGAGGGTTCAGTTTGGAAATCAAGTCGTCGAGCGAACTCGATCCGACCGCGCCCTCGCCCGCGAGATGTTTCACCGCATCTGCGCTGAGATCGGAAACAACCACCCGATGTCCGCCGCGCATCAGCCGGCGCGTCATGTTCGCGCCCATGCGGCCCAGACCTACCATTCCTAATTGCATACTTGCTCCATTCTGTGTTTCTTTGCGCTCTTCGCGAAATGCCCGGCGAACTTCGCGGTCAAGGCTTCGAATCGCGAAGATCGGACATGCAGGCCGCGAAGATCACGAAAAATACCCTCGAAGACTTCTAAACAGCCTTTTCAATTGCGGCCTGTAATGTCCCCAACCCAGCTTTTAGATTGCTCCCCAGGTGCACACGCAAGGCGCGCCGCCCGCGTTCGGCCAAGACCTGGAAATCTCCCCGCGCCTGCGCTGCTTTGACCACCCCGAATGTGTACTTCTGTCCCGGAACCGGCAATGTGACGCTGTCGTCGCACGTGACCTGCAGGAACACGCCGGTGTTCGGACCGCCCTTATACGCTTGTCCGGTCGAATGCAGGAACCGCGGGCCGAAGCCAAGGCACGTCGCCACGCGTTTCTTGTTGCGAACCGCCATTCGTACAGATTGCAGCGCTTGTTCGTGCTCGGCATTCATTTGGATATAGCCCAACAAGGCAAAATAGTCGCCGGCTTTGATACGCGAGAGATGCGCTTTCAAATATCCCGCGAGCGATTTGTCGTCTCCGGCCGCTTTCGTCAGTTCGGCTGCGTTCTTCTCGTCGGTGAACAGCTTTACTCCAGAATCTTCGAGGATCGGTTTTTCCGCCGGCAACGAGCCAGTCTTTTCGTACTCAGAAGTCAGATCGCGCGTTACCACTTTGCTGGCCTCGACGTCAGGCTGATTGAACGCATTGATTCCTATGATGGAGCCGGCGACAGCGGTTGCGATCTCCCAGCGGAAGAATTCTGCTCCAAGCTCGTAGATATCGGACATAGCCATTCGCGCAACTGGATGCCCGGCGTTTTCCAGGGCCGCGAGTTTCGTTTCCTGATCGGCGTCTTCGCCGCCTTGCAGGCAGACGTACGCGAAGACGCGATCGTTGCCGTAGACTTCCGGCGGACCTAACTCCTCGCGATCCACAGGAATGATGCCCTTTCCGATTTTTCCCGTGGATTCGGCCAGCAATTGCTCAAGCCACGCGCCCAGATCGGCAATCTTTGGCGAGGTCACGATCGTGACTTTATCGCGACCAGTGGTAGCCGCAGTTCCGAGAATGACACCCAGCATCGCGCCGGGATTCTGTTCGACGCCAACGTTTGGTCCGCAAGCTCGCTTCATTTCGCCGGCGTGCGTCAGAAATTTCTTTGTATCGATGCCGATCACAGCCCCTGGAACCATGCCGAAATTCGACAACGCCGAATAGCGGCCGCCGATGGATGGCCGACCGAAAAAGGTGTGCAGGAAGTGATCGCTCTCGGCGACTTTCTGCATATGCGAGCCGGGATCGGTGATCGCCATGAAATGGCTTCCGGCCTTGGTCGCGCCGACCACCTGCTTTGTCCGCTCGAAGAAATACTGTTTGAAAATATTTGGTTCTAGTGTGCTTCCGGATTTGCTCGAAACGATGAACAGCGTTTTTGCGACATCAATCTGACGCTCGAACGATTTCACCTGCGCAGGGTCGGTAGAGTCGAGCACGTGCAGATTGGGAAAATGATTGATACGGCCGAAGGTCATGCGCAGGACTTCCGGGCACAAACTCGACCCGCCCATGCCGAGCAGCAGCACATCCTGAAATTCGCGCTGCTGGACTTCTTTTGCGAGTTTCTGCAGTTGATCCTGCTGCGCGAGTTGTTCATCGGTAATGTCGAGCCAGCCGAGCCATTGCGACTCGTCGCTGCCGGTCCACAGAGTGGCGTCGCGGTTCCACAGTCGCAGCATCTTTCCGCGCGACTGCCAATCGGCGACATTCTCTTTTACTTTCGAAGACAACGGCTCCGGTAGGAAAACTTTCATCCCGCTCACAGAAATTCCTCTTGCTATGCAATATTGGAGCCCGATATGACTCGGTACTCAGTAAACCGTACTCGCGGCTAGCCTTTCGTGTTCTTAGCCACCGCAGCCAGGAGTTTGTCGAAGGCGTCGGCGAACAACTTCACGCCGTCGTCGGTCAGCTTGTCGGTAACTTCTTTGATTGAGATTCCGGCGCGTGCGAGATCTTGCATCGTTTTTGCCGCACCCGGAACGTCTTCGGTCAGACTGTTGCGCAACCGGCCGTGATCGCGGAATGCATCGACCGTTGCCGGAGGCATGGTGTTCACCGTACCAGGCCCGATCAGTTCCTCGACATAGATCACATCGCGATATTTCGGATTCTTCGTGCTCGTGCTCGCCCAAAGCACACGCTGAGTCTGTGCACCTTTGGCCGCCAGTGCTTGCCAGCGCGGACCGCTGAAGATTCGCTGATACCGTTGATACGCCAGCTTTCCATTGGCGATCGCAGTTTTTCCGAGCAGGCTCTCGAAGAACGATTTCTGGCTGGAATCCGTTGCCGCTTTGATTTTTTCGTTGAGCAGGGAATCGGCCAGTGTATCGATCCGGCTGATAAAGAAACTGGCGACGCCTGCCATCTTCTTGAGATTGCCGCCATGAGCGCCGAGGTCTTCCATGCCGGCCACGTAAGTCTGAGCCACGGTTTCGTAGACTTCCTGGGAAAACAAGAGGGTCACGTTGATGTTGATACCGTCTGCGATCAACTGCCGGATAGCCGGGATTCCCTCTGCCGTGCCAGGAACTTTGATCATCACGTTTTCGCGCTGCACCGTCTTCCACAGCCGGCGCGCTTCATCGATCGTTTCCTTCGTTTTGCGGGCCAGGTATGGCGAGACTTCCAAACTGACGTATCCATCGCGAAAATTCGATTCCTGGTACACGCCTCGCAGGGCGTCAGCGGCGGACTGAATATCGCGAATCGCAATCTGCTCGTACTTTGCGGTTGCATCGAGATTTTTTTGTGCGGCCAGTGACTTCAGAATATCCGCATAAAGCGAACTCTCGTCGATCGCTTTCTCAAAAATGGACGGATTCGAGGTCATTCCGCGCAGGCCATCGTTTTCGATCATCTGCTTGAGTTTTCCGGTGGTGAAAAGATCGCGGCGGATGTAATCCAGCCACATGGATTGCCCGTAATCGAGCAGTTCCTGCAGTGGATTTTTCGTGGCCTTACTTTTTTCCAGAATTCCTGTTGGCTGCATAGCACTCTCCAAAAATTTGTTAAGCTTTCGCGCCTGTCGCGGCGCGGGCTTCCGCAATCACGTGGTCTACGGTGAAACCGAAGAATTTCAAAAGATCCTTGATTGGCGCCGAAGCACCAAAGCGATGCATACCGATCATGCGCCCCTTGGGACCGACATAGCGGTCCCATCCGAAGGTCGAAGCCATTTCGACCGATACGCGCGCAGTAACGTCGCGCGGCAGAACGCTTTCTTTGTAGGCCGCATCCTGCGCTTCAAACAATTTCCAGCATGGCATGCTGACCACACGAGCCTTGACGCCATCAGCTTTCAATTTTTCGTAAGCATCCACACACAGCGAAAGCTCGCTTCCTGTGCCCATAAGGATTACATCTGGCTTGCCGCTGGAGTCCGCCAGAACATATGCGCCCTTTGCCACGCCAGAAGCCGGCGCGTACTTAGAGCGATCGAGCGTGGGAATGTTTTGCCGCGTCAGAACCAGAGCCGCGGGCGAATGCTTCAGTTGGGCGATAATCTTCCACGCCTCCGTGACTTCGTTGGCATCGCCCGGCCGCAGAACAAGCAAATTCGGCATGGCTCGCAAAGAGGCAAGCTGCTCGATCGGCTGATGCGTTGGTCCGTCTTCCCCGAGGCCGATCGAGTCGTGCGTGAAAACGAAGATGGACGCGATCTCCATCAGAGCAGCCAGCCGGATGCTCGGCCGCATGTAATCGCTGAAATTGAAAAACGTTGCACCAAAGGCGCGAATGTCGGAAACGATCAGCCCGTTCACGCTCGCAGCCATGACGTGCTCGCGCACGCCGAAATGCAAATTGCGGCCGGCATAATTCTTCGAGCTGAAGTCTCCTGCGCCATCGAACTTCAATGTCGTTTTATTAGAGGTAGCGAGATCGGCCGATCCGCCGATCAACCATGGAACATTTTGCGCCAGTGCATTCAGGACCTTGCCTGAACTCTCGCGCGAGGCGACACCCTTCGCGTCTGGCGGAAATGTCGGCAGGTTCCTGTCCCATCCCGGAGGCAATTCGCGCCGCTGCATGTGATGCAGGCGCTCGGCCAGTTCGGGATATTTCTGCGAATACTCCGCAAACGTCCTCGACCATTGCGCGTGCAGATCGTGCCCACGTTGGCCGATTCCCTCGCGGAAGTGTTCGCGCACACCGTCGGGAACAAGAAACTTGGCGTCTTCCGGCCACCCGTAGAATTCCTTGGTGAGCTTTACTTCCTCTTCACCCAAGGGTTCGCCGTGCGCGGCGTTCGAATCGTGTTTGTGCGGGGAGCCGTAGCCGATATGGCTGTCGACGATAATCAACGTGGGACGGTCTTTTGTATCAAGGAACACGCGGAACGCGCGCGCCAGCATCTCCAGATCGTTCGCGTCGGTTACGCGTGTCACGTTCCATTGATACCCCACGAATCGCGTGGCGACATCTTCGCTGAAGGACCAATCCGCCGGGCCGTCGAGCGTAATCCGGTTGTGATCGTAAATCCAGCAGAGATTGGAGAGTTTAAGATGCCCAGCGAGCGAAGCCGCTTCGCCCCCGATTCCTTCCATCAGATCGCCATCGCTGCACATTGTGTAGATGTTGTAATTGAAAATCTCGAAGCCGGGGCGATTGAAGTTCGCAGCCAGCCACTTGGATCCGATCGCCATTCCGACGCTGTTACCTACGCCTTGCCCCAGCGGCCCGGTTGTCGTTTCGACCCCAGAGGTCAGGTGTGACTCGGGATGTCCAGGGGTGCGGCTGCCCAATTGCCGGAAGCGCCTGATCTCTTCCATCGGAACCGCGAGTTCTTTGGTGATCTCGCCGTCCTTGTTCACCTGTCGCACTTCAGCCAGGTAGAGCAGGGCATACAGCAGCATAGAAGCGTGGCCATTGGAGAGCACGAAGCGGTCGCGATTGAACCAGGTTGGGTCGGCAGGATCGTAGTTGAGGAACTCCTGCCACAGGCAATACGCGACAGGAGCCAAACCCATCGGCGCTCCGGGATGCCCGGAATTCGCCTGTTGGACGGCATCGATGGCCAGGGTACGAATCGTATTAATGCATAGCGTGTCCAGTTGTTGTCCAGTGGCCAAAACCTGCTCGCTGGCTACCATGAGATTCCGCTCCTTGCAATTGGGGTGGGCCCAGTGCGAATCCGAATGGCGCTACAACCAGTTAGAGTTCCGGTGGACAGAAAGGATTCGCTTCACAAGAAAAGTGTACCAATTTTTCCGGGGG
>Ga0335073_10014719_pt1 | contig 10956 bp, 8 predicted proteins | sample Lox_Sample_22_FD_207093 | JGI IMG/M metagenome (GOLD analysis project Ga0335073, IMG submission 207093) | Soil microbial communities from Loxahatchee National Wildlife Refuge, Florida, United States - Lox_Sample_2.2 | ecosystem: Environmental > Terrestrial > Soil > Wetlands | place: USA: Florida... | reverse complement strand
GCCCTCATGCTGGCGGGATGGGGCGTGGCACTGGGCAGCCTGGCGATCGCGGTGGCCGTGAGCCGTGTCATGATCACCCCGGCCGCGGGCGAGCCCGCGGTGCCGGCCTGGCCGGGAGTGGCGCTGCTGATCGCCGCGATGGGCCTGCTGCTCGCGGCCGTGCTCGTGGGCGAGGCGCTGCTGCGCCGCGACCGGCTCGGCGCGGAAACGCCGGCGGGCGGCAGGAAGGCCGGCGCGGTCGGCCTGCGCGGCCTCGGGGTAGCGGTGCTGGCCGCCGTGGCCTGCATGACGCCGGTCCTCGCCGCCGCGTCCTGGGTGACCAGTGGCACCCGCGGGCCCGTGGCCCCGGTGTCAGGCCCGGTCGTGCCCGCGGTGGTGGCCGCCGCGCCCGACAGCGCCCTGCAGCTCAGAACGCTCGTGCTGCGCTCGGACGGCAGCCAGGTGAGCTACTCGCTGCAGCGCGGGACCAGCCCGTCGCTCGGTGACGCGGACCTGGCGCCGGTGCCCGCCGCCCAGGCCGCCCTGAACACCGCCGTGGCTACCCTGGTCGCCCCGAACGGCGGCGAGGCAGCAGACCAGAGCCAGCAGCTCGCCCAGTTCGACATCGGGTTCGTGCTGCTGCCGGCCCCGGTCGACCAGAGCCTGGCCCGGCAGCTGAACGGCGTCGCGGGCCTGCAGCCACTCAGCGCGACGCCCGCCTTTGACGTGTGGCGCCTGACCGCGCTGGCGGGGCGGGTCCGCGTGGTGGAACCCAACGGGACGGTGGTGGCCCTCCCGTCCGGGGCGGTCGGCCTGTCAGGGACGCCGGTGCCCGCGGCCGGCGGAACGCTGGAGCTGGCCGAACCGGCCGGCGGCTGGCAAGCCACGCTGAACGGAAAGCCGCTGACGGCGGTGACCTCGCCCGCGGGCAGCTGGGCGCAGGCCTTCCGGCTGCCGCCGGGCGGCGGCGTGCTCGTCATCAGCCACAACCAGACCGCCCGCGACCTGATCCTGGTCCTAGAGCTGGTCGCGGTGGCGGTGGTGGCCGCGCTGGCCCTGCCCGGGGCCCGGACGTCGGCCGAGGAGAGCGCGCCGGCGGCGGCCGCCGCCGGCGCCGGCCCGGCCGGCGATGCAGCCGAGGGCGGCGACCCAGCGGGCGGACGCCGGGCCCGCAGTCACGGCGGCCGGGCTGCGCGCACGCCGCGGCGGGACCGGGATACCACCTCAAGCCCGCGGCGCGACCGGCGCGACCGCCGCGGCCGGCCGGGCCGGCGGCGGCCCGCGGTGGCGGAGACCTCATCGGTCGCGGAGACCTCATCGGCAGACGGCTCGGCGCGCTCCCGGGCGGCGTGGCCCGAGGAGGCGGCGGCCGACGCGCCCGCGCCCCGCGCGGCCTGGCCTACAGATGAGCCGGTGGCCGCGGAGGCGCCCTGGCCGGAGGGCGCCGATGCGGCGGACGCCGGGGCGCCCTGGCCGGCCGACGACGCCGTAGCCAGCGCGGCGACGTCATGGTCAGGACCAGGGGCGGCCGGCGCGACGTCCTGGCCAGGCGCGGGCGCGGCGGGCGCGGCGGCGTCGTGGCCAGGGACAGCCGCGGCGGGCGCGGCGGCGTCGTGGCTAGGAGATGATGCGCCGGGCGGCGGGGGGTCGTGGCCGGAGGAGTACGCGCCAGGCGGCCGGGCATCGTGGCCCGAGGAAGAGCCGGCCCCTGCGGCGGCTGCCTGGCCAGCGGACGATGCGGCGGCCGGCGGGGCATCGTGGTCCGAGGATGAGCCGGCGGCCGCGGCGCCACCGTGGCCGGACGATCGCGAGGCCGGCTCGGCGTGGCCCGGGGAGCCCGCGCCCGGCGCGCCGGATCCGGGTGCGCCGTGGTCGTCGAGCGAGCCGGACGGCTGGCCCGCGCCGCAGCCGCCCGGCTGGGCCACCGGAGACGGCGACACGCTCGACCCGCTCCCGCCCGCGGGCCGTCGCCGGCATCGCCGTACCGGGCCGCCGCGCGATGACGAGCCAGCGCGGTGGCCGGTCCCGGAGCACGATTCCGGAGGGGACGCCTGGTGAGGCGCCTCGTCACGAACAAGTACGTGCTGGCGCTGCTGGTGATCATGGCGCTGGCCGCGGAATTCGGCCTGGCCAGCGCCAGCCGTTCCGCTGCCCTGGGTACCGGTTCCCAGGCGCCGCCCCCGGCGCGGGCCACCGTGTCCGCCGCGCTCCGGGCCTGCCCGGCCCCGGGCTCGGCCGGAGCCACGGCATCCGGGCTGGCGCTGGCCGCGGTCTCCTCCGGCACCGGCCAGGCCGAGGTGACCCGCCTGACCGCTGCGGGCACCGTCGCCGCGCCGGCCCCGCTGCACGTGCTCACGCAACCGGGCCGGTTGTCCCTGGTCAACGTGACGCCCGCGCCCGCTGCGGCCCGGGCTTCGGCTCAGGAGTTCGCGGCCTCCTCCAGCGCTCCGGTACCCACCAGTCCGGCGCGGGGCGGCGTGATGATCCAGGCCAGCGGCGCCATGGCGCGCGGGCTCGAAGCCGAGCAGACGAGCGCCGGGGGGCTGGCCACCGCGCAGTGCCAGGCCCCCGGCACCGATTTCTGGTTCGTCGGCCCGGGGCAGAAGTCGGTCGCCAACATTCAGCTCTACCTGATGAACACCGACAGCCAGGCCGCTGACGCAACGGTCCAGATCCTCACCGACAGCGGGCCGATACTCGGCAGCACGGACTCCGGCATCGGGGTCCCGCCGCACGGCATGGTGGTCCAGTCCCTGGGCAAGCTGCTGCACGGGTCGCATGTGGTCGCGCTGAACGTGACGACCAGCGTCGGCCGTGTCGTCGCCGCCGTCCTGGAGACCTCCGGCAGCGGCAAGCCGGGCGCGTGGCTCCCCGCGGCCGGGGTCCCGGCCACCAGCCAGACCCTGCCGGGCCTGCCCGGAACGCCCGGGGCGCGCGAACTCTACGTCGCGGTGCCCGGCGCCAGCAACGCCCAGGTCAAGGTGACCGCAGTCACCGCCAAAGGCTCCTACCAGCCGACCGGCGGCAGCGGAATCGACCTCCCGGGCGGGTCGGCGGTCGGGATAGCGCTGCCTTCGCTCGCCGGGGTCCCGGCCGCGATCCAGGTCTCCTCCAGCGTGCCCGTGACCGTCTCCATGAGCGTCCCGGGCGGCGCGCCCGGCGCGCCCGGCGTGTTCGCCGCCGCAGCCGCGCCGGTGCAGGAACAGGGCGTGATCGCCGGCAACCCAGGCAGTTCCGGCGGCGGCACCGCGCTGGTGCTCTCGGCTCCCCGGGGCGCCGCCCAGGTGCAGGTGACCGAGCTGACCGCCGTCGGCCCGGCCAGCGTGCCGCCCCGGACGGTGGCCGTGGCCGCGGGGCACACCGTGGTCGTCACGCTGACCCCGCCGCGTGGGGCCGGCCGGTCGTCGGCGTTCGCGGTCGTGGTCACCCCGCTCGCCGGCTCGGGTCCGGTCTACGCCGGGCGGGTGGTCACCCAGGCCGGGGTGGTGCGGTCCATCCTCGCCGTGCCGAGCTCGCTGATCTGGGTTCCGCTCCCGCCCGTGCGCAACTCGGTGACGACCGCGCTGCCCTGACCCTCCGGAACGCCCCGCAGCGCCGACCGGGGGACGGCCCCCGCGGCTCAGTCCTCGTCCGGGTAGCCCGGGTCGACGGCCTGCGGGTCCACGCCGAGCAGCCGCGCGAACTCCTCCACGACCACGTCCAGCAGCAGCTCGCCGAGGTCGTCCTCGTCGTCGGCGCGGGCCATCAGCGGGCGGCGGTACAGCACGATGCGGGCCGGGCGGGCGGGACGCTGCGGATCGCCGGCCGCGGGCGAGCCGGGATCGAGCCGCGCCAGCGGCACCGGGTCCGGCTCGTCGTCCGGCAGGTCGGCGGCCGGGATCTCCTCGACCGCGAACTCGACGCCGGACAGCTCCGCCTCCCATCGCGGCTCGAGCTGCGCCACGGCCTCGAGCACCAGGTCGTCGAAGCGCTGCGCGCGGCTGCGGTAGAGCGGCAGGTCCTGCGGGGTGAGCGTGCCGCGCAGGCCCCGGCCGTGAGAGTCCCGCCGCCTGATCCGCGCCGCCCGCCGGTCCCCTCCAGGCGGGCCGCTGCCATCGTTCACAGTTACCGAGAGTATCCGGGCGGCCAGGGCCGGGGCAGGCTCTCGAGACACGATCGCGAACAGGGCCCCGGGTGATGGCGTTACCGGCCGCGGATCGATACCGTCAGCCGTTGTGAGCGACCTACGCGAGCCCGCCTGCCGCGGGACTCGCTGGCCCGCCGTCGCCGCGGTCGTGAGGGAGGCGGGATATTGAGTTCTCGTCGCTGCAGCAGGCCCGCGTGCAAGCACGCCGCGGTGCACACGCTCACCTACGTCTACCGCGACTCCACGGCCGTTCTCGGCCCGCTCGCCGCCTACGTGGAACCGCACTGCTACGACCTGTGCGCCGCTCACGCCGACCGGATGACCGTGCCCATCGGCTGGGAGGTGGTCCGCCTCCCGGACGGTCCTGCCGAGGAGCCCGAGGACGACCTGGAGGCGCTGGCCAACGCGGTCATGGAGGCAACGACGCCGCGCGCGGGCGGCGAGCCCGTCGGGCAGGGTGTCGAGGTCGGCCGCCGCGGACATCTCCGGGTGCTGCGCTCGTCATCGCAGGACAGCGGGCGGCGCTAGGCAGCGTGGCCCCGCCGCGACGGCGTGCCCGGTAGGCTCGGTGTCCATCTATCGTGGCCGGATGCGTCGCGACCCGGACCGCCAGGCACGGCAGGCAACCTCAATCCGCTGAAGGTAACCACCGGAGGCAACCGCTAGTGGCCGAGTACGCGAAGATCTTCAAGGCATACGACATCCGCGGGACGGTGCCCGACGAGCTCGACGAGGGCGTGGCGCAGGCCGTCGGCGCGGCCTTCGCGCGGCTGACCGGCGCTCCGGCCGTCGTGACCGTGCACGACATGCGCACCTCCTCCGGGCCGCTGGCCGAGGCGTTCGGGCTCGGCGCGGCCTCCCAGGGGGCCGACGTGGTGTCCGCCGGGCTCGGCTCGACCGACATGCTCTACTACGCGAGCGGCAGCCTCGGCATCCCGGGCGCGATGATCACGGCCAGCCACAACCCGGCCAAGTACAACGGCATCAAGCTCTGCCGGGCGGGGGCCAGGCCGGTCGGCTCCGACAGCGGTCTCGCGGAACTGCGCGCGATGGCCGAGACCGGCGTCCCGTCCGCCCAGGGCGCGGCGGGGACCATCACCGCGCGCGACCTATTGTCCGGGTACGCGGCCCACCTCAAGACCCTGGTCGACCTGTCCGGCATCCGCCCGCTGACCGTGGCCGTCGACGCGGGTAACGGCATGGCGGGCCACACGGTGCCGAAGGTGTTCGAGGGGCTGCCGATCACCTTGGTGCCGCTCTACTTCGAGCTGGACGGCACGTTCCCGAATCACGAGGCGAATCCGATCGAGCCGAAGAACCTGGCCGACCTGCAGCGGGCCGTCGTCAGTTCCAGCGCGGACATCGGCCTGGCCTTCGATGGCGACGCCGACCGCTGCTTCGTGGTCGACGAGCGCGGCGAGATCGTCTCACCCTCGGTGCTGACCGCGCTGATCGCGGTGGCCGAACTGGCCCGGGAGCCCGGTGCCACCATCATCCACAACCTGATCACCTCGCGGGCCGTCCCGGAGATCGTGTCCGCCCACGGCGGCGTGCCGGTGCGCACGCGGGTCGGGCATTCCTTCATCAAGGCGGAGATGGCCGCGACCGGGGCGATCTTCGGCGGCGAGCATTCCGGGCATTTCTACTTCCGCGACTTCTGGTTCGCCGACTCGGGCATGCTGGCCGCGCTGCACGTGCTCGCCGCGCTCGGATCGCAGGACGGACCGCTGTCCGCGCTACTGTCCGCGTACGCCCGGTACCGGTCGTCGGGCGAGATCAACAGCGAGGTCCGCGATCAGCGGGCGACCACCGAGCGGGTCCGCGCCGCGTTCGCAGGCACCGACGGCGTGCGCATGGACGAGCTCGACGGGCTGACGGTCGCGCGCGGCGACTGGTGGTTCAACCTGCGCCCGTCGAACACCGAGCCGCTGCTGCGGCTCAACGTCGAGGCGCCGGACGAGCAGACCCTGGCCGACGTCCGCGACCAGGTCCTGCGTATCGTGCACGATGATGCTGACTAGGCGGAGGCGCGCCACCCCCGACGCCACCGCGCCGCCCCCGACGCCACCGCGCCGCCCCTCTCGACGCCAAGGGAGATGCAGTGAAGATCGATGACTGGCTGCTCGAGATCCTGGTCTGCCCGAAGTGCCACTCTCCCGTGCGCGTCGATGAGGAGGCCAGCGAGCTGGTCTGCACCGGGGCGGACTGCGGCCTGGCCTACCCGGTGCGCGATGACATCCCCGTCATGCTCGTTGACGAGGCCCGCGACCCGGCCAAAGGCTAGCGCCGCGGCCGCGGCCGCAGCCCGGCCCGGGCGCCCATGACCACCGCGCAGCGGGTCCCGGGCCCGGAGAGCGGCCTGCGCACCGTGCTGGCGGCGCTCGCGGCCAACCTCGGCATCGCCGCCACGAAGTTCGCCGCGTTCGTGGTCACCGGGTCAGCGTCGATGCTGGCCGAATCCGTCCACTCGGTGGCCGACTCGGGCAATCAGGCCCTGCTGCTCATCGGCCGCAGCCGGGCTCGGCGCGAGGAGACCGAGGAGCATCAGTTCGGCTTCGGCGCCGAACGCTACTTCTACGGGTTCCTGGTCGCGGTCCTGCTGTTCACCCTCGGCGCCGCCTTCTCCGTCTACGAGGGCATCCACCGGATACTCCATCCCGAGATGCTCGACTCGCCCGTGGTGGCCCTGGTCGTGCTCGGTATCGCGGCCGTCCTGGAGGGGTTCTCGTTCCGTACCGCGATCGTCGAGTCGAACCAGGCCCGGGGCCGGCGGGCATGGCCCAGCTTCATCCGCCGGGCCAAGGCCCCCGAGCTGCCCGCGGTGCTGCTCGAGGACTTCGCGGCACTGATCGGGCTGGCGCTGGCTCTCTGCGGCGTGGTGCTGACCTGGATCACCCGCAACGGGCGCTGGGACGGGGCAGGCTCGCTGGGGATCGGCGCCCTGCTCGGGTGCGTCGCGGTGATCCTGGCGGTCGAGATGAAGAGCCTGCTGATCGGGGAGTCGGCCGACGCCGACGTGGAGCGGGCCATCGTGACGGCCCTGGAGGACGGCCCCGAGGTGGAGCGGGTCATTCACCTGCGCACCTTGCACGTCGGCCCGGAGACGCTGCTGGTGGGTGCGAAGATCGCGGTGAGCCGCGAGCAGAGCGCCGCCGCCCTGGTCGCGGGCATCGACGCGGCCGAGCGCCGGGTCCGCGCTGCGGTGCCGATCGCCGAGCTGATCTACCTGGAACCCGATCTGTACCAGGAAGCGCGCGCCGACCTCGCCGACCCCGCGGTGCGGGCCGCCCGCCGCTCCTCGCCGCGCGTCGGCCGTTCCCTGCGTGCCGTCCGCCGCGACCCTCCCGCCTGACCCCAAATCGGCCACGACCCAAATGCCCACGTCAAGGTGCCGAAATAGGTCAGTGCGGACATATCACGCGTTCGACAGCCACAATTCGGACATATCATCCCAGAAAATAACTGGAACGCGTGAAATGTCGAGATGATCAAGCCATAACGGGCCGCCGCCGGGCTAGCGGGGCGCGCGAGGCTAGCGGAGCACGGGGTGCGCGAGGCCGGCAGGGCGCGGGGCGCGGGGTCAGCGGCGGCCAGGCCGGCGGGCGGGCGGGCGCTGCGGGTGCTGGGACATGCTGAGCAGGCGGAGCGCCCGCTCCTGCTCGAAGTCAAGCGCGCGAGCGGCGGGCGCCTGGATGCGGCCGATCCTCCGGCCCAGCTCGGCCACCTCGGCCCGGACCCCCGGCTCGGTGAGCACCCGGAGGCCAAAAGCCAGCGCGGCGGGGCTGACGTCGTAGCGGCGCTCGATCGCCAGCGCGAGCGCGACCGCGTCCAGGTCACGCTCGCCGAACTGCCGGTGCGCGGCGGCCGTTGCCGGGTCACGCTCGGCGGAGGTCCAGCGCACCGCCGCGGCCGGAGGCGGGGGCGGCGCGGGCCGGGTCGGCCGCCGCGGCGAGGACGGCTCGCGGACCGCCGGCAGCAGGCCCAGGGAGTCCCGGTACCGGAGCATTCGCGGTGAGGTGCCGAGGCGTCGCGCGGCCTCCGTGATGCGCATGGCACGAAATCTTACAATCTCTTGTTAGAAACAGCCCATCTGGCGTGCGATCACCGGCGTTCCTCCCGTAGCGTCGGGGTGTCAACCGAGAAGATCCGCGCTGGACCCGAAGGAGTGCCGCATGCCTACCGAAGCCGTCCCGTTCCGGGTCGCCGACCTGTCGCTGGCCGAGTTCGGCCGGAAAGAGATCCGTCTGGCCGAGCACGAGATGCCGGGCCTGATGGCCGTGCGGGAGGAATTCGCCCGCACCCAGCCGCTGCGCGGCGCCCGGATCACCGGGTCGCTGCACATGACCATCCAGACGGCGGTGCTGATCGAGACGCTGGTGGCGCTCGGGGCCCAGGTCCGCTGGGCGAGCTGCAACATCTTCTCGACCCAGGACCACGCCGCGGCCGCGGTCGCCGTGGGCCCGGACGGGACCCCGGAGGACCCGAAGGGCATCCCGGTGTTCGCCTGGAAGGGCGAGACCCTGCCGGAGTACTGGTGGTGCACCGAGCAGGCGCTGACCTGGCCGGGGGAGCCCGGGCCGAACATGCTGCTGGACGACGGCGGGGACGCCACGCTGCTGGTGCACAAGGGCGCCGAGTTCGAGGCCGTCGGCTCGGTACCGGACGCGGCCGACGATGACCCCGAGGAGTGGCAGGTCGTGCTGTCCGTGCTGCGCGCGTCGCTGGCCGCCCACCCGGGCAAGTGGACCGCGGCCGCCGGGCAGATCAAGGGAGTGACCGAGGAGACCACGACCGGCGTGCACCGGCTGTACGAGATGGCGTCGGCGGGCACGCTCCGGTTCCCGGCGATCAACGTCAACGACTCGGTGACCAAGTCGAAGTTCGACAACAAGTACGGCTGCCGGCACTCGCTGGTCGACGGCATCAACCGGGCCACCGACGTGCTGATCGGCGGCAAGGTCGCGGTGGTGTGCGGCTACGGCGACGTGGGCAAGGGCTGCGCGGAGTCGCTGCGCGGCCAGGGCGCCCGGGTGATCGTGACCGAGATCGACCCGATCTGCGCGCTGCAGGCGGCCATGGACGGCTTCCAGGTCGCCCGCCTGGAGGACGTCGTGTCCAGCGCCGACATCTTCGTCTCCGCGACCGGCAACTACAACATCATCACCGCCGAGCACATGAGCCAGATGAAGCACCAGGCGATCGTCGGCAACATCGGCCACTTCGACAACGAGATCGACATGGCGGGCCTGGGCCGGGTGCCCGGGATCCGCAGGACCAACATCAAGCCGCAGGTGGACGAGTGGACCTTCCCGGACGGGCACTCGGTGATCATCCTGTCCGAGGGGCGGCTGCTGAACCTGGGCAACGCCACCGGGCATCCCAGCTTCGTGATGTCGAACAGCTTCACCAACCAGGTCATCGCGCAGATCGAGCTGTTCACCCGGGGCGAGGAGTACCCGCTGGGCGTGCACGTGCTGCCCAAGCACCTGGACGAGAAGGTGGCCCGGCTGCACCTGGACGCGCTCGGCGTGCGGCTCACCACCCTGACCAAGGAACAGGCCAGCTACATCGGCGTGCCGGTCGAAGGCCCCTACAAGCCGGACCACTACCGGTACTGATGGCGCACGCATGAGCACAGGGCGGCGCGGCGCCGCGGTGGTGTCCGGAGGCGCGGGAAAGCCGGGCAGCGCGGGAAGGCCCGGCAGCGCGGGAAAGCCCGGCAGCGCGGGAAAGCCCGGCAGCGCGGGAAAGCCCGGCAGCGCGGGGCAGTCTGGCAGCGCGGGGCAGTCCGGCGGCGCGGGGCAGTCTGGCGGCGCGGGGCAGTCCGGCGGCGCGGGGCAGTCCGGCGGCGCGGGAGCGCCGGACGGCGCGCAGGTGACGCCGCCCTCCGAGGTTGCCGATCCGGGCCTGGCCGGCGCGGGCCTGGCCCGGATCGGATGGGCCGAGCGGTCCATGCCCGTGCTCGGCCTGATCCGCGGCGCCTTCGAGCGGGAGCAGCCGTTCGCCGGCACCGTGGTCGCCGCCTGCCTGCACGTGACCGCGGAGACCGCGGTCCTGGTGAACCTGCTCACCGCGGGCGGCGGGCGGCTGCACCTGGCCGCGTCCAACCCGCTGTCCACCCAGGACGACATCGCCGCGGCCCTGGCCGCCTGCCCCGGGGTCACCGTCCACGCCCGGTCCGGGGTCGACCGGCGCACCTACTACCAGCACATTCACCGGGCCCTGGACGCCGCGCCCCGCCTGGTCATCGACGACGGCTGCGACCTGGTGAACACGCTGCACGCCGAGCGCCCCGAACTGCTCGCGGGGGTGCGCGGCGGCTGCGAGTCGACCACGACCGGGGTAGCCCGGCTGCGCCGGATGGCGGCCGAGGGCACGCTCGCGTTCCCGGTGGTGGCCGCGGACGCCTCGCGCACCCGGCGAATGTTCGACAACTTTTACGGCACCGGGCAGTCGGTGATCGACGGGATCCTCCGGGCGACCAACACCCTGCTGGCCGGGCAGGTCGTCGTGGTGGCCGGCTACGGGCCCTGCGGCCGCGGGATCGCCGAGCGCGCCCGGGGGCTGGGCGCCCAGGTCATCGTCACCGAGGTCGACCCGGTCCGGGCGCTGGGCGCGCTCATGCAGGGGTTCCGGGTCCTGCCGATGCCGCAGGCAGCGCCGCTCGGGCAGGTATTCATCACCGCGACGGGCTCACGGGACGTGATCGGGCCCGGGCACATGGCGGTGATGCGCGACGGGGCGATCGTGGCCAACGCGGGCCACTTCGACGTCGAGGTCGACGTGCGCGGCCTGGCCGAGCTTTCCGCCGCGGTCCACCCGGACGTCCGCCCGCACGCCGACGAGTACCT
>Ga0335073_10014718_pt1 | contig 10956 bp, 10 predicted proteins | sample Lox_Sample_22_FD_207093 | JGI IMG/M metagenome (GOLD analysis project Ga0335073, IMG submission 207093) | Soil microbial communities from Loxahatchee National Wildlife Refuge, Florida, United States - Lox_Sample_2.2 | ecosystem: Environmental > Terrestrial > Soil > Wetlands | place: USA... | reverse complement strand
AGCGGCCTGTGCCGCCACCTGGGCCGTTTCCCGGTCGCGGATCTCCCCGACCATGATGACGTTCGGGTCCTGCCGCACAATCGTGCTCAGGAACTCCGCGAAGGTCAGTCCGATTTGCTCGTGCACCTGCATCTGGGTAATGCCGTGCAAGCGGTACTCGATTGGGTCCTCGACGGTGATGATCTTGCGATGGACCGAGTTCAGCGCGAGCAACCCGGTGTAGAGCGTCGTGGTCTTGCCACTCCCGGTGGGTCCAGTTACCAGGACGATACCGTTGGGTAGCGCCAATGCTCCCTGGAACTGGCGGATCACCCCGGGGGGCAGGCCAAGCTTGTTGTAATCGAACGCCACCGCGGTGCGGTCCAGGATGCGCAGCACAACGGTTTCGCCGTACAGCGATGGCGTGGTGGAGACGCGGAAATCGATCTCCTGGCCGCGCACCGCGAGCCTTATCCGGCCATCCTGGGGCAACCGCCGCTGCGCGATATCCAGCCGCGCCATGATCTTGATGCGCGAGGTGATTGCCGCGGCAAGCCGTAGTGGCGGGTTGTCCGCCTCGTGCAGCATGCCGTCGTAGCGATAGCGGATGCGCAGACGGTCCTCGAACGGCTCGAAATGCACGTCCGAGGCGTTGGTCTCCACCGCGCGCGTCAGGATCTGGTTGACCAGCCGGATCACTGGGGCCTCGCTGGCGAGGTCCTTCAGCCGCTCGGTGTCGGCTTCCAGCGGCACGTCGGCGGCGGCGTCCGGCCCGGCGCCCGCATCGTCGCTGGGATAGAGCCGGTCGAGCGCAGCTTCCAGTTCGATCGGCACGGCCACCTCCAGCGCGACGCGACGGCCGGTGGCGGCGGCGACTGCGGCCGCGGTGAACGGATCGAGCGGATCGGCGGTGGCCAAGGCGACGGTGTCATCATCGAACGCCACGGGGAGTGACCGTGCCTGCCGCAGGAAGCGCTGCGGCAGGCATTCTGCGAGCAATGGCGCTTCCCCCGGATAGCGGGCCGGGCTGGCAATCGGCAGGTTCAGCAAGCCGGCATAGGTCTCGGCCAGGCCGCGCTCGGTGACCAGGCCAAGCTGGATCAGAACGTGGTCCAGGCGTTGGCCGGCCTGTCCCGCAACGCGCCGGGCACGCTCGATCGCCCGCGCCTCGCAGTGGCCGTCCGCCACAAGCCGTTCCGCGAGGAAGTCGACCGTATGGTCGGCGGTACCGTCAGGCACGGGCGCGGGATCGCGGGACAAAACGCATAACCTTGTGCGGCATTGGCCAACCGAAGCCAGTGAAACAGTGGACGTGGATTGGTAGCGTGGGTCGGTGCCCGGCCCTCCGTAGAACAGTGAGAAGATCGCGGCAATCGGCCGCGGGCAGACAACGCCGCAGCGGGCGGAGTGCAATCATATGAGGCCACATGCCATGCCATTGGGCCCGGCCCGCGCCTGGCACAATGGGAACGGCGGCAGGCCGCAACACCCTTCCGTGTCGGCCGGATCGATCACATCGGCGTGAGCACTGCTACGCGGTTCACGCCAGGATTGAACGGTGATGATGCCTTGCTTCACATTCACGCGAACGTGCGGGGGAGGTTCGCGTGAAGGTCGCATTCTGGAACTGCACGCTAGGGGACAGCAGCCCTCGGGCGAAGGTCGACATCTTCAACAACTGGGTGACGACGGAGATACCGGAACTGCTCCTGCTTGAGGAGGTGAGCTTCCGAATGCTCGTCGGCACGCCATGCGCGATCGAAACCAATACCGGCTTTCGAACGATCAACTATGTGAACACGCTGGATAGCAACTACAACGAGACGACCAAGTGCCTTGCCGCGTTCGCCAGGCCCGCGGACATCGAGTTCTACCAGTTGCAGGGCCGGACGCTGACGATGGACGGCCTCGATCAGAGGCGCGCGCTGGTGAAGGTTACGTCGGCCATGCTTGGCAAAGAAATCTGGGCCATCCACGCCAACGCGTCCACGCGGGGGGGAAGGGGTGCGGCAGAGGCCGTCAGGGATTATCTCGCCAGGGCACATAGGTCGCTGGTAGGCGGCGACTTCAACTGCCATCTGGCCGAAGCGCTGGGACTCATGCTGCCTGCCATGGCACCGCAGAGCCACCAGGGCACTAACCTAACGTTCACTCAGTGGAACATGCAGGCCTATCGAGCGGTTCCATCAACCCTGTTGCCGAACTATCACCTTTCGAACAATCAACGTTACAACAATATCACGCTCAATCCGAATGTGGGACCGATCGATTACCTCGCGCATGGCCGCGATGCCGACATTCAGAAACTGAACAACTGCGCGAGCGAAGCGGTTTGGTGGGACATCCTGACCCATTTCGACCACTGTCCGGTGGTTTACGAGATTAACGAGTAGGTTTCGGCGACAGTACCGGCAAATCGAGACGCGCGAGACGCAGTCCATCGGTTGCCGCGAGAACCGTGAGCGAAGCATGGCGGCGGCGAAATCCCTGTCGTTTTCGTGCGCGGCGGGTCCAGCCACCTGGCAGAACGAGATCGCGTCGTTGCCGCCACGCTCCGCCAGCGGTCTTCGCAAATGACACTGTTCGCGCAAGTCGTGTTCCGATGATCGTGGGTACAGGATTGCCGCGATCCGCATAGCAAGGCGTCGTGCCGTCAACCGCACGACACTCCGGGCCGAGCGCTGCGACGCTGTGGACGATGGGCCGCCATCGTTCGTCTTGACCAACATGCCAGGAGACGGATTCGCATACTTGGCGTGTCGCATCACTCTACAGCGTCCGTCATCTCAACCGTCATGGTGGAGGGCCGTGCGGCCGTGGCCGTGCGATCCGGCCCCTCAACGCGCACCGGTGGGCCACCGAGAGCCGAGCACCAGCGAGCTGACAAGCATCACCTATGGTTGTTCTCCTTTGATCGTTATCACCAGATAAAAAAGAGAATTCTCGTATTGCAACTTTTCGTCGATTAGGCTATCAGAAATACAACCTTAAGCGGTAGAGACCCAAGCAACTAAGGCTGCCTGAGCGCAGAGAGTGCCTGAGACGACGGCGCGCCCCGCTATCGCGCCGCGACCACCGCGCAGTCCGTTTGTCCGGCAGAGGTTTTCTTTCTTGAGGGGTCCCAAGCAATGGCCAGCGTGACCGTTCCGGGTGCACACGGGTCTATCGTCTCCCTATCGTATGACACGACCCAGAATTACGTGATAGCTCAACAGCTTGCGGCAGCGATCGCCAGTGGCGTGGCGGCTGGCACGATCCAGCCGGTGGACAGCAGCGACGGTCCACCGCCGGCCTTGCCGCCGGGCGTCACGGGGGAATTCGTCGCCAGCGGCAATACCGTGGCTTTCCTGCCCCATGGCTACGACAATGTCATAAACGCCGCGGCGTCGGCGGACATATTTGGCTCCGGCGACGCCAATGAACGCATCCTGTCGGGCAGCGGCAACCTGAGCTTCAATGCGACAGCCGGCAACGGCTCCATCGTGGCAGGCGGCGGCAACAACCAGATCGTCATTGCCGCCTCCGATCCGGGCGCATGGTTGATCGGTACTGGCAACGGCAACGACACGATCCGCGCACTCGGCAGCGGCAACGACACCATCGGCGCGGGCGGCGGCAACAACTACATCCAGCTTGGCTCGGGAAGCGACCTGATCTCTACTACGGGCAATGATACGATCCTGGCCGGCTCCGGCAGCGAGACCGTTGTTGCATCCTCCAGCGGAGGCCAGAGCGCCACCGACGTGATTTACGGCAACAGCAGCATGCTGTTCCTTGTCGCCGCCAATGGCGCGACAGTGTTCGGCGGCAGCGGCAGCGACACGCTGTTCGGCGGTACCGGCCCCGATCTGTTCTATGGCGGCAGTGCCGGCAACAACTTCCTGCAGGCCGGCAGCGGGCCCGCAACATTGTACGCTGGCGGCAACAATGACCAGCTCTATGCCGGTGGCAGCGCGGCGCAGCAACTGCACGCCGCGTCCGGCAACGAGACTTTGTTCGGTGGCGCTGCCTCCGGCCAGGATACCTTCTATGCCGGCACCGGCTCGGATCAGATCACGGGCAGCACCGGCCAGAGCACCTTCGTCTTTGGTACCGGCAATGCCACTATTACGGCGGTGCCCTCAAGCAGCTTCCAGGCCATTTTCGATGCAATCCACGGCCAGGCCGGCGGTAGCGAGCTGGTCGAGGGCCTGACCAATGCCAGCCAGTTGCTGATCGAGCTGTCCGGTTACAAATCGAACGAGGCCTCAAAAGCGCTGGCCGGGCAGAGCACCAATGGGACGTCGGTGACGATCACGCTCTCCGACGACACGCGCATTACGTTCGCCAACATCACTCACCTCACCACCAGCAACTTCTCCTAAGAGACCGAGACCATCGAAAGATCTCACATAACCTTACAATATGTTGAAATAACCGGGATGACGGGGAGCAACGCGAGGGCGGCCCGAAACGGTCGCCCTTGTCCTGTCGCGCCCCTGGATCAGTCCCAGGCCAGGATCTGCCACGAGACTTCGCCCCGCTTCTGCTCGCCTGCGGGGCGCAACACCGCGCGACGCTGGCACCGCGTGCCATCCGCCGGCAGTGCCATGGCGCGGATCGGTACGACGGCGTCCGGACTGGTGTAACCGATCAGCGCCGAGACGTGGCCGATCATGGCAGCGTCCTGGAGTACGCCGCGGTGACTGATGACCCCGCCGTCTCGCGTGCATCGCCTGTCTGATACACCGACCATGCGCCTATCCGGTTTGCGCAGGAAACCGCGCTGTGATCGGCCGGCCAGCCCATGAACCTGCGCTAACCGGATAGGCGCAACCGACAAATATGGTCGCAATCGCGCCGGCAGGTCATCGCGCGTGCCGACGACCTGGCCGATCTCGTGGCTGCAGTCGAAGGGCCGACCAGGCGGACCATGCGGCAGGTCCGCCTGACGATCGCGCTCCAGCTTCGGGCCGCCGGCGAGCGACCTCGGCGACACGGTGCGCCAGTCGATCATCGCATGCGGCAGGGTCTGCGCTTCCGCCGGAGCCGAGCCACCGTGCCAAGCAAGGCAGTGAGCAATGCCGACGAACTGTAATTCGGATGAATACGCCCGTTCTCATCATCAATCACGATCACCACAGCGGTCTGACCAACGAAGATGCGATGCGGCGGTCCACCTGACCGCCACACTCTCCGCCGCAGCTCGAAAATCGCGCGCTGCACGCCGCCGTCGGCCGCAGCCGCCTCGACCGCCCTATCGCGGATGTTGCCGGCAACCTGGATGGCATCGCGGCCCACTGACAACAGGCCGGTCAGAACCAATGCCAGGAACGCGAGGGTCCATAACACGACCAGCAATGCAAATCCGGGCTGATCTGGCGATTCATTGCTGCTGCTCATGGGGACGGCAGTTCGCGCATCGGCGCAACGACGATATCCGGCCAATTCCGCTTGCTGCCGCTCAGGAACGTGATGTGCAAACGCACGAGCGGCGGTAACTCGCGCGCGGTCCATGCGGTCATCCACCCGCCATGCTGCGGCCCGGACGGTGGCTGCCAGTACGCAACATCGAGCCGCTCGACCCCGTCGAGCAAGGTAACGGCCGAGGGCGGCGGCGGCGCGACGATCCACCGCCGGTAATGCGGCCGCCAAAGCAACACCAGTCGATGCCCTGACGCAACGCGCAGCTCCACGTCTGCCATGTCCGTCATCCGGGCGCCGAAGCCTTGCGGCAGCATGGTGACGAAAGACAGCGCGTGGCCGGTGCCCGTCAAAGGGGGCTGACGAGAACGGATTTCGCCAGGCGAGGCGAGCTCGAACAAGTGGCGCAAGGTCCGGTCGGTGGTCTCCAGCCCGCTGGCGGGCTGGTCCAGCCGGTCGGCCAGCGCCCATGCCTGCAGACCGACACGCACGCCCTGCATCAGCGTCACCGTCAACAGACCGAGAACGACAAGGGTGACCAACACCTCGAGCAAGGTGAAGCCGTCCTGGTCGAGAATACGATGCCGCGTGGCCGGATGGCGAAAGACCATCCGGCATAATCACTGGCTGTGCCGCAAAAGCCAGCCGCGATCGCGATCGTGCCTATTACGAATCGATGACAAGAGTATCGCGTTCGGCACCTGCCGACCGACGCAGCGGGCTGTTCGAGTTCGGCCGTGACCGTCCCAACCAAGGTCGGCCTTCAACACACGCGCAATAGTGCGGGTCGGTGGACGCAATCAACGTCGTGCCGTATTACCGCAAGCTGGATCAAGTCACCAACTTCTCTCTCCGCATCTGCGCTTGTTATCGGGCCGACTTCCGGGATCTGCTTTCCACTCACAGCGGCTTCTCGAAGAGAGCTTACCCTGGCTCCGGTCCACGCAACGACACAGGATGTGGGGCTCGCGTTCGACGATGGCGGGCCCGCGCGCCTACGCGGCAAACTGTTCGGGCAAATGGGGCACCGCAAATCCGTGACGGCGACCGCAGTGAAGCGATGCAATTGCGGACGCCCGCACCATCAGGCGCGCCGGCCGTCCCCGCTGTGTCCGCATTGCATAGCAGCGCTATCGATAGCGTCTCACGTAGCCGTCCGCATATCGCCGCTGCGAAGCGTTCCAACCGATGATCGCCGCGCGCAGCGCCGCGCACAGCCAAGACCAGCCAGCGCCACCAACAGGATCGCGATCGCCGGCGGCTCCGGCACGCCACTCGTTGGCCGCACTGCGGCAGGGTAGCCCAGCGGCAGTTCGGCAAAGTTCAGTGTCTCGCTGTCCGCGCCGAACAGTTCGCCCAATGTGACGCCATCGCCGGTGCCGACCGCGAGCCGATCCTCCAGATCAGGCAGCGCAAATGTGGAAATCCCATTGCCGCCGAAGCTGTCGCCGATCACCGCGAACAACGCCTGGTTGCCTGCGATCGACAGCACCTGACCATTGGCAAATGCCCAGCCCGCGGGCGCCACGGTGCCGGCAAACGGGGTGATTTCTCCAAGGAACGGCGTTTCGTCCGGCACCTGGGATCCCTCGGTCGGAAACACGCCGTTGACAGCGATGATGTATTGCAGCGCCAGCGATGGCTGTTGCAGAGGCAGCGGCATGCCGCCGCCCAGCACGGCCGTGGTGCCATTCGCCAGCCGCAGCGGCTGCGGCGGCAGGTTGCCCACCGTGAGCGTCGTGTTCTCCGCGCCTGCTGTCTGCCCCAGAGCCTGCGGGCTCAGACCGGGCGCGGCGCCGGCGCCGGTCACCGCCCGGCCGGCAAGGTTCGGCAGGGCAAACGTGATCGGGAAGCTGCCGCCGTAGGTGTTGCCGATGACAGAATAAAGCGGCGCGTTCTGGTTGATCGGCAGTGTCGCGCCATCGGCGGCGCGTTCGCCCGTCGGCAGCGAGCCGGCAAAGGTCAACACCTGCCCGATGAGGGGGCTCGTCGCCTGCGGTCCGCTCGACACAGGAAAGGCACCCTGCACCACCACGCCTTGGTTCAGTGCCAGCGAAGGCTGCAAGGTTGGAACCGGCTGACTGCCCGTGTTGACGTGGCTGGCGCCCCCATTGGGGGGCAATTCGCTCGCTGTCAGCGTCTCTGTCGCGGCACCAGCCACGCTGCCCAGGTTGCGATTGGTCAGCCCTGCCCCTTGTCCAGTTCCGACCACCGTGCGTCCGGACAAATTGGGCAAGGCAAAATTGCTGAAGCCGTTGCCGCCATAGGTCGTTCCGAGTTGCGAGAACAGCACCGTGTTCTGGCTGAGTGGCAGCAATTGTCCGTTAGCGATGGAGAAGCCACCGGGGGCGTAGTTGCCGGCAAACAGCACGACCTGGCCGAGGTCGGCCAGATTGGTCGCCTCGGTGCGAACCAGGTAAGTCAGGCCGAGCGACGATTGCTCCGTCGCGATCGGCATCCCGCTGCCGGTGATCGGTCCGGCCTGAGCCACGCCACTGGCGGTCAGGCCGATGGCGCCGGCCGTCGCGATAATAGCGAGACGATTCGAACGACGAGCGCGACGCATCTTGCCTCTCCCCCGGCTGTGGGAAGCACCTATGCCGCGCCGTGGAATCAGGCGGTGTGAATCGACTCACACCAGCCGGCACAATGCCACGCGCACACGCACGCATCCTTTGCATCACATCGCATCCGTCCGGCGTCGCATCGGCGGAATTGCGAGGTCACCCCGAGCACCGGCGCAATCGTGCGGCCGATGTGAGTCGACTCACAGCGGCCGCGTGAGCGCGCCTCTAGGAGTGATCGCACCGCGCAGCCGGAACGGCACGCGCCAGCGAGAGCAATCAATCAGATTGAGGAGACAGTGCCATGCACGCACTTTCGAAGGCTGGCCTGCTGGCCGCGATGGCGGCGTTTGCCGCCACGCATGTCGGCGCAGCGCCGCTGACGCCCACGCTCGAATTCGAAGACGGTCCGGCGGCGTCCATCCCGGTGACGACCGGCACTATATCGTTCGGCGGCGTCACGGTGAACGGTGCGCCGGCTGTCGGCAGCGCCACCCAGGACGTACTGAAGGTGAGTGGCAATAGCAGCATCGGCGGCGTGTTCAATCCGCTATCGATATCGGCGACCGAATTCAATCTCGCTTTGCCGGGCGCACGGACGCAGGTCGCGGCCGACCTCACCGGCACGCTTTCGCCGATGTCCACACTGTCGTGGAGTGTCTACCTGGATCCGACCAACAACCCGCTTGGCACCGCCGACCTGGTGGCGTCGGGCAGCTTTTCCAATGCGTCGAATCTGGTTTCGGTAGGTTTCTTCCGGCCGGTGGCGACCGTGGCAGAATCGCTCGACGGGCCGTTTTCGCTGACGACCTTGCTCAGCATCGGAGGCGCCCCGGGTGCGACGGCGACCTTCACTTCGACCGTCACCGCCGCCGCCGTTCCCGAACCCGGCTCGCTGGCATTGCTCGGGGGCGGTCTGGTCGGCCTGGGCCTGATCGGACCGGCCCGGCGCCGCGCCGGGCCGGCGGCGTAGCACGACTCCTTTCAGTTTGGCTGCGTGCTCCGGCTGTCGGTTACCTCACCGCAACCACAGGCGTGGAAAAGTATCCGCATTCGTATGGAGCCGGGAATTGACCGACGCGACCATCGATCAGATCGCCAACCAGCCGGCACGCGCTCGGGCACCCGCACCGACTGTCCGAGCCGATCGGCGGTGTGCGCCAGATGAGTTCTTGCCAGGCAGCAGTGCCGTAAGGCGGCTGCGAGATATAGCCGGTAGCCTGCTGCTCTTGCTGCTGACGCTCCCGCCGCTATTGCTCATCGCGGTGGCAATCAAACTCGATTCACCAGGGCCGGTGTTATATCGACAGGACCGGGTGGGACTGAACGGCCGCGTCTTCACCTTGCTGAAGCTGCGCAGCATGCGGACCGACGCCGAGGCTTTGGGACCGCGCTGGGCCGCCGCGGGCGACCCGCGCGTGACGCGCGTGGGCGCCTTCATCCGCGCCTGCCGCATCGACGAGTTGCCGCAACTGGTCAACGTGCTGCGCGGCGAGATGAGCCTGGTGGGACCGCGCCCAGAGCGCCCGCATTTCACATCACAACTGAGCAAAGTGATCCCGCGCTACGACGAGCGGACGCGCGTACTTCCCGGCATCACCGGCTGGGCCCAGGTCAAGTACCGCTACGGTGCATCGGTCGAGGATGCCCGCGTCAAACTGGCCTACGACCTCGATTACCTCGCCCATCGCAGCCTGTTGCTCGACCTGCGTATTCTGGCGGCGACCATCCTGGTCGTCGTGCTCCGCACCGGCGCGGTCTGAAGCAGCCTGGCCGAATCGAGCGATGCGTCGTATCGCCGCGGGCATAGCGCCGATCGCCGTCGCTATCCGAGCGCGTACTCCACTTCCGGCGTATAGACCGATTGCTCTTTTCCCAACAGCGAACTGAACAAGGTGAAGTGCTCCACCGGCACCGGATCGGCGCGGAACAGATTGTGAGCCTGCACGAACGACGCAAGCTTGCCCTCAACGGCGTTGTCCAGCCGCGCCAGGGAGACGTGTGGCGCGAAACGGCGCCGTTCGGGCTCCAGCCCGGCGCGCTGCAGCGCGGTCTCGATCTTGTTCTGCAAGTGATCGAGCTGGGGATTGCGCTCCACCCCCACCCATAGTGACGTGGGCCGCCCCGAACGCGCAAACGTACCCACCCCGGCCAAGGTCAGCGAGAAGCCGCGTGCCTTCAGAGCGGCCAGCGCATGGTCGATCTCCTCGGCGCGGTACGCCGGAGTCTCGCCGATGAAGCGCAGGGTGATGTGATAGTTCTCGGACGGTACCCATTTCGCACCAGGAATGCCGGCGCCCGCCAGCATCGCGACGCGCTGGCGCAAGTCCCAGGGCAGGTCGAGCGCAACGAACAGCCTCATGCCGGGCGGGCCTCCTGCAACAGCTTCTCCACCAGCGGCAACACATGCTCGACCACAAGGTGCACGCCGGCGGCATTGGGATGCAGCCCGTCCGGCTGCGTCAAGGCCGGCACCTCGGCCACGCCTTGCAGAAGGAATGGATCGTACAACACGCCAGGCCGCCGGCCGAGCCTGTCAAACACTGCGCGGAACGCTCGTTCGAAATCCGACCCGAGATTGGGCGGCGCGTACATGCCTTCCAACAACACGGGGATGTGCTTCGCTGCCAGCGTATCAAGGATGGCGGTCAGGTTGGTTTCCATGTCTTTCGGGTCCACCCCGCGCAGGCCATCATTGGCCCCCAGCTCTACGATCGCCGCATCCGCCCCGCCAGAGAGCACCCAGTCCAGCCGCGACTTCCCACCGGCGGTAGTATCACCCGAAACCGCTCCATCGACGATAGAGACGTCATAGCCATGGGTCCGGAGGGCCTGCTGGAGCTGCACCTCGAACCCGTCCTCATGCGGCAGTCCGTAGCCGGCCGATAGCGAGTCCCCAAGCACCAGGAGGCGGACCGGGGCCGCAACGGCTCGTGGGCTGAAGAGCAGTACCGTCAGCGCCAGGATCGCGGGCAAGGCGTGACGTAATCCGCCGCGCACGCCATATGCT
>Ga0335073_10014716_pt1 | contig 10957 bp, 10 predicted proteins | sample Lox_Sample_22_FD_207093 | JGI IMG/M metagenome (GOLD analysis project Ga0335073, IMG submission 207093) | Soil microbial communities from Loxahatchee National Wildlife Refuge, Florida, United States - Lox_Sample_2.2 | ecosystem: Environmental > Terrestrial > Soil > Wetlands | place: USA... | reverse complement strand
GCGCCGAGACGAAAATGACGGACCGATTAAGGCTGAGGCGTCCGATATACGACACGTCCAATCAAAGAAAGGCCTCGTTGTGGCTGGCATGATGTCTGCCTTGCTGTGTTGTCATCGGATGCCCGTGCTGGCAGAGACGGGTGGCATATGAGCGGTAGACTAGCGGCATCGCTATGTGCCACTTGCATTTGTTCAGCTACTACACCGGGTTCGAACAGGCGCTCGATTAAGTCTAACGTCGAGGCTTCCCTTTCGAAGCCACTCTGCCATCACTGGATCGATCCCACTACTTGATGTGGCGGCTCGAAATGCTTGCATTTCTCTACTTCCGGTGTGAGCCTGCCCTGATTGCCATGTCACGGTCCAAGGATAGACGGAGGAAGGCCTAATAGGGATCAAGCGCCGGCGTAATCGCTTCAGCTGAATCTCGGGGATTGTTGCCTGGCCGTTACATGGACCCACGAATGCTGCGGCAAAGGCGAGACAGGCGGGACAGACGGGGTAGGCGGTGCTGCGATGAGATGGAAGTATCCTGTCTGGTGCGATGCATCCAATTTAGGAAAATGGCTCGCCAGAATCAGCGCGATGGCTCCGGTGCTGCGCTGTGACGGATGCTGTGTCGGCGGTGTTCTGGCAATGTATGCTATCTGCATCCACATGTGTAAGTTGCGCTTACAGACTTGGCTTGAATCTTTGGTCTATGGGTCAATGACTGGATTATCTTCGCCTTCCTTCCACCTCTTAGCCGTCGCCCCTCTCCAGCTCGAGCACGCCGCTTATCGGCGTTACGTATTCCTAGGGCACGGTTTGGCGTCTTTGCTCCAATTTTGGATCCTCCTGCAGCTTAGACGGCTTTTGAAAAGGCCCATGAGGGTGTCGTGATGGAAAAAGTGTTTGTAGACTTTTTCGAGCCGTACAATATTTTTGCTCAACGAAGTGACAAGAAATATCATGACTAGCTACCATTGCTGAACCGACCATTCTTCGCAACGGCGAGCCCCGAACGCTTTTGACCAGCTAAACGATGCCTGTACAATCAGGTTCCCGGGAACAATGTGACGGGGGCAGCTTTCATTGCTGTGCGAATGGAAAGAGACATTTTTAAACCCTAGAGTCTAGTCCGATATTTGTAGGTCCCATCCGCCTCATCACGCATCCAACAAACCAACCAACTCCTCAAATGCCTTAACTATCTCTTCCCGTTCCTTACTCCAAACCCCCTCCTCACTCTTAGCATCCAATCCCAGCTCCTCCCCCTTCGCCGCCTTGACCAGAAATTCTCTCTCCGGAAACGTCAGTCCCACCATCCTCTCCGTCGGCCGCATCCTCACTCCCTGCAGCACTTGCTTCAGCTGCCCCGCCGCCCTGCCACCCCCGTGCCCACCATAGCTGACGATCATGGCAGGTTTGCCTTTCCACTCGTTGAAGAGGTAGTCGATTGCGTTCTTGATGCTGGCCGGGTAGCCCCAGTTGTATTGCGGGGTGACAAAGACGAAGGCTGAATGGGATGATATTTCGGCGGACCAGCGCTTGGTGTGGGTGTGAGTGTATTGATCGGGAGAGGTGATTTCGGAGGGTATTCCGTGCTCGTTAAAAAGTGGGAGGTCCCAGGTGGAGAGGTCGATGAGGGAGAGAGTGACTGATGGATTGGTTTGTTGGATGGTCTTGAGGACGAATTCGGTGATCTGGAGGCCAGCCCGGGGGACACGCTGGCTGCAGACTATCACTCCGACTTTTGCTGGTGTTGTGGTTGACATTTTGAGACCGTGGTCAAGTTAGAACTAGGAAAAAGAGAAGACGGCTAATGTTTTGTGTGGATGACCAATATTGGCGCAAAGCTAGCTTTCCCGAATGAGGACTCGAATGTGCACAGAATTGGAATGGGATGGAGGGAACAATACAGCGCAGATGTCTACATGCTCTTTATATCAAGAAGGGAACGCCATTTTAATGAAGAACCCACCGAATGAAGGTATAGTTGACGTCGGCGTGACGAAATACCGGAGCTATCTATTTCTAGCAGTTGCTTTATGGCTCTCGAGCAGAGAGCAGCAAACTCGGGGTGAGCGGAACGGAGCATCTCGCCCATCCTGCAGAGTGGATAGGAGTCGATGATGCGCTCCAATCATCAGCTCAGCAGAGAGACGCCCAGAAAATTGCGACGCAAGCTTCATGAAAACCCATCGACATCGGTGTCGGCGTTAGGGGATAGGTATATAGGCTAGCCTGGTGTTTGATTGCTGAGTCGGTGCAAAAGGGCAGCCGGAGACCGAGATAAAGAGCAGTTTACGAGAGAGCCCGGGGTGAGATGACGAATTACCTCATTTGCATGCTCGGGTGCTGCCCTTTTGGCGCGAAAATTCCCGGGATAGCGTGGTAAATGAAGGTCCATGTTGCGCACCGCCCAATCAGCGCCAACGTCCGGCTTTGAGCAGGGGATAGTATTCAACTTCAGGTTATCCTCAGAGCGTCACATTGAGAAAGCTATAAAGGTCATCATGCCTACGGCGAAATGGCACCACAGTTCATACATTTCGCGCTTAAACAATGCCTAATCTTCGAATTGCAATCATTGGCGCTGGCCCCGCAGGCCTTACTTTGGCGCGCCTCCTCCAGATCAACAACATACCTTGTACAATCTTCGAACTCGATGCCAGTCCAAATGAGAGAGACCAAGGCGGTACGATCGATCTTCACCTTCGCGGCGGCCAGCTTGCCCTCCGCGAAGCTGGCCTGATCGACGAATTCAAACGGCACTCACGTCCGGAAGGGGAAGCTATGAAGCTGGTCAAGAGTGACGGTACTGTACTCTTCGATGAGAACGTGACTGGCAATTCCCGACCTGCTGAATACAGCGACCGCCCTGAAATCGACCGCGTGAAGCTGCGGAGGATGCTTCTCGATTCCCTCCAGCCTGGGACTGTAATATGGAACAAGAAGCTTCGTTCTGTGGAGAAGTCTTCCACGACAACGGCGAAATATGACCTTCACTTTGTGAGTGGCGTTGAAGAAGGCTTTGACATCGTCGTTGGCGCAGACGGCGCATGGTCGAAAGTGCGGAGCTTCCTTACAGAGAAGCAACCATTCTATTCGGGTATTACCGCAATCGAGCTTTGGGCTTTGGAAGTTGATGAGCGCAAGCCCTGGCTAGCGGAGTTTGTTGGCAAGGGGAGTTGCTTCATGTTCGACGAAGGTCGTGCTCTCATGTGCCAGAGAAACGGCGACAACAGTATACGGGCGTATGCTGCCGTACGGCAACCTGAGACATGGCTTAATGATTGCGGAATTGACTGGTCGAACCCTGACGATGCAAGGAAGGAGCTCATTGAACGATATTTCGCCGACTGCGGAGAGGATTTGAAACGCGTCATCAGCGAGAGCAACGATCAAGTCATTCCCCGACTTGCGTGGATGTTACCTATAGGCATGAAGTGGGATGCATGTCCTGGGGTGACTCTGCTGGGAGATGGTGCCCATTTAATGACTCCTTTCGCCGGAGTAGGAGTCAATCTCGCCATGATCGATGCATTGAAACTGGCAAAGGTGTTGGTTGGGTACGCTGGTGAGAAAGAAAAGCTCTTAGCCGCAATGAGAGAATTCGAGGCCGAAATGTTCGAGCGTGCAGAGCAGTACGCGCGGAAGACATGGGACAATATGCAGTCTCATTTCAGCGCCAATGGGGGCGAGGAACGTGCACAGATACTGAAAGGACATGTGACAAAGAGTCAATAGACACAGCCTCTTCAGACACAGCTTCAGAACAGCTTCCCGAGCTACGGCGTATCAAAGAGCGCCTGCAAGTCAATCAAAATTCTTCATCTCAATATTCTCAGCAAGGCCTATGTAGCCTTGGGGCCAAGCTTGTCTTGAGTGACCATTCAGCCTTCCAGGCAGATAATTTTTGCTCAGGAACTTGCTGAGCTTCGCTTTTTAGGGGTTTCAGAGATGGAATATTGACCAAAGGCACAGTCGGTGGACCAGAGCTGCTGCAGTCCGAATTCGAGAGGCTTTGCAGCCACCTTTGAGTGTCTCTTTACGAAATTGAAAGACTCGCGAATAGTTGCTTGTCGTCTCGCGATTGTGGCTGGACAGAAGGTAAAGTTCAATTTTTTGTGCTGTTGTAACGACGCTGATGTAAGGGTAAGAAGTAGCTCCTCAAGTCTGACAAGAACTGAGTTAGAAACGCAGTCTAAGACAGCAAGTAGGAGTTCGGGATATTCGAAAACTTTTCCAGTATCAGTATGTATATCCCAACCTGGGCCGTTCGACTTTAGTGAAGCATTGGGTGGAGAGCCGCAAGCCAATAGTAGAGGCTCAAGTTCGTTGGCATACCAAGTCTCAATGCTGCCGTTCATGGCGATGGCACGGAGCAGTATGCGTTCATGTCGACTCTCAGGGTCACTTTGATGAAGCGAGCGGCTCCCGTCTAGGTCTGACGATTTTGATAACTCTGAAAGCAGGTCTGGAATGTCCACGAGGAGGTCACAGAGCTTAGACCGTAAGGAAATGCTTGGAGGCCCCTGGGTCACAGGCGACGCGGCCGGATTTTGAAGCAACTGTCGCCATTGTGATTGCGAAAGAAAGCAATTTTGACCTGCGTTTGCATCTTGTACGATCTGCGTGTTGGAAGTAGGTTAGCGTTTAACAAGCAATAATTCGCACAAGTTGAATGACACAACTAGCCTAACAGAAACGGACTTGCACTCACAAAGAAAGCTCGCTGCGACTCAAGCATCGCGCGTTCGAATGGGGCAACATGTCTTGCCGGTCCACGATCTTGAATGAGGAGTTTCGAGCCTCTTGAAAGATGATTCCACCGCCCATGGTCTGCATTCATTGCGAGCTGAGACGCGATTAGTTCGAGATCAAGTCTACAGGGTTCCGACTGCTAGGCTACGATACCCCCCCAAAGAGCTTACCTCACATAGTTGCAGTACGATAGATGCGCAAATCGTCTCAGATTCGGTGCGAAGTTGTGGCTCTTCGAGACAAGTCCGAAGGGAGCTTAAACTCTTCGCATACCGTCGAATAGCAATCTCTGAGGTCGTCGGATTGTTCGTAAGAGTGTCAGCGTAGATGCCACACAAGCATGATATCGTATCGTCAAGAGCCAGGTTCCGACCGAGACGGCTCGGAATGAAGTCATAGAAGTCCCCGTGCGACTTAAGTGGGAACAAAGCCTGGCTTTTGGGATCATTCAGCATATAGGCAAGAATAGAGCCACTCCGCTCATGCTCCGAGCTTAGGGACCGAAATATCCCCAGGCGAAACTTGCTGCAACGAGATCCGTATTCCTCATAGGAGCCAAAATCAGGTTGAGGATCGCTTTGAGGCCCTTTTGAACCGGGAGTCGGTACGAGATCAATTTCCTCGAAGATATACCTCTTCTTCTGGTAATGGGACGATAGCTGTGGATTTTCATCGACAAACTTCCATCTTTTAGTGAATCCAGAGCATTTCCAACCTGCTGCGACACAAGCTAGACATTCAGGACGTTCCTCTCCGCACTTGGTAATATGGCTTAGTGTTGCCCTTGTGCATTTCCCAAGGACTCATGCCAACATGGGCCGAAAGGGTCTCACCTTTTTCTTTCGTTTTCGACAATTATCGCAGCCAGTGCTTTTCGGAGTTCCTACCATCGCAGGACACTATACCAAAGCTCGCGGGCAAAGTCCCATAGAAAATGGGGTTGTAAACCTATTCTATACTACTGTTGAGATTATTTCTCCTTTAAGCAGTGATCATAATATGGGAGAGCGCCAAGACTGGACTTGCTGACTCGAGCCACGATCTGCTCACGCAAGTCACTTCCTCTTGTACCTGGCTCCAACACCTTGGCTTTCTCCTAACCCCCCCATCCACAACCGTAGCCTGCTAGGCAAATAAGCTCTGCTGTTACCACGTCATTGTCATTCGGATTCCCTTCTATCGCCATGGCGGACGCAGACGAAGACGTTGGCACGCCAAGGTCCACAAACCCAAGATTTTCGCATCGTAGACAGCATCATCAACGCCTCGAACCTAGCAGAGTCCACACCTATTCCTAAGCGCAGCGAGGAAGCCTTCGAGCTCAATGCTACAAAGGCACAGCCCTCAGCCCTCAGCCCTGGACGCCTCCCGCAATGCAATGCACACTGCGCTCTCACACCCCACGCTTGCACCAAGTCAAGATTCACGTCGTGGCGCAGTACTGTCCTGAAGGAGCTCGGTGTGGAGGCACCTGCGCATAGACCATACTCTCGGGCGATAGGGAAGGGTGACAGCAAAAGTCGGATCTGGCTGCTGCCAGAGGAGGCGCTATATCTTATCGAAAGGGGCAGTTTGGACATTAGGTGGCCAGATCTACCGAGTGTCGGCGATGAGGATAGGAATGACATAGAAGGGCAAGGAAGTGGGGATGACCCCTTTTGGCGAACTGCCCATGAGTCTCCAAGGCGCATATGCAAGCTTCATTGGTAAGAGTGGTCTTACACTGGAGCGGTATCACATCTTTGCTGGGCCAAGACGACTTGGTTATAATGTCGTTCAGGTGCCGACATGGGATGAAAGCTATACAGGTACAGTCCCGACTGCTCAAACAGCTTGCGAAACCGACAAGGAGAGATGAGCAGGCGCTACGCTATAACATTGGAAGTAACATCCTCTCACCGATTCACTGACTCATACGCTATCTATTTACGCCCATCACTGATAGAAATAGTAAAGTATGCCCTTTGTTCGGACCACTTGTCGCGCCCGAGCTCTACCGAAGCTATAATGACATCTATCGTGATCTAGCACTGATTCCTTAGGATACTTCGACACCAAGGCCACAGACCTCAGAGGCGCCTACTGCGCCAGTACCGCAAACACCATTCCGTTATCACAATATCATGTCTGGAAACCCTCGACTACATACCGCAAATCAAACCCACCAGCACCAGACTTCTGCGTCGCTGTCGTGGATGCACGAAACACGAGCGTCCTGACGATGAGTCAGATAGGGGTGTTGCTGGACAGCATGCCAGATGATGAGCTGCGGAGGGAGAAGCTTCTGAAAGCGCGGCTGTAGTATGGGAAGCGGAATATGATTTTGATGGTGGTGGATATGGGCGTCGTGAGCAATCTGAGATTCAGCGAGGCAGGCTTCGGGGGAGGAAGTCGTTGGAAATTACACAAACATTGGAGCATCATGCCTGGAGGGCCTGCGCGATAGAAGTGTAAACCCAAGAGACTCAAATTACAGACAAATAGAAGATAACATCCATGTCAGGAGACTCGCAGTGTAAGACTGATCACGCACTTCCCATAGATCGTCCTCCCAGCCCAGTACTCCTTTAGAACTGCTTTTCAATGACATCCAGCCAATGTATACTGAGAGTTGGCTACCATAGTGTGCAGTGGGAGCTCTTTCGCCTGGAACGAAGAAATGACACGCGCCCCAGCAGCATGCTCTGAAGATTATTACAATCCAGGCCTCCATTACTTCCTGTTTACTCGGTCCGCAGAGCCGCCACAATCAGGTGCCTGAATTGAAGTGCCTGAACATGGCCTAACTGGCCCACCAAACATGCCCGGTTGTGTCTAGATTGTACTCCACCGTCAAGTATCCATTTACATACTATTACAGAACATGTTAATGTCTCTTGACAAGGCAGCTACCTATGGGAGCCGTACATCATTGGCGTACACGCTTGTACCAATGGACTCTCTGTAGACCATCTTCCAAAGCATCCAGTATTCGTGGAGGCTGCTTCTCTTCTATACCCGCAGATAGAAGTCTAGGATCCATTAAGGAAAACCATGATATCCTCCTTTGACACACGAACGAGAAAGTCGATTCGATCTTCATTGAGGAATTTGCAGTGCCTACCACGGGGGTTGACAACTCACGCGGTCTTAATTCCCAGGCATATACCTCTCCTACCTAGTCCCCTTCAGCATCACTCCGTAAATTTTCTCTTTGGTGGAATTGGCATGCTCTTTCTTCACCGTCCCATTTTCCACGAATCGCTTTCGATGTTTCCGGTAATGTTCAGGCGAAAGCTGAGACACTGTTCTTGTTGGACAGGTTCGAATGCCTATCGCAGGACAGTGCAGGTAGGGAGAGGGAGGGGACACCAGAGCCCACGAAGGTGGCGATGGAGGTAAGAGTTTGCTTGGTCGAAGCGATGGTGTCGATTGACAACAGACAGATCGACAGGGCGGTACGGAGGTAAGTTGAGGATTGTACCGGACAAAACCCGAGGTTGTAGAGGAGATGCCGGATGGTAGAGGCCTAAGACAGGCCGAAGGAGAGGTTAAAGATTGGGCAGCAATGGGCTGCGGTTGAAAAACTGGAGAACCGGCAAGGACGGACCTGCCTGGGTGATAAGGCAAGGCATGATGAGGCACAGCGGGAATGCCATGGTTACCTTGAGAAAGTAGTCTTTTAGAAGAGGGAGCCGAGTTTGGCCATCTCGTAGGTAGAAGTCACTTATGCGCTTGCACCAACAAAGTATGTAGGAGTAGAACATCGGTCTTACAAAAGACCGGTGCCTTGGCAGGGGTGACTGGCTTCGCGTTCTGGGAAACCGGTGGCATAAAGTGACATCAAAGCCTCTACGTACGTTGCTTGAACACAGTGTATGAAGGTCAATTTTATCGACAATGCACAAGTCTTTACGGCAGCAGATACCCTTATTCAGTAGACTAGAGGAGAAACTCTACAACCGTTAGTCTGACTCAACCAAAGCGGTGACTATTTCTAGTTTAGTTAACTCGATAATTGATCGTTTAGCCTCGGATGAAGACGATGATTCCTCTGTTCTAACGACGGGATCATACTGTCTACGATGCGGAAAATTTACGCCCCGGAAAACCGGAATGGGCTGGGAAAAGAATGAAGTACAAGTAGCGGATTTAGAGGAGCATAGGGAGAATGACTGCGAAGTCTGCGAGATGCTCATCAAGGGCCTCAGGAGTTACAGAGATATGACCAATCCACATATGCCGCTCCCATTATCCATATCTATAAAGTGCGTACCGGGTCGATCTTTCGTTGTTAAGAGGCCTGTCAAGAAGGCGACATATAGCAATACCCGCGATACGAAACTTTTAGTCAACTCAGCATCAAAGGGAGACGACAGCGCCGTGCTGGACCAACCTACGCAAGATATCCTTGGACCTGAAGGTCTTGAATTCTTCATTACACCAGGTGAAACAATACCATTTACGTGTTCCAAGGACTATTCCGAACGGCTAACTACCAGACGAACCAGAAACATCAGGCACACTTACGCATATCGGAATCGGTCGGCCGGTCAGCCGAGAGCTCTCAGATGCCCACTGTGTAGAGCTTGCGCGCCAGTGGATTACGGAATGCCAAGAACATCACCCTGGGTGCAGACAACCACGCTCAAATCCTTTACCCACGCGACTGATTGATGTGGGCTCTGAGGATAAAGATCCGAGGCTTGTAGAAACGCTTGGAGAGATGGGCCAATATACGACTCTCAGCCACTGCTGGGGCAAGGCGCAGCCGTTGACTACAACATCGGCAACATTGGAAGAGCGTCTTCAAGGTATTCCTCTGACCCTCTTGCCACAGACCTTCCGTGAGGCCATCCATCTTACCAGAAAATTTCAAATACAGTATCTCTGGATCGACTCTCTATGCATCTATTCCTATCGAACTGCAATGAAACACCTCAGAAACTTGAGGTTTATGCCCCAGTTTTCCGAGGGGTTTGATTTTTGGGGGGTAGCGGAAAAACTTATGCTCCGTGCCTTCAAGATAAAATTATGTATTCCTACATATGCCTCAAACCTTCGCTCATTACCATTTTCGTTTAGGAAAGGGAGCGAAGCCGCTTTAATCGAGCACATGACGGAGCATCGGTGACGCCTGGCAGAGCACGAGAGAGCATCGAGGGAGCCACGGCAGAGCAGGCGGAGCGCCGAGGGAGTACGCCAGAGCAACGGCCGAGCGACAGGGAGCACTGCCTTGATTCCAGTCCAGTTCGGGCTCAGGGGTCCCTTTTTAGGCCTCGGCTGCAGTTACTAACTATAACCCAATCATGTTTCAGTCAAGCCTGCTGCCTGGAAATTTCAAATCCTTCCGTCCGTGGGGTGACGTGTCCTGCCTAACAATGCTAGAGCAGATGGGTTTAGCCGAGCAGAGACTGGCAGAAATGCCAGGGGAATGCCGTTGATCTCTGGCTGAGGATAAAGCTGTTCGGCTTCCACCCGATATAGCTCGCGCATGGCACCGTTCTGGGACAATTTGTCGAGGATTGACCTGATCAGAAGTTGTGAAACTTTTGTGAGAGATGAACTTGTTCTCTGTCTACCGTTCAACGCGTTTCCGGGCTTCAGCATCATCAAACCTGCCAGATATTACGCATCGATAGCGACCACGCTTGAGACATTCTCCTCGAAAGGCAGCCCACTCGTTGCGTAATTCCAGTAGTTCCTGCGATGTAGGGGGAGCTTTGAGCTTCCGAGAGAGATATAGACGAAGGTTAGGAGGTCTTCCTACTGGAAGCCTTCACTAGATGATCAACTTCTGTCACGGAGATCAGATACCATATTTGTTGCATAGATGTTTCAATATGTTTCAAGACCATCCTGACGCTTTATGCGTTTCATATAGGTAGGTAGGTGGCGCTGGACGCCCAGGCAGCAACTCTCGTGTATTTATAGGTCAGAACCTCTCAGATAGCGTTCAATCAGACAAGCTTCTACGCAACAACTTCAGTGTTAGGCCAACTTAATGTTAAATGGTCTACTTACGCGGAAGGAAAAATTTTTCAGCAAGGAAGTCTGCGAAGCAAGCTGCAAGTGTTCCCAGTTCACTTTTCCGCTCCTCATCCTAAGCCTCAAAATGAAATTCGTCGTCCACTTGAATTTTCACAGCCTGCAAGAGGTATATGAGAAAGTTATCTCGTGATACTTCTGAATGCATATATTCATATACCTTCTTCCATAAAGTGGTTGG
>Ga0335073_10014714_pt1 | contig 10957 bp, 13 predicted proteins | sample Lox_Sample_22_FD_207093 | JGI IMG/M metagenome (GOLD analysis project Ga0335073, IMG submission 207093) | Soil microbial communities from Loxahatchee National Wildlife Refuge, Florida, United States - Lox_Sample_2.2 | ecosystem: Environmental > Terrestrial > Soil > Wetlands | place: USA... | reverse complement strand
CTTGTGCCGTTTGTGGGAATCGTAACATTTTCCGGCTGCGAGGGTGATTTCCAGGACCAGATTGTCCCTGCCATATCTGTGTATGGCGACATAAGCCCCGACGTTGTGTTTTGCAAGGGAGAGTCTACGATGGGGGACAATCCACATGTTACTATATTTTGGATATCGTTGTAAGAAAGTGCCGAAAAGGATGGGTTCTCCGACGTGGCAAACGTTATATTGCCTCCGATATCAGTCGAATTGAAATCCTCTACACCCGTCGGACCGAAAACCACTCCGGCTGGACCTGAGCAAGAATCCAGTGAATTAGTTATGGACGTAGAGGAAATAAGCTGATCCGCTCCGCCAAATGTTCCAGGCGGGAAAATCAAGGAAGTATCTTGTGAAATATCGTAGGTATTTGGAGGTAGGTTGATATTCCCGAACCCCGCGAGGAACCGTCGCCCGTTAAGGTCAAAAAGGTGTTTGGTCGAAGGCCATCCGTCAGGCGTTGATGCAGTGTTCGTAACGTTATTAAAGTCCAAAGTATAATATGCAGTAATATTGAGAATTGGATACTGAGGATTAAGGAGGAAGGATGCGTTGATATTTTGACGTTCTGATGCCAAGTTGGTGGGACTATACAGCCAAGATCCCAATGTTGCATTAACCTGATCCGAGAGCGACTGGTTGGACGAAATAGATAGATCGATAGTTGTATTAGCTGGGCCCACTGATGGCAGAGCGTGAAGATTTAAAATCAAGAGGAAGAGGCCAGCTTGTTTCAGAGCGCTGTCTGTTTGCACCATCAGATACTGTATGGCGTCTAGTAAAAGTTGAAGATTAGCGGCGGGAGCACACGTATAATTATTTGCTAGAGACATGGGTTCGGATGGATCTAAGATGGCGGAGGGGTACGGTGCAACGCTTGTCATCGTATTTGTCAATGTGACGTTGAAGAAACTCGTGCTCGTTGGCAGCACCGTGGATTTGAGTGAAGTGACGGTTGTCGTGACTAGACGGGTACTGTTGTCCGATATGCTTGGAACAATTTGTTCAGGACAGAGTTGAAAACTACTTGTGTCATTGTCCCACCATAGATCCAGTTCGAATCGACGATACCCATAGTAGAACAGTGTTGGAATGCTTGACACATTATCCAGCGAATAGTTGCGATCCCAGAACCATGATGCCGTGAGATTGACGCCGGGAAGAAGGATATGAGAGATCGGTATATCAACTGAGATATCTCGCTGGACTAAGAGGGCTGTTTGAAGGACAGAATCTGGATATTGGAGATTGTTGTACGGACCATAAGTAATACTGGCAATTAATATCAATTCTCATCTCGAAGAAGACATACTTTTGAGCATAGACAGTAAGAGCATCCAGCACACTCAGAAAAAAGACAATGACGAGGAATCCGGGGATTCTCCCCATCCTTGATTCTGGCCGGCTCCTCACCGGTGTTGTTTGCCGTTGGGTTGTGCTTGGCTGAACCTTGCGATTTTTCAGCGCTCGTCCATGATTGATCGCGGCATGACACTGGCCAATCAGTTCATCGCCCTTATTTAGGCTGGGCTGCGCTCTGTCCCTTTTTTGGATCCATTCACTGCGCCAAGCCGCTCGTCCTGAATCCCTTCGTCCCTGGAAGAATTCTTTCAATCGCACTCTGTTCTTTCAACTGTTCCTTACTTCTGTGCTCTCCATTGTGCTGATCTTCCAGAATGTCTGAACACGACCTCGAAACCGACGGCCCCCCTGAGGCTACCGCCCGACGTCGCAATCGCTTCGGCCGGGGTGCTCAACACGATCCTAACGGACAGCCTTCTCGCTCGCAACAGACTTGGTCCACTGTAACATCAACTGTAAAAGCATGGTCCTCGAAAACATATTCAATTGTTAAATCGTATGATTGGGCTGGGACCGGTCGTCTCGTTAGTACCATTCTTACCCTCGCTGATTCAAGTTACTCCCCACTCTTGGCAGAGCATTGCAACTCACTGCAATTCTCATCGTACTTATTGCAATTCTCATAAAACTCAAATATGTGAGTAAACCACCTCGTGATCTTCCTCGGACTGTGAAATTTCCGTTCCGGTATAATGTCACTGGAGATCCTGATACAGTCCCGTGGGATCCGGATTTTGGAGATTTTAATGTGCTGCTGGAAACGCATTCGCATACGTATCATTCAGATGGCGCAATGAGTCCTGAACAAATGGTGGAATGGGCAATTGCTTATGGATTCACCGCAATTGCAGTGACAGATCATAACAATATCAAGGGAGGCTTGGAAGCCAAGAAATATGCTGAAAAGAAGGGGTATAATGAAAGCACTATTCTTGTAATTCCTGGAGTGGAGTATACGTATGTATCTTGGGGGAAGTGGAGCTGATAATTAGATGTTGTCGAGTGCATATGAATCTCATTGGGATTAACGAGACCATTGCACCTTCTAAGGCTTTCCCATCGGATGACGAGCTCAAAGCAGCCATCAACCGAACTCATGAATTAGGTGGGATAGCAGTGCTCAATCATTGGGCCTGGTCTCATGTCACAGGTTCATCTTGCTACTTAAGTCGCTGACATCTTCAGAGGGCGGTTACGATCAATGGCGAATTCCCGGACATCCCACCAGGGAAGAGCTCGTAGAATGGGGCATCGACGCGTTTGAATCTGTCAACGGAGTCACAATCGATCTGGGAACCTTATACTTTTCCAAAGAACACAATCTCCCCATCTATGCTGGTGGCGATATTCACGGCCCTACCCATGAACCACATGCCTGGAACACCCTCCTCCTTCCCGAAAAAGATCGTTTCAATCAAGCCGCCATTTTGAAACGTTTCAAGGAACCAGAAGCAACTAGTTTCCTATTTAATGGCGAAGGACCATTTGAGCGAAGCTGGGTCCCACGTAATCCGGGATGGGATAAATGGGCTCCTCTCACTTCAGTCGATTTCGGATACTTGTACGATGAGTCTAGGGGTATGTACTCGTTCACTGGGGAATTTTGTCATGAGCGGAGATTCGCGATACGTTGGTGGCGCGGAATATGGTTTATAATCTGGGTTGTGTTGGGATTCTTAATTTATGAAGTTGCAAGGGCACTTATTGTTTGGGCATGGGCTTGGTATGTCAGGAAACGGGAGGGAAGAATTAGACTTCCTTTAAATGAGGATGAAGTTGGATTGCAATAATACGTTTGTCGGGTTAAAAGTTCGGTTATGGATTAAACGTTACGAGTTTGGGAACCTTTAATATAATGTATACCCTCCGTCCACGACTAGTTCTGTCCCTGTCATAAACTTGCTAGCGTCGCTGGCCATGAATACTATCGCACCTGGTCGTTAGGAAGGTGACATAAGTGAATACCTCGCAGATCTTCCGGTGCACCAAGTCTATTCAACGGACTACCGTCTACCCAATATCTGGTGTACGCATCTCCTCCCTTCTCTATGATGGCCTGCACTAACGGGGTATCCATATATCTGTCGTCAGTCACATCTGGGGGAAATTTACCCTGGGGCAAGAGAATTCACACGAATCCCGTATGGAGCCAATTCAACTGCCATGCTCCGTGCTAAATGTGCCACTGCAGCTTTTGATGCATTATATGCCGCTTGTGGTTGCGGTCTATTGACTATAAGGGAGGACATGCTGGAAATCAAGATAATGCTGCCATGAGTCTCGGTAGATCTCATATGCTTCGCAACCGCCTGTGCCGTACTAAACAGTCCAAAAACATTGATATTAAAGAGCTACATGAATTAGATCTTATCAACCAGGCGGTACCTTCTTGAAGTCCTCAAGTGGATATTCTAACACTGGGATATTTTCACAAATTCCTTATATCAGCTAACAGAGAAAATGCACAGTACCCGCTGCACCTACAAACACATCAATATGCCCTCCAAAGTGTTTTGCGATCTCATCAATCGTCGAATTGACATCCTCTGGATTCGTCACATCACATCCCCAGGCATTGAGCGCAGAAACCTCTTCATCCTTGATCCCCAGTTCCTTCGCAACCGCATATGTAATTTCGTCGCAGGCTTTCTTGGCAACGGGAAGGTCCCTATCAAGCACAGCTAGCGACTTAGCACCTGACAGAGCAAAGGCTTTCAGGAATTCCTTTCCAAGACCACCTATTGTCAGCTCCTCTCGATTGAGTCCGGTACGTGCGCCGCCAGTTACTACGAGTGAGTGTTGGAAAGGCAAGGGATTCAGATACCGATCGCTGTTTTGCCCTCTAGCGAGAGAGATGGCAAGACTCGTTTTGGCGCGTAATCGCTGATATGCTGCCTTTGGTAAGGAACGAAACGAGCGAGATATCGAGCTTTTGGGGATACTCGACGGATCATTGGGGTAAAGGCACGGCGGGGAATAAATTCGAGATCCAACGTCAAGATTGTCGATCCGAAGTGCGTCACCACAAGCCACAGCTCAAACTGGGACCCATGCCTGAACTTCGAATACGAGCTAGTAACTAAGAGGAGTGAAGTATGCAAATGCACTTAAAACCCGGTCAATTCAAGTGAGATTACTGTCTCTTCCTATCCAAAACATATCATTCCTAAACTAATGGGCATCCGTATCTCTAGCCTTGTGTTAAATGCGTGACCTTGCCATTTTCGTCAACATGCACATTAAGACTTATTATCAGACAAACAAATTGATGGGTTCGCAAACCGATCTTCATGGAAATCTCTCGTCAGTAAAGCGCCTGGTGCCACGACTCGATGTTTCGATGGAAGTTTCGATTTGGGAAACTCCTACATGTTAATTATTTTGTGCTTTTGATAGAGTGCGGAGAAACTTTATCTGTCTCTGCATTGGTATCGGAAATGGTCTTTCCAATTAACTTGGATTGATACTGCTTAATGAGGTCGTTGGGCATGGTCATTTTGGATTCTTGCAACAAGTCGAATGTTCGTGAACTGGGTTGAATCTGGGATGTCACTGCGAAGCCATTTATATAGTTCCTGTAAATATCTATTTACAAAACCTAAATATTTCTGTCCGAGCATCGTCATCACTTTCCGGTGTTCCTGGCACCTCCTTTTTTCTCGTTCCGGACCACCTGCATCCACAACAATGTTTCTTCTCCGTGACCGCTGGGGAGGATACATAACTACCACCGTTCTAGCATTCACTGGAGGGGTTACCGTCTACTTAATAGTCTCAGACATAGCCCGTCGTTCAGAAATTCGAAGACGAAAAGCTGTTCTTCAAATTCTAGACGTCGAGGAGGTCGCAGGCGTTCCACCTCTTGAAAAAGCTAAGGAACGCTTTGGAGTATTACGGATAGGTGGACGATTTGTAAATCCTTTTGATGAGTATTCCGCCTCTGGTGATGGTGGTTAATGTGTAGATGGAGGGAACAGGGAGCTTGGGAGTGGGTTATGTGGAAAGTATTGACCTGTTTCAAATTCAATCCTGCGGGATTACCGAGGAATAGAAAGGTTTGTTTTCAAGTTTGAGACTGTCATTGACGAAGATATTGGAACAAACAATACCGCGATATATACCTGATACAGAACTTTTGTTTGGAGAGACAACTGATGACGCCAAAAGACATTCCCCCTTATCCGAGAGCTGGTCTACCGTAATTCCTGACGAGGTTTCGCAACTGCCTGGTGCAGAAGAACGGATAGCTTTCAGTATTTCTCTTTTGCCGGCTTGGTTTAATGCTAGCGTGGCTTGGACAGTCGTGTTCTTATGTTCAAATTGGACAATCTCTGAATGTGCTTACCGATCCTATCTTTGGCGAATATCTGATATCACCAATATTAGGGGAGAAACGTCTCCGTCCAGCTCCCCTTTCCCTTTCCGAAATTAATAAACTCGATATCATCCTAGTATCCCATAATCATTTCGACCATCTCGGTAATCTGCTTTTCCGATCGGACTAATTGCGTATAGAGGACGCGACGGTCAGGCAAATAGGTAATACAGCCCGATGGTACGTCCCCATGGGCCTTAAGAAATGGTTCAATCGTCGTGGGATAATAAACGTCGTCGAAATGGAATGGTGGCAAGAATCATCGATCCCAGGAAAACCAGAATACTCTGTCGTTGCTACTCCAGCTATGGTACCTTTTCCTCTATGCCAAACTAACGGACAGCACTGGTCAGCAAGACATCCATTCCATACAAATACAACGTTATGGAATAGTTACTTGGTGATTCACCGACCTACCCCATCATCACCGTCTCATCCTCTTTTATTCCATGCCGGAGATACCGGCTACGTTGTATCTCTCTACAGTCAAATAGCCTCAATTTACGGCTCTGGGTGCGAACTTGCCCTTCTTCCCATAGGATCGTACTGTCCCCGCTGGCATTTACGTCAACAACATTGCGATCCTCAAGACGTTGTGAAAATGCATATTGAACTTGGTGCCAAGAAGACGGTTGGTGTACATTACGCCACATGGATCTTGAGCGATGAACATTATCTTGCGCCACCTAGGGAATTGGAGTTTGCGGCTGTGGAGAATAGAGTGTCTGCTAGTATTATGCCTGGACAACTGGGAAGGACCATGTTGATACCTTTAGAAAGAGTTGAAACTTCAGAAGAAGAGATTGAGGAGGATAGTAATAAAAGTTTGGATGAGGAGAAAAGTTTGGCGTTGATGGAAGTTAGAAACGGAAAATCAGTGGTTTGGCGTTAAGATCAGTAAAAGATATCCCCTCCTCTCCTAGAATACAGAATCTATAGTGTACCGAGTATTTTCGAGCCAAATGAAAATAAAGTTGCAGGGCAAAACTTTATGTCACGAAGTCGGCTGTGGTGTGACACCGTCATGGGTCAAGGTCATAGTAAAACCCTTTCTTGATTTTAGTAGTATCAATACACGTTACACGAATCACTGTCGTAAAGTATGCAGTCACTCGACCCATGGTATCCATCCAACCTGCCGGCCCCCAAATCAACCCACCAACAAAAACGGGAATACACAACATTGACCCAAGATAGATCACCTCCAAACTAACATCTATACTCTCCAATACAGGTTCCCTTGTACAAATCTAAGCGGGTATCATGCAGCTTCGGCCATTTTCAACCGACTTATTTCGTCCATTGCCCGTTTCGCAGTCTCTTCATCCATTCCCCCATTCCACAGCCGTTTTGTTTGGTTGGCAGCTTCAATCGCCAAGATCCGTTCGTAGAGAATAGATATCCTTTCCAGTAACAGTTCTCGCCGTTTCAGATGGCCCCGGAACATGAGATAACGATGGGAAATGGAACATAATAATACTGCAATACATCCCAAACTGCAATGTTAGTTGCCGACGCGATGCGGGGCTTTTGTTACATGTACAGTGAAACAGAGGTGATTGAAATTGCTAGGAGTGATGACAATGATATTCGGATGATGATAGTCATGATGAAGAGAACAACAAAAGTACAGGAAGTTAAAAAAGCTCGAGAAGAAAGGAAAAGACGGCGATGGGAAAAGGCGAGTCCGGACGAAGCGATGACTGGGGTGGACTTTAAGTATAATCAGTTGATTTTGGTTTTTATGACGTGAAAGTTGTGTGACACCACTTTATCGGAATCCCAAGGAATGTCACGTGATGTTCACCGCCCTTGCCATGTAAGGTTTGCGCCCTAGGAAAAGTTTCGACTTCCAGTTTTGCCAAAATTTAACCGGCTTCTAAAACGGTTGCGAAGGACATCGCGAGGATGGCTACGGATACGGCACCCGCGAGGAAGATGAGAAGAATTGTGGATGATGAGGACGATGATGACGGGGTCCCCGACTTGGCCGCAGCTCTTGCAAGTCCGGCTGCTCTTGCTGCTGCACAAAGAAAGGTTGCTGCTCTCGACGGTGCCCACGACAAAGAAGATGAAGAAAGTGACGACGGAGGACTCTTTTCAGGTGATGACGAAGATGAAGAGCAGAAACCTGAAACCTCATCTGTGCCTAAGAAAAGGTTAGTCCCCCTATGGAAAGTTAATTGATAAAGACCAAGGGAGGATGCCAATCTAGACGAACTAGCAGAAGATGAAGAAGATCTCTATGACGTTGACGAAAGCAAGCCCGCGCCAATTATTCACGAACACTCTCTTCCAAACCTCCCAAATCCTCAACCGAGCGATGGAATGGTAATACCCCGTTTGACTTCGCGTTCCTAACCGCAGATGTATCATCTTGAACTTCCCAAGATTGTTCACTTGGCTCCATACCCTTTCGATCCATCTCTTCCTCTCCCTGGCCCTGAAACAGAAGACTTCGTTCACCCTCTCTCTACAATTCGTCATCGAAAAACTCCAGATGGACCACGCTCCAATGCTCGCTTTCTCAGCTGGTCCGATGGAACCATGTCCCTTGTCCTTGGCTCCGAAATGTACGATATCCCAATCAACCCAATTCCAAAAGCCGAACAACAATTCCTCGTACTTTCACACCAAAAGGCTGGTCTTTTACGGGTTGTCAAACGCATTGATGCGGGCATGAAGATGGTTCCTGTAAGTACTGCTTCTGGTGCCCATAAACGACTTGTCACAAAACAAATTGGTAAAGGGGCTCAAATTGAACGGAGAGCGGTCAAGGAATTTCAACCTGAAGGAGATCCTGAGGCTCTAAAGCGACAAGCTGAGAAGGCTATTGAAGAGAAAATACGGAATAGAAAGAAACTGGATGCAAAGAGGAAGCAGACGCAGGTACGATTTGGAGGTATGCGGAGCGAGAGGTTATTGGAGGAGGAGGAAGAACGACAGATTGGAGTTGGACGGTATGATGATGAAGGAGATGGGTTTGTGGTTGATGACGACGAGGAGGAAATTGAAGAAAGGGGCAGCAGGCTTTCCCGGATCAAGGCTCAAGGAGCACAAAGGTACAAAGATCGAAAAAGAGACGAAAGTGAAGAGGAGGAAGAGGAAGAAGAGGAGGAAGAAGTTGAAGATGAGGCTGAAGATGATGATTATGATGCTCCTGCAGATAAGAAGCAAGACACTCCACGGAAATCAAGGAGAAGGATTGTGGAGGATGATGACGAAGAGTAGCTGGGTCTCTTCTAAGCGCACAACGAAAAGGGATTCCATATATTACGGAGGTCTATTGGTGTATCTCCTTTAGCACTCAGGGTATTCAATGCAGAATGTTCCTAGACTACCATCTTTCAAACTCATGTCATAGTTAGCTTGATGGAGGAGGACGAGTGGTCCACGAGTCTGGGTTACTTTGATACATTCATTGACTACGGACATGACAGGCAAAAAACATTCGACTAAATACCTAATGAACTGATACATCACATATGAGGGTAAAATCCGCCCGGGGGAGAACCTGAAACACCACCGTCGGGATATGGCAGTGCTCCAGGAGAACCGCCCGTCGCAACTCCCCCGGCAAAAACAAAGGCGTCACTGCCATGTCGACTCCCAGGAGTAACAGGACGGGGAGGATACTGAGTGAACTGAACTGGGATAGCAGATGGCGTGGTAGGACGGGCAGGAATATCAACGGCAGGATATGGAGCCAACCCCGGAGGCCCGGTTGTTGTTTGCGGCGGACTGGGAACAGTTCCATGACCCCATTGGAACGCAAGCGAAGCGTTTACCTGCTGTTCATGTGGCATAGGGACGGACATGGGTTGGGGAGCCGGGATTGGAGGGCTTGTGACATATGTTTGTGGTGGTGGTTGTTGAGCAGGCTGTTGCACAACAATTACCTGGGGTTGAGGGGCCGGAGCTGGAGCAATGGGAGGAAGAGGTGTATATGAAGGCCTGTGTGGGTCATCGACGATAACGGTTTCTGTTCTCTTGTTGACATCGACATGCAGGGCTCCTTCGACTGGAAATTCGTAAAAGGATCCGTTATCCCTGGTGTACTTTCCATATCCCCACCTCCTTCCTTCTCTCCAAGTTCCTTCATACCTGCTCTTGTCTCTGAAGATCATGACTCCGTGACCATGGAAGTAACCATTCTTAAATCCGCCTTCATACTTCACTCGAAAATGTGCCTCCGAATCAGAAAGAAATCGTACCCAATCTTCAGGCCAGTCTTCAGTCCAAGCATCAGTGTACCTTCCCCAACCTTCCGCCAAATTGTCCTTGAATCCACCGTGATAAGCGATCCTTTCTTCCTCAGAGTGCCATTCACCATATCCTTGTGCCTTACGCTCTTCCAGTCCTCCAACATAGATAGCATTCATCTCCTTTTGACCGCGTGAAGTGTAGGCACAAATCACCGCCCATCCAGTCTTTTCGCCCTTACGGAGTTTGTACTCAGAAGTTGGATTATATTCGATACGAAGGCATTGGTAACCGGACAACTCCTTAGGAAGATCCTGGGGTCTATGTGGATCGGGACCAAGAGGAGCCTGTGTATAGGTTGTTGTGGTTGTGCTTATGCTATTCCTGTCCATTTGGTGAGAAGTCTTTCAGCGACGAGCGTTGAAACTTCCTGGATGTGGGAAGAGTATGGATGGGGGTGGCTGATATGACTGAGTCCAGCCTCTCCGGTTCAGGAAGCTGACTGAAACGATTAAAGTTTAAGCCTTCTGACTTCGTCCACCGCAGACGATTGGACGCTCGGACCTCTTGCAGCCCGCAAGTAGTATCGCGAATACTGCAGTTTCTGAACTCCCGCTTCAAAGTCGCCAAATGGCGGGAAACCAAGCCAGAGGCTCAATGGCACCACTTTCCAAATATCAAGGTTGGTTCTTTGAAAATTCCCGTCTCTATTTATGCAAACGGAGCCCGGATTTATAGGTCCAATGTTACACATGCTTCAACTTAAATCTCATAAAAATTGGTGAGTCACAACTGAGCGTCCAGTATTCTTTGACAAAAGGCAATACGGAATTGAAGAGTCTTACTTTTTAACCGAGCTCAAAGAAGGTTGCCGCTACAAGGCGACCGTCGCCCCGAGTCGTCAGATAAGCCATAAGATCTCAGTGGGACAAAAGTCACGTGATTGAGGCTTACGTGGTACACTGGTCCTGCGAGCCGCCTTGACAA
>Ga0335073_10014712_pt1 | contig 10958 bp, 10 predicted proteins | sample Lox_Sample_22_FD_207093 | JGI IMG/M metagenome (GOLD analysis project Ga0335073, IMG submission 207093) | Soil microbial communities from Loxahatchee National Wildlife Refuge, Florida, United States - Lox_Sample_2.2 | ecosystem: Environmental > Terrestrial > Soil > Wetlands | place: USA... | reverse complement strand
CTTGATCTCGTCGTCGACCGCCGCGGTCATGGCCAGGGTGAAGTCCACGTCCTGGTGGATCGCGTGCACCCGCAGCACCCCCGCGTCGCGGTCGGCGGCGGCGTCGAGCTTGCCCACCAGCCGGTCGCCGTACAGGATCGGTAGGGCGTAGTAGCCCCACCGGCGGCTCCCGACGGGCTTGTACATCTCCAGCTGGTAGTCGAACCCGAAGAGCTCGACGGTGCGCTTGCGGTCGTGGATCAGCCGGTCGAAGGGGGACAGCAATGCCGCGCGCCCGGAGAACGGCTGGCCCAGCCGGGCCGGGTCGACCCGCCAGGCGCCCTTGATCCCCTCTATGACGGCGGGCTCGCCCACCTCCCCGACGTCCGCGGGCTCGACCGGGCATTCGGGCCCTCGTGCGCGGGCGATCCCCAGGGCAGCGAGCCGCCGCTCGTTCCTTGTCCGCCGCGCCTGGCCCGCCGGGATCACGGGGTCGTCGGGATAGATCCGCTCGGCTAGGTCCCACAGCCGGTCGCCGCCGCCGCTGCGCCCGGCGACCGCGACCTCGCCGCGCAGCACCATGAACTCGAGCAGCTTGATGACGTTGCGGTTGTTGGTCCAGCCGGTCGACCGCCACGGCCGCTGGCAGGTGTCGGGAAGGTCACGCGACGGCAGCGGTCCGGAGGAGCCGAGCCGGTCCAGGATGTCCCTGCGGCACGCGTCGTTGGCGCGCACCCAGTCGCGCAGCGACTCCCGCCAGCCGGGCAGCTCCCCGCGCTCGGCCAGATCCCAGCGCGCCATGTCCGCCCGGTACAGCGCGAGGTCCTCGGCGGGCCTGATCATCGCCCGCAGTTCGAGCAGCGTCCTGTCCCGCAGCGCCGCGTCCAGCTCGGCCGACGAGTACGCCGACCCGAGGCGGCTCCACGCCACCAGGTCCGCACTCGGCGCGATCGCCGAAACGGGATCGAGCTGCAGCAGAGTCAGCCGCCGTACCGCGTCAAGCAGCTCGTCCGGCCGCGACGCGTCGAGCAGCTGCGCCCGCACGGCAATCCGCCGCGCATCGTCACGGGAGAGCTCGTGCACCGTCACCCCACGAGGCTAGGCGATCGCTTCAACCGCCGGCCAACCTGCCTGCGCTCGCGATGCCTTGCATGATGCCTGCGTACACGCCGGATCTTTAATTCCGCGGTGCGACACCGCAAATATGTCCCGGACAATCTGGTTCCCGAACCGTACTTCGCCCGCTCTGCAAAGGGCCGCCACGCCGACTGTCAGCGTGCCCGATCAGGTAACCCGCGCCCACGGCGCGATGGTGTTGTAGTCGATTTCGCTGGCGTAGCGGGGCTGCCCCAAGCGGGAGGAGGAGACGCCGTGGCGCGTGTCAGCAAGCAGCTCATCTGCCCGGTTTGCGGGCAGATAATGGCCACGGCCGTCTGGCGGCTGCTCAGGGGGCTGGAAATCACCACGCCGGACGAATGCGGTCGCGGTTGGAGTGGTGAGATGGTTGTCCTGCTCGCGGTCGTCGTGATCGGCGGCCTGGTGTTGCTTGCGCGGCGTGGTCGCGGTGGCACGCGCACGGACCGCGCACGCGCGGACGGCGCCGGGCCGGGTTTCCCTGATCGGCCGCTTGGCGGAAAGCGGGTCTCTCCCGCGCTGATGTTCCAGGGGCGGATCGACGTCCGCGGGCTGACGAAGGAATACCGCGGCGTCAGGGCCGTCGATGACTTGTCGTTCACCGTGGAACCGGGCCGGGTTACCGGGTTCCTCGGCCCGAACGGCGCGGGGAAGACGACGACATTGCGGATGCTGCTCGATCTGGTCGGGCCGACCGCGGGAACGGCCACCATCGGCGGCGTCCGCTACGCCGACCTGGAACAGCCGATCCGGCGCGTCGGCGCGGTCCTGGAGGCCGGCGCGGCGCATAAGGACCGCACCGGGCGCGATCACTTGCGCATCGTCTGCCAGTCCGCGGGCATCCCGCTCGCGCGAGCAGACGAGGTGCTTGAGCTTGTCGGGCTCGGCGTAGCCGCTAGGCGGACGTTCCGGGGCTACTCCCTCGGCATGCGCCAGCGCCTCGGCGTCGCGGCGGCGCTGCTCGGGGACCCGCAGGTGCTGATCCTGGACGAGCCGGCCAACGGGCTGGACCCGGAGGGCATCCGGTGGATGCGCGACCTGCTAAGGACGCTGGCCACGCAGGGCCGGACGGTCCTGGTGTCCAGCCACCTGCTCGGAGAGATGGCACAGCTCGCAGACGACCTGATCATCGTCGCGGCCGGACGGCTGGCCGCCCAGGGAACGGTGGCGTCCGTGATCGGTTCGATGACATACCCGAGCCGGACCCTGGTGCGCGCTCCGGAACTGGAGAAGCTCGCGGCCGTGCTCGGCCGTGACGCGATCGTAACGCCGGCCGGCGACGGTGGCGCGTATGTCACAGGGGCGGACGCTGCCGCGATCGGCGACGCCGCGCTGCGGGCGGGCGTCGCCATCCACCAGCTAGTCACGCAACTCCCTGATTTGGAAGCCGCGTTCCTCGAGCTCACCGCGGGAAAGGCGGCGATCCGATGACAGCGCTGCTGGACAGCGGCACCCTGGACCAGGCCGGCGACACCGGAACCACCATGGCTCGCCTGGTAAGGGCCGAGTTCATGAAGCTCCGCACGACGAGCGCCGGATGGCTCTTCCTCACCGGTTTCATCGTGTTCACTGCGCTGGCACTGACGATCAACGGGTTCGGCAGTCACTATGAGCTCTACCCGCAGCCGGGCAGTGTCAGCCGGGCGCAGGCCCTCGCGCAGGCGGCGCAGGCCCATTCTCCCGCGGGCGTGGCCGCGATCGCGGCCGGCATGATGACCTCCGGGCAGCGCGTCGGCTTCCTGTTCGCGCTGGTCCTCGGCGTGGTGATCGTGACGAGTGAGTTCGCGAACCAGACGGCGGCCGTGACGTTCGTGACCGTTCCGCGCCGGACCACGGTTGTCACGGCCAAGGTGGTCGCCGCGGCCTGCTGCGGAGCGCTGTTCTGGCTGGTTGGCACGATCCTCGCCGCGGTGGCCACACCGCTCTTCCTGTACAGCCAGCACGTCAGCACGTCACTAGCCGGATGGGCCGTGACCCGTTCTGTGCTGCTGAACCTGCTCGCGTTTCTCGCCTGGGGCGTCTTCGGGCTTGGTCTCGGCGCGGTGCTGCGCAACCAGATGGCCTCCGTCATCGCCGCGATAGCCGTGTACGCGGGCAGTTTCGGTGCCGAACTCGTCTTCACCTTGCTCTACAACCTTTTCCACCAGGACTGGCTCCTCGGGATGCCGGTCATCGCCCCCGCGGTCGCCTCAGAGGTCATGATCACGTCCGGGCAGGCATTCCCTTACGCCCCGCCTGGGTGGGTTGGCGGCGTCATCATGATCGGATACACGGTGGCTCTCGTCGCTGGCGGAATTGCCCAGGCCAAGCGGCGCGACGTGATCTGACGGGCCGCCCGGGCGCCAGACCCGGTGCCCGGGCCGGGCGTGGCCGCGTAGCTGGTGTGGTTCCCGTTACCGGAGCGCGCACCACGGCTCGTTCTGAGTAATTCTGGTTTTGGAGTTAGTCGCCGATGTAGCTCATGACGTGCTTGATGCGGGTGTAGTCCTCGAAGCCGTACATGGACAGGTCCTTGCCGTAGCCGGAGTGCTTGAAGCCGCCGTGCGGCATCTCGGCGACGATCGGGATGTGGGTGTTGATCCACACCGCGCCGAAGTCCAGCCGCTTGGCCATCCGCATGGCTCGGCCGTGGTCCTTGGTCCACACGCTGGAGGCCAGGCCGTACTGGACGCCGTTGGCCCAGCGGACCGCCTCCTCCTCGTCGGTGAACTGCTGGACGGTGATGACCGGGCCGAAGACCTCGTCCTGGATCATCTCGTCGTCCTGGTGCAGGCCGGCCACCACGGTGGGGGCGTAGAAGTACCCGCGGGCCCCGACCCGGTGGCCGCCGGCGACCACCTCGGCGTGGGCGGGCGTGCGCTCGATGAAGCCCTCGACGCGGGCCAGCTGGCTGGGATTGTTCAGCGGGCCGAAGTACGCGTCGGGCTCGTCAAGGCCGCCGGTCTTGGTGTTGCGGGCCTGCTCGGCCAGGGCCGCGGTCAGGTCCGGGGCAACGCCGGGAGCGGCCAGCACGCGGGTGGCCGCGGTGCAGTCCTGGCCTGCGTTGAAGTAGCCGGCCCCGGCGATGCCCGCCGCCGCGCCCTCGATGTCCGCGTCATCGAAGACCACGACGGGTGCCTTGCCGCCGAGCTCGAGGTGCACGCGCTTGAGGTCGTCGGCGGCGGCGCGGGCGACCTCCATGCCTGCCCGCACCGAGCCGGTGATCGACACCATGGCCGGGATGGGGTGCGAAACCAGGGCGCGGCCGGTATCGCGGTCGCCGCAGATCACGTTGAACACGCCGGGCGGCAGGAACTCGGCCGCTATCTCCGCCAGCAGCAGCGTGGACGCAGGGGTGGTGTCGGACGGCTTTAGCACGACCGCGTTGCCCGCCGCGATGGCGGGCGCGAACTTCCAGACCGCCATCATCATCGGATAGTTCCAGGGCGTCACCTGGGCACACACGCCGATCGGCTCACGCCGGATCATCGAGGTGTGGTCCTTCATGTACTCGCCCGCGCTGAGGCCCTCGAGCACCCGGGCGGCGCCGGCGAAGAACCTGATCTGGTCCACCGAGGGCGGGATCTCCTCGGACCTGGTCAGCCCGACCGGCTTTCCGGTGTTTCGGGTCTCCGCTTCGACGATCTCGTCGGCCCGCGCCTCGATCGCGTCGGCGATCCGGAACAGGGCCAGGCTGCGCTCGGACGGGGTGGCATCCCGCCAGCCCGCGAACGCGCTCGCCGCGGCCTGCATCGCGGCGTCGACGTCCTGGCGGCTGGATATTGGCGCCTGGGCGTAGACCTCGCCGGTACTCGGGTCGACTACCTCGCTGGTGCGCCCGTCGGCGGTGTCCGTGTACTTGCCGTTGACGAAGTTCTGCAGCCTGCGATCGGACATCCCGGGCCTCCATCCGCTGGAGCGTCTACTTTGCGACGAGCTTCGCAGAGCTAGACTATCTCCACAAGTGATTCAGTTGCTATCTTTACTTATACCTACGAAATCAGTTGATGCCGTAGGCGGGCCTGAAACCCTAACCCCCAGGAGGCCGCATGGCGCACAGCCCTAGGACGCTCCCGGCGGCCCATGCCCCTGGCAGCGTCGTGCCCGACGCCGTCTCCAAGCAGATCATCGAGCAACTGCAGGAGGACGGCCGACGGTCCTACGCCGCGATCGGCAAGGCGGTGGGGCTCTCCGAGGCGGCGGTCAGGCAGCGCGTCCAGCGGCTGCAGGAGACCGGCGTCATGCAGATCGTGGCGGTCACCGACCCGCTGACGCTGGGATTCCGGCGGCAGGCCATGATCGCGATCAAGAGCGACGGCGACCTGGACAAGGTGGCAGGCCAGCTGGCCGAGATGGAGGAAATCGACTACGTGGTCATCACGGCAGGCTCGTTCGACCTGCTGGCCGAGGTGGTCTGCGAGGACGACGACCAGCTGCTCGAGATCCTGGGGCGGGTGCGCGCCGTCCCGTCCGTGACAAGCACGGAGACGTTCGTATACCTCAGGCTCCGCAAGCAAACCTACTCATGGGGAACGAGATGACATCCTCTTTCGACGCCATCGCCGACAGTCAGGAAGCGGCCAGGCGCAACCTGTGGCTGCACTTCACCCGGATGGGCAGCTACGCCGACAGCGAGGTCCCCGTGATCGTCCGCGGCGAGGGCGTCTACGTGTTCGACCAGCAGGGCAAGCGCTACCTGGACGGGCTGTCCGGGCTGTTCGTCAGCCAGGTGGGGCACGGCCGCCGGGAGATTGCCGAGGCGGCCGCGCGGCAATCGGCCGAGCTCGCCTATTTCCCGCTGTGGTCCTACGCCCACCCGCGGGCCATCGAGCTGGCCAGCAGGCTGGCCGACATGGCGCCGGGCTCGCTGAACCGGGTGTTCTTCACCACCAGCGGCTCTGAGGCCGTGGAGTCGGCGTGGAAGCTCGCCAAGCAGTACTTCAAGCTGACCGGCCAGCCCGCCAGGTACAAGGTGATCAGCCGGGAGATCGCCTATCACGGCACGTCGATGGGCGCGCTGGCGATCACCGGGCTGGCCGACATCAAGATCCCGTTCGAGCCGCTGCCGCCGGGCGGCGTCCGGGTGCCGAACACCAACTTCTACCGGGCGCCGGATTTCGTGGCGACCGACGAGGTCGAGTTCGGTCGGTGGGCGGCGGACGAGATCGAGCGGGCGATCCTGCGCGAGGGCCCGGCCTCGGTCGCGGCTGTCTACCTCGAGCCGGTGCAGAACTCCGGCGGCTGCTTCCCGCCGCCGCCCGGTTACTTCCAGCGGGTCAGGGAGATCTGCGACCGCTACGGCGTGCTACTCGTCTCGGACGAGGTGATCTGCGCGTTCGGGCGGCTAGGGTACTACTTCGGCTGCGAGCGGTACGGCTACCAGCCGGACATCATCACCTTCGCCAAGGGCCTGACCTCGGGGTACTCGCCGATGGGCGGGATGCTGGTCAGTGACGCGCTGATGGAGCCTTTCAGCTCGGGCCCGGCCAGCTTCCTGCACGGCATAACGTTCGCCGGCCATCCGGTCTCGGCCGCGGTGGCCATGGCCAACCTGGACATCTTCGAGAAGGAAGACCTGCTCGGGAACGTCCGGGCGAACGAGGCCGGGTTCCGCGCGACCCTGGAGAAGCTGAACGACCTGCCGATCGTCGGCGACATCCGCGGCGCCGGGTACTTCTACGGCATCGAGATGGTCAAGGACAAGGTCACCCGTGAGACGTTCACCGACGAGGAGTCCGAGCGGCTGCTGCGCGGCTTCCTCTCCCAGGCGCTGTTCGATGCCGGGCTGGTCTGCCGCGCCGACGACCGCGGCGACCCCGTCATCCAGCTCGCGCCGCCGCTGACCTGCGGCCAGGAGCACTTCGACGAGATGGAGCGCATCCTGCGCTCGGTCCTGACGGAGGCCTGGGAGCGCATCTAGCACGGCGGGAGGCCAGACCAGCATCACCGTGACCCAGTACCACGCGGTGGGCGCCGACCCGGTCAACCCCGCCACCGGCGCCAAGGGCGCGCCGACCCCCGACTACACCGAGTTCGAGACGTTCCGGCTGATCCGCCCGCGCTCGTCGTAGCGGGCCGTGCTACGGCACCGGCGGGCGCGGCGGGGCGGTCTCCTGGGCGGGCATCGCGTTGCTCGCGGGCAGCGGGTAGGGGATGCCCACGTCGAAGGTGCCGGCCAGCGCGTCGAGCACGGCCTGCTCGGCGACGCTGGTCTGGCCGAGCGAGGTAGCGGGCAAGGCGGGCACGCCGGTATCCGGCGGCCGGGATAGGGCGAGCGCCGCGGTCAGGTCGCCGGTGACGCCGCGCCGCCAGGCCGACAGGTTGGGCACCTCGACGCCGAACCTGGTCTCGATGAAGCGGAGCAGCGAGGTGTGGTCGAACGTGCGTGAGCACACGTAGCCGCCGCGGCTGAACGGCGACACGACCAGGCACGCGACGCGGAAGCCGAGGCCGACCGGGCCGGTGATCCCCTCCGCGGCGGCCGGCAGGGTCCCGGTCAGCCACTCCCCCGGCGTCCCCGCGGGCGCTGTGGGCGGCGGGACGTGGTCGAAGAACCCGCCGTTCTCGTCGTGGACCACGAACAGCACCGTCTGCGCCCACACGGCCGGGTTCGACACGAGCGTGGAGAGCACGCTGTGCACGAGGTACTCGCCGTAGCCTGGCGGCGCGGCCGGGTGCTCGCACTGCGCCAGCGGCGGCATGATCCACGACACAGCAGGCAGCTTGTTCCACTGGACGTCCTGGGCGAAGTCGTCAGGGAAATGCGGGGTGAGCCCGCGGCCCACCAGCTCGACGCCGGTGACGGAGAACGGGTCGGTGAACGCCTTGAAGTACGGCAGCGGGCTCAGAGCCAGCTCGCTGAGCCTGTCGTTGTAGACCTTCCAGCTGACCCCGGCGGCCTGCAGCCGTTCTGGCATCGTCGGGTAGGTCAGCTTGCCGTACTCGGCGATCCTGTTGCCGAACGTCTCGACCACAGGTCCGCCCGCCACCCCGTCCGGGTCGATGGAGGCGGCCACGGCCATCAGCCGGTTGGAGTCGGTGGGCCCGATCACCGAGCTGAAGTAGCCGTCGCATACGGTGAACGCGTCCGCGAGCGCATGGTAGAAGGGCAGGTCGGCGCGGGCGTAGTAGCCCATCGTCGCCGGGCCGTGCACGGCGTCGTCGACAACCACGTGGGTGGCCACGAACTTGTCCATCGCGCCGCCGTTCCAGCTGCGGTGCTGGGTGGACCAGGTGTGCGAGATGTCGTTGGTGGTCTGGCCGTCCCGCAGCGGCGGATCGCTGGACAGCCGGAACGGCTGCAGGTAGCCGGACGGGTCGGCGCCCGTGCCCGGCTGGTAGCCAAACTGGTCGAAGACGGGGTAGCTCTTGCCGCCCACGGTCTGGGTCAGCACGCGGGAGTCGGAGAAGCCGCGGACACCGGACAGCGTGCCGAAGTAGTGGTCGAAGGACCGGTTCTCCTGCATCAGGATGACCACGTGCTCGATGTCGCTCAGGCTCGCCGAGCCCGCGGCCGTGGCGGCCGCCGCGTCCACCAGCCTGGCCTGCGCGTCGGTCAGCTCACTCACGGCCACCTCCCGTCCGATCCGCCACCGGTAAGGATACGGTCGTGGGTATGGACGTTCTGGTGGTAGGGGCCGGGGTCAACGGGCTGACGACCGGGATCTGCCTGGCCGAGGCCGGGCTCGGCGTGACGATCAGGACCGATGCCCCGCCCGAGCGGACCACGTCGGTGGCCGCGGGCGCGGTCTGGGGCCCGGTCAAGGTGGGCCCGCCCGAGCGGGTCATGCGCTGGGGCCAGGCCGGGCTCGAGGCGCTGACCAAGCTCGCCGGCGAGCCCGGCACCGGGGTGCGGATGGCAACCGGCCGGGAGGTCAGCCGCGGCCACAGCGAGCCGCACTACTGGACCAGCCTGCTGCCCGGCCTGCGCCTGTGCGAGCAGGCCGAGCTGCCCGACGGCTTCACCAGCGGCTGGCACTACACCACCCCGCTCGCCACCATGCCCGTCTACCTGGACTACCTGCGCGCCAGGTTCGAGCGGGCAGGCGGCACGATCAAGATGTCGCCGGCCGGCTCACTCGCCGAACTGGCAGGCGCGGCGCCGGTGGTGGTCAACTGCTCCGGCGTCGCCGCCCATGACCTGGTGCCCGACCCGGCGGTGGTACCGATCCGCGGTCAGGTGGTGCTGGCCGAGAACCCGGGCATCGAGGAGTTCCTGATCGACAGGGACGAGGAGCCGCCCTGGATCGTCTACATGTTCCCTCATGGTGACACTGTCCTGCTCGGCGGCACCAACGACGAGGGCAACTGGGATCAAAACCCTAAACCCCAGATCGCAGAACGAATAGTGGCTCAATGTTCGGCCATCGAGCCACGGCTGCGTGGCGTGCGCGTCATCGGCCACCGGGTCGGCCTGCGCCCCTACCGGCCAGAGGTCCGGCTGGAATCCGAGCCGTTGGGCGCGGGTGTGCTCTGGCACAACTACGGTCACGGCGGCGCGGGCATCTCGCTGTCCTGGGGCTGCGCGGCCGAGATCGCCGAGGCCGTGCTGCGGGACCGCTAGCCGTCCAGCCGGGCCACCAGCCTGGCTGGGGCGATGACGCGGTAGGCGTCCTGGCAGAGTTCGGCTATCTCGGCCCAGTCGGGATCCCGGTCGAGCCGGACGCCGAGCCAGCCGCGGCCGCCGACGTAGGGCGGCCGGAAGAAGCGATCGGGCGCGGACGCGGTGAGCTCGTGCTGCGCTCCCGGCGGCGCCGCGCACCACAGGTGCGGGAACCCGTTGTCGTGGTGGCCGTCCGCCCACAGCGTCACGAACGCGCTCTTGTCCCTGACGAACCAGGTCGGCGCGCCGTGGCTGGGCCGCTCGGTGACCTCGGGAAACGCCATGCAAATCGCGCGCGTCCGCCCGGCCAGGTCGGCCGTCATGCATACCTCCGCTCGCAGGCACCCATCTCCCGAGCATAGGACGACGGCACCCTGTCACTGCTGGTCAGGTCGGCTGTGAGGAAGTCCCGGACGAGGGTGGTTTCGGCGGCGGGCGGTTGGCGCTGGTACCGATAATGGTTGCCGTGACCGATGGCTTCGGCGCTGACGATGGCCTGGGCGGGAGCGGTGTTCCCTACTTCTCGCAGTGGGAATCGGGTGAGCTGGCGGAACGGTTCATCGACGGCTCGCTTCCGCTGGCCGAGGACCCGCGGTGGGCTGCCTCCGGCGCGCGGTCGCCCGCGGAATACGAGTACTGGGCGGGCAAGGTCTGCGGCCTGGCATGCCTGAAGATGATCCTGGCCCACCGCGGGCTGCCGGTCCCGGCCACCATGCCCCTGGTGGAGCAGGCGATCGCCTGGCAGGCCTACGTCCCGCAGCAGGACCGCGTCGCCGGGCTCATCTACCAGCCGTTCGCCAGCTGGGTAGCCGCCGAGTACGGGATCGCCGTCGAGGTCGCCCCGCGCCTCCGGCTCGGGCAGGTCACCGAGCTGGCCGCGCCGGATACGCCGGTGATCGCGTCGGTCCACAAGTGGATCCGGTGGCCGGATCGCCACCCGCCGGCCCGCGGAGGGCACCTGGTCCTGGTCACCGGGGCGGCCGGTGGTCTGCTGCGGCTGCACAACCCGTCGGGGATACCGCCGGCAAGCCAGCGGGACGCCATGATCGCGGTGACGGATTTCGCCAGGTTCTTCGCCCAGCGCGGCCTGATCGTCCGTATCTGAGCATGCGCGCCGCGTCGGCGCCTCCGGTGACGGTCGCTCTCTGCGGAGCGGCTACCGGGATGTGAGGTCGAGCGCTTCGGGATGCACGTGGCGGTAGTGCTCGGTCAGGGCGTCGCTGATCGTGCCTGGCCGGTAGGCGACCGTGCGGCGGCAGAGCTT
>Ga0335073_10014711_pt1 | contig 10958 bp, 4 predicted proteins | sample Lox_Sample_22_FD_207093 | JGI IMG/M metagenome (GOLD analysis project Ga0335073, IMG submission 207093) | Soil microbial communities from Loxahatchee National Wildlife Refuge, Florida, United States - Lox_Sample_2.2 | ecosystem: Environmental > Terrestrial > Soil > Wetlands | place: USA: Florida... | reverse complement strand
TGCGTGGATTCCGGTGCTGCCGATCCCTCCGGGTCGTCCTGGCAGGGGATGAACGACTGCTCGATGAACGACTGCGGCGTCTGCCAGCCATCACCCGCCCACGAGGCCTGAGCCTGCGTCGCCGCGGTCTGCCCGTCGATCGAGCCGGAGTCGTAGTCCAGCGACACCGACGGCACCAGCCCGGACGCCGAGGGCGGCACCTGGATCGGGTAGCTGTAGTCAAACGAGCCGTCCGCGTCGCCCGCCGCCCACGTGCCGGAGGCCTTCAGCGTCGTCGCCGAGTACGTGCCCGCCGGGCCGCCTCCGTCGGTCGACACCGGCGCCGCGGCCAGTACCACCGCCCCGCCGGCCGCCGCCGGCGCCGCGGTGCCTGCCGCCCGGCCAGCGGCGGATGCTGCGGGCGCCGCCGGCAGGGTCAGCTGCGCCGACACCGAGCGGTCCGAGGCGTCGTTCGCGGACCGCAGCGGGGTCTGCACCCGGCAGGCGGCACGGCCGGGCGTGGTCAGCGCGCACGCCGGCAGCCGAACCAGGCCCAGGCTCAGGCCGTAGTTGCCGCCGTAGACATCGGCGAACCCGGCATAGTTCACGCCGACCCGCACGGCGCCGCCGCCGGACGCGGCGGCGGTGAACATCACCCCGTTGACCCCGGCCGCCTTGGCCGCCGAGGGAGGCAGCACCCGCATGTTCACCGCCGCCGGGGCGGCCGCCGCATTCGCCGCGCCCGCCGGACCGGCCGCGCCCGCCGTGGCGCCTGCCCACTGCGCCCACAACGGAGTCCGCGGCACCGTCACCGGGCGCCCGGCCGCCTCCAACTGCGCCGGGCTTAACGACGGCGTCCCGCCCAGCAGCGGCGTCGCCACCGGAGGGGCGGTAATCCGCGCCGTTCCCGAGCCGGCAGCGGGCCACGTGACGCCGACGGGGCGAGCATGCTGGGCCGTCTCGTCCCGCACGTGCACCCGGTGCACCCCGAGGTGCCCGAGGTCCTTGGCCGCCTGTGTCTGCGGCGCCCGCGGCCTGGGCGCAGCGGCCGCCGCGGCGGCCGGCTGGCCGAAGGCGAGCACAAGGGAGGCGATCAGGCCCCCGGCTCCCGCCGCCGCGACGACCTTGTGCGCCGCGCCCCACGTCCTGCGTCCGCCCCGCGTGCCGGCCCAGCCACTCATAGCCCACCTCGCACCCAGTCCGGCGCCCGCGCACACCAGAGGGCGCAACCTGGATAAAGCGTGCGGTGAGCCGGCACGCGAATCCATGAAGTCTGACCGGCAGAGTCACCGGAACAGTCGCGCGCTTCCGGCGCGCGGCCGGCGCCCTACCGGCGCGCGGCCACGGTGTCGCGCAGGCCCTTTCTGCGCGTCGCCGCCGCGATCGCGCCCACGCTGACCCAGCCCACCGCGACCGAAAGCCAGAAACTGACGAGGCGGTAGGCCAGCGCCGCCGAGATCGCGGGCGCGCGCGCCACGCCGTAGGCGACCAGGATGACCGCGAGGCTGCCCTCGACGATGCCGAGCCCGCCGGGGACGATGGGCAGCGCGCTGGCGACCTGGGCCGCGCCGTAGACCAGGATCACGCCGTCCCACGGGACCGCGGCGTGAACGGCGGCGAAGCTGCACAGCAGGCACAGGAAGTCGCACGCCCAGACCCCGACCGCGATCGCGACGATAAGCGTCGTCGAGGACGCGTCCAGCGGGATCTCCCGCATCCGCGCCAGCGCCGCCTCCAGGCGCGCGACCGCGGCGCTCCTCGGGCGCCCGGTGACCCGCTGCGAGAGCCGCACCAGCGCGGCGACCAGGCGCAGGACCAGGTCCCGGCGGATGAGAACCGCGGCCCCGGCGACGACGATCACGAAGCCCAGGGCCGCGATCCCGGCGCTGCGGACGCTGGCGCTGGTCAGCATGGCCAGCAACACGCCGAGCAGCAGGAACAGCGACATGCTGATGGCCTGGGCGATGAGCACGGTGAAGATGCCCCAGCCGGCGCTGGCCTCGCCCGCCCCGCGCTGCCGGTAGTACCGGTAACGGTAGACGCAGGACAGCGCGGGCCCGGCCGGCACGGTGTTCGCGATGGCCTCGTTGGCCAGGCTGAGCGCCACCAGCCCGGGCAGCGCGACGCGCCCGCCCGCCAGGCTCAGCACGCGGTGCTGCAGCAGGCCGAAGGCCGACAGCGACGCGCCCTCGGCCAGCATCGCGGCGCCGACCCAGCCGACGGCCAGGTGACGGAACTCGTGCCGGGCCGCGACCAGGTCGCCCCGCTCGCCGAACAGCACGACCAGAACGGCGATCCCGATCAGCACGCCCAGCAGGTAGCGGACCATGGTCCCCGCGCTGCGCCCGGGCTTGGGTGCCGCGAGATCATAGGCCACAGATTTAAATTAACCATGACCGGTGGTAAAACGCGATCAAAACACCATTTACCTTTAACGCTCCGTCTCGGCGTGAGCCAGGAACCGTCATCGCGGGACCGGGCCCCCGGCGGCGGATCGGCGCGCGGAGGGGGCACAAAGAGGTGAGACCGGATTTCGGCGGCCGGATCGGCCGGGACTGGCGTGACTCGGAGCCCTGGTGGCCTCCCGAGCCGGCCCCGCAGCCCGGGTCGCCCAACGTGCTGCTCGTGGTGCTCGACGACGTCGGCTACGCGCAGCTCGGCTGCTACGGCTCGGATATCGAGACGCCCGTGATCGACGGGCTGGCGGCGAGCGGCGTCCGGCTGGCCAACTTCCACACCACCTCGCTGTGCTCGCCGACCCGGGCCTGCCTGCTGACCGGGCGCAACCACCACCGCAGCGGCATGGGGCGGGTGGCCGACCTGGCCATCGGCTTTCCCGGCTACTGGGGCAGGCCGCCGCGCGAGAACGGCTACCTGTCCGAGGTTCTGCGCGCGGCCGGGTACGCCACGTACGCGGTCGGGAAGTGGCACCTGTCGCCCGAGGACGAGACGAACATGGCGGCGTCGCGTGCCACCTGGCCGCTGGCCAGGGGGTTCGACCGCTGGTACGGGTTCCACGGCGGCGAGACCCACCAGTTCGTGCCCGCGCTGTACCACGACAACCACTCGGTCCGCCCGCCCGCATCGATGCAGGACCGCTATCACCTCACCGAGGACCTGGCCGGCCACGCGATCGAGTTCGTCGCCGACCTGCGCGCGGTCGACCCGGGCAAGCCGTTCTTCCTGTACCTGGCCACCGGCGCGTGCCACTCGCCGCACCAGCCGCCGCCGCGCTGGCGCCAGCACTACGGCGGGCGGTTCGACCACGGCTGGGACGCCTGGCGGCAGGCGACGTTTGAGCGGCAGCTGTCCGCGGGCCTGGTCCCGCGGTCGACGGCCCTGTCCCCCCGGCCGGACTGGGTGCCGGCCTGGGATTCGCTCGGCCTGCTGGAACGCGCCGTCGCGGCCCGGTTCATGGAATGCTTCGCGGGATTCCTTTCCCATGCCGACGAGCAGGTCGGCCGGGTGCTTTCGTTCCTCGCCGACACCGGTGACCTGGACAACACGATCGTCGTGGTGGTCTCCGACAACGGCGCGAGCGCCGAGGGCGGCGCCTCCGGCTCGATCAACGACGTCCGGCTGCTGAACCTCGACCCGGCGTCGGAGCATGAGATGTTCGCCCGGCTGGCCGAGATCGGCGGCCCGCTCACGCACAACAACTACCCGTGGGGCTGGACGATGGCGGGGAACACGCCGTTCCGCCGGTGGAAGCGCGAGGTGCACGAGGGCGGCGTGGCCGACCCGTGCATCATCTCCTGGGCGGGCGGATCCCTGGACCGCGGCGCCGTCCGCGGCCAGTTCACCCACGCCATCGACGTCGCCCCGACGCTGGCCGAGCTGGCCGGGCTGGGGTTCCCGGCCGAGATCGAGGGCATCGCGCAGACGCCGGTCGACGGCGTGAGCTTCGCCTACCTGCTCGGCGCCGGGGGCGCGGACGCCGCGGAGCGGCACACCACGCAGTACTTCGAGATGTTCGGGTCCCGGGCCATCTACCACGACGGCTGGAAGGCGGTGACGTTCCACCCGGTCGGGCCGCTGTACGACGACCAGAACCCGAACGCGCCGTTCGACGAGGACGTGTGGGAGCTCTACCACGTGGCGCAGGACCTGTCGGAGACCCGGGATGTCGCGGGCCAGCACCCGGATCTGCTGCGCCGGCTGGTCGGCTTGTGGTGGGCGGAGGCCGAACGCAACCAGGTGCTGCCCCTGGACAACCGGGTTCTGTGGGCGCTGGTGCATCCCAAGCCGGACCACCGCCCGGCGCGGGCGGCGTTCCGGTACTTCCCGGGCGCGGCGCAGGTGCCGGAGTCGGTCGCGGTCAACGTGCGGAACCGCTCGCACGCGCTGATCGTGGACGTCACGGTGCCCGGCTCCGGTCCGGCCGACGGCGTGCTGCTGGCCATGGGGTCCGCGCTCGGCGGCTGGTCGCTGCACGTCCTCGACGGCCGGGTCCGCTACGTGCACAACCTCTACGGCAAGGAGCGGCACACGATCGAGGCCACCGCCGCGCTGGCGCCGGGCGAGCACCGGATCGAGTTCGCCTTCGCCAAGGACGAGGGCCTGGGCGGAACCGGCGTGCTGACCTGCGACGGGCACGAGGCGGGCCGCGGGGTGATCCCCCGGTTCACCGCGTCCGGGTTCAACGGGGTGGGGGCCGGGCTCACCTGCGGCTACGAGTGGGGGCCCGCGGTCGGCACCGGCTACGCGGCGCCGTTCCCGTTCGGCGGCGCGATCCGGCAAGCCCGGGTCGAGACGCGCGGCCCGGTCGTGCGCGACCCGCTGGCCGAACTCGAGGCCATCCTGTCCGAGCAGTAACCCGGGCACCTTTACAGGCACGCCACGCCACGACAGTAACAGCGGACGACACAGTCAACGTAAAATGGCCTTGATCTGCGGCTTCACGCGTAATACGGAAGAAGCCGCACTTGACGCCCTTATCGTTGGGCGATAATGGAGCCAAAGCCGCCTTGGCGGCGGTCGGTGCGGGGAGGGATGCGGATGAGGGCTCGCGCATGTTGCTGTGTTCGGGGAGCAACTTACGGTGTTCGGGGAACAACGTCGCCTCCTTCCTCCCGTTGCCCAATTACCACAATGCCTGGCCCTTCGATGCGCCCCTAGTCGCCGATGCTCGAGCCACCGCGGGACAGCTGGCGCGTCCGCATACAAGACCTCGAAGGCCGGATACGGGGCGCCGGCGTTCTGTTGACCAACTATCAGGTGCTGACCTGCGCGCATGTTGTCGCTGCCGCCCTGGGCGCTGCCGGCGACGAGCCGCCAGAGGGCGAGTTGCGCATCGACTTCACCGCGCACGAGCTGGTACGTGGGCGCTGGCGAGCGTGGGTCGACCCGCGTGGCTGGATCTCGCCGGACCAGGGTGATCTGGCCATCCTTGAAATCGCCGGCCAGCGGCCCCCGACGGTCGCCCCCGCGCAGCTCCAGCGCTGCGGGTCGGCGGGAGGCCCGGAGGTGTGGCTCTACCGTTTCGACCCGGAATTCGCCGATGCGATCATGAAGGCGGAAAGGATCGGCCACGAACAGGGCCCGAACGGGACGTGGATCAACCTCGATGGCGAAGAGTTCGCAAGGTACCGGCACGGCTTCGATGGAGCCGGAGTCATCGAAAAACACACGCGCAATGTTATCGGCTGTCTTATCAGTGCCTCGGCGCCCGGGTTGCAGCATCCGCGTATGCTGCAGATCGAAGACGCCATAGACATGCTGCGGCGTCGCGGCGCCGACCTCAGGCTGGGCCAGGCGCTGCCACGACTAGAGCCGGACGTGCCGGTAATGCAGGGGAGGCTCACCTCCACGCGGTGGCACGAGATCAAGGCCGACCTGGAATTCAGGCTGGATAACATCTGCGCCGTAATTCCTGTGGGTGATCTTGAGCTGATTGTCCGGCGGCTGAAGGCGTCGTTCGGTCCCTTTTTTTCGGCGCCCTACCTGTCGGCCGCCACAGCACAGGTGGGCTTCCAGTACGTCCGCAGCCTGCTGAACGCGTGCACGGAGCAGACGGGCGCCACCTATGCGTTGCTCGATCTCCTGGCGGAATGGTTCGTCCGCCACGGCACGTCCGCCCTGGACAAAGCCGACTTCGCTGGCCTGCAACAGCTCGTCGGCCAGATCGACCCCGATCGCGGGCAGTTTCCCGAGGATCTGCGCCGAAGCCTCTACGACCTGATAGCGGACGTGAGCTTCGACACCGCCGCCGAGGCTTACGAGGCGGCCGACCCGGTCGGCTCCGCCGCTCCCGCCTATGCCAGCGATCCGGTGACGATGGCGCGCGAACTCGAAAGGCAGAACAGCAGGCCGGGCGATCTTCCGTCGGTGGTCCGCTTCGTCGAGGAACTCGCGAAGCGGGTGGCGCGAGACGTCGGTGACATGCTTCGCGACTGGGTGAACAGCTACGGGGACCTGAACCCTGGCTTGTTTCCCGTGATCGATGAGTGCCGCTACAGTCCGTCGCCGCCAAAGGGCAGGCCGGTACTGATGCTGGAGGTCGATCACGACAACCCGGTGACCGGCAAGTACAAGATGGCCGCGACACTGCATCATTCGGAGGCCCTGAGCGAGAGCCGGCCGGTCCGGCCGGCGCGGGGCGTCAGCCTCTACGAGCCGCTGGATGCCCAGGACCTGGACACGGTCATCGAGCTCACCGGCGAGCTGCTCAGCTGCATCCGCCAGCCGCCGTCCGCGCGCGGCCCGGTCGTGGAGTTCGCCGTCCCGCAGTCCATGCTCGGCTTCGACTTTGATCAATGGCCGGTCGGGGCGGTGCTGCCGCGGCCGCTCGGCACGGATCGTCCGGTCATCGTCCGGATGCTGGGTCGTTCAGGCAGCGAGACCCGCCGGAGAAAGTGGTACTGGCTCCTCAGCCGCGGTCATCGCGTTGACCCCGCGGCCGTGCACTGGCTGTGGCAGCCCAGCCCGCCGGGAGCCCTGGCCCAGAGCCTGAACGGCATCACCCCCGTCTGCGTGGCTTTTGCGATCCCGGCCAAGCCGCAGCACGCCACGGCCACGGACGACTTCTCGGTCGCCATCGCGTCCGGGATGCCGATCGTGTTGTGGTCCAGGACCGGCGGCGCGCGATCCGATTACCGGGAACTGACCCGGATGCTCGGCCGGCACTGCCTGCTCGACCTGCCTGATCAGCTGCGGAACTGGCGAGCTTCGACGGCCAACAAGCCGGCGAGCTGGCTGGGGACGCACATGACGCTGATGTACGACGACCCGATACGGACGACTGAGGCCGCGCCAAGTGATGATGGCAACGCGGAGAGGGGGCCGGAGTGAACGACGACCCCGAGAATGCGCCGGCAGAAGACCAGATTGCCCAAGCTCCGAGGGGCGACAAGGACTGGCACATCTATCTCGGCACAGGAACGCCGCACGACGGGATCAGGCGGCTCCGCCCTCCGCCGCCCTGGCGGGCGTTCGGGGGCCTCCCGCTGATCAAGCCCCAGTTCCCCGAGTCCGCGGGCGACGAGGCGGCAGGCCGGCGGCTCGGCGCACCGCAGCGCGCGATGGTCTACCGCGCCGACTCCGAGGTCGTCGACATGGTCAATGCCGCCCTGCTGCTGCGCAGGCCGCTGCTGGTAACCGGCAAGCCTGGCACGGGAAAGTCGACGCTCGCCTACAGCATCGCCTACGAACTCAAGCTCGGGCCCGTGTTGCACTGGGCCATCACCAGCCGGTCCACGCTGGCTGAAGGCCTGTATCAGTACGACGCCCTGGCCCGGCTGCAGGAGGCGAGCCTTCGGCAGACCGTGGGGGGCACCGGCAGCGCACAGCCGCCTGATATCGGCCGTTTCATTCGGCTCGGCCCGCTCGGCACCGCGCTGCTTCCACAGGAGCGGCCGCGGGTGCTGCTGATCGACGAGCTCGACAAGAGCGACATCGACCTGCCCAACGACCTGCTGCATGTCTTCGAGGAGGGCCACTTCACGATCAGCGAGCTGGCCAGGCTGCCCGGCGACCAGCCAGCTGCCGAGGTGTTCACCGCCGACGGGGATCACCCGGTTCCTGTCCAGCGCGGCCAGGTCACCTGCCACGCGTTCCCGGTGGTCGTGATCACCAGCAACGGCGAGCGAGAGTTTCCTCCCGCGTTTCACCGCCGCTGCATGCGCCTGGACATCAAGCCGCCCGACGCGACGAAACTGGCGGCGATCGTCACCGCGCAGCTCGGCGAGGACGCGGTCAGCCGGGCAGAGCCGATCCTTGAGCGCTTTCTGCAAAACCGGGAGCGCGGGAACATAGCCACCGATCAGTTGCTCAACGCCATCTATTTCGCCACCGCCGGCGCACCGTCGACGGAATGGGACGCGATAGAGCGCATGCTGCTGACCCCCATCGACTAGGCGGCAAGGATGACCAACGATGACGCCCGGACGAGACTGATCGGCGAGCTGATTGGTCAGCTGCGCGAGCTCGACCATCCGCCGACCGGGCTGGAGATCGCCGAGGCGCTGTGGCTGGCCGAGTCGATGTCGGGCGCCAAGGCGGCCGGACCGGAAGGGGCCGCGGGCCGCGGGCCGGCCAGCAAGGCCAGATCCGCGGCGTCGCCGTCCGGAGCGGCCGCCCCGTCCGCCCCGAGGACGCGCACGCGCTCGCCGGCCGGCCAGGAACCCGGCTCCCGGCTGTTCTTCCGCGCCGCGGATCTGGAGAGCCCGGAAGAGGGCGGCGTGCCCATCTCGGTCCCGACGGTCCCGGCGCTCTCAGGGACGCGGGCTATCTTCCGCGCGCTTCGGCCATTAAGCCGCCGTTTCCCGTCGACCGCCAAGTCCGAGCTAGACGAAGAGGAAACCGTCGCCGGCATCGCCGACTTCGGGCTGTGGTCGCCGCGCTTCCGGCCGCTGATGGATCGCTGGCTGGATCTGACTCTCGTCGTGGATACCAGCACGTCCATGGCGCTGTGGCGGCAGAGCACCCTTGAGTTCCGGACGGCCATGGACCGGCTCGGAGCGTTCCGGGACGTGCGCACCTGGCGGTTTGACGGCGATCGGGGCAGCGCTGAGCTGAGCCTGCGCGGGGAATCGGATGTCGCCAGACACCTTCCCGCCGAGCTACGCACCCCGGTCGGGCGGCGCGTTGTCCTGGTGATCAGCGACTGCATGGGCGCTGCCTGGAGTTCCGGTGCTGTCGCCCGCGCGCTGGAGGACTGGAGCAAGACCGCCCCGGTAGCCGTGCTCCAGCCGCTGCCGGAACGGCTATGGAGCCGCTCGGGTCAGACCTTCATACCGGTCGCGCTTGAGGCCGCACGGTCGGCGCCGCCAAACGCGGCGCTGACCGTGCGGCAGCGCGGGGCGGATGCCTTGCCGGCGGACGCAGGCACGGCCATCCCCGTACTCGAACTCAGCGCCGACGCGCGATGGCTCGCGTCGTGGGCCGATCTGATCGGTGGTACGGGCAGGGCCACGGGTGTGGCCCTGTTCTGCGGGCTGATGATGGCCCGGTCTTCGGGGCATGATCTCGCGGTGGCCGAGGACGACCTCATGACCCCGGTTGAGCGCGTTCTGCGGTTCCGGGAGAAGGCCTCGCCCACCGCCTACAGCCTGGCCGGGCTTCTGGCGGCCGCGCCGCTCTCGCTCCAGGTCATGCGCCTGGTCCAGGGCGTCATGCTGCCCCGCTCCCGCCCCGCCCACCTCGCCGAGGTGGTCCTGAGCGACCTCGTCAGGCAGACGCCGGGCAGCGGGCCTTCATCCGAGGCCGCCTACGACTTCCGGGACGGCGTACGCGATCAACTGCTTGCCGGGCTGCCAAGAGGCGAAACCGTCCGGGTGCTCGAGGAAGTGGGGCGGTTCCTGTGTTCGCGCCCGGGCGAGACACCAGAGTTTCCTGCCATCATCGACGCCGGCGCCGAGGGAATCCTCGCCGTCGGCCAGCACTTCGCCCGGGTGGCCTTCACCGCGCTGCAGGCCGTCGGCGGGCACTACGCCGATATCGCGGCGAAGCTGGAACCGCATCTCGACCTCGTCCCGCCGGCCACGCCCGATGCTGCCGCGACGGCCCGGCCAGCCGACGAGGCTGATGCGGCCGGGCCCACGCCGGCAATAGCCGGCCCTGACGATGAAGGCCGGAGCTCATCGCCCGAGCCGGAGTCCGCCGGAACCACCCCCGCAGAATCAGGAGACGTCGTGACAGAGCCCATTTCAGCGTCCGGTACGACGCATAAGCGGCGTGGCCTGCCTCGCGGCTGGAGCACCGTTCCGCGCAGAAATCCGAATTTTACCGGCAGGTCAGAACTGCTTCTCAAGCTGCGTAATCAGCTCAGCAGTTCCATCACCGCGTTGGTCCCGCATGCCCTTTACGGGCTTGGTGGCGTTGGCAAGACGCAGCTTGCGATCGAGTACGTCTACCAGTTCGCGACCGAGTACGACCTCATATGGTGGATCTCCGCCGAAGAAGAAGAGGAGATCGCCTCGAGCCTGGCCAAACTGGCCACTGAACTAGGCCTGGGTCCGCGTGAACGAATGTCAGACAGCGTAGCCAACGTCCTCGCCGAACTGGGGAAGACCGAGCTCAACAGCCGCTGGCTGCTGGTGTACGACAACGCCGGCGACCCCGACAAGCTGCTGCGATACCTCCCGCCCGCGGTCGGCGACATTCTGATTACGTCGCTGAACCAAGAATGGAATCGTGCTGCCCAGACGATAGCCGTAGACATATTCACGCGGGATGAAAGCATAGAGCTGATCCAGCGACGAGGCCAAGGGATCAGCCGCAAGGATGCCGACCTGCTGGCCGAGCGTCTCGGCGACCTTCCGCTTGCCATTGAGCAGGCTGCCACCTGGCAACGGGAGACCGGGATGAGGGTAGTCGAATATCTTGAACAACTCGACAAACAGCACCAGAAACTGCTCACTGCGGCAAGTAAGGCCGGGTCGACCAAGCCCGTGGCCGAAGCCTGGGGCGTGGCATTTGACCGGCTCGTTGACGATGCTCCTGATGCCGCGCAACTGCTGCAGCTTTGCGCCTTCTTCGGG
>Ga0335073_10014710_pt1 | contig 10958 bp, 10 predicted proteins | sample Lox_Sample_22_FD_207093 | JGI IMG/M metagenome (GOLD analysis project Ga0335073, IMG submission 207093) | Soil microbial communities from Loxahatchee National Wildlife Refuge, Florida, United States - Lox_Sample_2.2 | ecosystem: Environmental > Terrestrial > Soil > Wetlands | place: USA... | reverse complement strand
CAACAAACGTGGTTTTCCCCCCCAGCTGTTTGCCTCCTTTTATTAATAGGTGCCGCTTCCGCCTCGCATCCCGTTTTTCCCTCCCACCGAATAAACTTTCACACAAGAGGTCCGTGCGTGCAGCGACTAATTTCCTGTTCAAAGGCCATTGGTTAAGCGGGTATAAATAACCCAGATTCTCCCCCCGACAGGCGCTTAAAGGCGACAGAAAAATGCACGCTGGGGCCTCTGAACAGAACTGCGCCCCCGAACGGGGCGAAGGGGGAAAATTCGGGAATCGATAGAAGAACATTATCCTCGTATATTTGGACCCGCAATTCGCGCTTTGAAGGGGGTGGACGGGGTGCAACCGCATATCCCACGGCGTTCAACGTCTTCAATTAATGATGAGCCGCATTAACTCTCCCAAGGTACTAGATTTTCCATGTGAAGCGCGTAAGAGATAATTCTTGGCGGTGGTGCAGAGCCACAGGGTCCGAGTTCTTGGAAATTGAGATACGCGCTCTGCGACACGAGGGGTGGGCATGAAAAGTCTCCGATTCCCCGACCTTCGGTTGAAATTTTCTTTTGATTTAGAAATAGTACCGCTGCACATTAGACATGCTAGGTACATAATGCGATCCGGTCAAGAGGACGTCATAACTCTTAGAGCGCGGACTGACTCGCCGAACGGACTGGACTGCTCCCGAATCCCTGGCAACTGAAATTTGACAAATTGACATGATCTACACCACATGGCAGTAACCGCAATTTACGCCAAATGATGAGTGGAAGACTGGATTATGCTCAACGCCATTGGAATGTATAGTTATAAATTCTTTCAGACTTGGAGGCAAGACCAATACAATTGGTACTTTTCTCTGTAAGAACTCTCAGTTTAATATTACGTGACGGGAATCCTGATCAGATCCGGCTGACTAAGATAAGAGTTGCCATTGACGATCTGCGGCAATGGTTATTTTGAGTGCCCCAACCGACTTCATCATCCAACGCTTGACTCTTGTCTGTCATCCATCATCAACTCACTCCAATCTCAATTGCACGCCTCAATTGACTCAATTCCATCATGACCATCAAAAAGATCACAGCTCGCTACATCTACGACTCTCGCGGCAATCCAACCGTAGAAGTCGACCTTATCACCGGTACAAATATTCCCCCTCCCGCTGATCCGCCCGAACTAACTGTTCCCTCTTAGAGACGGGATTGCATAGAGCGGCTGTCCCCTCTGGTGCTTCGACCGGTATCCATGAAGCTCTGGAATTGCGTGACAAGGGCTCTGCATGGCTTGGAAAAGGTATCTTATTTTTGAAGAGTCGAAAGAATTGCTTATCGTGAGGTGTAACCAAAGCGGTTTCGAACGTCAATGATATCATTGCTCCAGCCTTGATCAAGGCCCATCTTGATGTCAAGGACCAAAAAGCGATCGATAAATTCCTCATTGACTTGGATGGAACTCCAAATAAATGTATCACCGGACAGAATTGACTTTTGCTAATCCGAAGCCAAACTCGGAGCGAACGCTATCCTTGGCGTGTCAATGGCCTGCACTCGTGCTGCGGCCGCGGAAAAGGTATGATTTTCCTCAATCTGATGATGTATTCTTATCTTCAGGGAATCCCACTTTACGCCCACATTGCCGACCTCGCCGGATCCAAAGAACCCTTTGTCCTTCCCGTCCCGGCCTTCAATGTCTTGAACGGAGGTTCCCACGCCGGCGGCCGTCTCGCCTTCCAAGAATTCATGATCTTCCCCACCGAGGCAAGTAGCTTTACTGAAGCCTTCCAACAAGGCGCCGAAACCTACCAACACTTGAAATCCCTCGCCAAGAAGAAGTACGGTACTTCGGCAGGAAATGTCGGCGATGAGGGTGGTGTTGCGCCCGATATTCAAACTGCCAAGGAAGCATTGGATTTGATTTCCGAGGCCATTGAAAAAGCTGGATTGACGGGCAAAATGAAGATTGCAATGGACTTGGCAAGTTCAGAGTTTTATCGGGATGGGAAATATGATTTGGATTTCAAGAATCCGGACAGCGATGAGAGCAAATGGTTGTCCTCCCAGGATTTGGCACATTTGTACCTTGATCTCGCCAAAGAATATCCCATCGTCAGGTAGATCCCTCACTCAGATATGGTTAACCGGTTCTAGTATCGAGGATCCCTTTGATCAAGATGATTGGGAGGCATGGACGTACTTCGCCAGCAAGTACGACAGCCAAATCGTCGGTGACGATCTCACCGTCACAAACCCTATCCGTATCAAGGAAGCCATTGACAAGAAAGCTTGCAATTCATTGCTCCTCAAAATCAATCAGATCGGCTCCATCACTGAATCTCTCCAAGCCGCCTCTGATGCCTACGCCGCGGGATGGGGTGTCATGGTCTCTCATCGTTCCGGTGAGACGGAGGATACGTTCATTGCTGACCTCGTCGTCGGTATCCGTGCTGGACAAATCAAGACTGGAGCGCCTTGTCGCAGGTTTGTTCTCCAGTTCAGGGCGAATTGATGGGCTAACTTGAAGTGAACGTCTTGCCAAGTATAATCAGCTTTTGAGGATTGAGGCCGAATTGGGAGATAAGGCGGTTTATGCTGGAAACAAGTTCAGGACTGCAGTCAAGATGTAAGGTGCTTTCTTTGCGCTGGGGATCTGTCGCGCATGCAAAATTATGTAGCTTGTATCTTTATCAATCTGCACCCTTCCTCCTCTTGGTTCCATGTTGCTTTAAATCTACCTCAACTAATATGATCGACCGGCCTGAGCCGTCACTAATTCAAACCCGCCCCTCGAATTGATCGACGATTTCAAAAACCGTGTCTCGACACGGTGGGCCGTCTGCAATGTACGCACGAAGACTAGCGGTCCGCATTGTCGTCCCCGCGGCTTTCTGGCCATTCATTCAAGTCCTTCCCTCCACTCTCGAAGCTAACGACAGCAATGCCCCGGCCCGTCCCGCACCGTTCACACCAACCGAGTCTTCCCACCTCTCAAACGCACCGCCGAATTCGATGACCTCCTCCTCATGAGCACCTCGCAAAACGTCCCCATCATAGCCAACTTTGGCGCCGCGTAACCCCCACTCTCCACCCTCACATCGGTGCTGACGGACAGCTGGTGTGCCTCTTGTCGAACGTTTACGCCGGTCTTGGAGTCGGTTGTGGAGGAAGAGGAGGGACGGATTAATGTTGTGAGGATTGAAATTGATGAGCCTGAGTGTGCGGAGTTGGCGACGCGGTATCAGGTATGAGTTTTGTGTTTGGGAGGAGGGTTCATGATGTAGATTACGAGTATTCCGACGTTTATCGCGTTTCGACGGGGGTTTAGAGAGGTGGAACAGTTGCAGGGTGATCGATTGACGAAGCAGAATATTCAGGATTGGGTCAAGAGGATGGCGGAACGGGGACGACAGGATCGAGAACCTGATGGCTAATACATATCCGGGTGCAAATTTCTTATTACCTAGATTACAGAGATTGGCCGAGAAAGCTATGCATTGTCATCTGAAGATAGAGCAGGTACCCTTGACACCCTTCGAAATACACGTCAAAGCGGCCTGATACAACCGGTATATATACCCGGTTCATATTATTCTTCCGTGATTTTCTTCCGTTACTAGCGAAGGGCAAGTTGTCACGCGTTGCAGTTCTTAACGGGCGAGAGGAAAATGTTGATAGAATATATATAAGCGAACGTACAACCCCATAATGGCGAATCGAACAACCAACCAGGAGGTCTTTCACCGCACCTTAATCCGCCTCACCTCAACTCCAGCTCAAGTTTTTACAGCAGCTGCTACGATTGACCACCCCCGTGAAGATGTTTTCGGAGCGCAGTGCTAAAAATAGAATTTCCATCGCGCCATTTGTCTCGATCATCTGATATGCAGCGGAAGGACGCTAAACCTGTTGCGGGATCCCATGACCCGACTACTCAAAGCAGCGAGCAACATGTGCTCCGAGGTCCGTGTTGACGCGCATAACTCTTGGATGGAAAGACTGCAAAACAAAGTTGGAAGCATAACCTAGTCGGTGCAAGAGAACCTCCACCCCTGAAGGGACATCCTTGACAAAGATCCAAGACAGAAAACGGCGGCCGTAACGCACAGATCCATTTTATGGCTTGCTCTCGTGGGATGCACGGACCTCCCGCCGGTTTCAGCCAGTCTTCAGCCAGTCTTCCGCTCTCTAGTCCCGACATCCCGCCCGTCCATCATATAAAATTCCGCGGGATTGGACGTGAAATTAAAGCGTATGAAAGGCACATGCAGCCTCAGTAAGCTTGCATTGACACGTTATTGATGTCGGCTCCCGGGTTCTTCGTCGGAAGCAAAGAAAAGCAATCTTCCATGACTGAAGGGAGTTTTAGTGTTGAATCCAGAGCTATGGACGATAATATACGCCTTCCCTTTTTAGGCTTGTAAAATGAAACAATGGGAAAAGAAGGTTAATATTGAGAAGGGATTTTAACTTGGAGACGTCCCCGATCCAGTGAAATGCCTGAAATTCACGAAAAAATTAATTTTACCAAGGACGTGAAGTCTCCACCCAATCAGAGGAGTAAGTTTACCCGTTTTTTATTTGATTTCCGTTCGATTGTCTGAAGCCTCAATTCAACTTTGTATCGACCACACACCCCTTTCTTCAATAATTAATCGAATCGAAAAAAAAAGTCGAGTGTCCCCGACAACCCCCCATTTAGGAAGCACACACACACACATCTCTCTAAATTATTCAATACATCTTCGTGTGTGCACACGAGCTCTTTTCTGACTTTCCCATCGTCCGGAGAGTCACGATCCACGCTTCCGCCCCCATTTCGTTTATATTTCACGTCCCTCGGCCGAGTTGGCAATTTGCGTTGGACACGGGTTATCTGCCAGCTATTCTCCCCCGGTCGTCTCGCTGGAGCCTCAACACCCCCTCCCCTCACAATCTCCTCTCTTCCCAGAACACAGTTAACCCCCTGTACACTTCTGGTCGACATCCCCTAACGCGACAATACATCTCCCCTTCCTCTTCCGATAATAATGAAGGTACTTCTCCTCTCCCCACATATGTCCACCCAGCCCAGAGAGACTAACGCTATGTGTCGATCCAGGGCTTTCGAAAGTCATTAAAAGGCGGCGGAACTGATCGCCAAACGTCAACGGTCATCGGCACCGGCGTCGTCTCACCAAAATCATCTCTCACCATCGCTCCTCCCAAAAAGGTCATTCGCGCAATAAGAGACTATGTACCCCAATCGTCCCGAGAACTCGCCTTCTCAAAGGGCGATTTTTTCCACGTTATCGGCGCGGAGAACGATCGAAATTGGTATGAGGCGTGTAATCCCGCGACAAATATGCGTGGACTCGTCCCCGTGGATTATTTCGAGGTGTTGGGAAAGACGGTCGGTCCACCGGCTCTGAATACGTCGATGAGTGGACTCAGTTTGAATGATCCGAATTCGCGGATGGTAGGGAATTATAACGGATATGATAATGGAAATGTGCCTACTCCGCCCGCGTCCGCGACGGTTCCTTCCGGTCCAAAGGCGACGCCGGTATACGGGGTTGTGCAGTACGATTTCGTGGCGGAACAGAAGGATGAATTGAATGTCAAGGCGGGAGAATCGATAATCGTCATTGCACAGTCGAATCATGAATGGTTTGTGTGCAAACCGATAGGCCGACTCGGAGGACCCGGATTGATCCCTATTTCATTCATCGAAATCAGAGACGTGGCGACGGGCAAAGCAGTAGAAAATATCGAGGAATTTGTGGCAAAGTCTGGCGTTCCAAGAGTGGAGGAGTGGAAACAAAAACTTGGGGAATACAAGAGTAAAAGCATACCGCTGGGACAATTTGAAAGTCCCACCAGTGGACAATCGCCTACCTCCACACAATCTCGACAGTCACAAATGAATGGAAACAATTACCCAGCGTTAAACTCGCCCACGACACTGCTCACAGTCCGAGAAGCCAAGATCGAACAATTCTCATACACAAACGGACGTTACTGGTACTGGGTCCGAGCAGTGATGGACGACGGTCGACACCGGAATCTATGTCGATACTACGAAGATTTCTACAACTTTCAAATCGCACTATTAGCTACCTTCCCCGTTGAAAGTGGTTCCACTGGAAGAGATCGAATTCTGCCATTCATCCCCGGTCCAACGACATACGTCACGGATGCCATCGCCGAAGAACGCAAGGAAGATCTCGACATTTACGTCCGCGAACTCTGTCTCCTGCCCGCCCACATCAAAAACCACGAACTCGTAAAATCCTTCTTTGCATCCCGTGAAGGCGACGTCGAGTCCAGTCGCGCAACAAACATGGCTCCCCAACCGTCCATGGCGCGTGACGTCAACGGCGGTCGCAACTCACAAACCTCGTCCTCCCAAAATCGTAGTTCAAACCAAACTCAGCGATCTTTCGATTCCCACGGATCAGGACAACTTCGGACACAGCCGTTGGCCCGAGTGGGTAGTTCGCCCACTGGAAACGCACCCCCTCAAGCCGTTGGAATGACGAAAAATCAAACTGAACCGTCCAGAAAGAATTCGTCTATGAGCAGTGGATCGCAACCAACGGACCCGCAAGATAATCCGTACACTACCAACTCACGACCTGCTCCGCCCTTCATCAAAATCAAAATCTTCTTCCAGGACGATATCATCGTTATTCGTACCCCACCGGACGTTTCCTACGACCATCTCATCGAGAAAATGTCAGATCGACTGGGTAAACCATTCAATTCGGTTCGGTATCGAGATAGTATGAGCGGTGAATTGTATGACATTACCAATGACGGCGAATTAGCAGCTGCCCTCCAAGCAAGCGAGAAACTCGTTCTGATTGCGGATTAAAACGGGTCAGCAGAAGGGGAGGTGAAGGAGAAGTGAAACGTGTGGGAGAAGCATTTGATGCCCGGCGTATCCCTGATCGACGGTCGGGGACGGCTTGTACAGAAAACGGGGATTTTGAAAGGCATTGGCGGGGGTGGCGGGTATATGGTGGTGTGAAGTTGTTTGAAATTTGAAGGAAGGTGTTTGCAGTATGTTTGGCTTATCTCGGCGATGGCGTGGGGTAGGTGGGGATATATGGATTTGGTATTCTATGTACACATTTAGTATGCGGATAATATTCGCTATGAATTGAAATATTAAGGATGAATAAAAAGGAGCTATGGAATAATGGTTCACGAGGCTTCCCACCATGGGGGTCGCCAAAATCCACCGTCAATGAAAATGTTGGCAGACAAGACTTCCTCTGCCGACGAAACTTTGTGAACAATTCTTCATTAGCCCGGAACAAAAGGGAGTTACCGGTCGTCAAAAGTACCATCGGGTAGCAGATTCCACCAGAACACTTTTTGTCAGAAGTGAAACTATTGCAGAATTTTACGTGCATCGTTTTTGCGAATGGAGACTGCATTCCGCAGCGACGGGAACGCGATGTCCCATCCAACTGACGATCCCGTGTCCAGTGCAATCAACATCCTAGCAGCACGCTTCGATGCTGTTGTATCAAATGGCTGCCATTCCGGCCATAAATTATCTTCGGGAATCTCCCGTCCACCTTTGCCGCTGTTCCGGACGATCTGTATCGCTTCTTGATGGTGAATCGAGTATCCCGACATATTCGCGATCCGAGATTCCAGGCAAGCTACTACTCGATCCTCGTCTGGTTCAAGGTACATTCGTGTTGGGTCATCTCTTGTCCAGTTCCGTACATACGACGTATCCCTTTCGTTTCTACCATTACTCGTGAGTACGCGCGATCATGATACGCTAGTTTCAGGAGGTGTGCTGCCTCTCCGGGGGGTAGGAATCCCCGCAGGCAAAGTATCAACGGTGAATGATTGAGAATCTCGACACGGTATTCATGTTCTCGTGGACACTGGTACTGGTCTAAGAGCCCTTCGAATTGCTCAATGGCGGTATTTGGCCAAAATGAGGACGTCGCAATTGATTCAGGCACTCGATCGAGGAGCGCAGATAACGCGATGCCCGGCAACTCCACCACCCGGGGAATATGTCCAAGTCCACCAAACTCAAGAGCAAGCCATGAAATACATCCCAAGGTCACATCGATCCCCGTTATGAAGGGCTGCCACCGCCAGAAGGAATTCATCACGGCTTCCCTTTCGCTTCCTTTGTGCCAAGTCTTGCTGCACGCGGGAGGGATCTCCCTTACCCCCTTCGGCCAATCAGATGGGCTGGTCGGTTGGGAGGGAAGAGGTGAGATCGAACTTCACCAACATCCTTTCCGTCCTGATGCCTGTTTGGCCACCGGTATTAACATGGATTCCTTGGCTTCCATTTGTATTCGTATATGAAGGTTCATAAGCATATTACCTCGGAAAGGTCTGTGCGCACGTAATCCGCAGCGCCCTCCGTCATCTTGTAATGAGATACCTCTCAAGACCGTGTCGTCTGATGTCACGTTTTCCGGCTTCAGCCAAATGTGCTGCGAGATGGAGGGCCAGGAGGCTTCGAAGCCGGTTATTAAATTATGGGACTAAAATAGCTCAGTAGAAAACAGCATCGAATATGAACTCTATATATCTGAAGAGTTCAAAACTCTCCACATCGTATCATTTAGTCCGCAGTCGGTGGAATGAAAGGATCGATTTTGAGGTTTAGGCGCTTGAGGTACAGAGCGGCATATTCGAACACAGTGATCATCTTATCGATCGTGGACTTGATGAACCTGCATTGTGTATTGCTCACAATGCTTGTTGGCCCGACGCTGAAATGCAATGTCAACTCTCTTGTGTGGAGGAGGTTCGAAGGTGATTCGGGGGTAAGGTAAGGAGTTCGAGAAATCTATCCTGGTACGGTTTCTGACGTCCGCGGCTGTTGTTGATGGTGAAAGTCAATTCTTCCCACAAGTAGGAGTGACGATGAGAAGGGAACGAAATGTTGTAACGACGACTCTTTCATTCATAGCTAGCTAACTTGGCAAAAAGAGCTTTTAATCATACACTGAAAATTCTCGATCGCGTCACTAGTATCCATCTCGCAATACCGCTAGATGGAACCACCAGTCGTAACGCTCTATTTGCACTATATTTAGGACACGGCTTTTGAATGCATCGCTGCCAACCAAACACGCGCTGACATCAGATGCCCGCCACATTCCCTGCCGCTCCTGCGGTATAGTAAATCTTATGTATTGCAGTGTAGAACAACATTTGGCAGTGGCGATCAGAAGTTGCTCATCAAAACAGGGAATGTAGCTTTCATGTGTCCTTGCGGACCGAAGAGACTCCATCTTTTTCATTTCCTCAAAACCCACTCTCGTCAGTAGTGTTGGTGGCCAGTTGCTTTCAAGTGCGCTATCTGACATCGATACGTCGCGAAGCTGTTTGCAGTAAGTCCGAAGATTGAAGAAGTCGATGTCCGACATATTTACAGGATAAGGCTTTTCGCCGGAAATTTGAACCCATGAGATGAAGACTCGACAATCGTAAGGCCGAAATCGCGTTCCACATTGCGGTAGCATTGTCGTTGTTCACGCTTCCGAGACTCTGTATACTCAGATGTTGCAGTCTATGCAGGACCGGTAACCAAGGATTCAAGAAATAAGACAACTCCGCGATTTTGAGACTTGTAATCCTTGGCGCAAGCAACCATAAAATCTGTTGCGGGTGAGGTCGATAAGCCGCGTCGAACGCCCATGCCAGTCTTCCAATGTTCGCAATGCACACCGGGATATCAGTGACACTGTCCGCAATTTGTCCCAAAAGGTGGTAGATGGAATCGTTACAGGAATTCAAAGCCGTCCATTCGTTCGAAGCGCAGTCGGTGGGAATAAAGGGGTTGATTTTGAGATCCAGAGTCTTGAGATAGGGCCACGCATACTCAAAGACGCTGACTACTTGGTCGATCGTAGACTTAATAGCGGTGCATCGATTCAAGTAGGTTACTGGTATGGAAGCGATATTGAGATGCAGTTTGAGATCTCTTGTGAAGACAAAATTTCTGTTCGACCCTGCTCTGCCTTCACTGTGTCCAGAAACTTTTTCTGGTAATCTTTGTGCCAATCGTCTGTAGGATTGATTGTGAATGTTAACTCTCCCCATAGTAAGGGTATGGCGAGTTTCGAGAATATGCGACAAGTGAGCGCTGTTGCGTAGAGATCTCCCTGGCCTTTGAGCCAATTATGGATATTCGGAAGGAGAAGATAACGAAAGAGTTCGAGCAGCGTTTCTGCGGGAAGGAAGTGTATCAAAGAACGCTCTGCGTGTCCTTATTCCAATCAACATTGCAAGATATGGGGCAAGTATACCTTCACACATACTTGCAATCATGATCTGCCGATTTGTTAAACAGAACTTTCTACGATTGCCAATTTGGCGAGCAGATTTACGGCAGGGACTTTTCGTCTGTATTCGCAGCGGGGGCAGAAAGAGTAGTCTTTAGGTGGATTCAAAGAAGTCAAAGTAGTTAACTGCAAGAGCTGGAGAACATCGTTCCTGTAAGGGGGCGGAAATTGCTGTGGTTCCGCTTTGAGCAATGGACAATGTCGGGGCGACGCTATTGTCCTGGAATTGCGCCAGCATCTTTGTCAGCGAGATAAATTTTGCTGCCGCTGCCCTAGCAACCGATCAGCCATCTGATCTCCGCTCCATTTTGCTTAATCTCTCACTCGTCACATATTCTTCACCCACAATGCTAACGATGGCTAGAATCACTGGTACCAACGACGTCCCTCTGGGGATACGTCGCCCAACGGAAAGACTCAAACTCGAAAAAGACGTCCAGACTGCTAACCTTCTGCCACCAGAAAATGATGGATCTCGCCCAAGGAGATGTCGCTGGTCTCCGAAGCCCGTCAGGGAAAAAGGCATACACAATCCCCTCGGTATGCCGACCGCTTTAACTTCACCTATGACATCAGAACAACTCGAAGCCTATGCTCTTCAACTGCGTATCAAAGAAATCACGCAAAAGTTATACATGAACG
>Ga0335073_10014709_pt1 | contig 10958 bp, 9 predicted proteins | sample Lox_Sample_22_FD_207093 | JGI IMG/M metagenome (GOLD analysis project Ga0335073, IMG submission 207093) | Soil microbial communities from Loxahatchee National Wildlife Refuge, Florida, United States - Lox_Sample_2.2 | ecosystem: Environmental > Terrestrial > Soil > Wetlands | place: USA: Florida... | reverse complement strand
TACATTAATCTCCATGGAATCGTCGCCGTTGCAGCGCCTTCCCTCATGGCTACTGGGAATAGGCTCAAGGGAGCAAGCTAACGGGAACAGGCTGCCCAGGATTTGGTGGGGACCGAGGAAAACCTTCCTAGGAGGGGCGCGCTACCTGGGAGCGGGCTCTGGGTACTAAGCTAATGAGAGAAGGCTAATAGGAGGGGTACGCTACTGTGAGTGGGCTGCGGGAAGCTAGCGACCCGGAGCTGGTTATGAGGATGGGCTGCCTAGGACGGGTAGCCTCCTAGGAAGGGGGTGTCAAAATCCAGTACGAACAAGAACGGTTGCAGCGTGAGTAAGGTAGATTCCAATACTTCCTAAGCTTCCTGAATCGCCTGTATGCCTTCCAGAATAGACAGTAATAAATCAACAGTATCTCTCAACCCAGGGGCGGGTATTATTCGCTCATTGCCGAAATACAGCAGCGTGTGAATACTTTGGCGTTACACCGTTAGCCAGGGCTTTGTAGGTATATTGTGCATATTTGTTCAAAATACAATCTCATATCTTCTCTTACAATCTATATTTATTGCAAAGTTGCAAGAGTTCAAATTATGATATTGGATCTCGAGAGGACATTTCGCGGCCGTTCAAGATCCCATAGTCAACGACTCAGCAGCGCTACGGCGTCAACCTTGCCCTCAAACCTGGCCAAGCTCTTCTATCATTCTTCCATGAACGGTAGCTAAAGCAAATGGAGATGACTTGAGCAATAATCGCGGGCAGGCCCATGCCGAGGCCTACCCCAAGCGCGATTTTGTCTGAGATGCTATAACGCCCTATCGCCAGTTAATGAACGGTCCCATTATACCTACTGAGCTCGGCGTACCTGAATTCGCGGACGTGGAATTGGGCGGGTCTCCGATTAATTCCACGTAGTAAGAAAGCGCCTTGTAGCCGGTGAAATTGCAGAAGTCAGCGACTACTCCCATCAAATGAGCACACTCGCCGCTCGCCTGATCATTCGCAATGATTTGTAACGCGCAGTAACTCTGGCCGCTGTACATGAGCTGGGTTATCGCGGTATTGTAGTACTCTGTAGATTCGTTGGCTGGTCCGCTTTCGCAAATACAGTTGGCAGTTGTACAGTGAGCCTGATCCGCAACTCCTTTGTATGTGTCCCATGTCCAGCCTGGAGGTTTGAGATCGTCTTTTGGGCCGCAATTCGGTTCTGACACGTTCCCGGACGCGTCTCTGCAACCATTCAAGAGGTATCTGGAGCATCCTGTGAGATTGTTGTAACTCTCCGGATATTCAAGATCGTCGATCAGTAGGAAAGTTGGCGCTTTAAGACGTTAGCCAAGTCCATAGACATTGAGCATGTAGCCTTACCAGCGCTGGCACTGGAGACCGTTGCTGCTCCACTGGAAGAAGTTGGCGCGGATGTGGGTGAGCTTGATATCAACATAGTAAGATTTCCCTGACCCGTCGCGACTTGGCAGATCTCGCTGAATGCTTGAACTGCGTCGCCGGGAGCAGAAGGATCTGATGGACATTGCTGTTGTGCGCAAGCTGTGATATTGTCGACTCCGGCGTAAAAGTACGAGCCTGAACTACTGCCAGAGCAAACGCAGCTGTAGTCGTAACATGTTTTAACCTGATAGACATTGAGAATGCAGCTTTGCGCACATTTTTCTAAGTTCTGGTATGGCGCGGTTGAGTAAACGGTGTTGAGCCATCCATCGTCAGCTGTGGGATTTGTAGATAATGTAAGGTAAGGGAATAAAAGAAATAAAAATGTGAAGAGCTCCATATCATCTATACATGCTAGGCAACTTGACTCGGAACGGCTGGGAATTTCAATCGCGCGTAAGAGACTCTAAACTCATGAGATGAGTTGCAATCGACAGAATACCAGCCTGATTGTACAAATTCTGGTGGCAGTGACGGTGGCACGAACTGCGGCAGGTGCGTTGTCAGCTGAACATCTCCCTATATTGTGGCTTTCATCGACTAATAATTATGGTTCGCTTCGCGTTTGGCAAGCCATTCGTGTTGGCTCAGCCTCAAAATGATGCATGTACCTCACTGAAAAGCGCGATGAGGCTGCAATACGCTCAGGCTGAGTTCCCACTTCGAAATTTCTTGAGGATAAATCGTCGTTGTTGATCGTAGCCTCTGAAAGTCAAATCTGCGTTGCAATGGGTGTGTCAACTTCTCCTTCATTAATCACTGTCACGCTCGCGGGCAGCTTCACTCCTGCGTCCGGCGGGGGCTATTTGCCGGCGCCTCCTACAGTCTCTAGCAAAGGTAAGCTTGGCTGAGCGGTATGACATAGGGGTTCTCGAACTCATCTTGAAAAGATATTCCGATACCCACATCCGTGGTTCAGAAACAAGGTAGGCAGTCCTAGTTGAGAGAATTCTGCACATCTCCATGCTTTGAATGTGGAAGAGACTGGATATGGATCGCTGCAAGGAGTGACGGCCTTCACGGCTGGCTGCCGTTGATTCTTCCATCAGATCTCGCCATATGGCCGGAGAAGTGCAAAAACACTCTATTGACATTCGAACTTGAACTGAAACAAATTTTAGCACACCATGTGAAGCTGTCGATAATCCTGGGTGTAGTCATACCAATCGCCGTTTTCACACTCGCGTGGCTGCTCTGGATGTGCATTTACTGGCCATTTCACCTGAAAGTTAGCAAAGCGAGGCGGAAGCTCGATGGAGAAGAATTAAGTGTCAAGGAAAGTGATGGTTTTATTGAATCAAGACCGACGGGAGTGTTGTCATCGGGTAGCAATGCGCTTTTGCATTCACAGTCGCGGACGAAGAATTCATCGCCAAGGAGAGTGGAATTGGAAGCTCGGTCAATACCTATGCACCGGCCGTTGAGAGATGATGAAGACCGAATAGAATTGTCGGAGAGAAAAGATAGGCGCATGGATGAAGGATACTATGGAAGGCCCGTTAAGACGTTGGCAACTGAGGGACCATCTGAGACATATGTCCGTGAAGGGGGTCTTTGGCGGCCAGCCTCCAGTTTTCTTCCTATGGCATCGGTGCCTTCCAATCATCGAAGTTAGTCAGTTCTCATGTTATGAATGTCGCTCACCAACATCTGTTGATTCCGGCTTCCCACTTGGTATATATGAATTTGAATCCCAAGGCAAGTTTCCATTCACGCAGAACAAGCTCATGGGTCTCCTTTCGACAACTTCTCGAAGCTCTGCGTATGCCCATCACATTTTCAATGATAAGCATGACGGCATCTACCTACATATCACAACTCGATACAATTGTCGGAAAGGTCAAATCCTTCGTCCAGAGCCTTGGGGTGGCCAGTATCAGGCCATGGAAATCAGTTGATTTACCACTCGACTAAAATGCGAATCCGTACCCTAGCCTAGTGTATCGCGGTTTATAACCAACTAAATCCCAGTTCGAGAAATTCATAAATTTGCGTAGGAGGGTCGGTGATGCGGCTGCAGCCCTCGTAACGGAGATTGAATCTCTAAACAGTGGATGGGTAGAGCCTGTGAAAGGGGGAAGAAATTCATGTCTCGGGTAAACTCAGTATGCTGTGGTATCACCGCGTCTCACCAGATGGATTGTGGCACATTTGCGAAAAATATCAAATTGATATTCAGACGTTCACAGGACTCAGCCGTTGACTCGGATGCAACTAACTTGAAGGCAAGGAAAGATTGAGTCGAAAGAGGTGCGACCGAATCCGTGTCTTGAGACAGGATGACCCAATCTTGTACTCTAGCCTTTACCCCATCTCGCCTTGTCAGCGGTTGTGAGGTGCGTTACCTTGCCTAACTAGGAATGGTCTCGTCGGGCACCCGCCAGCACAAGTACACGCGCATGATTGAGATTAAGAGAGAATGAACATCTTTTGCCAAAGATATGCGATTGCAATACGAGTCGGCCCAATAACGCCCTTAAGGCTTGAACTTCCATTTCCTTCCACTGACGAGAGTCTCGCGCTGTAAATCCGCCGTGGCAAGCGTTGACTGGGAGCCGACTCACCAAATAACCTCACGTCATTAATCACCAGCAGAGATGGTATAGCAATACCTCTACGTGCATGAGCTTCAAATATCATACTGACGCGTCTGTACTAGTCTCGCGACTCGTCCCGCTCGCACCTTCACCTCCATTCGTCTCGGCACGCCGACTTCCTTGAAGAGTTCACGCGCACACCGCTGCTACCAGACGAGATCTTCCTAGCGCCGCAGTACCAGCCCGTCAACCCGGAAGATGAGGACGACGTCGTCCCGGATCAGCACGCCGCGTTTGGAATCAAGCAAGCCACGCAGAAATCCAAGGAAGTTGTGTGGAAAGATCTTCGATTGGAGGAGCTTTTGAGAGAGGGACCAAGCGAAGCTGGAAACGTTGGAGAGGTTCTTAGAGCGAGGCGAGCTGGAGGGGGAGCGAGCGGTAGTGGTGGAGTGGCTGCGGGTGCGAATGGCAGCGTGGGAGGGAGTCTGAGAGCGTAACAATGTGACTGAGCTTGTGAGTCTAGAAGCAAAACATGAGAAAAGCATGGGAAAGGCACGGGCTTAAGCGATTACATTGCTGCAGGATTTAAGGTATGTTTTTGTCTTTAGAAGTGCTCTAAGGTGTTTCGCCTGCTTCGATCGCCTTTAGGGTCTATTCGCCCAATGGTGGCTTCAAGGGCCTGAAGCAAAGCCTTCTCGTCGTATTTCTGCACTTTTCTACCATAAACTGGTCTTCCATACACTCTAATGGATTCAATTCCAAGCGAAGCTAACTCTTCTTTGTCGACTTTAGGTGTATTCGGTCCGGAAAGATGGATCAGATGCGTCACGTATGCCTTCAACTCATTTCGACTGATCGGATCGATGAATCCACGGCTTTCGCTACACGCCTTTGCGATCGCGGTAATGAAGTCTTTGGCTGAGTAGGGATTCGTAGATGGGCCCGTCTCGCGGTCAATGGTGCTATTCAAGATCAGGATTTTGTATCGAATGGATGACGATGCAATCGCTTCGCCAACACCACGAAGGATAAGCGAAGGGATGATGGAGGTGTACAGCGAGCCGATACTGTATATCACGCAGTGAGCTGAATCAAGTGCATCGATGACTTTCGGATTTGCATTCAGCCGTATTTCTTGTCCGTATGGATTGATATACCACAGACGTTCGATCCTAGTGGGAAGATCTTCTTCGGCTGCTTTGGAGAATGAAATGTTCGGCTTCCTTAGGGTAGGCAGGGAACCAGGTAAATTGGCATCCTCGATGGAGTCGTGCTCGTCAATGTCTCCGCTATCACTGGAGGCTGCGCCTGGCACTGCAGTTGGTGCACTTGGGTGAGATATCGCATTCTGACCCACAATTGCTGTCCCATTCATCAAACCGGCTGAAATGTGATGCGTAAAGTTCGTATTGATTGCCGGTACCACGGAGACGTTATTTGGTACGCGGCAGATACTGCTGAGGAGGTAGATGGCACTTTCAAAGCTACCGCAGAACAGTCGAGCACCGGTGAGAAACATGTTGCCAATGCTGGCGTGGGAGAAGTTGAAAGTCGAAGACGGCCGTGCTCTTTTAACAATTTCGAAATTCAACGAATTAAGAAATGATCTGATGAGTTCTTTTTTCTCCGAAGAAATATCGTCCCATAATGGATGGCGGGCTTCAACGATATCTAACCATTCGTGTCGTGCAGCGTCCGAGTCTGTAGGTAATCTGTAATTGAAGAAGGCTCTAATGGCACTCTTCTCGGGATCATCTCCATTTTCTGGAATAAGGCGGACGAGCCGGCTTCGAACGTCTCCAATTCCAGGACCACCAAAGACTCTGATAAGCTCCGATGAGCTGCCACCATTATCGCTAATAGGGATGACATAGCTCAAAGCGCACTGGTTCGTCTCTGTGACAATCTTGAAAACGTCAACGAGATTGTTGGCGGCGCTACCTCCGGAGAAGACTACAATGCCATCTCCCTTCATGGGTCCAGGAGATGGTATTCGAGGGTCACCCAAACCTGGCAATCGAAGCTGGAGGTTTTGAAGCTCACGAGATGGATCCATGGATACTTTTTCATTGTGAAAGTCCTACGGATGAGGAAGAAGGAAGGACAGAGTGGCATGAAAGGCTTAGCTTACGCCCTAGAATTTGTAGATCTCCTGCCAATTTTAGGACTTTCTTGGACATTTCGACGGCTCATATTCAATAATATCACACGTTTAAAGAGGTACCAACAGCGAGGAAGCTTTGGCCCAGGTAAAACGCATTGTTTTAAGAAGAAACGATTGAGATATCATGGCATAGGCCGGTGTCACGTGAGTGAATCAAAGGTAGTTATAATAAGATTGCAACAAATGCTCAGATTACAAGGCGTCTCCTTTTCGATTTATGTAAACGCCTAGCCTTATTCGCCGAAATGCTCATATGTACATTCATAAGTTCGATAGGCGTCGAAGAAGGGGCAATGGATGCTTATGTGTGGTGACATCCTCTCATCCTACTGCCGTATTGCCGCTTTCGCGGCCATTCAATTCGGGCTGTAATGCACATCCGAAGCAGTATGTCTAACTTTGCTGTGATCAAGCTTTAAGCTGGGGCGCCCTCTTCGACTTTTCCTTCTCGCTCCTCTCGCCGTTTCCGCTTTTCTAGTAGCCTATCTCGACGGTCTGCAATAATCTGGTTTTGCTTCTCTTCAACTCCTTGTAGCCAGTATCCAAAGCTTCCTCCAATGCCGGCATATATCGGGTATATCCATAGGTTTCGCCTGGAGAAGAGAGGACGCATTTCAATGCCGAGGGCCCATAATCGGACTGCAACGCCTGTAAAATTTAAACGATTAGTTCGTTCTTCACATGTAGCGCTTAGAAGAGGGTGGAGATATACCGAAAGCGCTCCAGAACAGAATCTTCGATACCATGTCGAGATGTGAGACGGACGGGATGAGTTAGGAGGCCGATGAATGAGTGATGGAGAGTTGAAGGCTCCCCTTTTGTGCTGTGCCGGTGCCAATTGGCAAGTAAGACGCGTGCAATGGACGGATCCTTGCGTAGTGTGACAATAATAAAAGACTTGCCCATATAAGAGGCTTTGAAGCTTCCAGGAAGCAGCTTGGAGAGGAGGATCGGGGTCGGATCGAGTTTCTCCGACGCGTTCTGACCTCCTCGAGTTCGCGACAGGGATGCATCGCAAACCAAAAGATTGAGAGAATATTCAACGTTAGAAGTTCCACTTTACAATGGCACCTGTTGCTACTGTGAAGAGAAGGAAGGGCCATGGCTTGTCCGTTGCTCCCTCCTTGGACGATGGACCATTCGTGAGAAAGAAGCTGAAGTCAACTGACTTACCAATCACCTCAGGACAGCGCGCAGCTATGGACAGCTTGTTACATACCTTTACAAAGAAGGGTGAATTTGACAAGCTCCGGAAATCCATATTCGCCAAAATCGAACAGAGTGTAAGTTTGCAAACCCCCTTCCGTAGGTGAACCTGTTCCTGACTAGGATTGAAAGGAGGAAGCCCAAAAACTGATCCACGCTCTGGCCGAACACGCTGAGGCCGAAATCGATCGCCAACCATCCCTCCTTTCTAAAGATCGAAGTACAGCCTCGGCGCTCATCGAGGGCGCTGCAGAACGAAATGGCGTCTACAAGGAGATTGAAGCACTCCTCGACCAACTGATCCTAGAGACACTACCCGAAGCCGAAACTACCATGCGCGAGTTCAGGCGTATTGATATCGGAGATGAAGAAGCTGCTGCAGAGCAGCAGCACGGTAGTAAAACTGAAGAAGACTACGAACGCGAATTTGAGGAGCGGAAGGCCGAAAGACTACAGAAGGTAGAAGAAGAGAAACAAATTCAGCTACAAAAGGAAGAAGAAGCACGAAAGAAGGCCGAAGAGGAAAGAAAACGCCGTCAGGAGGAAGAAGAGGCAAGGGAGAAGGAACGGGAAGAGCGCGAAGCACGCCGAAGGGCGGAGAGGGAAGAGAGAGAGCGCGAACGCGAGCGTGTATATGAACGTGAGCGTGAGGAGAGGAGACGAGAACGGCGCAGGCAAGAAGAGAGGCATCGTGAGGATTCTTATGAAGCAGAGCTGCGTCACAAAGACCGGAGACGGCGTAGTATTGATGAGCGACCGAAACGAGAGATGGATGACAAAGAGCTTGAAGCAAAAGCACTGGAACTCATACTCAAGGAGAGTCAGTCGACTACAAAATCACCAAAGCGACACGGTACAGGTATGTTGGCATTACCCATGCTAAGGTCAAGGAAGACTCTAAACATGCTTACAGGCTATGAAGACGACAAGGAAGAAGCCGTTGAGGCACCGCCACGCAAGGCACCTGCACAGAAGCTACCTCGAGATCCAATTGCAGCGAGACTCGCAAAATCTTCGAAGCCTGGAACTCCTACAACCACTACAGTCATAGAGAAGGCAGAATCCTCATCAGCTCATAAATCGTCAAAGATGTCTATGGAGAAGAATAAGGATGAAGATGAGGATGTAAAACGTCGTAGAAGCCGGTCTCGTACCCCCGCAAAGGCAGATAGAAGACGCAGTCGCTCTCCAGACAGCAAGCATTACGGCCGGATTGAGGATGAGAGAAGATCTGGTCGCCAAGATGATCGTGCTAGGGATGAACAAGATGACCGCAGAAAGTCCAGACGCCAAGACAGCGAAGAACGTGACAGACGTGAAAAACGCCGTTCCAGACACGATGATGAAGAAGGCACGTCGAGAAAGCATAGTAGGAGTCCGAGCCGCGATGCATCAATCCGAGATACCCGCCAGCCACGCCGGGATCGATCGCCAAGTCCAACACCTCGTCGAGACAGAAGCAGAAGCGGGAGCCGTTCCGCACGTCGCCGGCGAGATCGATCGGTGTCACAGCGGCCTCGTCGACGTGCCCGAAGCCGCTCCCGCAGCCCGGGAATCGACCGCTACGTTCCAGGTTCCTCAAGCCGGCGAGCGCGCGACGATCGAGACAGAAGCCGAGATCGCGATCGTGATAAGGACCGAGACCGAGATCGAGATCGAGACCGAGAGCGCGAACGTGATCGTGATCGTGACCGTGACCGTGATCGTGATCGTGACCGTGACCGTGACCGTGACCGTGACCGTGACCGTGACCGTGACCGTGACCGTGATCGTGACCGTGACCGTGACCGTGACCGTGATCGCGAACGTGATCGTGATCGCGATCGAGAGCGTGTAGAGCGCGATCGAGAGCGCGAGCGTGACCGCGACCGCGACCGCGACCGCGATCGAGAACGAGAACGGGAACGAGAACCAGACCGCGACCGTGATCGAGAACGAGAACGAGAACGAGAACCAGACCGAGACCGAGACCATCGTCGCGATACTAAGCGAGAACCATTCCGCGAACGCGAACGGGAACGCGAACGCGAACGCGACCGCGACCGTGAGCGTGAGAAACACCACCCTGCTGACATTGACCGCTATATACCATCTACCAGTTACAGAGCTGGCGAAGAGTACGACGCTACTAGATACAGAGGTGACAAGCTATCTGAACGTGATGGTGATGGAAGGCGCAGAGACAGGGAGTATGATGATCGAGACCGTGATAGAGCTTCAGATCGTCGTCGAGAGAGAGATAGATATGACGATCGTGATCGTGGCAGGCAGAGGAGTCGTGAAGGAAAGCGAGATGTTTCGCGGAGTAGAAGCCGAAGTAAGAGTGCGATGTCATATTGATGATCGTTACTGGCGCGTCTAGCAACCATATGAACGACGACCTTCTCGACAATGGCAAAGGCACTTTCCTGGCACAAGCGCGAGTTGGGTTCTAAGACATGGTTGGATGGGACGAGCGAAAATGAAGTCGAAGGTCAGCAGTTAGCATTGGTACCAAAGGAGATTGTGTGGACGGTCTGAAGATGCCCTGTATTCAGCAACTGGCGACTACTCGGTCGGTTAACAAGGCTAGAATTCCAACAAGAGGTATCCTATCTAATTCTAATGGGTTATCATTCTACATTTCACATCACCGAGATCCAATCAACAGCGTCATATGCACCTCATTTCCATCATTCTCATGTAAGATTGTTTGCCAGACCCGAATCCTGCTCTTCCCACAGCAACATTCGGCTCCGTAGAGTTTCTTGCTTCAACGTGCTGTTCAAAGAGAGCATGGGAGCGACGCAATGTGCCGGTTTGGGCACTGCCACATCTCATCAACAACATGTTTGTCTTGCTTGTTCCCACTGATGCAAATCAAGAGAGCGCTTTCTCCTCCCCATAAAGTCGATCATGTCACATGAGCAAGGCTATGCACGCTGTTGACGAGAGCTTCATGCTCCTCAATCTCTTGTGCTACTGCCTCTTCCTCCTCCATTACTTCCTCATGATTGATGAAGACGAAGGAAAGCAAAACGACACACGCTCCCATCCAATAGACAATGCTGGCATACTGGCCATCAAGAAGAATCTGCCCGATCAGAGATAGCGGAATGGTCATGCTAAGACCGACAGTGACCACAAGCGGTGACGTGAGCAACATTGCGTAGGCCCAACAGAAGTCCGAAACTAGCGAGCTCAAAGCATTGAACAAAATGATGGAGTTGACGTAGGAGTCGGGCGGCAACTCGAACCGCTCGATCCCGGAGAAGTGCAAGAGGATGAAGCACGGCCACAGAAGCACCGTGTTCCACAGGCCGACGAAGCCGAAGAACAGCGGCATATTGACTCGGCGCTCGTCTCCGAGGCGCTTCTTCATCATGACGGCATAGATGCCGTAGACCACGGCGCTGATGAACGCCAGAACGTCGCCAATTGCAATCTCGCCGGGTGTTTTGTGTGGGAACGTTCCCCGGTGCTTGTTGGTCTCGCCGGATAGGTCGGCGGAGGAGATCAAGGCGATGCCCGCGAGCGACGCCAGCACACCGACTAGCTTCCGAACCGTGAATTTCTCCACCGCGTAGATTGTGCCTATCAGCAGTGTCCAGACGCTACTCGTCGAG
>Ga0335073_10014708_pt1 | contig 10958 bp, 9 predicted proteins | sample Lox_Sample_22_FD_207093 | JGI IMG/M metagenome (GOLD analysis project Ga0335073, IMG submission 207093) | Soil microbial communities from Loxahatchee National Wildlife Refuge, Florida, United States - Lox_Sample_2.2 | ecosystem: Environmental > Terrestrial > Soil > Wetlands | place: USA: Florida... | reverse complement strand
GTTCACCACGAGCAGCGTCTTGCCCGCGAGGTCGCCAAGCGAGGAGTCCTCACCGGCCAGTGTCTTGACCGGGATGTCATAGATGCTCACGAACAAACGGTACCGTCCGCGGGTCAGCGAATAAGTCCCGCTGCCCCACGTTCAACGTGTAGACCAGCGCAGTGGACATGCCGATGGCCTCAAGCAGCGCTACCAGCTCCGTCCGTTCCGCCGCCGTCACGGACCGCCGCCCAGCGTGCAAACACGCAAGCAGAAGGTCAATTTCCTCGCCCCACTCGCCCACCTCCGCGTATTCGCGCACGGCCGCCAGGTCGTCCGGCTCAAGACGGTCAGCGAACGTGGTAGGCAGCGCGTGCGCCCGTTCGGCGACTTCGTAGCCGTCCATCACAGTTTCCTCGGATTCTGTGTAACGCCCGGTGACCCGGGCAGCGGGTAAGCAGTCCAGATACGGCCATCTGCCATGACGATAACGTCAAGCCTCACACCATCACGGTCTCCCATGACTTTCCACCGGCCATTTCGCTGAAGCTCGACCGAGTCGGGGGAGCGCGCGACGCTCAGGACTCTGTCGATGATCGTGTCGTCGTTCCAGCCGGCGGGAAACTCGGTTCTGCCCGGCGATCCCGTCCCATGTCGGTGACCGCCGCCGGTCGCGTCTCCGTCGAGGATGTGGGCGGCGCGCTCTGGTAGGAGGCGAATGGCATCTAACGGCGGCCGGATAGACCCGGCGATACTGTCCCAGGCCGATCGGTGATGGGTGTCTGCTGACTGGCTGGTCGCCTCAGGCGAGCTTTCCTGCTCATCGGTGGCGGCGCGCAGGGCCTGGTAGTACTCGAGCCGGGCCTGCGAATCCGCGGTTTCCGGCCCGGCGTCACCGGCCTCGGCGGCGTCGGCGGAGTCGGCGTGCGGCTGGCCGAGTTCGAGCGGCTTCTCGCGGTGGCTGCCGCTGACCTCTGTGAGCTCATCGCCCAACGGGCTGTCGACTGCCACTGAGCACCTCGGTCGCTGGATACGCTATGCATCGTCTTACTAACACTATGTTGTCATATGTCCCGGAACCTCCGGTCAACTTAAGGCTTGCCCCCCGGCCCCTCCTCACTCCGCCCCGACCTCTTGCTCGGCCCGCCGCGCACACTTAGACTGAACATTCAGTCAATGAGAGGACCGCGCGGTGCTTACCCAAGCCGACAGCAAGCTATCCGCCATCATCGCCGAACAAGAGGAAATCTTCGTCAGCCGTCAGCCCGCCTCCGCGCGGCTCGCCGCCAGCGCCAGGGAGCACCTGGCCGGCGGTGTCACCTCGAGCTGGCAGATCACCCAGCCGCAGCCCGTCTGGCTGAGCCACGGGTCCGGCTCCAAGGTCTACGACGCGGACGGCAACGAGTACGTCGACCTGCACGGCGGGTACGGCGCGGCGCTCGCCGGCCACGCGCACCCCGCGATCGTGCGGGCGGTCCGCATGCAGTCTGGCCGGGGCACCCACTTCGCCCAGCCGACGCCGGACGCGATCGCGGTCGCCACCGAGCTTGCCCGCCGCTTCGGCCTGCCGCGTTGGCGGTTCGCCAACTCCGGCACCGAGGCGACCATGGACGCCATCCACCTCATGCGCTCGATCACCGGCCGGGACCTGATCATCAAGATCGAAGGCTGTTACCACGGCCACCACGACTCGGTGCAAGTTTCGGTGATGCCCTCGCCCGAGGAGGCGGGCCCGGCTAGCTCCCCGGCGTCGGTGCCGTCGAGCAGCGGCATCCCCAAAGCGATCACTGACCTGACCCTGATCGCCACCTTCAACGACCTCGACACCGTCGCCCGGCTGCTCGACGCGCACCCCGGCCGGATCGCCGGCATGATCATCGAGCCGATCATGATGAACGCCGGCATCATCAGGCCGCTTCGCGGGTACCTCGCGAGCCTGCGCGACCTGCTGCACACCCACGGCGCCCTGCTCACCTTCGACGAGGTCAAGACCGGGCTGACGGTCGGACCCGGCGGGGTGACGGCGCTGAGCGCAGTGACCCCGGACATCGTCTGCCTGGCCAAGTCGCTCGGCGGCGGGATCGCCGTCGCGGCGATCGGCGGGACGGCGCCTGTGATGGACCACGTCGCCGACGGCGGCTACGAGATGGTCGGCACGTTCAACGGGAACCCGATGGCCATGGCCGCGACGCGGGCCATGCTGTGCGAGGTCGCGACCGAGGCCGCCTACAAGCGGATCGAGAGCCTGCGGACCCGCGCGGCGAACGGGATCTCGGAGGCGATCTCTGACTACGGCCTCACCGCCCACGTCGTCACCGCCGGCGCCAAGGGGTGCGTGGTGTTCTCACCAGTGCCGGTGAACGACTACCGTGGGTTCCTCACGGTCGACGACTCGCTGAGCCACGCGCACTGGCTCTTCCAGCACAACGGCGGGGTGTTCCTGCCGCCGTGGGGCAAGATCGAGCAGTGGCTGATCTCCGTGCAGCACGACGAAGCGGACATCGACCGTCTCGTGGCGAACTTCCGGTCGTTCGCCAAAGCAATCCATTCTTTACAGGCAAAGCCCTTGCCTTGACGCTCGACGGAGAGTTCAATTGACCGAACATTCAGTCAAGGCATGGGCTAACGGCGCTGGGAGGTGACTAGTGGTCCACCCGAGAGAAGGCTGGCGGGGTCACGGCCTGCCGCGCCGCCGCACCGTGCCTTCAGGTTACGGGCCTGGCGGCACTGGGGCAGACGCCGCGGTGTCGCGGCGCTCGCTCCTGAAAGCAGTCACCGCGCTCGGCGGCCTCGCCGCCGCGGGGGTCGGGGCAGGCGCCCTCACGGGCTGCGCCTCGGACCTGGCCGGCACGGGCACCGTGCCGCTACCACGGCCGAACCACCCCGTGACCTGGCCGGTCTTCCCCCGTAATCAGCCGATCAAGTCGGGCCTGGCCGCGGAGCGGGACGCCACGCTGCAGATTTACACGTGGGAGGCCTACATCAACCAGGCCTGCGTCAACGCTTTCGCCAAGAAGTTCAAGTGCAAGGCGGAGATCACCACGTTCAACACGATGGACGAGGCGATGTCCAAGCTGCGCAGCGGCGGCGTGTCCTTCGACTTGCTGATCGGCGCCACCGTGGACGTGCTCGGCCAGCTCATCGAGGGCCAGCTCGTCCAGCCGATGAACCACTCTTACCTGCCGAACATCGACCAGGCCTGGCCCGACTTCACCAACCCGTTCTACGACCAGAACTGGCAGTACACGGTCCCGTACACCATCTACACGACCGGGATCTCCTGGCGTAAGGACCTGGTGCCCGAGAACCCGTACACGATGAAGAACCCGTGGGCCATGCCCTGGCAGGCCAAGTACCGCGGCCGGGTGGCGATCCTCGATGACTACCGCGAGGGCATCAGCCTCGGGCTGATGAAGAACGGCATCTACAACCTCAACACCACCGACTACCGGCAGATCGGCCTGGCCAGGCAGTCCCTGCAAGACCTCAGCAGCCTGGTGAACCTGCGCATCGACAACAACGACTACACCGAAGTCCCCACCGGTGACACCTGGATTCACCACGCCTGGTCCGGCGACATGGCCGCTGCCGCCTACTACATGCCCAAGGGCGTCCCCGTCGACGTGGTCGGCTACTGGTTCCCGGCCGACGGCAGGGGGCCGGTCGCCAACGACACGAACGTCGTCTTGAAGTCGGCGACGAACCCGGTGCTCGCGCACGAGTTCCTGAACTACATGCTCGACCTGCCGAACGTGCTGGAGAACATCAGCTTCAACGGCTACATGCAGCCGGCGAACGGGGTGACCCCGAAGGTCCTGGTCAAGGAGCAGATCCTGCCACCGTCGCTGCTGTCCACGGTCGTGCTGCCGTCATACTTCCGCCGCGGCATCTCCGAGCTGCAGCTTCCGGTCGACGCGGACGCGCTGTGGCAGCAGGCCTGGCTCGTCGTGAGCAACGGGATCTAGGGGGCGCCGACATGCGCAACGCTGACATGCGCAACCGGAAGAACACGTTCTGGATCGCCCTCGCCGCGCCCGGCATCGTCTGGCTCGCCGTGCTCTTCATCATCCCGTTCTACGCTGTGCTGTCGATCGCGATGGGCAAGCTGAACCAGCTCTACGAGGCCCCGATCGCGGTATGGAACCCGCTCAGCTGGTCCTCGTCGAATGTCATCAACGTCTGGCGTGACCTGTTCGGCGGCGCGTCCTTCGCCGGCCCGATCCTGCTCCGCACGATCGTGTACGTGGCGGTCGCCTCGCTGGTCTGCCTGATCATCGGCTACCCGGCCGCGTACTTCGTCGCACGGTTCGCCGGCCGCAGGAAGTGGCTGTTCCTCGTGCTGCTGATCGCGCCGTTCTGGATCAGCTACATGATGCGCATGCTGGCCTGGATCGACCTGCTGTCGACCGGCGGTTACGTGAACAAGGCGCTGGGCTGGTTCGGCATCTCCCCGGTCAACTGGCTGGGCGGCAGCTCGGTGACGGTCGTGCTCGGCCTCGTCTACGGGTACATCCCTTACCTGATCATCGTGCTGTTCGCGGGCCTGGACCGGATCGACGCGGCGCTCATCGAGGCGGGCCGTGACCTCGGCCTCGGCCGCGTGCGCACGTTCGTCCACGTCACGCTGCCGCTGAGCAGGCAGGCGATCCTGACCGGGCTGCTGATCACCGTGCTGCCGATGCTCGGCGACTACTACACCAACCAGATGCTGTCCGGCGCGGCGTCCACCTCCATGATCGGGAACCTGATCCAGGGCCAGCTCGGCACGCCGGGCCTCGAAGGCCAGGGCGCCGTGCTGTCGCTGCTGCTGCTGCTCGTGCTGGTGATCCCGATGATCTACTACGTGATCGCGACAAACCGGGAGGTGGCCCGATGACCACGACGAACGCCACCGCTCCGGAAACTCCCGCGACCAGCGCGCCCGCCGGCGGTCCCGCGCGGACCCGGCGGATGCCATGGCGCAACCCCTGGCGGCACGCCTGGTTCCTCGAGGGGTTCACCTGGCTGTACCTGATCTGGTCGCTGGTTCCGATCGCGATCGCCGTCCTGTTCTCCTTCAACAACGGCAAGTCGCAGGCCGCCTGGCAGGGGTTCTCCTGGCGCTGGTACTTCAGCGACCCGGTCAACTCCGTGCTGCACAATCCGCAGCTGCACGCCGCGGTCATCCAGACTGTCCGGCTGTCGGTGCTCACGACGCTCATCGCGGTGCCGCTTGGCGTCGCGTTCGCGATCGGCATCAATCGCTGGAAGGGCCCGGTCCCGTCGTCGTTCAACTTCGTGATGATCTTGTCCTACGTCATCCCTGAGCTGATCTTCGGCGTCTCGATGTTCTTCGTGTTCACGACCCTGTTCAGCACGGTCCACCTGGGCACGAAGGCGGAAGTCCTCGGCCTTGTCACCTGGAACATCAGCTGGCCCGCCATCGTGGTGCAGGCCAGGCTGGTCACGATCGGCCGGCAGTACGAGGAGGCCGCCGCCGACCTGGGCGCGAACCCCTTCCAGGTGGTGCGCCGTGTCCTGCTGCCGCTGCTCGCCCCGGCCATCTTCGCCAGCGCCGTCCTGGTGTTCTCCGGCGTGATCGACGACTTCGTCATCGTCGACCTGCTGTCGTCGAGCGCGGGCAACACGCCGATGTCGGTGATCATCTACTCCACGCAGCACGGCGGCAACGGCGGCCCGGCCCTCAACGCGCTCGGCTCGATCATGCTGGCGATGTCGCTGATCATCGTGATCATCGGCTACGTCGGCTACCGCCTGCTGACCCGTGGCGAGGGCGGTGGTGGCCTGGCCGCCCTCACCACGATCGCGGGCGAGTGAGGCGAGCGCTCGTCAGGTCATGCTCGCCGCGCGTGATGGCGGCCATCGCGAGGTCGACCACCTGGTCGCTGTCCAGCCCGTCAGGGCCGAGGTGATTGCTTCCAGGCAGTCTTCGAATACCCCATCCGAGAGCGGTCGGCGACCATGATCATGGGTCGTTAGTGTACGAAAACGACCCCCTTTGACCCATGATCAGATCATGAAAGGGGCCATCTGCGCGCACGGCCGCCCGGGCGGAACCCGGATCATGTGACGCTTGGGGCGCTGACCCCGCGCTTCAAGCCCCGTAGGGGCCCGACGGACAGTCACCCACGGCCAGTCAGATGCTGACGATGCAGGTGATAGCACAGGTACGTCCCAGCCCCGCCATGCGGAGCCGGTCGGCGCGGCGCGGTGCCTCAGCTCGCCAGCGGTGCCGCCGCGGCGGCCGGAGCGGCGGCCCGGGCGGCGGCGGGGGAGCCCGCCAGCACCCGCAGGGCGTCCGGCGGCAGGTAGACGTGCACCGGGGTGCCCTGGGCGAGGCCCGCGCGGCCGGTGTCGCCGTCGTTTTGCATCAGCGCCTGTAGCGCCGCGCCCGTCGCGAGGCGGAGCATGACCTGGGTGGCTGCGCCGAGGAAGACCACGCGCTCCACCAGGGCGGGCACCCGGTTCTGGCCGGCGGTGCCGTGCTCTTCGACCCGCACCCGCTCCGGGCGGATGACCGCGTGCGCGGCGTCGCCGACCGAGGCCGGGCAGGCGTGCGTCGTCACGAGCGTGGTGTCGCCGAGCTTGAGCGTGGCGGGGGAGCCGGCCCCGGTCACGGACACGTCCATCAGGTTGGCCGCGCCAAGGAAGTCCGCCACGTAGGCGTCCGCGGGCTCCTCGTACACATAGCGCGGCGTGCCGATCTGCGCGATCCGCCCGGCGTTCATCACGGCGAGCCGGTCGGACATCGTCAGCGCTTCCTCCTGGTCGTGCGTGACGTAGAGGAAGGTGATCCCGACCTGCTCCTGCAGCGCCTTCAGCTCGACTTTGAGGGCGCGGCGGAGCTTGGCGTCGAGGGCGCCGAGCGGCTCGTCGAGCAGCAGCACGGTCGGCTTGAGCACGAGCGCCCGGGCGAGCGCCACGCGCTGCTGCTGGCCGCCGGACAGCTGCGCGGGCTTGCGCGAGGCGAACGACGACATGGAGACGAGCTCGAGCGCCTCGCCGACCCTGGTCCGCATCTCTGATTTGGTCACGTGCGCGTGTCGCAGCCCGAACGCCACGTTGTCTGACACCGACAGGAACGGGAACAGCGCGTAGCTCTGGAAGACCGTGTTGACCTTGCGCTTGTGCGCGGGCATCGCCGACACGTCCACGCCGTCAAGCAGGATCCGGCCGGCGGTCGGCTGCTCGAAGCCCGCGATCAGCCGCAGCGTGGTCGTCTTACCGCAGCCGGACGGCCCGAGCAGCGAGAAGAACTCGCCACTCGGCACGAGCAGGTCGATATTGTCCACCGCGGCGCCATGCGAGGCCCCGCCGTCCGCGGAACCGCCCGGCCCGCCAGAAGCGTCGGCCTTGCCGAACCGTTTGGTCAGACCTACCAGCTCGATGCTGCCTCCGGCCATACTGCTATCTCCGTCCTTGCGACCGCCTGTCGGTGGCGGGCTGCCAGTCGAATCCAAGTTGCCCCGCTGCGTACCGCATTGTGAGATCGTAGGCGATCTGCGGCTGCACGTCGGAGTCATCAAGCGCGATCTGCACCGCCATGCCGTCAAGCAGCGCGGACAGCGTGATCGCGAACTCGTCGGCGTCGACCGGGATGAACTCCCCGGCCTCCTGGCCGGCCAGCACTATCGTGCGGATGGCCTGCCGCCACCGCTCGTCGAATTTGCGGCGCACCGCCGCGACCCCAGGACTGCGCGGCGACAGCGCCCACAGGTCGAGCCAGAGCAGCCACTCGTCGCGCTGCCCCGGGTCAGTGTCCGGCAGGCAGGTCATCGCGACCAGCTCGGTGAGCTGCCCGGCGGCCGTCCCGATCGTCTCGAGCCGCTGCACCCCGGTCGCGTACCAGGCGTCCTCGGAGAAGCCGATCGCCTCGGTCAGCAGCTGGTCACGGGTCTTGAAGTAGTAAATGACGAGCGCCGGGCTTGTCCCCGCGCGCTCGGCGACATCGGCGATCCGCGTGTCCGCGTAACCGCGCTCCACGATCACCTCGAGCGCCGCGCGCAGCATCTGCTCGCGCCGCTGCTCCGCGGCCCCCGCCGCCTCCCCACTCATTGCAGGTCGCGCCATCGCTCCTCGTCCCGCCGGTTGGACCTTGTCGGTATCGTAGCAGCAATCTAGACTGAATGTTCAGTCAAACTTTTGCGCTAGCGTGAAAGCGAGGCCGGGCCGCGTGCGTGGCCGGCGTGAGGAAGGCGGAAACAACATGGCAGCGGAGTCCTTCGACGCGGTCGTCGTCGGCGGCGGGCACAACGGGCTGGTCGCGGCGGCCTACCTGGCCAAGACCGGCGCGAGAACGCTGGTCCTGGAAGCCCGTCAGACTACAGGCGGCGCCGCCACCACCGAGGCGCCGTGGCCGGATGCCCCGGAATTCAAGGTCACCAGGCTGTCCTACGTGATGTCCCTGCTGCCCCCGACCATCCTGGGCGACCTGCAGCTCGAAAGGCACGGCTACAAGGTCTTCCCGATGGGCCCCTACTACCAGGCCTATCCAGAAGGCGGCAGCCTCACCCTGCACGAAGAGGACTCCCAGCGCAGCCACGAGGAGATCTCCCGCTGGTCGCGCAAGGACGCCGACGCCTACCCCCAGTGGAACGCCTGGCTCGGCGGCCTGGCTGACGTCCTTGGCCCGATGCTGCTGACCGTCCCGCCGAACATCGGCTCCCGCAAGCCCAAGGACCTCGCGGAGACGCTCAGGCTGGCCTGGCGCAACCGCGGTCTCAACACGCGGACGATCGCCGACGTCACCCGGCTGATGACGATGTCGATCGCCGACCTGCTCGACGACTGGTTCGAGAGTCCCCAGGTCAAGGGCGCGCTGGCGGTCAACGGCGTCATCGGCACCTGGGCCGGCCCGTACGAGCCGGGCACCGCCTACGTGATGGCGCACCACTCGATCGGCGACGTCGGCGACGGCCGCCTCGGCAGCTGGGGCTTCCCCGAGGGCGGCATGGGCGGCGTCGCCTCGGCGATCGCGCAGGCCGCGCAGAGCTTCGGCGCGACGATCCGCACGAACGCCCGGGTGGGCAAGATCCTCGTCGACCAGGCAGGCACGGCGACAGGCGTCGTGCTCGAGAACGGTGACGAGATCAGGGCGAAGGTCGTCGTCACGTCGCTGCACCCGCGCACCGCGTTCCTTGACCACGTCGGCAGGCAGCACCTGCCCGACGATTTCGCGACAGACATCGAGCACTGGAAGACGCGGTCCGGCGTGGTGAAGATCAACCTCGCCCTCGCCGAACTTCCCGACTTCTCCGCGAACCCCGGCACCCACCTGCAGGAGCACCACACCGGCTCGGTCGAGATGGCGCCAAGCATGGAGTACATCGAGCGCGCGTTCATCGAGGCCCGCGAGGGCCGCCCGGCGACCCGGCCGTTCTCCGACGGTGTCATCCCCACCGCGTTCGACAAGACGCTGTGCCCCGAGGGCTACCACATCATGAGCCTGTTCACCCAGTGGGTGCCGCAGGAGTGGAGCCAAGAGCCGCACCGCGACGAGCTCGAGAAGTACGCCGACCGGATGATCGACGTCTACACGGAGGTCGCGCCGAACTTCAAGTCCGCGATCGTCCACCGCGACGTCGTCGGGCCGTACGAAATGGAGCACGACTACGGGCTGATCGGCGGCAACATCTTCCACGGCGAGCTGTCGCTCGAGCAGTTGTTCCACATGCGCCCCGCCCCAGGCTTCGCCGACTACCGCACCCCAGTGAAGAACCTCTACTACGCCAGCTCGGCGACCCACGCGGGCGGCGGTGTCTGCGGTATCCCCGGCATGCAGGCCGCGAAGGCGGCGATCGCCGACCGGCGCGCCGGCTGGTTTGTGCCAACAGGCAAGCAGGGACGCCGCCGCCGTGCCTGACAACAGCAAGAAACATGATCCGCTCGCCCGAATGCTCGAGGCGCGCAGCGTGGCGCTCGTCGGCGCCTCGCCGCGTCCGGGCAGCCTGGGCAGCCGGATGATCGCCGAAGTCGCGAAGTCGCCAAGCAGGCCGCGCACCTACCTGGTCAACCCGCGCTACGACGCGATCGACGCGACCACGTGCTACCCGAGCCTGACCGCGCTGCCCGAGACGGTGGACCTGGCGCTGCTCGCGGTGCCGGACGGCGCGCTCGAAGAGCAGGTGAAGGTGGCGGCAGACGCCACGGCCCGTTCCGTACTCATCTTCGGATCCGCCTTCGACACGGACGGCGGCGGAGCGGGCCTGCGGCAGCGGATCGCGGACATCGCCACGACGGCGGGGATGCCGGTGTGCGGCGCGGGGTGCATGGGGTTCGTCAACGTGGCGCGCGGCCTGCGGGCGATCGGCTACGTGGAGCCGGAAAACCTCCAAGCAGGCCCGGTCGCGCTTGTCACCCACTCCGGCTCTGTGTTCTCCATGCTGCTGCGGGCGCGCCGGGCGTTCGGGTTCACGGTCGCGGTCTCCTCCGGGCAGGAGCTCGTCACGACCGCCGCCGACTACGCCCGCTACGCGCTGACCCTGCCCGAGACCACGGTGCTCGCGCTTGTGCTCGAGGCGATCCGCGACGGCCAGGCATTCACGGCGGTGCTCAGCCAGGCCGCCGGCCGCGACATCCCCGTCGTCCTGCTCCCCGCGGGCACGTCGCAGGCCGCGCGCGACCTGGTCACCGCCCACTCGGGCGCGCTGGCCGCCGGCGACGGCGCGTGGCAGGCGCTCGCCAGCGGGTACGGCGTCCACCTGGTCGGCGATCTCGCCGAACTGGCCGACACGCTGGAGCTGTTCGCCGCCGGCCGGCGCGGGACCGCGAGACAACTCGCGACCGTACACGACTCCGGCTTCGAGCGGGCGCACGTCGCCGACGTCGCCGCGGCTGTCGGCGTTCAGTTCGCCGCGATCGGCGAGACGACGAAACAACGGCTCGCGGACACCCTCGACCCCGGCTTGGAACCGGGCAACCCGCTGGACGTCTGGGGCACCGGCCGCTCGACGCGGCAGCTTTTCACCGGCTCCCTGTCC